>Ga0233425_10009008_pt1 | contig 12906 bp, 15 predicted proteins | sample Watercolumn_Towu_2_FD_181712 | JGI IMG/M metagenome (GOLD analysis project Ga0233425, IMG submission 181712) | Freshwater microbial communities from Lake Towuti, South Sulawesi, Indonesia - Watercolumn_Towuti2014_140_MG | ecosystem: Environmental > Aquatic > Freshwater > Lake | place...
AATCTGTCCATCTATTCCAGTATCTCCGTAACTACACCCGCGCCTACCGTTCTTCCGCCTTCCCTGATGGCAAACCGCAGCTCTTTCTCCATCGCTATCGGCGATATCAGTTCTATGCTCAACGATACATTGTCTCCGGGCATCACCATCTCCACTCCCTCAGGCAACTGCGAGACTCCTGTAACATCCGTTGTCCTGAAATAAAACTGCGGCCGGTATCCCTTGAAAAATGGAGTATGCCTTCCCCCTTCTTCCTTCGTAAGTACATATACCTCTGCCTTGAATTTTGTGTGCGGCTTGATGCTTCCGGGCTTTGCCAGTACCTGCCCACGCTCTACTTCTTCCTTTCCTATTCCCCTCAGCAAAACCCCTACATTGTCCCCAGCACGTCCTTCATCCAAAAGCTTCCGGAACATTTCCACTCCGGTCGCTACTGTCTTCCTCGTCTCTCCCAATCCTACTATCTCTACTTCCTCCCCTACCTTCACTATCCCGCGCTCTACTCTCCCAGTCACTACCGTTCCGCGCCCGGAAATGCTGAATACATCTTCTATCGGCATCAGAAACGGCTTGTCTATCGGTCGGTCAGGGGTCGGCACATAGGCGTCTATCGCGTCCATCAGTTCAAGTATGCTCTTGTATTCCTCTGTCCCGGGTTCCATGCTCGTGCTGTTCATCGCCTGCAGCGCGCTCCCGCGGATCACCGGTATCTTGTCTCCGGGAAATTGATACTTCGTCAATAATTCCCTTACCTCAAGCTCTACCAGATCCAATAACTCCGGATCATCTACCATATCTACTTTATTCATGTATACAACTATGTACGGCACTCCTACCTGCCTCGCCAGCAGTATGTGCTCCCTCGTCTGCGGCATCGGTCCGTCCGCTGCACTCACTACCAGCACCGCCCCGTCCATCTGCGCCGCTCCTGTTATCATGTTCTTTATGTAATCCGCATGCCCAGGACAATCTACATGCGCATAATGCCGCTTCGCTGTCTCATACTCTACATGCGCTGTCGCTATTGTTATCCCCCTGGCCTTCTCCTCAGGTGCATTGTCTATGCTGTCAAACGACCGGAACTGTGCCCCACCGCTCATCGCCAGCACCTTCGTGATCGCCGACGTCAATGTCGTCTTCCCATGGTCTACATGCCCTATTGTACCTATGTTTGCATGCGGCTTTACTCTCTCAAATTTAGCCTTTGCCATTCTTTCCTCCTTTTAATCTCCTCTGACCTTTGCTGCAATCTCCTCGGTTATGCCCTTTGGAGCCTCTTCATAATGAGAAAACTGCATGGTATATGTTGCTCTTCCCTGTGTCTTTGACCTTAAGTCTGTGGCATAACCGAACATCTCCGCCAGCGGTGCGCTAACTCTGATGATCTGGGTGTTGCCTCTTCTCTCTATATTCTGGACCTTGCCTCTCCGCGAATTCAGATCACCTATTACATCGCCCATGTATTCCTCAGGTGTTACGACCTCAACACTCATCGCCGGCTCAAGGAGAACCGGGCTGGCCTTTTTTGCGGCTTCCCTGAACGCCATAGATGCGGCTATCTTGAACGCCATCTCAGAGGAGTCAACTTCGTGATATGAACCATCAAACAATGTTGCCTTTACATCAACAACCGGATATCCTGCAAGTATCCCTCTGTCCGTTGCCTCTTTAATTCCTTTATTAATTGCCGGGATATATTCCCTTGGGACGGAACCGCCGACAATTTTATTCTCAAATTCAAATCCCTTGCCAGCCTGTAACGGCTCAATACCAATGATTACATGTCCGTACTGGCCCCTTCCGCCGCTTTGTCTTACAAATTTCCCTTCCGCCCTGGATCCCTTACGTATTGTTTCTTTATAAGCAACCTGCGGCTTCCCGACATTTGCTCCAACCTTGAATTCACGCAGAAGCCTGTCAACAATAATTTCAAGATGAAGCTCACCCATGCCTGAAATAATCGTCTGTCCAGTCTCTTCGTTGAACGATACCTTGAAGGATGGGTCCTCCTGTGCAAGCTTTGCAAGGGACTGTGAAAGCTTTTCCTGGTCTGCCTTTGTCTTGGGCTCGATCGCAACAGACAAAACCGGGTCCGGAAATTCCATTGACTCCAGCACAATCGGATCTTTTTCATCACATAAGGTATCACCGGTAAGAGTGCCCTTCAATCCGACAACTGCCACAATGTCTCCAGCTATGACTTCCTTAATCTCTTCACGCTTGTTTGCGTGCATCTGCAACAGTCTTCCGACTCTTTCCTTAATTCCTTTTGTTGAATTATATACATAAGAACCGGCTACAAGCCTGCCGGAATATACCCTTATAAAAGTCAACTGACCCACAAACGGATCGGTCATTACCTTGAAAGCAAGCGCTGAAAAAGGATCTGCCTCATTTGCGTTTCTAACCTGGTGGGTTCCATTTCCCGGAATTACACCGGTAACAGGAGGGATATCCAAAGGAGAAGGAAGATAGTTGATGGTAGCATCAAGCAAAAGCTGAATCCCCTTGTTCCTAAACGCTGAACCGCAAAAAACAGGATTAATCTTCATTTCGAGAGTGCCCTTTCTCAGGGCGGCGGATATTTCCTCAGGGGATATCCTTTCTCCACTCAGGAACTTCTCCATGATTTTTTCATCTACATCCGCCAACACCTCAAGCATCTTCTCGCGGTACTGGCGAACCTGCGGAATCAGATGTTCGGGAATCTCACTTTCTATATATCCCGCTCCGATTTTCTCATCAGTAAAATAAATTGCCTTCATCTGAACAAGGTCGACAACCCCGCTGAATTCATCCTCAGCGCCAATGGGAACCTGAACAGCAACAGGACTGGCGCCAAGACGCTCCACCATGCTTCCGATACTCATAAAGAAGTCAGCTCCAACCCTGTCCATTTTATTCATAAAGGCAATCCTCGGAACGTGATATTTGTCAGCCTGCCTCCATACGGTCTCTGACTGGGGCTCAACACCGGCAACTGAATCAAAGACGGCAACCGCTCCATCCAGCACACGAAGAGACCGTTCAACTTCAATGGTAAAGTCGACATGACCAGGTGTGTCAATAATATTAATCCGGTGGTCCTTCCAGGAGCATGTTGTAGCAGCAGAGGTAATAGTTATCCCCCGTTCCTGTTCCTGAACCATCCAATCCATGACAGCCGTCCCATCATCCACTTCACCTATTTTGTAGGTAACTCCCGTGTAGTAGAGAATCCGTTCCGTAGTAGTGGTTTTCCCTGCATCGATATGGGCCATGATTCCGATATTGCGTGTTTTTTCCAATTGAGACTGAGACAACTGTTCTCTCCCCTGCTCTTCTTACCATCTATAATGGGCAAAGGCCTTATTCGCCTCAGCCATTTTGTGGGTATCTTCTTTTTTCTTTATTGAAGTCCCGATATTATTGAATGCGTCAAGTAATTCCCCTGCCAGCTTTTCCTGCATTGTCTTCTCATTCCTGGCACGCGAATAGTTGATTATCCAGCGGAAAGCCAAAGCAGTCCGCCTGTGCTGCTTAATTTCAACAGGAACCTGATAAGTAGCACCGCCTACTCTCCGGGCCTTGACCTCAACGACCGGCTTGACATTTTCAAGCGCCGTTTTGAATACCTTAAGAGGGTCATTACCTGTTTTATTCTTTAAGATATCAAAAGCACCGTAGCAAACCTGTTCTGCCACAGCCTTCTTTCCGCCTGTCATAATGATATTCAGAAATTTAGTGACCACCTTGCTGTTATATTTAGGGTCAGGCAAAACATCCCTTTTTTCTACAACCCTTCTTCTTGGCATTTAACCTCTCCTATTTAGGCCTCTTGGCACCATATTTTGACCGTCCCTGCCTGCGGTCGGCAACACCCATTGAATCGAGAGTTCCCCTGATAATATGATACCTGACACCGGGAAGATCTTTTACCCTCCCGCCCCTTATCATGACAATTGAATGTTCCTGGAGATTGTGACCAACGCCCGGGATATATGAAGTTACTTCCATCCCGTTCATAAGCCTCACCCTCGCAACCTTTCTGAGAGCTGAATTCGGCTTTTTCGGCGTTGTCGTATAAACCCTCACACATACTCCTCTCTGCTGAGGGCAGCTTTTCAGAGCAGGGCTTTTTGTCTTGCTCTTGATATTCTTCCTACCCTGTCGTACTAATTGCGCAATTGTTGGCACATTACCTCCGAAGTATTACTCTGGACAAAACCGTGTCATTAAGCAAGGTGAAATATTACCAGAGAATAATTAGTTTGTCAAGTAGATAATACTACTTGGGAGAACATTCCATTATACTAAACTCCCGTGCAAATAGCAACATGGATCACCATTTCCCTTTCAGAAAGATATCCATCAGTTCATATCCATTACCAACTACAACGATGTCTTTCCGTTCAGTGATAGACTCATCGTATCCACTAATACAGCTGTCGGCTTTTTGGGTGCTGTCAAATATAATGAAAGGCACGGGTTCTGCAGTATGTGTCCTAACCTCAACGGGAGTTGCATGGTCAGGCATGATAAGGATACGGTATTCCGGGAAGTTTTCAAGTCCTCTTGCCATTGTACCAACAACAAGCGCGTCAAAATCCTCAATAGCCCGGATCTTATCCTTATAATTACCCGAATGTCCGGCCTCATCCGGCGCCTCAACATGGACATACACAAAATCAACACTTTCAAGCGCCTTTAAGGCAGCTTCTGCCTTGCCGACGTAGTTCGTATCAAGATATCCGGTAATCCCCGGCACTTCAAGTATATCAAATCCGGCATACTTCCCGAGCCCCCTTGTCAGGTCCACTGCTGAAACAAGAGCTCCGGAAAGGCCATATTTTTCTTTGAACGTAGCCAAATTCGGACGCTTCCCCTGCCCCCATAACCAGATGCTGTTTGCAGTATTCCTGCCTTTCTCCATCCTATCCCGGTTAATGGAATGGTTTTCAAGCACACCGGTTGATTTCAGCATAATACATCTCAGCATATCTTCCCGGTCACCAACAGGCAGATAGTCAGTAATATTCTTTTCGATAATATCATGCGGCGGAGTACAATCTACATCAAGCGGGCCGCCGGACCATACCATCAGATGACGGTAGCTCACACCCGGATAAAAGCGAATCTCCTTTGTTCCTATCTCCCTGTTTACTTCATTAATCAATATTGTTGCTTCCTCGGTAGTGATATGACCGCTTGAATAATCCGCCATCACAGCGCTGGTCCTGTCCTTGCTATATTTAAGAGTAACAAGGTTGCATCGGTATGCGACATCACTGTCGCCGAGCGAAACCCCTATGCTCGCTGCTTCAAGAGGAGCCCGTCCGGAATAAAACTCAACCGGGTTATACCCCAGGATAGACATATTGGCAACGTCGGAACCCGGCGGCAGACCCTTTGGGATAGTGCTTACCTTCCCTGCTATTCCATATTTCACAAGATTGTCCATCTGCGGGGTAAAAGCCTTCTGAAGGGGCGTTTTGCCATCAAGTTCCTTTAAAGGCCAGTCTGCCATCCCGTCTCCGATAATAATTATATATTTCATATTATCCCCTCCATTGATGCCTTCCGGTATAAATTACTATTCCCCGATGTCATCTGCAATAAATTCGACCCCGACTCCCTGTTCAACAAGCGACTGAATTCCCAGCTTAAGGTTTTCTTCAGTCCCTTCAAGTTCGAGAACCATTTCCCCCATGGTATCGGTCACGCGAGCCATTCGGATATTCGGCATAACATCATACCGTTTTGCCATTGAAAAAATAACCGGCTCTTTAATCAGATGCTGCGGAAAGCTCAAGCTGACAGTTTTTTTCATAACTCCTCCACAAGACTCGCACTAAGGGTTTAATAAAACTAAAAAGCAATTCACTTTGCATATTATTCATGTCAAACCCCTGATGATATTATCCCTCATCTATTGCAGAGACGATCGAGACATTATCGCCATCGTTTATCTCAGTCGCTTCTGCTTTCAGCAACCTTATATCTTTTCCGTTTACATATATGTTCACGTATTTCCTGATCCTGCCCCCTTCAGATATCCTGTCACGTATTCCAGGAAACTTCATATTGAGATCATCCAACAGAGCAGCCAATGTTCCGGGATTTGCTTCCACCTCATACTCTCCGTGCGTCAACCGATGGAACGGATTTGGAATCTGAACCTTTACTGACATCAATACCCTCCGGTATTATTACAATATTTCACAGGACATTGCGTGTTTTTCTATAGTTCATAAACAGACTCGGGTTAACCAGCCTGCAACTATATACTGCACGCAGAACAATCAGGCCTCCTTGCTATTTTCATTTTTCTGAATGTTGCAGTTAAAGCATGGTATATCAGCAGTTCCCCTTTAAGAACCTCACCTATTCCGAGTATCAGCTTCAGCACTTCTGTTGCCTGAAGCACCCCGATAATACCTGGGACAACCCCAACTATCCCTTCATGATCAGGAGATTCAGTATCGGGCGGCGCTTCAAAAAGGCACCTGTAACATGGCCCGTCCCCTGGAATAACCGTTGTCACCTGACCTTCAAACCCCGAGACCGCACCAATAACAAGTGGTTTCCCCAGCCTGACACATGCATCATTCACGAGAAACCGCGTCGGGAAATTATCACTGCAGTCAACTACTATATCGTTAGATCGCATCACATCGCAAACCGTATCTGCTTTCAGCCTCCCGTTGATCGTGATTATCTGAACATCGGGGTTTAGTGAACGAAAGGTTTCACTCGCGGAAGCCACCTTGGGCCGGCCAAGTGATTGCACTGTATGAGCAATCTGCCGCTGGAGATTGCTCAGCTCTACAAGATCATCATCAATCAGCGTCAATGTCCCTGCGCCTGCCGCCGCCAGATAGTAACCAGCAGAAGAACCGAGCCCTCCAATACCAACAAGCAGCACCTTTGCCTCTGAAATCTTCTTCTGGCCTGATTTGCCAATCACAGGGAGAGACAAATGCCTGCTGTAACGCTGAAGCTGCTCTTCCGAAAAAACCATGGCCAATCTACCGCACTTTAGCTAACTCTTTACTCGTTTCCCTCAACCCTGATAAACATGGTCCTGTCCATGACAATAGGCAATTGGTCAATCTCATGAACAGCCTGCCTGACATCCTTCTCCAGCGCGTTATATGTAAGTATAACAACCGGCACAGCCTCTCCAACCTTTCGGCCCTTTTGGATAACCGATATTATACTGATATTATAATTGCCAAGGATCCCAGATATCTTCGACAGGACTCCCGGTTTGTCAAGCGCGGAGAATCTGAAATAGTACATGGAGGTAACATCCTCAATCCTTTTCACCCGCTTTTCGCTGAGTGTTTTAGGCAAAACCGGAACCCGTCCGATTGCGGACTTGCGAATATTCCGTGCAATGTCAACAATGTCGCTCACCACCGCACTGCCGGTTGGAACAGACCCGGCCCCGCGCCCGTAATACATGGTAGGCCCTGTTGCATCTCCATCAACATATATTGCATTGAATACCCCATCAACTTTTGATATCAGATAATCCTTCGGTACCATCGTAGGATGCACTCTAAGTTCTATTTCACCTTCTGATTCCTTTGCGATTGCAAGGAGTTTCAGCTTATATCCAAACTCAGAGGCAAATTCTATATCAAGCGAAGAAATCCGGGAAATCCCCTCGATATATATTGAATTATACGAGAGCGGGATGCCATAAGCGAGAGAAGCAAGAATCGTAAGCTTGTGAGCCGAATCAATTCCTTCGATATCCAGGGTCGGATCAGCCTCGGCATATCCAAGCATTTGGGCTTCTTTCAATGCTTCAGAAAATTCAACCCCCTCATCAGTCATTTTGGTTAGAATGAAATTCGATGTCCCGTTGATGATTCCATAAACAGCCTTTATCCTGTTTGCAACAAGCCCTTCCCTCATTGACTTGATAATGGGAATGGCTCCGGCTACTGATGCCTCGTATCCGACTTCAACACCTTTCGCTGCAGCGGCATCAAATATTTCAGCCCCTTCGGTAGCGAGCAGTTTTTTGTTAGCGGTCACTACATGCTTGCCGTTTTGAATTGCCCTGAGAATAAAATCCTTTGCAGGCCTGATGCCCCCGATCAGTTCAACCACTATCTGGATATCAGGGTCATTAAGAACGTCATCCGCACTTGCGGTAAGGACACCTTCGGGGATTTTTATTCCCCTGTCAGTTGTTATATCGAGGTCTGCAATCCTTTTCAGCCCCACCTCAAATCCAAGCCGCTCTTTCAATATATCCCTGTTTTCGAGCAGTATTTTTGCTGTCCCGCTTCCAACGATGCCATAGCCTATGATTCCTGCATTGATCATTTTTTATTCACCTTCCTTAAATCTTATATTGATTACCTGACTTTCTTTTTATTCCCCTGGGAATTTGTCAGATACAACGTAACCTGAGTACTATTATACACCTCTTCCGCATTCATGGAACTGCGCACAAGGGGCGCCGATGCCGCGCCATTGAATCCCATATCCAGAGCCATACCACGGAGGGTTTCAAAGACCTCCGGCCTTACATATTCAACAACAGGGAGGTGAGCCCGTGACGGTCTCAGATATTGTCCAATTGTAATCAAATCGCAGCCTGCGTAACGAAGATCCCTCATAACCTCAATAATCTCATTGAATCTTTCACCGAGTCCAAGCATAAATCCGGATTTTGTTAATATCCCAGACGAGATATTTTTTGCATGCTGCAAGACAGAGAGTGACCGCCTGTAGTCTGATTGCGGACGTACCGCCGGATACATCCGCGGGACTGTTTCCACGTTATGATTAAAAACATCCGGCTTACGCGACAACACAGCGTTCAGGGCGGACAAATCACCTTTGAAATCAGGCGTCAGTATCTCAACCTTTGCCTCCGGAAGACACTCCTTTACAGCAGTAACAGTATCTGCAAATTGGCATGCCCCGCCGTCTGCAAGGTCGTCACGCGTTACCGAAGTAATAACAACATATCGCAGATTCATCTCACGTGCTGCCAGTGCAATCCTCATAGGTTCTTCAGGATCAACAGGTTCCGGGGGCGATGATTCCACAGAGCAAAAACCGCATTTCCGGGTGCACTTTTTCCCAAGGATCATAAATGCAGCAGTTGTCCTTGAAAAACATTCGTTAATATTCGGACATCGTGCCTCCTCACATACAGTGGAAAGACGGTAAGTCCTTAGCACACACTTTGTATCACGCACGCCGGCGGGTCTTTTCATCCGTATCCATTCAGGAAGCCTTGCTGTCAGCATGTTGAAAATATGGACTCTGTCTAATATGAGGGAAGAAGAAAAGCTGGATTAATATTTCAGAAACCGGGGAGGGCAGAAGGGCCTGCGCAGCAGGCCCCCGCCTGAATTCTTACATAGTTACGCCGTCTTCATTACGTTAACTGCCTTAAGGCCGCGGTCGCTTTCAACAACATCAAACTGGACTCTCTGACCCTCGGCCAAGGTTTTAAACCCATCTGACGATATTGATGAATAGTGAACAAAAACATCCGGGCCGTTATCCTGCTGGATAAAGCCATATCCCTTGGTCTCATTAAACCACTTCACTTTTCCTTCTAACGACATACTGCCTAAATCCTCCTTCTTTCCACTGCGGGAATACAATAAAACCTGAAAAACAGGTTAACTTTTTATACCACGGGCTAAGCCCTCTGTCAAGAAATAATTCTTTTTTCTTTAGCCTCATCCCAAAGCCTATCCATTTCGTCAAGTTTCATGTCAGACAGCTTTATACCCCGATCTGCCGCCTTTTTCTCAATATAGCGGAACCTGAAAATAAATTTACCGATAGTCTTCCTCAGTGCATCTTCCGGATTAACGCCTACAAACCGGCACAGATTCACAAGAACGAAAAAGATATCACCCATTTCATCCTCAATTTCATCTTGGTTCTTCACCTCAAGCGCTGTTTTAAACTCGTGCAATTCCTCATCGAGTTTTTTCAGAACGTCACATGTCCTGTTCCAGTCGAACCCGGCCTTCGCGGCCCTGTCCTGAAGACGGCGAGCCCTGAGCAGTGAAGGCAGTTCGTGAGGAACTCCATCGAGAATGGATTCGCGGAGTTTGCCTTCGTTCTTCTTCTGTTCCTCCCATTGTGTGGCAACTTCTTCGGGGTTATTGCAGCACGCATCACTAAATACATGAGGATGACGCGAGATCATTTTGCAGGCGACGTGCGCGATAACATCAGTCATATCAAATTCATTTCTTTCCCTTGCAATCTGTGACTGGAATACTATCTGAAAAAGCAGGTCGCCGAGTTCCTCCCGTATCTTTTCAGGGCTGTCTTCCTCTATTGCCTCAACCAGTTCATATGCCTCTTCAATAATATATGGCTTAAGGGATTTTCTTGTCTGAATCTTATCCCACGGACAGCCCTTCAGACTTCTGAGGGTTTCCATGATATCAAGCAATTTCTGGAGCTGAGCCAAGTCGGATGTGTTTCCGGATTCCATACTGGATGTGGTTTATTGGCAGGTCATGAAAAACCGCAGCTAAACCCTGCCCTGCCTGTTTATCAGCCGGGACAGATCAATACCGATTGATTCAGCAGCAGCCTTCCAACGGTCCCCGGCAGTAAGATTGAAAATAATGCGGCTATCGGCATGTGCGACCAGCCAGCTGTCTGACATCAGCTCATATTCAAGCTGGCCCGGGGCCCAGCCGGAAAACCCGAGAGCAAAGAGGAACTGCTTTGGCCCCCTGCGCGCAGCTATATCAGCAAGGATGCTCTTTGCAGTTGTCAGAGAAAGATGCTCGCCTATTTTTATTGAGGGATAGTAAGTCCCTTCCCCTTCTGAATAAAGGATATATCCCTGTTCGGGTTTTACCGGTCCTCCATAATATACCGGCATATCAACAAGGCTGCTTTTTATCTCAAGACCGCCAAGCAGAGGAATAAAACTGTTGAGAAGAATACGGTTGATAACAAGCCCGAATGCACCGTCTTTTGAGTGATCACATATAAGGATAACCGTACGTTCGAAATTGGGGTCCTTCAATCCCGGCACTGCAATTAGAAACGTGCCGGAAAGATTGTTAATGTCAATCTGCATTAGCGGCACACCTTTTCAGTTTCTGCTTGTATTTTTTGATTTCAGCCTGAGCGAGGCTGTCGCACCGCTCATTTTCAGCATGTCCGTTATGCCCCCTGACCCACTCCCATTGAATCTCATGGGGTCCCGAAAGCTGCAGAAGCCGCTCCCACAGGTCGCGGTTCAGCACGTCCTTCTTTTTGGAATTCTGCCAGTTGTTCCGCAGCCAGGCCGGCATCCATTTCGTCATGCCGCGAACGACATATTCAGAATCTGTTACTATCTTCACCCTGCACGGCCTCTTCAGGGCTTCCAGTGCCATGATAACGGCTGTCAGTTCCATGCGGTTATTTGTTGTCTCCGGGTCAAACCCGGCAATCTCTTTCTCGCTTGCCTTTGGAGTATCTGATCTCAGAATAGCACCATATCCCCCGACACCGGGGTTGCCGCTGCAGGCACCGTCGGCAAAAATCACAACAAAGGGCTTGCCTGTATATAATGACTTATTCTGCGATTCAGATTTCACAACGTCCTGCATTCATAAACTCCGGGATAGAGTTTATTTTACACCTTTTCCGCATATTTTACAGCCATGAACAGATAAAACATGGGATACCAGTCTATCGCTGGAGTTGACTGAATATTTATTAACAGTCTTATAATAGTATTTATATGTTTTCGTTTTTATCCGTCATGCCCGGGGACTGCCCTCGAAGTCTGTAATTGGGGGTTTTAGTTGGGCATCCAGAGGCCTCTGTAACTAATGGATTCCCGCCAAAGACCTGCGGGAATGATGACTCATATAAGAATATACAAACTATACTGAAGCAGTGAGTTAGTGAATTAGTTTTTCATTTTTTTTGGCCCAATAATTTTGTTGAGCATTTTCAGAATCTCTTAGATCATTGATCCCATGTCCGCAAACTTCATCCGCGATATCCACCCCATATCATCACAGGTTATCAGCCAGTTCATCGTTTCCATCGCCGATCCCCTCCCAATAATCAGGTAATGAAGATATTCCTTCCCTTGCCGTCTGCCAAATCCCTCTGCTATATTCGCACCAATTGATCCGCTTGCTCGTAAAAGCTGGTCTGTTACTATGCCAGCCGCTCTTGTCTTCGGAAATGCTTCAACCTCCTTGATTACTGCAAGAAACAGTTTGTGCGATTTTTGCCAGACTATCAGTTCTCGAAAATCATGTATCTGTTCCATCTGCCCTCCTGACTCACTAACTCCCTCGTATCTAATTCACTCCGGCTTTGCCGCTGTCGCAATCCTTTATTCATCAAGTCTTAGGTTCTCTCGAGAGCGTGAAAGGGGAGGATATTTATGACAGTTTTTTCGAAGTCGCAATCCTTTATTCATCAAGTCTTAGGTTCTCTCGGACGAGATTGCCAAAGAGATTGCGGATGAAATCAGGGCAGAGTTTGAGTCGCAATCCTTTATTCATCAAGTCTTAGGTTCTCTCTGCCAACAGAAAAGGAGCTAAAGGCTCTTTATCAATTTTTCAAGTCGCAATCCTTTATTCATCAAGTCTTAGGTTCTCTCATAAATATTGAATGGTGTATCTTTTGGGCGGCGGTGGTTTAGTCGCAATCCTTTATTCATCAAGTCTTAGGTTCTCTCGATAAGAAGGCGGCGGAATATTTTGAAAAGTTCCAGGTCGCAATCCTTTATTCATCAAGTCTTAGGTTCTCTCAGAACCTCATTATTTCCTTTTAAATACATCATATTATACCCCGGGTTCCTGTAACCTCTATTTACTGACAACCCAACCTGCTTCGTGAGCTTCCTTTCTACAGTTTTCAAAGATCAAATAATACAATCATTTCAGCAGGTTGTTTTAATTACTG
>Ga0233425_10009009_pt1 | contig 12906 bp, 10 predicted proteins | sample Watercolumn_Towu_2_FD_181712 | JGI IMG/M metagenome (GOLD analysis project Ga0233425, IMG submission 181712) | Freshwater microbial communities from Lake Towuti, South Sulawesi, Indonesia - Watercolumn_Towuti2014_140_MG | ecosystem: Environmental > Aquatic > Freshwater > Lake | place...
GGCGCCACCCTCGCTGGCCGAGCCCGCCACACCCTGGGCCGGAGTACCCCTGGCCGCCCTCCCGGCCCTGGGGCTCGGCACCCCGGATCTCGACACCTGGTCCTCCGGCTGGCGCGCCACTCTGCCCAAGGATGGCTTCGTCCGCCTGATGCTGCGGGACGGAGTCGAGGAGGCCCGCGCGCTGTTCGCGCAGCAAATCCGCACGGCCGCGACCGTCCCTCCGCCGCCGCTGGTCTGGGTTGCTCCGGAGGGGCGCGAGGTCGAGGCTGCGGGCGACGGAGTCGGCTTCCTGGTGCTGCGCGATGGCAACGTGGTGCTGGTGGTGCGCGACAGCCGCGGCCAGGCCGCCGCCGTCGGGCGGGCCCTGGAAGACGCCCTGGTCACCGAAGCCCCGGCGGCCCCTCCCGCCGAGCGCCGCCTCCCCGGGCGCGTTCTCAGGTGGGATTCGTGCGGGAGGCTACTGCCCTAGGGCTCACCGTACGAACCGCGCGACCGCCTCCACGTGCCCGGTCTGGGGGAAGAGGTCCACGGTCCAGAGCGCTTCCAGGCGCCAGCCGCCCGCCTCCAGGATGGCGCGGTCACGGCCCAGGCTCGGGGGGTGGCAGGCGACGTAGACCAGCCGTCGGGCGGGCAGGGCGGCCAGCCAGCCGGCCGCCTTCGGGTGCAGGCCGGCCCGGGGAGGATCGACCACCACCACGTCACCATCGAGATCCAGCGCGACCCGCTCCACCTCGCCCGCCAGGAAGCGGGCGTGGCCGATGCCGTTGACCTCGGCGTTGCGGGCGGCGCTCTCGACCGCGGGCGCGTGGACCTCGACGCCGATCACCTCCTCGAAGGCTGGGGCCAGCCACAGGCCGATGCTGCCCGTGCCGCAGTAGAGGTCGAGCAGGCGCCGGCCGCCTCCGGCGGCCTCCGCCACGACTTCGTAGAGCACCTCGGCGCCGGGGGTGTTGGTCTGGAAGAAGTCCAGGGGGGCGAGGCGCAAGCGCAGGCGCCCCAGGCGCTCCGTGAGCCAGGGGCGGCCGCGGAGCACGGCGCGCAGCTCGCCAACCGCCGCGTCGGCCACGCGCTCGTTGACCAGCCACAGCACGCCGCCGACCTCGGGCAGGGCAGCGGCGAGGGTCGAGAGCTCCGCCAGGGCGAGGGCTTCGTCGTCGGGCGGGGCGGAAAAGACCAACACCAACCGGTCACCCTCCTGGCTCTCGCGCAGGAGCAGATGGCGCCAGAAGCCGCGATGACCCCTGGTGTCCCAGGGGGGCAGGGCTGAGCGCGTGAGGTGCGCCCGGGCCTGGGCGACGAGGGCGTTCATGCCCGCGGAGATCAGCTCGCAGCGGGCGACGTCCACCACGCGGTCGAAGCGCTCGGGGGCGTGGAAGCCGAGGAAGCGCCCCTGGTTGTCCACGCCGGCCCGATGCTCCTCCTCGGAGAGGAACCGTCGGTCGCCGAAGGTCAGCTCCACCCGGTTGCGGTACCCGTAGGCCGCGGTAGCACCCAGGGGACCGACCACGGGGAGGCCCTCCAGGGGACCCACCGAGCGCAGCACGAGGTCGTGCTTGGCGGCGCGCTGGGCCGCGAGGGGGATCTCCTGCAGGGCGCAGCCGCCGCAGGTCCCGAAGGCCGCGCAGCGCGGCGGCAGCGCCTCCGGCGGTGGCTGGATCAGGCCCTGGCGCCGGGCATGGACGACGCCCTTCTTGCGGGCAAAAGGCCGCGCCAGGACGACGGCGCCTGGGGGCGCTCCGCGCACGTGGACTGTCCGGCCTTCGTGCTGGCCGGCGCCGACCCCGCGGGGCTCCAGGCGCTCGACGCGCAGCTCGAAGGGCGGCAGGTAGCGGCTGGGGCGAGGCATGGGCGAGGCGCTCCCGGGGGCGGCGCAGTGTAGCCCGTGCGTCGGGTGGGTGGGTGTTGTCGACCAGTGCCGAGCCGGTGTGTCGAACGTTCGACGTTTCGGCGATAGGAAGCTCACCTCCCACGGAGCCTCTCATGCCCGCCACCCTCGTCCTTCCCGATGCCCTCCTCGCCTCCACCCAGGCCTTCCTCACGCAGCAGGGCATCTCGCTGGCGGCAGCGGCCGAGGCACCCGCCGATGGCGCCATGATCGAGGTGGTCCAGGGGGCGCGTGGCCAGGAGAGTGCGCCCACCCGGCTCGTGGCCGGCGGGCGGATCCAGTGCTCCATCGCGCTCGGCCTGGCCGGGCGGCTGGGGATCCCGGCGGCCCAGGTCGGCGCGCTCCTCGACCACCTGGAGGTCAAGGTCGTCTCCTGCTCGTTGGGCTGTTTCTGATGGCGCGGCTGTGGGTCGTCTGCGGCGCCGGGCGCGGCGTCGGCAAGACCCACGTGGCGCACGCCCTCGGCTTGGTCCTGCCCGACGCGGTGGTGGGCAAGCAGGGGCACCACGCCGCCCAGGTCGGGCGTCCGGGCAACCTGCTGCACACCGACGAGGAGGTCGAGGCCTTCTTGATGGCGCATGCGGGGCACGCCCACGTGGTCCTGGAGTCCAACGCCGCGGCCCGCGCGGGTCGGGGTGATGTGACGATCTTCGTGGAGGGCAGCCCGGCGGGTATGGACCGTCGCCCCGACGCGGACGCGCTGCGGGCCGCGGCCGGGATCGTGCTGGCACCCGAGATACCGCTGCACTGCTGGCGCGCGGCGTTGGAGCCGGTGGTGCCCGAGCCGGACCTGCGCGGCGCGGTGCTCGATGCCCTGCTCGGCTCCCTGCGCTGGCGGAGCGACCCCCCGTTGCGGGCGCGCGCCAAGGTCTGGATCGAGCCCCCGCAGGGGCCCGGCTTCGGCCAGGGCCTGGTGGATCTGCTGGCCCTGGTGGGGGAGACCGGCACGCTGCGTGCGGCCGCGCAGGGCGCAGGCATGAGCTACCGCCACGCCTGGGATCTGGTGCGTGCCGCCGAGGAGCAGCTCGGAGTGCCCCTCGTCGCGGCCCAGCCCGGCGGCCCACGCGGGGGCTCCTCCTCGCTGACCGCGCTCGGCTGCCGGATGCTGGGCGTGCATCGCCAGCTCGACGCTGAGGTGGCCGAGTTCGCGGCGAAGCGCCTGGAGGAGTTGCTCCCGGCTTAGGCCCTCACCCGGTCCACCGTCATCGTGTTGGTGGACCCGCGCTCATGCGTGCGGCCGGTGAGCACCACCACCTCGTCGCCCTCGCGCACGAGGCCGCGGGCCAGCAGGGCGCGCTCCGCCGCGGCGAACAGGACGCCGCTGTCGCCCTCGATCTCCGGCACCATCAGCGGGGTGACGCCCCAGGCCAGGGCCAGCTTGTCGGCGGTCCCTTCGCGGGGGGTGAGGGCGAAGATGGGGCAGGGTGGGCGGGACTTGCTGGCCACGATGGCCGTGAAGCCCGACCACGTGAAGACCACGAGCGGGCGCGGGCGCTCGCGCACGGCGAAGCAGGCGGCACGGGCCACGGTGGAGCCCACGTCCGGGATGGCGGGCAGGTCCGAGAGCGGGGGCTGGGGCATCAAGCTGGAGCCCTCGGCCGCCTCGGCCAGGCGCGCCATCGCGCGCACCGCCTCCAGCGGGAAGCGCCCGGCGGCGGTCTCGCCCGAGAGCATCACCGCATCCGTGCCGTCCAGGATGGCGTTGACCACGTCGGTGGCCTCGGCCCGGGTGGGCCGTGGCGCGTCCATCATGCTCTCCAGCATCTGCGTGGCGGTGATGACCAGCACCCCGGCGCGGTTGGCCGCCCGAATCAGGCGCTTCTGGGCAATGGGGACCTGCTCGAGGGGGATCTCCACCCCCAGATCGCCGCGCGCCACCATGATGGCCTCGACCCGCGCCAGGATGCCGTCGATCTCGTCCAGGGCCTGCGGCTTCTCGATCTTGGCGCAGACCGGGATGTCGGGCCGGCCGAGGCGCGCCAGCTCGGCGCGCAGGGCGTCGAGGTCTGCGGCCCGGCGTACGAACGAGAGGGCCACCCAGTCCACGTCGGCGTCGACCGCCGCCGCCAGGTCCTCCAGGTCTTTCGGGGTGAGGCAGGGGGCGGCCAGCGGCAGGCCGGGGACGTTGATGCCCTTGTGGGCACCGAGCGCGCCCGAGTTGATCGCGCGCAGCCGTACTTCGGGCGGGGTCGCAGCGGGGAGGACCTCCTCCACCCGCGCCTCCAGAGCTCCGTCCGCGAACAGCACCCGCGCACCCGGTCGCAGGTCGTGGACGAGGTCGGGCCAGGTGGTGCCGAAACGGCCGGAAGACGCCGCCAGCAGCGGATCCATGACCAGGGTGAAGACCTCCCCCGCGGCGATGGAAACTGGCGCCCCGGCTGGGCCGGTGCGGATCTTGGGCCCCTGCAGGTCCAGCAGCACCGACACCCGGCGGCCCACGGTCGCCGCCATGGCCCGCACGGCGACGATGGTGGCGCGGATGCTCTCGGGGGTGCTGTGGCTGCCGTTGATGCGGCAGACGTCCACCCCCGCCTCCAGCAGGGCCCCAAGGACCTCCGGATCGCGGGTGGCCGGGCCCAGGGTGGCGACGATGCGGGTGGCGCGCGGGCGGCTCATGCCCGTCTCCGCCGCCAGGCCAGCAGGAGCCCCAGCGGCCAGATCCCGAGGATGGCACCCGGCGTGCCGCAGCCGCAGCCCTCGTCCTCCTCCACCACGTCCTCGGCGCCGGGCCCGTGGTCCGGCAGCGGGGTGGTCACGTCACGGGTGTTCTGGGCGTCGTGGCCGAACATGGGCCAGTCGGCCGGGGCGCCTTGGGCGGCCGGCGTGTTCCAGGCGAACAACCAGCCGCTGCGGGTACCTACCACCACCTCGTAGAGGCCGTCGCCGTCGATGTCGCCCACGGCTGGGCTCGCCAGGATCCACTGGCCGGTGAACTTCGGCCAGCCGGCGGGCTCCACCCCGCCCTCGTCCCAGGCGTGCAGCATGAAACCACCCGAGCCGGCGATGACCTCCATGGCGCCATCCCCGGAGATGTCGGCGACGGCGGGGTTCATGAAGAACTGCAGGTCCTCGATCTGCTGGGGAAAGCCCTCGAGGAAATCGCCGTCGCGCCCGTCCCAGGCCCCGATCGCGGGGTCGTTGGAGACGCGGTGCCCGTCGTCATCCATGCCCTCGAGGTAGCCGAAGCCAGCCCCGCCGGACACCACGTCGGGGATCCCGTCGCCGGTGAGGTCGCCCAGCGAGGGGCTGTTGACGAAGGGCAGGATCATGGAGTCATCCACGTTGCTGTTGGCACCGTAGAACGAACTGCTCTTGTAGGTGAACAGCAGCTCGCTGCCGTCCAGATCGAACGCGGTCTCGTACCCGATCATCGCGTGGGTGACGGGCTCGACCAGGCCGTCCTGATCGAAGTCGCCCAGCGCCGGGGAGACGGGCAGGCCCTCGCCGACGAAGGGCAGGATGTAGTTCTCGGGGCAGAAGAGGTCCACCGGCCAGCCGGGGAAGTACTCGCCGGTGCCCGAGATGGCGTACACGAGGGCGTCGTCGCCGTCCAGAAGCTCGTTGGTGGAGATCACGATGTCGTCGCGGCCGTCGCCGTCCAGATCGCCCACGGCCGGGGAGCTGACGATGCGCGCGCCGTGGTCGGTCCAGTCGGGATGGATGGCGAGCACGGGCCAGCCCACCACCTCGGTGGCGTCATGGTGCCAGGCATAGATCTGCTGGTCCATGCCGGCGGCCACGATCTCCAGATCGCCGTCCCCGTCGAGGTCGCCCAGCGCCGGGCTGGCGAAGAAGCCCTCGTCCAGGACGTGGTCGGGGTCGGTGAAGTCCACCGGATCCTGCTCGATCGGGAACCCCGCCCGCAGCGATCCGTCGGATTCGAAGACGTAGAGGTGCCCCCGGGCGGTGCCCAGCACGATCTCGGCCTGGCCGTCCCCGTCGAGATCGCCCACCGCGGGCGTGCCGACGATGCTGCCGCCGGTGGCTCCGGCGAAGGCCGAGATCAGGGGGTTGCCGAGGTGGTTGTCGGGGCGAGCGGAGTCCAACTCCTCCAGGGGCGCGGTATCCACGGGGAAACCGGGCAGCTCCGTGCCGTCGGAGCGCAGGGAGTGCAGCACGCCGGCCGAGTCGGCCTGGATGATGTCGAGTGCGCCGTCGCCATCCAGGTCGTAGAGCTTCGGAGACGCCTCCAGGGAGGAGCCGAGGTGCTTGGGGAAACCCGGCAGCGCGTCGGGATCGTGGTGGACGTAGACCACCCGGCGCATGTGGCCCTCGCGGCCGGCGGTGTCGGTCACGCGCAGGCGCAGGGTGACGGTGAAGAGGTTGACGGCCTCCTCGCGACCGACCTGATCCTCGTCCAGGGCGTAGGGTGCGACCACGGCCTGCGGGTCCAGCGGCAGGGCTGAGATGTCCCAGGTACCGAGTGTGCCGTCGACGGCCGCGGAGCCGCGGGCGACCTCGGTGAAGGCCTCGTCGAGGGGATCGAGGCCGACAGCGGCCTCCAGCACCCAGGCGGCGACCGCGTCGCGGTCCGCCCGGGCCAGGCCGGTCACCTCGACCTGGGGGTTGACGGTGGGATCGAGCAGGTCGAACCAGGCGGGGGAGACGATGTCGGCCTCCGGGGGGATGTCGCCGGCCACCAGGCTCTCGACGGCGCGCCAGGCGTTGACGCGACCCTGGCCGAAGTAGCGGTCCCAGCCGGGCTGCGAGGGATAGAAGTCGGGGTCGTCTCCGGGCACGTCGATGTCGTCGGCGGTGCCTACGAGGAGCTGCCAGGCCTCGTTGGCGGTGAGCGCGATCCCGTGCTCCCGTGCGGCGGAGTAGAGGAGCCCAGCGACCCCCGCGGTGATGCCCGTGGCGCCCGAGGAGCAGTGGGTGGCGGGGGCGGACAGATCGAGCCTCGCGCCGTGGTTGGAGCAGTTGGAGTAGGCCAGGAAGGTGGTGGCGTCGTCGCGGGAGTCGGTGTCGTAGCGGATGGCGTGGACGAAGAGGGTGTGGGCGTTGAAGCCCGGCGCGTTCTGGTGGAAGGAGGTCTCGTCGGCGGCCGAAGCCACCACCAGCACGCCGTTCTCCCAGGCCACGTCGATCGCCTGTTGCACGTAGTCAGCGTTGTTGAAGGAGCCCAACGCCTCCTGGAGCACCGACACGCCGAGGTCCGTGCCGTACAGGACCGCCGTGGCGAATGAGGAGGCGTCGGCGAGGTAGGAATCGCCGACCCGCAGGTTGACCACCATGCAGTTGGGGCAGGGGCCGATGGAGCCGCCGTCCTCGCCGCCTTCGCAGCTATCCTCGCTCTCGCCCGTGCCATGACCGTAGCGGGTGTCGTCGTAGGGGTCGTTGTCGTTCCACATGAAATCCCAGCCGGCGATGTCGTCCACGAAGCCGTTGCCGTCGTCGTCCACGCCGTCCGAGAAGGTCCAGATGAGGTCGGAGGGGTCGAGCAGGTGGTCGACTGCATCCACTCCGGCGGTGACGTCCACGCGCGGGTCCGCCGCGTAGTCGCGGATGTTCACGACGCTGTTTCCGTCCACGTCGTACCCGGGCGCCTCGCTGCCGTCGGCGAGCTGGGGCAGGGGCAGTTCCTCGACGTTGAGCCAGTGTTTCTCCAGCAGGCGTTCGTTGTCCCACTCGATGCCCGAGTCGAGCACGGCCACCACGATCTGGGTAGAGCCGGTGCTGGTGCGCCACGCGCGGTCGGCACCGAGCCCAGAGCCGAGCGCCCACTCCTCCTCCCGAACGGTGTCCCGGTACTGCGCGGGGACGTAGGACAGCATGTCCCAGTCCTCCGCCAGATCGGAGGGGCAGAGATCGGGGCGGTCGGGCTCGCCGCAGGCGGGGTAGAGCGGCAGCGGGAGCTCGGCGCGGGCGGCCAACACGAGGAGGAGGAGGGCAGGGGACATGGCGGCTCCTACGGCAGAAAGGCGACCTAACGCTGCGGCCGCCACTTCACCCCGGGTGCGCATCCATCCAGGTTTCCAGGTACTCCGAGTTGTGCTGGAAGTCGTCGGCCGTGAGCCTAAGCCCGGTGTCGGTGGGGATCGCGTCCGACGCGTAGACCACCCACATGGCCTGCAAGCGGAAGTGCCCGCCCTCCCGCGGGACGAAGGCCTGCAGCGTGTACTGCTCGGAGGCAGCCAGCCAGGCGGGGTCCAGCACGGGGGGTTCCACCAGCCAGTTGCGCTGCACCAGGGAGGGCCCGGTGTCCGCCTCGGCGAAGAGGTACTGGTTCCAGGAGTGGCTGTCGGCGGTGATGTCGATGAGGGAGTCGATCTCCTGGTGGATCCACTCCTCGGTCTCCAGCAGCGCGAGATCGCCGGTCAGGAAGGCGTCGTGGTCGCCATGGAAGGTGCGCTCGTAGGTCACCATGGCTGGGTAGATCTCGGTGAGATCCACCGTGAGCACCGCGGCGGCCACCTCATCCACGGTGTGCGCGCTCTCGGTGATCACGGCGATGCCAGCCAACTCGGCGGCATGGCGTTCGACGCCGTCGAGGGCGTCCAGGGTGGCCTGATCCAGGGCGCTGATGGCGTAGCCGCCGTCGGTCTCCTCCCAGTGAGCTGCCATCCAGGCGGAGAGCTGGGCTGCCCCGGCATCCATGGCGGCAGGGTCCTCGTCGAGGGCGTGGGCGAACAGCCAGGAGCAGAGGTCGTCCAGGGCCGCGGGCGCCTGCGGCGGGGACTTGCAGGCGGCCAGGAACAGGAGGAGGAGGGTGCTGGGGCGCATGGCGGGGGCTCCAGGCCCAGGGAGTATCCCAGCGTACGCGGTGGGGAACGAGGCGGACAAGATCGGTCCGCCTGGCGCGTTAGCCCAGCCAGGATGCCCCCTCCTGTCGATCCCGCCGCCACCGGCCCCGTGCTGCACCGCCTCGTCGAAGCCGCCCTCGCGGAGCACGGCGCGCTGTTGGAGCCCGGGGAGGTCGAGGTGGTCCAGCGCTTCCTGGCGCTCCCACCGGCCGTGGGACACCTGTACGCCCGCCTGCTGCAGCGCGTGCGCGAAACCTTCCGGGTGGACGGATTGGACGAGGCCGACCAGGCCGCGCTCCCGGTCCTGGAGGCGGTCGCTCTCGTGGATGCCGAGGTCGCGCCGGCCGAGCGCCTCGAGGCGCTGCGGGTGCCCGAATTGCAGGCGGTCTGCCGGGCCCTGGGGCTTCCCGCGGGGGGGCGCCGCGCCACCCTGGTCGAGCGGCTCGCGGGCTTCGATCCTCCCGGCTTCCCGATCCTGCGCCGCACCCTGCACCGCCCCTTGTTCCGCCGGTTGCAGCGCCTGCTGCTGCGGCATCCGAGGGCCGACCTCAGGGTGGTGGTGCTCGATCTGATCGGGGTGCAGCCGCGCCCGGTCTACACACCCGGGCCCGGGGCGCCGCTCTTCGCCAGTCGCGCGGAGTTGCTGGATTTCGAAGAGGCGCGTGCCGCGCTGGATGCATGCCGCGAGGGTGCCTTGGCCCTGCCCCTGCTGGAGCCCGCCCTGGCCTGGCTGGCCGCTTCCCCGCCGCCCACCCCGGCCAACCGCCACTTCTCCACCCGCCGGGTGGCCGCGAAGATCCTGGCACTCGCCGCCCGCGAGCTGGAGCGCGCCGCCGAGCCGGCCCTGGCCCTGGCGCTGTACGAGCGACTGCTGGAGGATGGCGCGCTGGAGCCCGGCGAGCTGGCCCAGCGTGCGGTGCTGGCCGCCGGGTCCCTCGATCCCGCCGCGGCGGTACGGCTGGCGGATCGTTGGCTCCCGCGGGTCGATCCAGCCTCGTCGCTGGCCCTGGAGCGCAGCGCCCGGCGGCTGGCCCGGGCCGCGGGGCTACCGCGGGCCAGTCCCCGGCTCCACGCACCGGTCGACCGCCGCCTCGTCCTGTCCGGTGCCTGCGGGGAGGGCGCGCGCCCGCTGTACCGGATCGACGGCCAGGATCTCCCGGTGGAGCCCGCCCTGGTCCGCCTCCTGGCCGCGCGCGGACGGCGTGTGCTGCACGCCGAGGCCGCCCCCTGGACCACCCTGTTCGCGTTGATCCTGCGTGATCTCTACTTCCTGCCGCTGCCGGGCGTGTTGCCCGTGCCGTGGCTCACGGGGCCACTGGATCTCGGCACCCCGGCCTTCGCCGAGGCGCGCCAGGGTCCGCTCGAAACCCGCCTGGCCGAGGTCCGCGCCGGCGCCGCCCCGGGGCTGGTGCGCGCCCGTTTTCAGGCCCACGCCGGTGAGCTGCTCGCTGGCGCGCGCTGGGAGCTCTGTGACGGCGCAGCCCTGACCACCATCGCCCAGGCGTTGGGCGGGCCCGCCCTGGCGCGGCTCCTCGGGCGTCTGGCCTGGGAGGGTTGGCAGGCGGCGCGCGGCCTTCCCGATCTCTTGATCCTGCCCGGTCCCGAGCTGGACCTGCCCGAGGCGAACCCATCGCGTCTCGGCCCGGGCCTGCTGCTGGCCGAGGTCAAGGGTCCCGGCGATTCCGTGCGCGATGCTCAGGCAGCCTGGTTCCACCTGCTGCTGGAGGAGGGGGCGCCGGTGGAACTCTGGGCTGTCGCGCGTGAGGTTTTTTCTTGACGCGTCAACGGATCGTGGTACGCTGGGAGGCGAGAGAAGGAACCACGGGATCGGCAGAGCGCCGCCGTTGCGAAGGAGGAAGCTGAAAAATGACCGTACCATCTACAAAAAGCCGTGAACGCGTCGCCCGCAACTTCGTCAAGAGCTACGGACGCGCACGGTTCCGTCGGCTGATCGAGGCCCTGGAGCGGGGCGAGAGCGGGCAGGAGATCGCCAACGAATTCGGCGTGTCGCGCGAGCGCGTGCGCCAGTGGAAGAACACCTTCGGCCAGGTCATCACGCTCTACCAGATCCACCCCGAGGTGGAGCGCATCCTGCGCGAGGCGCGTACGGCCTGAAGCGGACCGCGTCAGCGCAGGTCCGCCACGCAGCGCACCCAGGCCTCCTGGTCCTTGCCGGCCAGGAGCACCTGGTAGGGCTGGGACAGGTCGATCTGCGAGGCCATGTCCTCGTGGACGGGGCTGCTGTCACGGGACCAGAGGTAGCCGTCCAGCGGCGTCAACGGTGGCGCAGCCGCGGCGACCGCCGCCAGCTCGTCGAGGGACGGCAGGCGCCAGCGCGCGATTCCACCGAGGCCGGCCAGATCGTCGCACCAGCCCGGTTCTTCGGCGCAGTGGGCGGAGCAACCGCCCGCCGTGGAGCTCTCGGGGCTGGCGGCGGTGTACCAGTCCATGGGGGCCTCGGAGCGGGGGCTCATCGCGAGGCAGGCGTGGGGCTGGAGCCAGACGCCGTCCTCGTGCTCGGTCCAGGTGGCGGGGCAGTCCACCGGCGGGCTCCCCGTGTCGTCGCGGGGAGCGGCGGTCAGGGGGCAGCCGAGCTCCAGGAGCAGGGTGAGCGCGCAAATGCGGGGGGTGCGGCGCATGGCTCCTCCGGTGGCGCCAGCCTTAACTGGTTAGAGGCCTGCGACATGGGCCCATCCCCCGGGCCTGGTCAGGAGCCATCGTGGACCGCAGGATCTTCTTCGCACTCGCCGCCATCGCCGGGGTGTGCGCCGCCATCCTCCTCATCCCCTCCCGCGGTGCCGAGGATCCCTCGGCGACCGCCGCGAGCCCGGCACCCGAGGCTGGCTCCACGGCGCCGAGGTTGCGCCACAGCGGTCCCCGCAAGACCGACGCCCCCGAGACTGCCGACCACGAACCGGTCTCTATCGACGAGCTCCCCCCGGAGCGGGTGGAAGCCCGCGCCGCCAATGAGGAGCGCCGGGCCTCCCCGTTCTACCAGCACGCCCAGCAAGCCGGGAAGCGCTGGTTGGTGATCGCCAACACGGTGGGCCCTGCCGGCGACCCGGAGCTGGCTGCCGAGATGCGGCAGGTGTCGCGCGAGCTGCGCCTGGCCGCGCTGCCCAGCGGCACGGAGCAGAGTCAGGCCACCGCGCTCGAGCACGAGGCCAGGATGCTGACGACCCTGCGCGGCCTGGCGCTGGATGGAGAGCTGGTCGAAGCGCGAGACTTCCTCGAGCAGGCGTTCAGCGCGGTGACCTCCGGCGAGGCCCCGCCCAAGTGGGAGCCCGCCGCGGGCGTCGGCGGTGAGAATGGCACCCCGCCGGCGGTCGAGGCACCGGCCGCGCCATGAGCCGACTCCGGACCGGCGTGCTGCTCGTCGCTGGGCTGGCCGGCGTGCCGGCCCTGGCCGCGGGCCCCCAGCGCGCCGCGGTGGTGGTAGGGATCGAAGCCTACGATCACCTCCCTGCCGAGCTGCGGATCCGCGATGCGCGCCAGGATGCGGTCCGGGTCGCCGAGGTCCTCGAGACCCAGGCCGGCTTTCAGCAGGTCCGGCTCCTGACCGACGCCTCCGCCACCCGCGCGGCCATGGAGACCCTCCTGCGGGGAGGCTTCTCGCTGGGGCCCGAGGATCTGTTCCTGCTGTACTTCGTGGGCCAGGGCATCGGCGGCGACTTCGGCGATCCGCGCCTGCTCACCTACGACGCCGACCCCGCCGCGATCGACCAGTCCGGCTGGCCGGTGGCCGAGCTGGCGCTGGCGCTCCAGCAGGGCGTACGGGCAGGTCACATCCTGGTGGTGACCGACGCCTCCCATGCCGGCACCCTGGAGGATGTCGCCCTGATGGGCCCCACCCCCGATCAATGGCCCGAGGCGCTGCAGGCCAGCATGGTGCTGGCCTCTTCGGGGCCTCGGGAGATCGCCCAGGCCAGCGTGTTCGCCGAGGCCTTCGTGACCGCCCTCGGCGGGCGCGCCGACGCCTCGGGTGAGGGTCAGGTCAGCTCGGGGGAGTTGGTGCGCCACCTGGTCGAGTCCGTTCCGGGAGCTACCGGCGATCACCAGCACCCGACCGTCAGCGCCCTGTACGACCCCACCATCGTCATCGCGGATCCGGGCGTCGTCGCCGCCATGGGGCCAGAGGTGATCGATCGCGTCAAGTTCGTGTTCCACGCAGGCGTCTCACCTACCGTCCAGTGCGCGGGCGCGCCGGTGACCGTCTGCGATCCGAGCTGCTACGTCTGGGACCTTTCGCCCGGGAGCTGCGAAGCCAGCGCGGTCTTC
>Ga0233425_10009010_pt1 | contig 12905 bp, 8 predicted proteins | sample Watercolumn_Towu_2_FD_181712 | JGI IMG/M metagenome (GOLD analysis project Ga0233425, IMG submission 181712) | Freshwater microbial communities from Lake Towuti, South Sulawesi, Indonesia - Watercolumn_Towuti2014_140_MG | ecosystem: Environmental > Aquatic > Freshwater > Lake | place: Indonesia...
TGGCATCGACGGATTGCCCACCCAGCACCGTGATCCGGAGGGGCGTTGGGTCTGTCCCCGCGACGGTCGCTATTGGATTGCCGTGCGGAACTTGGCGCGCGGGAGTCACGATGCCACGCGGCGCTGGTTTCGGCTGAGTATTCGACGCGAGGAAGCCGACTACCGGGTTCTAGCCGTACCGCGCCGCGACGGGTTGAGCGGAATCCTGGTGCCGCGAGGCGGACGAACTGCAATCGAGCTGCTCGCCGTGCGGCAACGGGGTTGCGTCGGGCCGATTCGAGTCACGGCGGAACGATTACCGCCCGGACTCGAGTGCGAAGAAGCCTGGTTCGGGCCGGGCGTCGAGCGCACCACCATCGTGCTGTCGGGCGATCCGTCAGCCGCCGTTGGAACAGGCGAGTTACAACTGGTCGCAGAACTTGTCGAGCCGACTTCCGGCGCAACGCAGCAGCTGGACGGCGACGCTGCCGGTTCGTCCTCGGCGAGCGACGCACGACGATTGGTTCGCGGCGCCACCGTGGTACGCCCAGGGACACCGACCGGTTGGGCGCGCATTCCCAGCCGCCTGCCTTACGTGACGGCCGGACAGGCCGACCTGCGCGTCTCTGCCGACGCCCATCAGGTGGTCGACCATCATCTCTACGGCAAGCTGCCCGCCCGCCATTCGCCGGGCGGGATCGTCGACGTGGCGGTGCGCGTCGAGCGAACCGAGAGCCAGCCTGCCGCGCCCGTACGTTTGCAACTCGCCGGCCTGCCCCCATCACTCTCTCCTCCGTCGGTCACGTTGCCGGCCGGAGAGTCAACGGGGTATCTGAGCTTCTATCTGCCTCCGTCTTTGCCCACGGGACATTACTCCTTCGTCGTCCGCGCCGACACATCCACGAAAGCGCCGGATGGAAAGGTCGCGTCCGCAACAGTTTACAGCAACACCGTGTCGATCGACGTCCAGCCTGCAGGATTCGTGGTGGAGCTTGCCCCGTTCACGGTTACGCGGGCACGGCGAGGGGAGGTGATTACCGTGGCCTATTCCTGCAGACGATTGAACGGATTCATTGGTAAGATGCATACGGAGCTTGCGGCCCCGGGCGTCGTGACCAACGTTCCGGGACTGCGCGGCCGTGGCGAGACGTTTGTAGGGCAAACGCAAAATGGCTCGTTGCAGATCGTCGTAAACGAGGATGCACCCCTGGGACATTCCTCGTTTCTGCGCCTGTTTACCGTCGGTGTCGTTGAGGACACACCGACCTTTTATGGCGGACAATACTTACCGCTGGAGATCGTCGAGTGAGCTGGACTACGGGGATCAACGGTTTGTTGCGCGGCCCGACGGTGTCAGGCGCCGTAACCGCGTCCACCCGAAGGACGCTCGCTGTCGGCATCGCCCTGCTGACACTGACCAGTGCGCTGACCGCGAACGACCCCGTAAGAAACGACGGAACGAACAACGCCCCCCGTGGCCGCGGCGAACGACCAGCGGACGATGGGCGGCGGGTCTTGTTTGGCACCGAAGTCGTGCCGGTACTGACACGGCTGGGGTGTAACGGAGGCGGCTGTCACGGCAAGGCCACCGGACAAAATGGGTTCCGACTTTCGCTGCTGGGATTCGAACCGGATTTCGACTACGAGTCACTCGTCACGGAGTCGCGAGGGCGACGAATTTCGCTGGCCGCACCTGAGCACAGCCTGTTGCTCCTGAAGGCCACGGCGCGAGTGCCGCATGGTGGTGGACGACGGCTGGAGGAAACGAGTGACGAGTACGGCATCCTGCGCGGATGGATCGCCCAAGGTGCTCTGCCACCGCGGCCCGGCGATGCGCGACCGCTGCGAATCGAAATCGAGCCTGCCGAGCAGGTTTTCGAATCGCACGCCAGCACGCAGTTGCGAGTGACCGTGTTCCTCTCCGACGGAAGCTCGCGTGAAGTCACTCGCCAGACCATGTTCCAATCGAATGAGCCGGCCATCATCAGCGTCGATACCAGCGGACGGGTAACCGTCGGCGATCGCCGCGGCGTCGCCGCCGTGATGGCCCGGTTCGGCGAGCAGATCGCTACGTTTCGAGCGACCGTGCCGTTCGCGGAACGAGCCAAGGACCTGGCGGAGGCCCAGGCCGCATTGGACAAGCTCGAGCCGTCGATCGCCAACACCAAGATTAACCAGATGTTGATTCGTCAATGGCGGCGCCTGGGAATCGTGCCTTCTCCCATGGTGGACGATGCCGCATTTCTGCGACGCGCAACGATCGACATCTGCGGCACGTTGCCAACGGCGGAAGAACTAGCCGCCTTCCTGTCGGATACGCGTGCCGACAAGAGAGTTCGGCTGATCGATCGACTGCTCGAGCGCCCGGAATATGCCAGTTATTTTGCGCTCAAGTGGGCCGATATTCTGCGCAATCGTGGATCGGGGTATTCGACGAGTCAGCAGCGTGCCGGCACCGCCCTGTTCGCTTCCTGGATTCGCGATTCGTTCGCAGCCAACAAGCGATACGATTGCTTTGTAACGGAGATCCTGACCGCCAGCGGCAGGCAGAATGAGAACCCGCCCACGGTCTGGTACCGCACCGTTCGCAAAGCGCCCGAATTCGTGGAGTCGGTAGCTCAGGCATTTCTGGGCGTTCGCGTGCAATGTGCGCAGTGCCACCATCACCCGACAGAGCGCTGGAGCACCACGGACTATTTCGGACTGGCAGCCGTTTTCTCGCAGGTCGGACGCAAAGGCGGTTTCGCCGACGCGGAGGTACCGACGGACGAGTCGATTTTTGTCAAAGATCATGGGGAGGTTCGCGATCCGCGAACCGGCAGGACGGTGCGTCCCCGGCCGCTGGGTGGAACCGAATTACCGTTGAAGTCCGGCGACGATCCGCGGGAGAGTCTGGCACGCTGGATGACCCGCGCCGACAACCCGTTTTTCGCCCGCACCATGGCCAATCGCCTCTGGGCTCATTTCCTGGGCCGCGGCATTGTGCACCCGATCGACGACGCGCGCGACAGCAATCCACCAAGCAATCCCGAACTCTTGGACGCGCTGTCGGAAGACTTCGTCGCCAGTGGATACGATGTGAAGCAGTTGATCCGCGCGATCGGTACCAGCCACGCTTATGCGCTCCAGGCAACGCCGACGGAAAGCAACGCCGCCGATTCGCAGTCATTCGCACGGTTCTATCCACGCCGATTGCAAGCGGAGGTGCTGATGGACGCCTTGAGTCAGGTGCTGGACGTGCCGACCGAGTTTCCCGGCGTCGTACCCGGAACGCGCGCGATCGACCTCCCCGACGAGAATGTGGCGGCCCATTTTCTGGATGTTTTTGGCCGGCCGGCGCGTTTGAGTGCCTGCGAGTGCGAGCGGACCGACGCACCGTCGCTGGCCCAAGCCTTGGAACTTGTGAATTCCGCCGAGATCCAACGCAAGCTGGCTCATCCCGCGGGCTACGCCGCCCGGCTGGCGGCGAGCGGTCAGTCACTTGTCGAATTGGCAAACCAGACCTTCGTGCGATCGCTGGCCCGACCACCACGCCCCGAGGAGCTGCAGTCGGCAGTGGCATTTCTCGAATCGGAAACCGACCGCGTGGAGGCCTGTCGCTCGCTGCTCTGGGCCTTATTGGCGACCAACGAGTTCCTGTTTAACCACTGAGGCCGGGACCATGATGCAGCAACCACAAACTGATCGCCGAGTTGACGTCCGGCCGACGCGGCGAACTCTGTTGCAGATTGGCGGACCGGTTCTTGGATTGAGCCTGGCCGACCTGCTTCGTTATGACGCACGCGCCGCACAGGACGGAAAACCCGCGCCGGGAAAATCGATCATCGTCTTCTGGACCGATGGCGGGGTTAGTCAGCAAGACAGCTACGATTTGAAACCCGCTGCGCCGATGGAATACCGCGGCGCCTACCAGCCGATCGGCACAACGGTTCCCGGAATACAACTCGGCGAACGGCTGCCGCGCCAAGCCGAAGTCATGCGGAAGATTGCCATCGTGCGCTCGGTGCACCACGAAAATGGGATCCACGCACCTTCCGCACACTGGATGCAGACCGGTTACTTTGGACCGACGCTGGCGCGGAATGCGGCGCAAAAGCCGTCGCTGGGGTCGGTCATTGCGCGTTCGTTGGGCTCGCGACAACCTCCGATGCCGGCGTACGTCACGATTCCGAAGCTGGAGGCGTTCGGCTACCAGGGCGCCGTCTACCTGGGCAAGGCATACAATCCGTTCGAGGTCGGCGGCGATCCGAACGCCAGCGACTTCAAGGTGCCGAATCTCACTCTGCCCGGCGGACTGTCCCCGGCGAACGTGGCCAAGCGCCGCGGACTGCTCGACAGTTTCGATTCGCTGCGCCGTGAGATCGACGAAACCGGCATCATGGATGGGCTCGACACATTCAAGCGGCAGGCGCTGGAGATGGTGTCGGGGGAACAAATGCGAGCCGCTTTCGACATGAACGCGGAACCGTCTGAGCTGCGCGATCGCTACGGTCGACACAGGTACGGACAGAGCGCACTCCTGGCGCGGCGGTTGATTGAAGCCGGCGCACGCTTCGTCAATATAAACACCGGCAACTGGGATCACCACAACGACATCGTCAAGGGACTCGACGAACACCTCCCACCGCTCGATCGGGCGATCGCCGCGCTGATCGCCGACCTTGACGCGCGCGGCATGCTCGACGACGTGCTGGTCTACTGCGTCGGGGAGTTCGGCCGCACACCCCGCATGAACGGCCACGCCGGACGAGACCATTGGTCGGACTGTTTCAGTGTGCTGCTGGCCGGCGGCGGGATCCAAGGCGGGCGCGTGATCGGCGCCAGCGAAAAGTGGGGAGGCGGAGTCCTGGAACGACTCGTCTCCCCCCTCGACCTGCTCGCCACCATCTATCGGCAACTCGGCATACCGCTCGATACCCACTACGAAGATGCCAGCGGCCGTCCCGTCAGTATCGTCGGCGCCGGCCGTCCGATCGACGAATTGTTTTGAGAATGGCCCGGCCGACGACGAGTCGCGCCGTCGACGCAGAATCCACCGCCACTTGCGACTCAGGTGGCCCCGTCCCGGGTGGCCCAGTCCCGCTGCGGGCGGGTCCGCATCAGGTTGGCCTCGGCATCTCCAACAAACTCTTCCTTGACCGGGTCGAATCGCAGCTTCCGTCCAAGAATCCAGGCGATCGCCGCGGCATGGCTGGCGATGTGCGAGCGACGCATCACGTCCTGATTCGCGGCCGTCAAGGATCGTGAGCGGATGCAATCAAAGAAGTTTCTGGCATGCGCGGTCACATCCAGTCCCACCACGCGCTTCGCGCCTTCCGGCAGTTCCTTTTGCAGCGATTCCGGCTGCGCAACAATTTCGCCGGAGTCGCCCGTTTCCACCGAGCCGGCGTCGCCGATAAATCGCACCGGGCAGGTTCCCAACCGAGTGATATAATGCGGCGACCGGTCGCCAAACGGCTGCGCCAGAAAATCGATGACCAGCTTCACGCCATTGGCATACCGGCAAACGATGTTGCTTTCGTTCGGTTCATACTCGATCGGCATCGTGTCGTCGGCTTTGTTCGCCCACTGGCAAAGGTCGACGGTATGAGCGCCCCAGTCAAGTAAACGGGCGCCCGAGTCAAAATCCCAATGCCCGCGCCACTTGCCGTCGCAATAGGCCTGATTGAACGGCCGCCATGCGGCGGGGCCGAGCCACAGGTTCCAGTCGATCAGTTCGCGCGCCGGCTGTGGCTGGGCCGGCAGCCAGGTGTTCTCGAGCAGCGGAACGTAGACCGAAGCATGCATCGTGTGCAGCTTGCCGAGCTTACCCGTGTGAACCCACTCCACTGCCTTCTGGAAATTCGGAACGCTGCGGCGTTGCGTGCCGGCCTGGAAAACTCTCTTCTCGCGATGCATCGTGTCGGCCAGTTCCTGGCAGGCGGCAATGGTGATGCCACACGGTTTCTCGCTATACACATCCTTGCCGGCCTTGGCCGCCAGAATCGATGCTGCCGCATGCCAGCGATCGCCGGTCGCTATCAGCACGGCGTCGATATCTTTGCGGTCCAGCAATTCGCGAAAGTCGCGGTAGATGCGGCAATCGGCGTTACGATAATGCTCGTCGACCAGTTTCTTGCCGGCGTCGCGGCGCGTCGCCTGAACGTCCGCAATCGCCACGCAACGCGCGTCGTCGAACGGCAAGATCGACTTCAAGTCATAGGTGCAGCGCGGGCCGATACCGATAATGCCCAGCGTAATCTTGCCACTGGGTGGAACCGCTCCATTACGAGCCAGCACGTGCGACGGTACGACCGCAACGGCGGCCGAGGCAGCGAGGCTGTTCAACACAAATTCGCGGCGCGAACGGGAATACGATCGAGTCATGGTTCCGCTCCTGATAATGGCAACTTGACCCGGGAGTCGGGCCCGTGGCCACTATCGTAGAGCGCCGCCACGCGGCAGTCACCAGGGGACCGCAGTCGTAGCACGGCCGAACCGCAATGTGGCCGAGTCGCTCCGCGACTCGGCGTCGAGTTGCGGAGCAACTCGACCACAAAAGTGTCGTAGGGTGGGTCGAGTAGGGTCGTAGGGTGGGTCGAGGTACTCCGAGGCCCACCAACAATGCCTTCGAGTCGCCGTCGAGGATTCGCCTTTTAGACACGCAGCACTTTACCGAGACCGCAATGGTTATGATCTCGAATCGGTTGCTGAAGAGCCGTTTATCCGCGGGGTTCGGTGCTCTGCTTGTCGTGTTGCCGTTGCGTCAACGCCCTCAGGCACAACGAACCAGTCCGCCTCGCCTGTCACGCGCCTGACGGACCACAAACCATAGCCCTACCGCCAGCGGCAACGCGCCCTGCGCCAGCAACGGAGCAATCGCCCCCGTGAATCCCAGGCCCGCGGCAATGCTGTTCTGACCCGCGACACCCGTATACTGGATCGTCAACGTCAACGGAGCTGTCACCAGCACGACGAGCAACGTCGCCGTCAGCATCCAGCGCCAATTCAATCCGTAATGTCGCACCGCGACACCATAGGCAACCGTCACCAGACTCGACACCACAACCAGCATCGCCAGCAAGCCAAAGCGAACTTCCGACTGATAACCGGCCATTACCGCTTGCAGCCAGTCTGGAAGCGTTTCGCGCGACGTCCCGAGCAGCCGTTCGAAGACCATCAGCAGCAGCCAACCGATCAGTCCCCACGTGGCCACCACCGCCGGAAGCGGCAGCAGCACGAACCCGAACAGCTTCGCCAGTGCCGCCAGCCAGCCCCTTGCACTGCGGCGATGCTCCGCGGTCGCCGTCTTCGCCACTTCGCCCGGATCGCCCATCCGCGTTTCGACGGAAAGATGCGCACTCATCGTCTCCTCCATGAGATCGTTAAGGTGGTCCGCGAGCTCCTCCAGGAGCCGCTGTTGGTACTTTGTTGGCAAATTGCAGGGTGCTAGATTTTCACGCACCGACTCAAGCCACTGCCGGCTGTCCATGGCTTCCTCCTTGAAGCACACGTGCAATTCCCGCGACAACGTTCGACCACGAATTACGGCACTCGATCAGACGCGCCCGGCCACTCGTGGTAACCTGGTAGACGAATCGCTTGCGTCCGGTGACGATTCGCGGACTGCTTTCCAGCAGACCTTCCGCCTCCAGCCGATGCAGAATCGGGTAGACGCAGCCTTCACCGAATTCCAGCGTCTCGCCGCTCGTTTCACGTATGGCCCGCACCAGTTCATAACCGTATCGAGGCCGATCCGCCAGCAAATGCAGGATTAGCAGCTCGGGAACGCCATTCAAGAATTCGGAATTGCCGCGGTTGCGTTTCATGGTGCGGAGGAATACCTCAAGCCTTTAGGTATGTCAACGTCAATATCGGCGAATGCGGCCCGCGACTTGAGCCGACCGCCGTCAGAGTTCACCACTCCGAGTGGGCCCGCTTAGCGTCGATCGCCAGATCGGGCAGGTACATCGGCGAGGAGCCGCAGAGCACGGCGTCGGCGCCAGCCTGGAAGAAATCGGCGATGTCGTCGATCGTCGAAGCGCCGCCGACCGCTGCGATCTGCAGCGCGAGCCCGTCGCGGTCGATACACTCCCGCGCGGCGCGGACAATCTCCACCGACGGCCGATGGATTGCCCGTCCTAACACACCCGCCGTTCGAAAACGGGCTCCGAACACCGGTTCACCATTGGGATAAAGTACCGGACGACTGAGACAATTCACCATCGTTACTCCGTCCGCTAGCCCGTTCACAGCGCGGAACAAACGGGCCATCGCATCATCGGATGGGAACGCGCCAAGTTTCAACAGCAACGGAACGGAGCCGATCGCGTCGCGCATCCGCCGCGTTACAACACGGCTTGCCTCGAAATCCTTGTACAAAGTCCCTTCCGCGGAGCAGACGTTGGGACAGGATAGATTCGCTTCGATGGCATGCGCTCCGGCCTCGACTGCCCACGCGGCGCAACACGCGAAGTCGTCGGCGAACTCATTCAAGCCGTCCGCCGAACCGGGGGTGGCAACGACGGAAACAATCAGCAATTGCCCCGGGACCAGCCCTGCCCTCGCCTGCCGCACGTCGTCGCGCCAGACGCCGGGGGCCACCGACGGCATTCCAAAGCAGACAGATGAACTGATGCGCGTCGGATCATCGCCGATGCGATCGGCTGCCGTCACCGGACCGTCAGGAGCCCCTTCGTCATTGACAAATACCCAGTTCGGCAGTGGGTAACACTCGCGTGCTACCGACCGAACCGTCTTGTACGTCAAGATGTCGAAACCGCGCTGCGCATACGGCAATACCCAGCGGCTGTTCGCCAACAAGCCGGCCGCGATCCCCAGCCGGCTGCGCACCGGTATTCCCAGAAAAGTTTTCCAGGGGCCATCCGGAACGGGGCCAGGCGCCCCCGCGAATTGCGGACCTCGCTGACAATTCTCTTCCCAGCTGCGCGTGATGTCGTAACTGCAGCGAATCGGCATCCGTTACTCTTTCACCGAACTGGTGAGCACAATATCGGACCTGGACTCGGTCAATTGGACCTCCAGTACGACATCGTCCTTGCCCGGCTTTCGTTTGGAATACTCATGCGATACCGACTTGGTTCCGGGCTGAAAATTGGAAACGAATCTCAGCCGACCGGGACGCAGGTTGCTGAGCCGAAACGTCAGCTTGTCGCCTTCGCGGGTTGTGGTCAAGACACTCGATTCGGCGTAGTCCCAGTCGCGGGCCGGGTCGCGGGCTCGCATGGCTTCCGGCTGGTCCCATTCCGCAGCGAAGTTGTCCAGTTCCTCCTTGCTGCCACGGACCTCGCCGCGAACCTCCAGCAGCGGCAGCAGGGTCAACGGGCCCAGATCTTCGCCGGCGCGAAGTGGACCGACAAATCGCGGTGCCCACGGCAACGGCGGCTCGATGTAGAACCAGTAGACATTCTCACCAAGCCGCTTGTCGTACGGGTCAATCGACTGAAGCGAATCGAGCTGCACGAGCCCGGACGAGTCCGATTCTGCCCAGACTGGGCCATTCCGACCGTCAACAGGGTACGGTCCGCTGCCCGCAAGGGCCTTGCTGCGATTGAAGTATCGCACCTTCGCGCCCTTGATTGGCTTGCCGCTGACAGTGAGCAGACGGAATTGCGTACGTTTCGCTGGAACCAGTTCGACAATCAGTGTCTTTTTCGGGTCGGGAACCAGTTCGTGGAACACCTGTTCCTCGTGGCCTTGCGCGCGGACACTCACGTAAATCGGCTTGCCCTGGCAATCCGGGATGTCGACGGTGGCACCTCGAAATTCCCCCTTCAGTAATTCTTCGCCGGCTTGCTCCCGAACGGCAACGGTGCCGCCCTGGATCGCGTCGCCGCCGGTGGATCGGAACTGAATTCGGCCGATGAACTTTGGCGGATCATCTTCGGGCCGACGCGGGCGGACGACGATCGGGATAATTCCTGTTCGAATGGCACCTTGAAAATCATCGGGGCCTGGGATCGGATTTCCCTTACCGTCCCTCGTGCGGAGATTGCCGAAATTCAGTTCCAACTGGATGCGGTAGTCGCCCGCCTGGGCGATCGACTCCGGGTGAGCATTGGGGGCGCCTCGCCCGCGACTCCGCGACGTCGCCAGCAGTGCCGAGCCAATATTCGTGTAGACCGTGGCGATCTCACCTGGCTGAAGTGTCCATTTCTCCATCGGCGACCAGCCCGTGAAAAATGGTCCGACCGGCTTCATCACCTTCCCGTTCACGTCGGTAGCCTCCACGGTATCGCCCTGCCGGAACTGTTCCGTCCAAAACGAAATGGACCGGTCGCTGACGTTCTTCAAATGCACGTACGACGAAATCGCTCCTTGCAATGGGAATTCGTTACGCGGCAGCAAGCGGCCTTCGCGACGGTGCGTATCCTCATCTCGCAGTTCGACGGCCGCCTGAAGGCCTGCCGTCACCGGTCCCCATACCAGTTCCAAAGGCCGTTGGTCGCCGATCTTGACTGGAACCGAATTCGAAATCAGCTCACCGTGCCAAAGGCCCGAGTATCTCTTGTCGGGCCAGTGTTTGTTCATGACATCCTGTGCAGCCTGGCTCGTGCCGAGATAACGCACTCGGATCGAAAACTCGCCGGGCGGCAGCCAGTGCGGCGCATCATGCCGCATTTTCAACGGCCGCAGCAGGCAAACCAGCGCCTCGCCTGGACGAAGTGATTCAACACGCGCGCCACTCAATTCCAGAAACTGCTCGTCCCGCGGTGTCCGCTGCGGTGTGCGCACCGAATCCCCCGCCAGCGTGACAAAGTCGTAGCGAAACAAGACCGGTGCGAAATGATCCGAATTGCTCTTGCCGATATACGGCCCTGTCACCGAATCGCCGTATCGAACGCCCATCAGCCGAATCGGCATGTCACTGACGTTCTTGATTTCGGCCAGCAGTGTCACGGAACGCCATTCCGCAAAATCCGAGACGATCGGTGCCCGCAGGTCCGGATTCTGCTCGTCCGCGCCATTGCCGACGGCGATAACCCGCAGTTGCAGGCCCTCCGAGACGGGCCCCGCCTGCGGCAAGGAGCCGGCTGATCCAACATCCGAAGCCTCGGCGCCGCCGGTTGCCGTCGTTACCGCCAGAACTGTTCCAAGCAGTAAAAGAGACCGCAGGCGAACAGGCAGGTTTCGAGCGGGCACGGCAGCCAGCGAAGCCTCCAACATCCGACGGTCTGTTTCCAACTTAATCCAAAGTCGTCTCGCCCCGGGGTGGGCGAATGCGCTGAAATTGGCGAGCCAATCCACGGTGCGTCCTCCGGTTCCTCAGATATTCACGTTCGATCAGGAAAGCAAACCGCTTCGGCGAGCGAGCCAATGTCGGGTACCACCCACGCGTTAAACCAGTTTCGAGTTCCCTTTGCGGAATAGCCGGCCGCTGGCGAGTATCATAATCACCAGGGCGCAGGCTCCACCGTGTGAATTCTCGCTTTCTCGGCCATCCCCGCGTGCGCACGGCAACCAGACTGTCGTTTGGACGCGCCGACGCCTCCCTGAGTTCCGCTCGACGCGGAAGAAATTACAATATTTGTGACCATGAAAAAAGCTCTGTTGGCTCTGCTGCTCGCGTACTGTCCAGCAATCGTTTCTCGCGTCAACGCCGATTTCGGCCCGAAATTCGCTAGCCCACCTCGCCTGATAATGACCCTGGAGGGAACACCGATCCGAGGGGAAAAATATGCGATCGCCATTCTCGACGCCAGCAAACTCTCCCGCGGGCAGCGGGCCGAGAATTTTCATGGATTTGAGTCGAGTTCGCTGCCGCCCGTCGAGGACGGTCGCTGGATGGCAACGACCGAAGGCGCCGTTCATGACATGGTGATCATGCCGATTTCATCGGGGCGTCCCTTCCGACTGGCGGTCTGGCTGCCTGATCGCAAGCAAGCCTATCTGTCGAACGTAGTTGACCCCCATCCGATCCTCAATACGTGGTACCTCGATCTGCACACCGACGGCTCGGCAGAATTGCGGCGCGACACCACCAACCAAACGACGATCGACTGGCTCATCCTCCTGGCCCGCCATGGGATGTTGACGGCATTCCTGGTGACCTGGGCCGTGGAATCGCTGGTGCTGGGAGTCTTTGTGGCTCGCGTCAAACCAACCAATCCCGTCCACCTGTTCCTACGCTGCCTGCTGGCCAACCTGCTCACGCTGCCCGCCGTCTGGATCCTGACCGTGGCAGCCATGGTCATCACAAGCCGACTTGAATCAACCGTTATCATGCTCGGTTTTTGCGAACTCGTAACGGTCATTGTCGAAGCCATCGCCTTCACGTCACCCAAGGCGTTTCGATCAAGAATCGCGATCGCTTACTCGTCACTGGCCAATCTGGCCAGTTTCAGTGCAGGAATGCTGATCCCGCTGCTGGGTTGAGCAGGTCACGGGGAACGGGAAACGAAAAACCTCAAAAACTCACCAAGACTCAGACACTCAAACTTTTTTCGTTTCACACCAAAACTCAGACACTCAATCTTTGATCGCATCATAAAACTCAGACACTCAAACTCTGATCGTTTCATAAGCAAGTAAAACTCAGACACTCAAACTTTGATCGTTTCATGAATTGGAATCACTTATCCCAGACACACAAACTTTTTTGGAGATTTTTTCGTTGCCGCGCGTCGGTTTTGGCCGCTTCGATACGTTGTATCTATGAGGACCAAACAGCCACACATCGGCAAAGCCGTTGGGATCGGCTGCACGGCGGGTGCTGTGCAGGGGTGTGCGTCCGTTCGTTTAGAACACAGTCATGGAGCTACGGATGCCTGGGAGCGCGCGCAAGGACATCGTTCAGGAGGGTAAAGTCGGCATCTACCACACCTGGTCGCGCTGCGTACAGCGGGCCTGGCTGTGTGGGTACGACCCGCTGACGCAAATCAACTTCGACTATCGCCGTGAGTGGGTCCGTTCGCTGCTGAAGTACC
>Ga0233425_10009011_pt1 | contig 12905 bp, 18 predicted proteins | sample Watercolumn_Towu_2_FD_181712 | JGI IMG/M metagenome (GOLD analysis project Ga0233425, IMG submission 181712) | Freshwater microbial communities from Lake Towuti, South Sulawesi, Indonesia - Watercolumn_Towuti2014_140_MG | ecosystem: Environmental > Aquatic > Freshwater > Lake | place...
CCGTTCTGGCAAGCGCTTTTGGTGAATAGTTGCTTGGTCTTATCCCAAATAAAAGACAATCCAAACCCGAGCGCAATCGGGTAAAGGAAGAAAAGCATCATAATCGGATCATCCCACGGCCGAAAAAGAGGATTCATATATGACTCCTTCAATCCCGGAATCATAGCGTTAAAAATGGGGTTAAGAGCCATGTTAACTATTGCCATGGCAATGCCCGCGGCTAATCCCGTCCAAAGTATTTTTTTCATAGTTTTATAAATGTTAATAATTATATAATTGACCTTTATTCTATTATATCAAATTTGTTATTAATTGTTAATCTGCTCCCGCCCGGAGAGTAAATAGGCATTAAAATACTTACTTCAAAAATTTTATAATTTTCCCAATCGCTTTAAAGTCTTGTCCTGCCGCGCGCTCTGTCTCTCTCCGACTGTCTTCGCAGTTCCTTTTCGGCATAATCAAGAAATTCGACGACCTTATTGTATCTCATCCCAAAAACAGCTCGAGCAAGTTCATCTAAATTTCCATCGAAACCCTCAACTTTTACCGGATGCTTTTTTATGTAATCCCTCCTCTTAAATTTTATAAAATAACTCTCTCTTAATACTTAAAAAGTCAAGAAAAGTTGCAAACAAAAAAGCCGCTTCATCCAAAACATCAGACAAAGCGGCTGGATTGGTCAGAGCAGATTCTCTGCATGGTAACGGGGAATATTCAGGCGCAGGCGCAGTTTACGCACCTCGACGTATTTCACCCGAACCAAGCGGGCGATTACGGAATCATGAAGCAGGCCGAGAAAAGATTTGACTTTCTTTTCCCACTTAACCACCGGCTCAGCTAGCTGGTAGTTGATCCCGATTTCCTTGAACGCCTGAGGCAGTCCGCCGAAGTGAACTGTGGCACAACGGAAGAGCGCCGGATAATTTTTCTGAAAGACAGCAGGTGTCAGTCTTTCTTTGCCGCGCAGTTGGTTAAGCGTCTGTGACGGACAGAAAAATTGCAGCGTAACAGGCGCAGTGGCTGATATTAAACCAGTATTTGGCCGGCAAATGATCTTCGGCTCAAATCTGTTCCGGCAGCGTGGACACTTGGTCGTATAATCGTCGACATCCCGCTTGAAACCTTTGACGATTTCAAACGGCGTCAGCCGACGAGAACATCTGGGACAGACTGCATGCGGCTTGTAGGTTTCATTATTGATTTTGCCGATAAGCCGCAATCGCAATCCCAAGATTTTTGCCTGAAGCTTGAGTCTTTGCTTCAGTGAAAGTTTTTGTTCTAGCTTCATTTCCAAACGTGGTTCCAATGCCATTTTTTCACCTCCTTCTGTTCGCTAGGGTTCTTCGTAGAAACTCTCCATAGCCTACCAGGAACAACCCGCCGCCGGAAACAAAAATTGGAATCCAGACGGGATGCATACTGGTTATGTAGCTGAGATTTTCCCATACGCCCGGACGCACGAACATATCCTGCAACATCAGAGCACTGATGAAAATAAATGCTACACCAATAAGAGAAACTACAACAGAAAATATCTTTACAATCATAGTTGCCTCCTTGTTTTTTTTATTTTCCCTCCAAGAAACTACTTATGAAAAATAATTTTTTGGAGAGAGGAGAAAGAAAGCCGTTGCAATCTCTCTCCGCGAAGTTTCTTTTGAAGGTCTTGGCCTTCGGGTAAAACTAGAAACCCCATTTTCGATTTTTTGTTTTTTACATGATCAGAGGAACTGAAACACAAACCTTTGTCAAAACTTGCGCTTTACCACACACCGCCTTATTCGTTTTCGAGCGGGTGACGCAAGGATGTTCCGGTTTATTTTTCGTCGCCTTCAGACCGGAATGCGACTAGTGCGGACTGCCTTTCAACTCAGGCCAGAACTGGTTTCTTGCCGTTCGAAGGAACGGTTTTGCCAGTTTTGGCGAAAGTATCCAGGAAGGGTCGATATGCAACCCTTTCGGCGTTCCGACTCTCAGCTTGCCTCAGCGAGCCTTCCAGTCCATAAAACGTAATGGACTTTCCGACCAGCTTAGCTTCAGCTTCGAGCGTCCGCCGACAGCGTCTGCACACGGGCTTGACTTCCCACGCCCCGTTCTTTCCCCTGACTAAAGGAAAGGCGAAGCGCGGTTTGTCGAACCCGCATACTACGCAGCTATCTGCCATCTCGATCACCTCCTTCGTTTTTTGACTTGGTTTTATAATTTATCCGCGCCTTCAGACAAGCGCTGGAGTTGAAATTTTTCCCCGTGAATTTTGATTTTACTCACGAGCTCAATAGTCGTAACTCCGCTACGATGATCACGACACTCAATCTTATACTCACTGCATGAAACATGCGCAAGCGCGTACCCATTGAGACGACCTTCCCTGTAACCATCCAGATCATCCTGGAGCTCATTCTCGAGTTTCTTCTTCTTGGCCGCAAACTCGTCCAAAGTGACCACTTGCTCTGTTTCACTATAATTACCAGACGACTTATGGGTTGTTACCTGTAAGAACAAGATGTTGTCAGTTTCAATTTCTTTGGCCTCAATGCCGCAATCACACGAGTAATCCAATAACAACTCTCTGAGTTTTTCAACTTCTTCTCTGGATGACAAGAAAGACTTTAACACAGACTCATAATCCCCAACCCTAACCACTGCAAATTTCTTCATTATCATCCTCCTTTTATGTTTTAAAATTATCGGACTTTTATTTTTCCCTCTAAAAATATTTTCCTGAAAAAATACTTTTAGAGAGAGGAGAAAGTTTTAATAAACTTTCTCCGGAAAATATTTTGCCCGGAAAGGATGCCAACCCCTTCAGCTTCCTTATCAGTCGGATTATTCTGCCACAGAACTCCAAATGGTAGCTATCCATTTTTCATCGTTCCGGCGAGATTTTACTCGCACTCGCTCGTCTTCTGGTCCTTTTAGATACCAAGCGAGTCGCTCTTAGTGAGAGATAGAGCAGTCCTTACTCCCACCTCCACGGCATTATCCTTCCGATAATTCAGTACCTTGTCACTGCTCGCCGACAAGTGCTTTCCCTCCGAAGAACGAGGGGCTTCAGCCACGGGCATTTTATTTCTGAAAAGAGAGAAAGCTGCCAGTGCAATCGTCATTTCTGACCGCGAATCTGGCGGGAGGAGCTCCTTCTCCTTAATTCCCTTTATCTTTTCAGCTTTCTCTCTATCACATCACCCTCAAAGATGACTTCGTGGCGATGTGGTAGAGAGAGGCGAGAAAAATTTTCTCACCACGCTTGGGCATCTCATTCTCTTTTAGCCCGATAAGTTCTGGTTCTTGGCTTCTTATCAGCCTCAGCTCGTATGAGCAGTGGTGGTTACCGACTACCTTCTCGGGCAGCCGTACTGACAACCTTTGCCGCCACGCCGGCAGGTGCAGCACTGTGACATATTTCCCTCCTTTGTTATGGGTTTATAAAAACTGCGCCTTCTCCAAAAGCAAAAAGCTTCCCGATTAGGAAAGCTTTTTGCAGAACTTTTCATTGAATCAACTAAACACGACTAAAGTCAATTCAAGAAAAGCCTTGCAAGAAACTCTCCTAGATTTTGTCGTGTTTAATATAATTAATCCCTCGCTTTTTCCCACAATCTGTGATTACGGGAATAAGTGAGGGTAAATTGTCAAAGTTCTTTCCATTGCATATTTTACCTTTAGATAAAGCTTTTTTAGCGAAATCAAGGCCAATTATGTATATTATTATTGCCTTATTTGCCGCAAGCCTTATCTTGTCAGTAAAGTATCCATCTTTTCGTGTGCTTGTCAGTTCATATCCTGATTTGGCAGTATAGCAGATCTAAAATATTTGTCAAGTCTTTTAAACATTATTTATTATAAACACCTTATTTTATCCCATTATTAGGCTATTTTATGCATATTATTTTGTTTGTATATATTAACATTTTTTCATAAGTTATCCACAATTACAAAAATATTTTTCGCATAAATTTTTGTTATTTTTTCACTTAGAAATTTGTTTATGGTTATAAAATATTAAATTTGCTTATTTTTAGCTTATTTTAGCCATTATTCTAGGCTTTACATTTTCTTGTTAAAAACCCTTGACAAATATCTATTAATCTGCTAAGATGGGGAAACAAAATTGAAGTTGTTTAAAAAGTTCCAAACAGTCTTTGACTGTTAAATATACAGGGTTATAGGGAGGTGTCCCATGGGGGATTGCTAGGAACTGAAAGGCATAGCCTCGACTAAGTACAATCGGGGCTATGCCAAGTAAGTCTCAAAATTTCCCATGAAACACTGGGCAACATTGTTGCCGAGTAATAACGACGAGAGGAGGATTTAATGAGATGGGCGAAGGATAGAAAGATAGGAGTGGTGGTTTTTTTCCTGATTTTTGCGGGTGTTGTAAGTAGCGCCAGCGCTTGGGTTGTTAAAGATAAGGTGACCATTTTCAATTCTTTGGCAAGCGAATATGACGCTGCCAGACAAAAGAGTGGCGACTTTTCTCTCAAAGAAGCTGAGCGCGATAAGTATTCTGTCTGGGCATATGTCGCCGAGAAAGAGATGTATCGTGTTTATCGCCGTCTCTCCGAGGAGGAGAAGAAAAAACTTTTTCGGAACTGGAAGTTTAAAACCTTCGGGGAAACAAAAGTTGACCGATCGAACATCCGGCAATGGTTGGAAAAAAATTTCTTCGCTCCGCAGGAAATTGACGCGCTTTCAATGATTGATGACCTGCCGGGAAAAGAGAAGAGATATCGGACCTACCTCGCAAAAAGAGGATTGATCCTGCCCTGACGCAAAAGGCTCTGGAAGAAGTTTTCCAGAGCCTTATTATTTTACAAGTCTTATTATTTATATTTTTCCGCCGCTTCCCAAGCTAAATCTAATATTGCTTTTAAAGATTTGGCTATCTCCTTATCTTCAATAATTATGCCGGTTAATCTATTTCCGAGCGATGCTATCCTGACTTTATCGTCATAAATTGCGATGTCGCTACTGACTGGAAACTTTTCAAACGGAATTTTTATTCTATTAGTATTTGGAATTTCCGGCAGTTCTCCTTTCCTATACGTATAAATCGTTTTTGTTTCAATTCCCCTTTCCAATCGGCGCGATCTCCATTTTTCTCTTTCTTTTTCAGAAAAAACCCTATTAATGGCATCAACAGAATAAGCCATGTTAATTGTGGTTTTTTTAGTCTTTAAAAATTCATCTACCATGGCTGCGATACCTTCTTTTCCCTCGAAATATCTCACAACCGGACCTTCGTGTTTCATTTTTATTGATTCTAGCTGGGGCAATAGTTTTTTCAAATTTTCTTCCCGTTTTTCAATTACATTTTTCTCTTGTTCCAAAACTTCCACCAATCTGTCCGGATCAGCGGCTACAAAATACTGCTTTTTGCCTTTGTGAAAACTGCTCATTAGACCGGATTTCATAAGGGCCTCAATGACAAAATAGGTGGTAGCACGATTTACTCCGGCTTTCTTGGCAATATCCTGAACCGTTGATTGTCCAAGCTCTAATGAAGCCAGATATACCTTGGCCTCTTTTTCATTTAGGCCGATTTCAATTAAATCTCGTTCCAACATAATAATTTAAATTATTTTGTTAACGTCTACTGACATTTTAGCATTTATTAATACAAAGTAAAATACGGCTATTTTGAGGCGCTTTCAAAGGCTTTTCGGGGGTCTGGACAAGATCAGAGAACTGCGAGGCATACTTGAAAAACAAGCGAAATCAAGGCCTTTAAACCGCTAAAATCCAGCGACTTGCTATGTAAAGAATTGTAAAGTATAATGAAAGTAATTATGAATAAAAATATTTTATTAGCAATAATATTCTGCCTATCATTTTTCTGCCTATCATTGTTTTCAGTAGAAGGTTTTGATTGGAAAAACTTGAGATATAGTGGCAATGCAATAACAACCGATGAGATGGCACATATTCCCAGCGGATACTATTACTTAAAAACTGGAAGATATTTTTTAAATCCAGAACATCCTCCATTGATTAAAGATTTATCTGCACTACCACTCCTCCTTCTAAATCCTATATTTCCAGACATTAAATCTAACACAAATATTGACGAACATTTCGCTTGGTATCAATATCCACCAAAAGAGTTTATCTTTTCTAAAAATCTTGAAATAAAAAATGCCCAATGGGATTGGGCGGGTGTATTTCTTTTTAATCCGCAAAGCAACCCTGATCTTATAGCTTTTTTTGCCAGATCATCGGTTATATTCTTTAATGCTCTACTGCTTTTTTTACTATATAGACTACTTTCTGTTGCTTGGAATGAAAAAGTGGCACTTATTGGGATATTTCTGGTAGCTTTTTCACAATTTAGTATTGCACACAGCTCATTAGTTACAACTGATTTTATGTCATCTATTTTGCAATTATTATCAATTATCAGTTTTTCTATTTATATAAAATCTTTTATTGAGAAAAAAAAGACCACATTGTTTTTTACGATAACTATACTATTTCTATCTATGTCTCTCCTATCAAAATTTTCTTCCATAATTTTAGGACCTTCTTTGTTTGTAGGAGGACTAATTTACATAGCTTTCACTAAAAAGAAATGGGCAGTTATCTGCGACTATTTTTTAAGATTTTCCATAATTTCACTTTTAACATTACTTGTTATTTCAATCTATTATTATTTCCATACTTTGAATATGAATAACGATGATATGGTTGCTCAGCTCAATTTTTTCTATCCAAATGGGCTGCCACTTGGAATAGGAAATATGCTAGAATTTTTTATATATAGCAATCCAATTCTAAAGGGATTAGCCCAATATATCAACGGCATTTTAATGGTTTTATCCAGAATGAGTGTAGCTTACCAGAAAATATTTTTTATGGGAAAAGTTTATGGCTCCGAAGGAGCTGGGGCATTATATTTTCCAGCTCTATACTTCACAAAACTTACGGTGGGCATGCTGGTATTAAACTTGTTTGCAATAAGTTATACCTTCTATAAATTACTTAAAAATAAAGAAATTTTATCTAAAAAGATTTTAGTATTTTTAGAAAATCCGTTGTCATTTTTTATTTTATTTTTTATTTACTCATTTGCATTCATTACTCTTACTTCAACATTACAAATAGGATTAAGGCATATATTCCCAATAATATTAGGCGTAACTTTATTAACGGCAAAGAAAGTTTATTCGGCTTGGGAATTAAAAATATTAAAAATAAAATTTAAATATATTTTTTACATAATATTTGCAACAATAATACTTTCAGTTTTCTTTTCTTTTCCTAATTATATAAGTTTTTATAATATATTTGCTGGCGGAACAGACAATGGATATAAAATAGCAACTGACTCCAATTTTGATTGGGGTCAAGACACGAAAAAAATAGTATCCTTTGTTGAGACTAATAATATAAATAAAATTTATGTAGATATTGATGTTGAGGCATTTGTTCCATTGCGTTGGTATCTGAAAGATGCCTATGAGACAATAGACTTAAAAAAAGATATCTTGCCTGAATCTGGTTCATATCTAGCTCTTTCTATATCAAAATATGAAACTTATAAAAATAGATATGCTTTTTTAGAAAATAATTTAATTCAAAAAATTGGCGAAACAATCCTTGTTTTTCAAATTCCATAAAATAATATGAAAAAAGAATTTTACACAGCACAAGAATTAGCTGAAAAATTAAGGGTAAATATAATGACTATTTACCGCTACATCAAAGCTGGAAAGTTAAAGGCATATAAAATCGGCAAGGAATTTCGGATTGATAAAAATGAGTTTAATAAATTTTTAAATTGTGTAAAAACTAAATGATATGAAGCAAGAAACAGCAAACTTGAAGTCCCACATTATTATAAGCATAATATTGGTAATTTGGTTTTATTTTGGAGTTACTTTGTTTAATGAACCAGAATTTTTTTCAAAAATTTTGGGTATATTTTTTATGTTGTCAGTTTCATTAATATTGATAAATAAATTTTTTGGAAATTATTTAATAAAATTCATAAATAAAATAGAGTCCGCAAAATCATTCAAATATCTTTTTTCTGCAGATAAACAAACTGATAGTACTAAAGCATCCTTAATTATTGGTAAGATTTTCAGAACGATATTTATAATAACTCTAGGCATAGTCATTTATAATCTAATGCCAAATATATCAAACGCTCAATTTTCCCACATGACCTTAAACCAATTACTCGGTTATTTGGGCGGGCTTATAGCTATTATTGTAATTGCTATTTGGTTGTTCAAAGGGTCTGATGAAAATGGCTATGGGATGTGGAGTATTTTTTTTTATTTAATTTGTTTAATTGGCTTACTTATTTGGATGATTGTTAGTCTTTTATGAAAGCGGTAATTTTAGCTAGAGTTTCAACTGAAGAACAAAAGGAGGCTGGCAATTCATTGCCGGCTCAACTTCATCGCATTGAGGATTACTCGGGATATATATGACACGAAATTGAATGAATACAAAGAAAAGCAGTATGATATAAATTTGCGATTGGAAGAATACACAAGGGCAGATGAAAACTTCCATATTGCCGCAGCTATGGTATTTTCTTTGGCTAACATGGCTTTGGAAATATTTGAAAGTTCTGAAGCCAACGAAAAACGGCAGCTCCTGAGTTTTCTACTTCAGAACTGCCGCCTTCAAGACAAAAAGCTTTTATTTGAGCTACGTTCTCCCTTCAATTACATCCTTGAGAACGCACATCATTCTTCTATGCTCCCACTGTTAAACAAACTTAGAACTTTTGATTGGTCTGAGTTTAGTAAATTACTTGAAGAATTTGAATTAAGTTTAACCTAAAAACAGAAAACCCACTTTGCTTTATTATTAGGAATAGTTTTTATGTGGCATTCTTAATTTCTTATCAAATATTACTTTTCGCCAACTATCTTTTTCATGAGCGCATCCATTTCTTTCCGAAGTCTATCTAACTCAGGAGCTACTCTTTTGCGAACTTCCTCCTCGTGTTCTCCTCCTTTTGCTTTTATAATTTCTACCAACAAATTAGCACTTTGATCCATCAAGGATTTCACCTCACCAAACTTGTCGCCTTCACTCTTAATTGGTACTTCTTCTCCGGGTGTCTCTTTGCTCATAATTAAAAAATTTATAATTATTACTTCTTTATAATTATTTTACCAAATAATTATAAAAATTCAAATGCTTCTTCTCACAGGTTAACTTGGCTCCCATTGCTGAATAAACTTAGAACTTTTGAGTGGAATAAGATTATGAAAAGCTTAAATGAATTTGAATTTAATTGGACATAAAAAAACTCGCTTCTTCCCTTTCAGAAAGAAGCGATTGCGGATTTTTCGCAAATTACTTTGGCATCCAGAGATTTAAGGCAGTATCTGTAATAAACCCAGGAAGGCCAGCTATGTATTTAACATCTTCCTCTCTTATAACGATGCCGCCCGCATTGCCTGCCACAGAAGCTAATGGCTTCGTGTCGTCCCAATCAATTTCTTTTATGGGTATACTATTAGACACCCAAAGGCGACCCCTACCATTCCTACTACACCTACTCCTGAATTCCTTAAAAATATATTCGGGCAGCTTTTCATCCAGACCTGTTTCTTGAATCCTCTCATAGTCACACTGTCCTAACCACCAAATCAAGAAAATTTCCGGCATGATATTTTTCCTCCTTGTAAATGATATAAACTACTTACCTAATTATAGGACTTTGCAGCTTAACACAAAGTTTAAACTGTGTCAAGTATTTAAACAAAAAATGGCTAATTAAAGCCATAATTTTGTAGTTGCTCCGGCGATAGGATGGTTCGACAGGCTCACCATTTATATTTAATGCAAGAACTATCGGCAATCACACGGCTTTTGCTTAATTTAATAAGCAATTTTTTATCTCCGGAAATTAGCGCTTTCTTTTTTGCGATAGACCAGCCTTTGATTTGCTTTTCACGTTTTTCAGCTTCAATTCTTTTATTATATTTTTCTGTATAAACTAATTTTATTTCAGAAAACTTTTTTGTAAAAAAGGATTCTTTATTCATATGTTGCCGCAATCGCCTTTTAAGGCTATTTGTTATGCCAACATAAAAAGCTTTCTGATCGCAAAAAAGAATATACAAAGTCCACATAATATTATAAAACTCAAAGCAAAAGCCCTGAGCTTGTCGAAGGGCTCCGGCGATAGGATTCGAACCTATAACCAATTGATTAACAGTCAACTGCTCTACCGTTGAGCTACGCCGGAATAATATTCAATTGTAAAACATTGAAAAATTTAATCTATTATTATCACTTGACAATAAAATCTAAAAAAATCAGTAAAATTCAACAGATTGATTGTAGCAAAATTAGCTTAAAAAATCAAGGGCTATTGGTTTATGCGCAGAAGAAAAAATCTTAAAATTGTAATAATACGTAGAACTGCCCTTGGGAAAGGGCAAAAAGATAAAAAGCTTGCTTAAATGCGATGGTTTTCTAAAGGGAGAGGGAGTTGTTAACGCAAGCGGTGGATACGGGAAAGAGCATACAGAAAGAATGAATTGATGGCGCAAGTTGTTAAGGCGGTTTTTTGCCATCTTTTTTATTTGTGCTATAATTTTAAAATAAAATTAATTAGCGAGTATTATGAAAAAGGAAATCATTATTGGCGCGATAGCTATTTTGATAATCGGAAGTTTAATTTTAATACGTGCTGGCAAAAGCGAACCGGCACTTCAACCGGAAACAGAAATAAAATTGCAACCAGCCACAGATAATTATAATAACTTAATGGAAATAAAAATTGAAACAACACAAAAAGGATCAGGCGAACGTGTGGTAAAAAATGGCGACACTATTTCCGTTCAATATACCGGAAAACTGACTGATGGAACCAAGTTTGATTCAAGCTTGGATCATGGAGGAGTGCCGTTCACTTTTACAATCGGAGCCGGTCAAGTTATTAAGGGCTGGGATCAGGGATTTTTGGGAGCGCAGATTGGAGAAAAACGAACACTTACTATCCCACCTTCTTTAGGTTATGGGGCAACAGGTGCCGGAAGCATAATTCCACCCAACGCGACGCTTGTTTTTGATGTCGAACTGGTTTCAATAAAATAGGCTTGTTTTTCAAAAACAAGGCTTATAAAAGGCTATTTTCTAATCGCGCCCTTGACTTTGTATTGCCAGTGTGCTATACTCCAAGAAGTCACAAGGTTTTGCAAATGGTAGTCTAGTCGAACTTTTCTTTGCATAATACCATTTGTGAAGTTAAATAATTTTCATTTTTAAAATGGAAACAGGAATAATTAAAAGACTAACAGATCGCGGTTTTGGATTCATTGCCCGCGAAGGCTCTGATAAGGACCTCTTCTTTCATTCAAAGGAACTCCAAGGAGTGGAGTATGCCGATTTGAAGGAAGGCGACAAAGTTCAGTTTGAAGTTGGCGACAGTCCGAAAGGACCGAATGCCATCAATGTATCTCGTATTGCATAAGAGCATTATAATAGTAAAAACCCCGCTTGAAGCGGGGTTTTTATTTTATAAGAAAAAACCACCGGCTTTAGCCGGTGTGTGCGTTTAAAGCGTAGCGCGTAATGCTAAACTAAAGCCACCTCACTTAGGTCTAGGAAGGAGGTGGCTTTAATTATGGCTAATGCAAGAATCTATCACCTTAGCCACTGCACATACATCTGCCAGTATCACCTGGTTTGGACTCCCAAATACAGAGGTAATGTTCTGGCTGATACCTACATTAAAACTGAATTCAAAAGAATATTCAAATTGATCTGCAAATGGAAGGGATTTACTATTCTCGCTTGGCACATTGGAGACGAACACATCCACATGTACATCACCATACCACCCAAATACTCTGTAGCCTATGCTGTGGCAATAATCAAAGGCAAATCCAGTGCCTGGATCAAAAAGAAAACCAAAAAATTTCCAGAAGGAACTCTCTGGGCCAGAGGCTATTTCATCTCCACCATCGGACTCAATCATATGGCTGTCAAAAAATATATTGAAAACCAACAAAAATACCAGAAGGATCTGCAAACCCTATTTTAGCCAGCGTCCAGCTGGCGAGATAAAAACCACTAGCCATTGCTAGTGGTTTTCATTAACCCGGTAAACCACCCGCGTTAGCGGGTGTGTGCGTTTAAAGCGTTAGCTCTTGGAATATAATAAAATCACCCACTACGGAAGGAGGTGATTTTATGTTGACCAAACTCTATAGACTCGAACACTGCACTTACATTTGCCAATACCATATAGTTTGGACACCACGGTATCGAGGCAAGGTATTAGCAGATACCTACATTAAACAGGAACTCAAAAGAATTTTCAAGTTCATAGCCAACTGGAAAAACTTTCGAATTGTCCAGTGGCACATTGGCGACGAACATATTCACCTATACATCATAATTCCGCCCAAATATTCAATCTCCTATGCGATCCAAATCCTCAAGTCCAAATCAGCCAATTGGCTCAAAAAGAAGACTAAGAAGTTTCCCCAAGGCAATCTGTGGGCGAGAGGCTACTTTGTTTCCACCATCGGTATCAACGAATTTGCAATCCAAAACTACATCAAAAACCAGGAACACCGGAAAGTAGATATGGAAAACCTCAAATTGTTCTAGCCGTCGTTAGACGGCAAGATAGAAACCACTAGCGTATGAGCTAGTGGTTTTCATTGCCGCATAGTGGGAGTTGTGCGATGTGTCGCACGATTTTGCACAGCTGAATTAATATTTATTTCACAGCCCAAATCGCAGAGCTGCGCGTTGTTAGGCGATGAAACTAAAAATTACCGTTCCTGTGTAAAGATTTTGGCGATATTACTGGCAACTACCAGAAAATTTACAGCCAGTGGTGGCATTACAAACCGCATTTTGCGGCCCATTGCAATCAGTAAACCCCTTGCAATCAAGCGTGAAGTCCCAGTTTGTTCCAG
>Ga0233425_10009012_pt1 | contig 12904 bp, 7 predicted proteins | sample Watercolumn_Towu_2_FD_181712 | JGI IMG/M metagenome (GOLD analysis project Ga0233425, IMG submission 181712) | Freshwater microbial communities from Lake Towuti, South Sulawesi, Indonesia - Watercolumn_Towuti2014_140_MG | ecosystem: Environmental > Aquatic > Freshwater > Lake | place: Indonesia...
TGCAATCAAAGAATTATTATCGTCAAACTTGTCTGAAACGGCAATGACTGAATTTAGAAAAGAAACGGAAGTTTGGAGCAGATTACGCCATCCGAATATCGTGCAATTATTTGGCATAAGCGTAGATGAACCGCAACACTACAGCATGATAATGGAGTTAATGCCCAAAGGCTCACTTTATCAGGTGTTGCACAACGGACAGCCGTTAGGATGGGAGATAAGATTTAATATTGCCAGAGACATTGCAGCTGGTCTAACTCATCTACATGAACAAAATATATTACACTGTGATTTAAAGAGCCTGAATGTGTTGTTAGGCGAAGGAATGAGAGCAAAGCTCACGGACTTTGGATTATCTAAAGTAAAAGTCGAAACCAAAACGACAACTGGAGGAGCAGCGAAGGTATCAGGAACTATCAGATGGATGGCGCCGGAGTTATTGAAGAGAGGCGGTAAACCAAGCAAGGAATCAGATGTATATGCATTAGGAATGATTTTATGGGAAATGACCACGAGAAAGATTCCTTATGAAGATGCAGCAGATGACACAGTAGCTATGGGCTGGATTAAAGACGGAGAAAAAGAAACCATCCCAGAAAAACCAGCAGAACACCCTGCAACCTGCCAAAGGGCTTATCCAGTTTACGCCGCATTAATCACGCGCTGCTGGGAAGAGCGGAGCAAACGCCCAACTATTCAAATAGCAGCCGAAGAATTAAGGCCGCTCAAAGCTGAGGAAGCGGCGCCTTCTACTGCCAGCACTGCCAGCGGTCCAGTTCAACTGGATAATTTTGCGTCTGTCGTACCGAGATAAGCCGATTTTAATAGTGTTAATTTATAACTCATTGATTTTAAATGAAATATTTTTTGCATGGTTGTGTGCATTCTACCTGCATTCTACTGTTTTCATTAAGCGATACCATAATAAAGAACATATGTAATTGTTTTTTTGTACTCATTATGTTTTACTTTTTGTTTAAATAACCATTTAACTTTATATCAGGAACCAAAAATGAGAACCAATCGAGAATTAAACGCATTACGTCCGATTAAAATTACCAAAGGTTATATCAAAAATGCTGAGGGTTCGGCATTAATCGAAACCGGTGATACCAAAGTAATTTGCACCGTTTCTTTTACCAACGGCGTTCCAAAATTTCTCAAAAATACAGGCAAAGGCTGGCTAACCGCAGAATACGGATTATTGCCACGATCAACTCATACCCGCTCCGATCGCGAAGCCACTAAAGGCAAACAAAATGGCCGCACTCACGAAATTCAGCGCTTAATTGGACGCTCTTTGCGCGCTGTCGTTGACTTAACTAAAATTGGTGAAAATACTTTAACGGTTGACTGTGACGTCATTCAAGCTGATGGCGGAACTAGGGCCGCCGCAATTACCGGTAGTTGCGTTGCGTTGGCCGATGCTTTAAATCATCTACAAGAACAAAAAGTTCTTACCATCAATCCCTTTAAACAACTCGTCGCTGCTGTATCCGTAGGAATATATAATAACAATTTTTTACTCGACCTCGATTATGCCGAAGATTGTAATATAGACACTGACATGAACGTAGTCATGACTTATGACGGAAAATTAATTGAAGTCCAAGGCACTGCCGAACACGGCAGTTTTTCGCAAAAAGAACTCAATCAAATGATTGACCTTGCCGCAAGCGGCATTCACCAAATTTTTGTTAAACAAAAAGAAGCTCTAAATAGATCTTCTACGAAATAGATGTCATACCTTCTAAACAATTGAATCTGCAAAAGCAGAAACTGCAAAAACAGCATTTCGCCCTATATTCCCTTAAAAACCAGCTCCAACTGTCTGTGGTCGTAGGGTTTTTGTTTCCATCCTCTCAAGCTGCAAATTACATGACCGTTTCCCCTCAGTTGACAATCTCAACTTAAACTGACAATAACCGCATAATGAAAAAACGGGTAATTGTCAGATTGGGTCTAGACTTCTACAATTTAAATCCTTACAATTATTTTTTAGGACTATTCCTGCTCTTTTAAAGCCTCACTCAAAGCACGCTCAGCTTCGCGAGCCTCGACTTGCTTCGCAACCGATTGCATTAACTTTGCTTGTTCACGCTCATGCAGCTTACGCTCATGATATGCAAAACCCGTACCTGCAGGAATCAAGCGACCAACCATGACATTTTCTTTGAGCCCACGCAGATAATCAACCTTACCGCTCAAAGAAGCTTCAGTAAGCACGCGCGTGGTCTCCTGGAAAGATGCCGCAGAAATAAACGACTCGGTCGCCAAAGACGCTTTGGTAATACCCAATAAAACATATTCAAATTTTGCTGGAGTTTTTTGTTCAGCAACGATACGCGCGTTTTCCTCTAGGGCAACAAATTTTTCAACTTGCTCGCCTTTCAAAAACCTCGTATCGCCCGCATCGGTAATAATAACCTTGCGCAGCATTTGTTTTAAAATAACCTCGATATGCTTGTCATTAATTTTCACACCCTGCAAACGATAAACCTCTTGCACTTCATTGACCACGTAGCTGGCTAAATCGTTCAAACCCAGCAGACGCAAAATATCGTGCAAATCAGTTGCACCATCGGAGATGGTTTCCCCCCTTTCCACATGTTCGCCTTCGAAAATCGCGACATGGCGCCACTTATGAATTAACTCTTCATGGATTTCACCGTTGGCATCAGTTATAACTAAACGGCGCTTGCCTTTAGTTTCCTTGCCGAAAGTAACGATTCCTGAAATCTCCGCCAAAATTGCCGGATCTTTAGGACGTCGCGCTTCAAATAAATCGGCTACACGCGGCAAACCACCGGTAATATCGCGAGTTTTACTGATCGCCTGGGGAATACGCGCAACCACATCACCTACACCAAGTTTTGCACCGCTTTCGATGTTCAAAATTGCACCATTAGGCAAAAAGTAATGCGCCGGCATATTAGTACCAGACAAAAATAAATCATCGCCATTTTTATCAACCAATTTTACCATCGGACGCAATTCATTTTCACTACCTACGCGTTGCATTGTGGTAGCTACCACAATAGTGCTCAAACCCGTTAATTCATCGGTTTGGCGCCGCATATTGGTTCCTTCAACCAAATCGACAAGCTGAGCCGTTCCTGCAACTTCGGTAATAATTGGATGAATATGCGGATCCCATTGCGCAATTAACGCACCAGCTTTGACCATTGCTCCATCGGCAACTAAAACCATAGCTCCATAAGGAACTTTATAACGTTCACGTTCGCGACCGGCATCATCCACAATGGCAATTTCTCCAGAACGCGAAACTGCAATTAAATTATGATTGCTTTGTTCAACAGTTTTCATGTTGTGCAATTTAACCTTGCCGCCAAACTTTACCTGTACGCTATTTACTGCAGTGGTTCGCGATGCGGCACCACCAATATGGAAAGTTCTCATCGTCAACTGTGTTCCTGGCTCACCGATAGATTGTGCGGCCATAATTCCCACCGCTTCACCAACGTTGACTAAATGCCCACGCGCTAAATCACGACCATAACACATGGCACACACACCATAGCGCGCTTCACACATAATCGGCGAACGTACTTTTACTTCGTCGATGCTGTGCTCTTCCAGCAAATCTACCAATTTTTCATCGAGCAATACATTACTGCCAATAATTACCTCTCCCGTTACTATATCCACTACTTCAGCAGCAGTAACTCTACCTAACACGCGTTCACGTAAAGACTCGACAACATCACCACCTTCGATTAAAGGTTTAACGACCAAATAATTTTTAGTCCCACAATCACTTTCCCGTACAACAACGTCCTGCGCAACATCAACTAAACGCCGAGTTAAATAACCAGAGTTCGCAGTTTTTAACGCCATATCGGCCAAACCTTTGCGCGCACCGTGAGTTGAATCGAAATATTGCAATACGCTTAATCCTTCGCGGAAATTCGCGGTAATTGGCGTTTCGATAATCGTGCCATCAGGACGCGCCATCAAACCTCGCATACCAGCTAATTGCCGCATTTGTGCCGCTGAGCCTCTCGCGCCTGAATCTGCCATCATAAAAACTGAATTAAAAGATTCTTGGCGCACTTTTTTATTATCTTTATCCGCAACCCATTCAGCAGATAATTTTTCCATCATGGCTTTGGCGACTTGATCGTTGGTGTGCGACCAAATATCGATTACTTTATTATAACGCTCCCCTTGCGTTACCAATCCTGAAGCATATTGTTTTTCGATTTCCAATACTTGTGCTTCTGCCTCAGCAATAATTTTCTGTTTGCTCTCCGGAACAGCTAAATCATCGATACAAATTGACACCGCCGCTAACGTCGCAAATTTATAACCCATATACATTAACTGATCGGCAAAAATAGCAGTAATCTTAGTACCCAATAAACGATAACAAGCATTTAAAACGGCAGAAACTGCTTTTTTTGTCATGGGCTTATTGATTAAAGCAAAAGGTAGCCCTTGGGGCACAATTGACCACAATAAAGCGCGTCCCGCTGTGGTTTCCACCAATTTCGTCTGTTCAACAGCATTCTCTTCGCCTGCATCAAATTCAGTAATCCGTACTTTAATTTTGGCATGCAAGGCTACATTTTTAGTTTCATAGGCTCGTTCAATAGTTGCTACATCGGCAAAAACCGCACCCGCACCTTGAGCATTAATTTTTTCACGCGTCATATAATAAAGACCTAATACCACGTCTTGTGTCGGGCCAATAATCGGATCGCCGTTAGCGGGCGATAAAATATTATTAGTTGACATCATTAACGCACGCGCTTCCAGCTGCGCTTCGAGAGTCAATGGAATATGTACCGCCATTTGGTCGCCGTCAAAGTCAGCGTTATATGCAGTACAAACTAAAGGATGAAGTTGAATTGCCTTGCCTTCTACCAGGACCGGCTCAAAACCTTGAATACCCAAACGGTGTAAAGTTGGCGCACGATTTAATAACACCGGATGTTCGCGAATAACTTCTTCTAAAATATCCCAAACCTCGGGTGCTTCGCTTTCCACCATTTTCTTTGCGGCTTTAATCGTAGTTGCCAATCCGCGTCTTTGTAATTTGCCAAAAATAAATGGTTTAAATAACTCTAACGCCATTTTCTTCGGCAAACCACATTGATGTAATTTTAAAGTTGGACCAACTACAATAACTGAACGTCCGGAATAGTCGACGCGCTTACCCAATAAATTTTGGCGGAAACGCCCTTGCTTGCCTTTGATCATGTCGGCCAAAGACTTCAAAGGACGCTTGTTAGCACCAGTAATTGCACGACCACGACGCCCATTATCCAACAAGGCATCCACTGCCTCTTGCAACATGCGTTTTTCATTGCGTACAATGATATCTGGAGCACTTAAATCCAATAAACGACGCAAACGATTATTGCGATTAATTACTCGACGATATAAGTCATTTAAATCTGAAGTCGCAAAACGCCCGCCATCAAGCGGCACTAACGGCCTTAAATCTGGCGGCAATACTGGTAAAACCGTCAAAATCATCCACTCGGGCTTACTTTGTGATTCTAAAAATGATTCCAAAACCTTAAGTCGTTTGCCCACCTTTTTCGCACGCGTATCCGAAGTAATGGTAGGTAATTCAGAACGCAAATTTGCTACTTCGGTAGCCAAATCCACTTCACGCAACAAACGCTGTATGGCTTCAGCGCCCATCAACGCTTCAAATTCATTACCATGCTGCTCTACCGCTTCCAAATATGCTTCATCAGAAAGCAGCTGCCCTTTTTCTAACGGTGTCATACCCGGATTAACTACTACAAATGATTCAAAATACAATACGCGTTCAATATCACGCAAATTCATATCGAGAACTAAACCAATGCGCGATGGCAAAGATTTCAAATACCAAATATGCGCAACCGGACAAGCCAATTCGATATGTCCCATGCGCTCGCGTCGCACTCGCGATACGGTTACTTCTACTCCGCACTTCTCGCAAATAACTCCGCGATGTTTTAAGCGCTTGTACTTACCGCATAAGCATTCATAATCTTTAACCGGACCAAAAATTTTAGCACAAAATAAACCCTCGCGTTCAGGTTTTAACGTACGGTAATTGATGGTTTCCGGCTTTTTTACTTCGCCATAAGACCAGGATAAAATTTCCTCAGGCGAAGCAATCGAAATCACCGCGCGCGTTAATACATCTAACTGATCTTTATGCAAAGACTGCAGTAAATCTTTAAAAATTGGAGTAGCTTTCTCAATCAAGTTTATTCTCCTCTACGTAATCAATAAAATATTTTTTCTAAAACTCTTTAATCTTCAAGTTCCATATCAATATTAATTCCTAGCGAACGAATTTCCTTCACCAACACGTTAAACGATTCCGGCATGCCTGCTTCCATCTTGGGATCACCATCGACGATATTTTTATATACGCGCATTCTGCCGTTAACATCGTCGGATTTAACCGTCAACATTTCCTGCAAAGTATACGCTGCACCATAAGCTTCCAACGCCCACACTTCCATTTCTCCAAAGCGTTGTCCACCAAATTGAGCCTTTCCTCCAAGCGGCTGCTGTGTTACCAAACTATAAGATCCGGTAGAACGCGCATGCATTTTATCGTCAACCAAGTGATTAAGTTTGAGCATATACATATAACCAACAGTCACTGGACGATCAAACCGCTCCCCCGTACGACCATCCCACAACCACGCCTGACCCGAAACCGGTAATTTTGCAAATTGCAGCATTTCTTTAACTTCATGTTCAGTCGCGCCATCAAATACCGGAGTAGCAATCGAAATACCATCGCGCAAATTATTGGCTAATTCTATAATTTCAGCATCACTTAAAGACTTCAAATCAATTTTTTGTCCTTGGCCAATATCGTAAATTTTTTGTAAAAACCCGCGAATTTCCGCCGCTTTTTTATGTTCATCTAACAATTGACCAACTTGTAATCCCAATCCTTTTGCCGCCCAACCCAAATGAGTTTCTAATACCTGTCCCACGTTCATACGTGATGGCACACCTAAAGGATTAAGCACGATATCCACAGAAGTCCCATCCTCTAAGAACGGCATATCTTCCTCGGGAGCAATAATTGAAACTACTCCTTTATTTCCATGACGTCCGGCCATTTTATCTCCTGCTTGCAGCTTACGCTTAACCGCTAAATAAACCTTAACAACTTTCAAAACACCTGGTGCCAAATCGTCTCCTTGCATTAACTTTTTACGCTGAATTTCCAACTTATTATCACGTTCTTTAACTAACAATTTGAACTCATGTGCTAACGCTTCTAACTGCTGGCTCGCGGTTTCATCGATCAAATTAATACTACTCCATTGCTCACGCGGTAAGTTATCCAGGTATTCTTGAGTAACAATGGTGCTTTTTCTAGCGCGTTTCCCCAGCTTAATTTCCTGGCCTAATAAAACTTTAGCCATCTGTTGATAAATAGCATTTTCACGAATACGTAATTCATCGGCTAAATCTTTCTTAATCTTAGCCAGAGTTGCTTCTTCAATTAACTTTGCCCGCGCGTCTTTTTCTACACCATCGCGAGTAAATACCTGCACATCAATTACTGTCCCGTTGGTTCCCGAGGGCACACGCAATGAAGTGTCTTTTACATCCGTAGCTTTTTCTCCGAAAATGGCACGCAATAGTTTTTCTTCTGGACTTAATTGACTTTCACCCTTAGGCGTTACTTTCCCAACTAAAATATCGCCGGCGATTACTTCAGCACCAATATACACGATGCCTGATTCGTCTAATTTACTTAACGCACGTTCACCTACATTGGGAATATCAGCGGTAATTTCTTCCACACCCAACTTAGTATCGCGCGCAACACAACTTAACTCTTGAATATGAATTGAAGTAAAGGTATCTTCTTTGACCAAGCGCTCGGAAATAATAATTGAATCTTCGAAGTTATAGCCACTCCATGACATAAACGCGACCATTAAATTACGCCCTAAAGCTAACTCGCCTAAATTAGTACTCGCGCCATCCGCTAATACGTCGCCTTTGGCTACGCGATCATTAACCGCAACCAAAGGACGCTGACTAATGCAGGTGTTTTGATTAGAGCGCATGTACTTTACAAGATTATAAATATCAACTCCTGACTCTTTCCCTTCTCCATCAACACGAACCACAATGCGTGAAGCATCCACAGAATCAACAATACCACCGCGGCGCGCAATTAAACATACTCCCGAATCGGTTGCGACTTTACGCTCAGCTCCCGTACCAATAAATGGCTCTTCTGGAACTAAAATAGGAACCGCCTGGCGTTGCATGTTCGATCCCATCAATGCACGACTGGTATCGTCATGTTCCAGAAAAGGAATTAATGCTGCAGCAATCGACACAATTTGGCTAGGTGACACATCCATATAATTTACGTTAGCCGAAGTAGTTAAAATACTATCACCTTTATGACGGCATGGAATCAGCTCATCAGTTAATTCACCTTTAGCGTTATAATTAGTATTCGCCTGGGCAATGTAAAAATCACCTTCTTCGATTGCTGATAAATATTCAATCACATCTGTTACTTTGCCCCCAACTACTTTGCGATAAGGACTTTCGATAAAACCATATTGGTTAATGCGCGCATAAACTGCCAAAGAATTAATCAAACCAATATTCGGTCCTTCAGGCGTTTCAATCGGGCACATTCTCCCATAATGCGTGGTATGCACGTCACGCACTTCAAATCCCGCACGTTCACGATTCAACCCACCTGGGCCAAGCGCCGATACGCGACGCTTATGAGTAATTTCGGACAATGGATTGTTTTGATCCATGAATTGCGACAATTGACTTGAACCAAAAAATTCTTTAATCGCTGCCGCAATTGGTTTGGAATTGAGCAAATCTTGTGGCATAAGATTTTCCGCCTCAGCAATACCTAGGCGTTCGCGTACCGCGCGGTCTACACGCACCAACCCCATGCGGAATTGATTTTCAACCATTTCACCAACGCTACGAATTCTACGATTTCCCAAATGATCGATATCGTCAATATCGCCTTTACCATCGCGCAAACCAATCAAAACCTTTAAGGCATCAAGAATATCTACCTTTGACAATACACCCTCACCCGTAAAATCCGCACGGCCAACTCGACGATTAAACTTCATCCTACCTACCGCAGACAGATCGTACCGTTCTGGAGAGAAAAATAAATTATGAAATAAATTTTCCGCGGATTCTTTAGTCGGCGGCTCTCCAGGGCGCATAACGCGATAAATTTCGACTAAGGCCTCAAGTTGCGTTTTGCTCGCGTCAATGCGCAAAGTATCGGACATATAAATGCCGTGATCCAACTCATTAACATATAATGTTTCAATCGTGTTTATTTTTGTCGCTAAAAGTTTTTCTAATAAAGTCGCAGTGACCTCATCGTTAACCGCCGCCAAAACCTCACCGGTTTTTTTATCAATGATGGATCGAGCAATAACGCGGCCTAAAATTGCAGTTAATGGCAATTCTAATTTATCAATGCCGGCCCTTTGGATTAACTGCACATGGCGCTGAGAAATTCTCTTGCCTTGCTCAACGATAACTTTGCCGCTTTTGTCATGAATATCAACTACTGCCAATTCACCACGTAAATGCGCAGCGTTCACATTCAGTACCGCGCTGTCAGTTTTGATATGTAAAGTATCACGTTCAAAAAAAGTATCTAAAATTTCCTCGTTCGACATGCCTAAAGCATGCAAGAGCACGGTAACTGGCAATTTACGCCTGCGATCAATGCGCATAAACATGCAATCTTTTGGATCAAATTCAAAATCCAACCACGAACCGCGGTAAGGAATAACGCGCGCCGAAAATAATAATTTCCCCGACGAATGGGTCTTGCCCTTGTCATGTTCAAAAAACACGCCCGGCGAACGATGCAATTGTGATACAACCACCCGTTCGATACCATTAACCACAAAACTTCCGGTTTCGGTCATTAAAGGTATTTCACCTAAATACACTTCTTGTTCCTTAATATCCTTAATTGCTTTCGTATCGGCATCTTTATCGTAAATCATTAAACGAATTTTCACGCGTAGTGACGCTGAATACGTCAAGCCACGCAGTTGACATTCGTGTACGTCAAATAACGGCGCACCCAAGGTATAACTAACATATTCCAAACGCGCATTGCCCGAATAGCTGGTGATAGGAAACATAGTGCTGAATGCTGCATGCAATCCGACACTTTTGCGCTGTTCGTGCTGAATATCCATCTGCAAAAATTCGCGATATGAATCCACCTGCACCGCAAGCAAATATGGCGCTTCTACTTTGACGGCATGTTTGCCCAAACTTTTGCGAATGCGCTTTTTTTCAGTATAGGAAAATTCTTCAGCTAACGGAGTAAGTACAGTTTTTTTGTGTGCCATTGATGTTTCTCGATTAAACAAGTACTTTAACAATAAAGATTGTGGAATGGCGATCCATGGATCGCGGTACCACCTACAAATACGATACCAATAAAAAAATCATAGGGGCTCATAGCATGAACCCCTACAATTCCAGGGAATTTCGCCTTGCGAAATTCGGCGAACTATTTAACTTCTACAGTCGCACCAGCTTTTTCTAATTGCTCTTTAATCTTTTGTGCTTCGTCCTTAGGAGCAGATTCCTTAACGGTAGATGGAACCCCTTCTACCATTTCTTTCGCTTCTTTTAAGCCTAAGCCGGTAATCGCACGAATAACTTTAATTACTTCAATCTTATTCGCGCCAAAATTGGTCATTACCACTTTGAAATCGGTTTTTTCTTCAGCGGCAGCGCCAGCAGCAACTGCGGGTCCCGCGGCTACTGCAACTGGAGCAGCAGCTGAAACACCGAATTTTTCTTCCATTTCCTTCACCAATTCTACAATCTCCATAACGCTCATATTAGCGATGGTCTCTAAGAGCTTAGCTCTGTCTTCTTTAGTAACGGTCATGTTAATCTCCAAAAATGTAATAAGTTAAAAAAATCGAGAATTTATGCAGCTTGTTTTTGGTCGCGTACTCGCGCCACTGCCCGTACCAATTGAGCATGAGGCTCGGCGAGCGTCCGCACCAACTTGGTAACTGGCGCCTGGAATACAGACAAAAGCAACGCCAATGCTTGTTCGCGTGTTGGTAAGCTTGCAACTTTGTCCAAATCCCGTACGGGATCCAACAACTGCCCACTCACCACCAAACCTTTAATGGTAAGATTTTCATAATCTTTTAGCGCATCTTTCATCAGGCGCGCTACCGCTCCCGGATCATCTTTGGCAAATGCCAAGAAGAGCGGACCCGTTAAACAGGGAGCTAAACAAGCAAAAGATGTTCCGGCCAATGCTTTAGTCGCTAAAGTGTTGCGCACTATTTTCAAGTACACGCCGTTCTTACGCGCTTTGGCACGTAAAGCCGTCATCTGTGCTACAGTCAATCCTCGATAGTCGGTAGCTATAGCAGAAACGGCTGATGCGGCAATTGCCGCGACATCCGCTACAATGGCTTTTTTATCTTCTAGTTTTAAAACCACGGATAATCTCCGAACTATCTTTTAGTTAAAAATTGGTAACCGCTACCAGAAAAATTTCGCGGCACCGTTTACGCAGGGAACACGAAAAAAAATCGCATTTTTAAGCAGTAATCTGCCCCATACGGTCTTCAACGGCAAAGCAAACTTTAACCGTGAATTCTTTGCTTCATTCCTTTGCTTCTAAACGAGCATGGTCAATTACCAGTCCTGGTCCCATGGTGCTCGACAATACTATTTTCTTTAAATAAATTCCTTTCGAATTCGCTGGCTTCATTTTTTTGATGTCAGCAATCAATACTTCCAAATTTTCCTTTAAAGCTTCAGTAGTAAAATTAATCTTACCAATCGTGCAATGTACAACCCCACCTTTATCCGCACGATAAGCAACTTGTCCGGCTTTGGCATTCTTAACTGCCAAAGCTACGTCATTGGTAACTGTTCCTACTTTAGGATTAGGCATTAATCCGCGAGGACCTAAAATCTGCCCCAATTGTCCGACAAATTTCATCGCAGCTGGAGTTGCAATTAACACGTCAAAATCCATCATTCCCTTTTTGATATTTTCCGCTAAATCTTCAAAACCGATAATGTCGGCGCCAGCGGCTTTCGCGGTATCCGCCAAATCTCCTTGCGCAAATACGGCCACACGCATTTTGCGCCCTGTACCATGTGGTAACACTACTGCACCACGCACCGTTTGTTCTGATTTGCGCGTGTCGATACCTAAATTAATGCTCACATCAACCGCTTCAATAAATTTGGCAGGTGGACAACTTTTTAAGGTTTCTAGCGCTTCCATAACACTATATTGTTTGCCTAAGGTGATTTTTTCGCGAATCACTTTTTGTCTTTTAGATAGTTTAAACATTTTCTGCGCCCTCCACGACAATACCCATACTGCGCGCGGTACCCATAATGGTGCGCATTGCTGTTTTAATATTTGCCGCAGTTAAATCGGGCGCTTTCAGTTTGGCAATTTCTTCTACTTGTGCCAAAGTAACTTTGCCAACTTTATTGCTATGCGGCGTTGCACTGCCCTTCTCTAAACCTGCTGCTTTAAGCAATAAAACCGATGCGGGCGGAGTTTTAATCACAAAAGAAAAGCTACGATCTGCATAGACGGTAATCACCACCGGCAACGGCATACCCTTCTCAGCTTTCTGCGTTTGCGCGTTAAACGCTTTGCAGAATTCCATAATATTCACACCGTGCTGACCTAAGGCTGGGCCAATGGGAGGACTGGGATTTGCTTCTTGAGCTTTGACTTGTAATTTAATATAAGTCGAGATTTTCTTGGTTTTTGCTGCCATGTATCACCTGTTTTGAGTACGAGCGCTTTTTTAAAAAAGCTCCTCAATTAATAAAGAACTGAGGAGTTTATTTTAAAAATAAAATAATT
>Ga0233425_10009013_pt1 | contig 12903 bp, 15 predicted proteins | sample Watercolumn_Towu_2_FD_181712 | JGI IMG/M metagenome (GOLD analysis project Ga0233425, IMG submission 181712) | Freshwater microbial communities from Lake Towuti, South Sulawesi, Indonesia - Watercolumn_Towuti2014_140_MG | ecosystem: Environmental > Aquatic > Freshwater > Lake | place...
TTTTTTGAATCTTTTGATTTTTTTTCATTTTTTGGATAAACTTTTTCCATCGCTAAAATTACAATTAAATATTATTTGTTCCTATAAATTTTATTTCACTTGAAATATTTTCATTGATCAAATCATCAAAAACTTTTTTTACATCGCTCTGAAAAATATCCCTTCCGCCCAGACCATAAACATAGGGTTGGATTTGACGGTCGGTATTTGATATTTGACATAAGCTATTTACAATATCGGAATAAATCGGCGGATAGGCGCCAAATGACATCGCGCGATCACAAGTCGCAACAGCTTTAACGTTCTTTAAAGCTTCTTTTATTTCTCGATACGGAAACGGACGGAATAATTTTATTTTCAAAAGCCCGACTTTTTTTCCATCTTTTCTCATTTTGTCCACCGCTTCCTTAGCCGTTCCAGCAGCCGATCCAGCTATGATCAAAATATATTCCGCATCATCGACAAAATATTTTTCTATTGCATCGTGTTGTCTTTGGGAAATTTTTGCATATTCATCTGCCGCGTTTTTATAATGTTCAAATGCGCCCTGCATTCTTTTTTCCTGTTTAATTTTAAATTCAAAATACGAATTTTGCAGTGCCAAAATTCCAAAGGTAACCGGGTTTTCGACATCCAAAAGTCTGTTTTTGGGATTATATTCTTCAACATATTTTTTCACTGTTTCATCCGGTAAAACTTCTAAATTTTCCACGCTGTGCGAGGTAATAAATCCGTCCATAATGACCATTACCGGCACTTTGGAATTTTCCGCTGTTTTGAGCCCGATAATTGTGTTGTCATAAACTTCCTGCACATTTTCACAAAAAATTTGCATCCAGCCGGCATCACGCGAACCCATAACATCGCTGTGATCGCCATGTATGTTAAGCGGCGCTGAAAGCGCCCGAGCGGAAATCAACATTAAAATTGGAAGTTGATTTCCGCTCGCGATATAAAGCATCTCATTCATAAGCGCCAGTCCTTGCGAACTCGTGGCTGTCACTGTGCGCGCTCCCGCCGCTTCAGAACCAATACAAGCACTCATGACACTATGCTCTGATTCAACTGTGATAATTTCCGTATCCACCAGTTTTTTTGCCTGCATTTTAGCAAAAGACGCAATAATTGGCGTTTGCGGAGTAATTGGATAAACTGGCATTACATCCGGATTAATCTGACGCAAAGCTTCAGTTGCCGCCGCTCCGCCAGTTAAAGCTATTTTACTTTTTTTATCCGTCCTGCCTGCCATATTTGTCTTAATTTTTCTTCATTAAAATCGCTTCGATTGGACAAATTTCCGCACAAACTCCGCAACCTTTGCACCACACATGATCGATTTCAGCCTTCTTGTTTTCATTTAGCTCAATTGTCGCTTCCGGACAAAACTTAACACACGTGCCGCAACCAATGCATTTTTTCGCTTTTACTTCTGGCTTTATATGCTTCCAATCACCAGTTTTAGGAGCCGCTTGAAGATCGTATTTAATTATTATGTTCATCGACATAATTATAAATTTCAAAATTTATATAACATCATAGGCGACTTCGATAGCCTTTATGTTTTTTTCTGTCATCTCTTTTCCGATTTTAGTTAAAAATATTCTGCGAAATTCTCGTGTTACTGATTCCAGTTTAGCAACTTCAGAAATTTTTATAATTTTCCCTAAAATAACTGTATTCGGTCTGGATTGACCGATTATTTTCACAGATATTCCGTCGGCATCAATTGGGCGTATTTTACCATCAAATTTTTCTCCTCGTTCAGCTAATTTTGCTCGAATGGTTTCAGATGAATTTTTAGAATTAATAATTAAAAATTCATTTCTATCAAGATTGTCAGTAATTTTTTCCGAACCCAAAAGTGTTTCATCTAAAACAACCATCATGTCTGGATCTGTTATTGGTTCGTGCGTTCTAATTTTACTTTCCGAAATTCGTACATAAGCCCTGATCGGCGCCCCGCTTCGTTCCGGACCAAAATTGGGAAAAGCCTGCACGAATTTTCCTTCGCTCACAGCCGCCTGAGCCAAAATCTCCGCCGCCGATTTGGCCCCTTGTCCGCCCCGACCATAAAAAATAATTTCGATCATGTTTTTGTGATATTTCATTGCTTTATTTATTATACCACAAAACAAACAAGCCGGGAATTTATCCTGTTTGTTACTTTTCTGTTATTTTTCGAGCTCCTCTTCAATTGTCGCTTTCAAATCATCGGCGCCAATGACACCATTTTTAAACTGACTGTTTATAAAAACAGACGGCGTGCCGGAAATTCCAAAATTATCTGCCGTATCCTTATCTGCGTTTATTTTATCCTGATATTTTTTGTCGTTCAAGCATTTATTAAATTGTATTGTATTCATTTTTATGTCCTTAGCGTAATCTTTAAATTTCTGCGTTCCTTGCGTATTCGACCATTCCGATTGATTGGCATAAAGCTTATCGGCGTAATCCCAAAATTTTTCTTGTTCTCCGGCGCAGAAAGACGCCAACGCCGCATTTTCAGCCTGAGCGTGAAATGAAAGCGGTAAGTGCTTGTAAACAAGCAATATCTTGTCAGCGTATGATTCCATCGTATCACGAACCGTTTTCCAAAACATCTTGCAATAAGGACATTGAAAATCAGAAAATAAATATATTTTCACTCGAGCATCTCTTTTGCCTAAAATCATGTCGCTATCCTTGATTTCAGGCAAATCGAGATATTTTCCCGGAATCAGTCCCAGCTCTTGTGTTTTTAAAGAAAATAAATTGTCTTTTTTTTCAAACAAAACTTGCATTTGTCCATAAAAATTTGTGCGCATGATTGTTTCTGGGAAAATAAAAGCCGGCAAAGTCTTAATGCTTAATTTTTCCCTAAGCGCATTACCTTCAGTTCCCGCATAATCAACTTTTTGCGCACTAATAGTTGGCACCATGCGGCGCAACCATACCAGCGCTTCCGAAGGATCGCATTTTTCACAAAACTCGTCAGTTACAACTTTCACATTGATAATCGGCTCGTCATATGCCACCCAAGTTTTTCCACCCGCCTCAAAAAGATCCCCTTTTTGCAAATTTTTTTCAGAAAAACCGCTGCCTTTCACCAGTTGCACTACATCCACAAAAAGACTACCAATAAAAAGTCCGGATAAAATTATTACCGCCGAAACAAGATTTTTTGTTTTTTTATTATTTGAATTTTTTATTTCCATTGTTTGTTCTTTTTTTTCATCCATCATATTTTTAATGTTACGCGTCATGCAATGCTATATATAATTTATTATTATTCATTCTTTGAATTTTCGAGGGAAGCCGGCGCCCTATCTTCTTCTATTGCGCTTTGTTTTTTAATCAGATTTTTTTCCAACTGGTTGATGCTGTAGTGATTAGTTTCGACTTTGATTTTATAGTCGTTGTAGCCCATGGTAATTTTTTTTATCGCTTCGGTTTTAACAGCGATACCAATGAGAATTCCCAAAATAAAAATCAACACAATTTCAATAAAAAAATCAACTTTGCCCTTAGCGTCTTTTGGAATATTCTTCGTAATCGGAGCTAATAATTTTATTTCTTTTTTATTATCCTCTGTCATATTTGAATTTTACCATTTCCCCTTTTCACTATCAACTTGACAAAAAACCTGTTTAGGTGTATAATGTAACGTCCATGCTCATTCAGATAACAAGCTATGGATGAATGAATTTCCTATTCCTTACGCAACGCTTCCATCGGGGAAAGTTTTGACGCGCTGCGCGCCGGATAATAGCCAAAAACAATTCCCGTAGCGGCAGAAAAACCAAGTCCCACCGCCACAGACCACCAGGTAATGCTAAATTGCAAAATGTAGCCAAAATTAGCTGCCACCAATTCAGCCAGCTGCGAAACAGCCACGCCAATAATCACGCCGACCACGCCACCGATCACCGTAAGAAAAATTGCTTCTAATAAGAATTGAAGGAGAATATCGCGGTTACGCGCGCCAACAGATTTTCTGAGGCCTATTTCATAAGTTCGCTCCACTACCGAAACATACATTACATTCATAATCCCCACCCCACCAACCACCAGAGAAATGGAAGTCAGCGCCAAAAGCAAAATATTGAGAGTATAAAAAACCTTAGCTAAAATATCCAAACCCTCTTGCACAGAACTTATAGCAAAATCATCATCATTCGGATTGGCAATGTCATGTAAATCCCGCATTAAATCCGTAGCTTGAGCAATAGTGATATCCAATTTATTCATATCTTTAATTTTAAAAATCGCCTGCTCAATATAATCCACGCCCATTATTTTTTTTTGTAAAGTTTCAAGCGGCATATAAATAAAATCATCAAAATTCATAAATCCAGCACCACCGCGAGACTTCAAAACACCAATAACTTCAAAAGTTTTTCCTCCGATTTTTATGTTCTGTCCCACTGCTTCTCGTTCGCCAAATAAATAATTTTTAATGCTACTGCCAATCACTGCTACCTGCTTGAGTCCGACATCATCTTCAATTGAATACATCTGTCCATAATTCAACTTTACTTGTTCATCCGCTTCAATGACACCAGCTGTCGTCCCCATAAGAAAAACTTGTTTTTTCCTGTTTTCCAGTTGCACCACTTGTTGGGAAAGATTGAGAGCATACCAAGCTCCAACATTGGGAAGCTTGGCCACTTTTTCAGCATCTCTCAGTTTTAATGTTGTCACTATCGTGCCGCCCACCATTGTTCCCGCATTATTGGCGGAAGTTTTTCCGGTTTTGGGCGTTTTTATTTCAACATTAAAAATATCCGTACCAAAAGAAGTAACTTGTCCTACCACAAAATTTTTTACTCCCGCGCCAAGGGACAACACTAAAATTACAGAAGTCACGCCAATCACTATTCCCAGTAATGAAAAAATTGTCCGCCCAGCATTCCCAAGCAGATTTTTGAAAGCCAATTTAATTGAAAGGATTATCTCATGAAACATATCATTCATATCTTAACGCTTCCATTGGCGAAACGTGTGAAGCCTTGCGAGCGGGATAAATTCCAAAAATTATACCAATAAGAATTGAAACCAAAGTGGCAACAATTATAGATTCAAGCGAAACCAAAAATGGCCATTTATAGCCAAAATACTGGACAACAGCAGAAATCAAATAGGAAATAATCAGACCAAAAATTATACCGATCGTTCCGCCAAGAAAAGAAACAACGGATGATTCTACTAAAAATTGCGTCATCACATCGCTAGACCTTGCTCCTACGGCCTTTCTAAGCCCTACTTCGCGAATTCTCTGGGAGACGGCAATCAGCATAACATTCATAATTCCCACTCCGCCGACAATAAGCGAAATTGTTCCAACTACCAAAAGAAAATAGCGTAAAATATTTGTTACATTCTTAATAATGCTGATAGCTGATGCTTGATCACGCACGGAAAAATCATCGTCCGTCGAAGTGTTAATATGGTGACGCTCGCGAAGAGTAGTTTTAGTGTTTACAATAGCTGAAGAAATAAGATTGGTATTTTTTACTTTAAGCCTTGCAAATCCTAAATGATCAATGCCTAAAAGTAATTTCTGCACGGTTTTGAGCGGTGCAAAAATGCGGTCGTCCTGACTGCCAATCCCGAATCCGGTTGAGCCTCGTTTTTCGAAAACCCCAACAACCTGAAAACTTTTATCATCAATCTTAATAGTTTTATTTAGAGGATCGCTTAAACCAAAAATATCTTCCGCTATTTTACTTCCCAAAACTGCCACGCGCGCCATATTTGTTTCTTCGTCGCGGGAGAAAAAACGTCCTTTAACAACTTTCGCATTTTCAACCGCAATATAACTGGCCGTTGTTCCGGTGTAAGCCGCATTAAAACCCGTTCCGGCATAATTCACAGTAGCTGTTCCCATAACATAACCGGCTCCATCCTCTACTTCCGGAACATTTTTTCCGTTGCGAAGCGCATTAAGATCTTCATAGGTTAAAGTTTTTATAGAAATGCCCATAGCTGTTGCCGGCGGTCCATTCTCATCTGAAAAACCAGGTAAAACGCCGATTAGATTGGATCCAACTCCGCTAATTTGGTCTAAAATTAAAATTTGCGCCGATCGACCGATGGCCATAATAATAATCACCGAGGCCACACCAATGATAATTCCCAAAATAGTCAAAAACGACCGCCATTTGGCCGCCATTAAATTTTTGTAAGAAATCTTGATTGGATTGGCTAGAAGCATATTATTTTAGCATTTCTCCCTCCTTGGCGATTCTTCGATTTTCTACTGGATAATCGGCAACAATTCGTCCGTCTTTCATGGAAACAATTCTCTTGGCATGTTCAGCTGTATATGTTTCGTGCGTTACTAAGATTACGGTATGACCTTCATCGTTGAGCTTTTGAAAAATCCTCATGATCTGCATGCCGGATTTAGAATCTAAATTCCCGGTCGGTTCATCAGCAAAAATAATTTCCGGATTGAGCACCAGAGCGCGCGCAATCGCCACGCGTTGTTTTTCCCCTCCGGAAAGTTGATTGGAAAGATAATTTAATCTGTGATCCATTGAAACTGATTTCAGCGCGCTTAACACCTTTTTTTTGTTTTCTTCTTTATTTTCGTGTTTGCGATCGTACAGCAAGGGCAATTCTACATTTTCAAAAACCGATGTTCTTGGAAGCAAATTAAACGTTTGAAAAACAAAACCAATTTTTTGATTACGTAAATCAGCCAAAGCATCTTCAGAAAAATTAGCCGTATTAATTTCTTCAAAAAAATATGCACCCCGTGTCGGTCGATCCAGAAATCCCAAAAGTTGCATTAATGTTGATTTTCCCGAACCGGATGGACCCATAATTGAAACAAACTCCTCTTTTTCCACGGCAAAATCCACATCGCAAACCGCCTGCGTTTTCACTCCCTCATTTTCATACGTTTTACAAATATCTTGAACTTGGATTAATTTTTTCATAAGACTCACAGGACCTATAAGTCTTATAGGTCATTTTGAAAAGATTATTGTGTTTTTGTAAGCGTAATAACATTTTCCTCTCCGGAAAGTCCGGAAGAAATTTCCACCATTCCGTCGTCACCGCGAAGACCCGTTATAACAAAAATTTTTTCCGTTATATTTTTTTCTTTCAAGATTTCCACATACTCTTTTGCACCTTCGATTTTTACCGCACGAATCGGTATCATCACCACATTTTTTTTCTCAGCCGTTTTTACATTAACATCCACACTCATACCGGGCTTAATTCTGGAATCAGCGGGATATTTTAATTTTACCCCATAGTAAACTACGTCTTGAATGACCGTTGAGGCCGGATCAATTTCAACAACTTCAGCAAAAGCAATTTCATTTGAAGAAAGCGCGTCGAAAATTACATCAGCTTTCTGATTTAACGCTATTTTCACGATATCCGATTCCGGCACGTCCGCCCTAATTTTCAATTCACTTTTATCCATTACCCTAACAATCTGCTGATTGGCTGTCACAATCTCTCCAATATTCACGTTTTTTTGAGTTATCACTCCTTCAATCGGAGAATACAAGATGGTTCGCGCCAAGTTAACTTTCGCTTCCCTCGCTGCCGATTCATATTGTTCAACAACTGCTTTTTGCGCACGTCTTTGCTCATCAGAATAAACATTGTCTTTTTCTTTAATATCTTTGTATGTTTGTTTTTGCGCCTCTAAAGCTTTTTCCGCTTGCGCCAAGTTTTCTAAAAGAGTTCCGGTTTTGAGCTGCGCCACTCGCTGACCTTTTACAACTTTGTCTCCAATCTCAACATAAAGCTGGCTTACTTCTCCGCCAAACTGAAACGACAAACCGGCTTCATTTTTCGGAATAATTTCTCCCGTCACTGAAACAGTTTGCGCCAAATCGCCGCGCACCGCATTTTCAGTAATATAAGTTGTTTTTGGCTTTCGAGATTGCAGAAAAAAATAAACCCCTGTGCCGATAGCCAGTAAAATTATTATCCAGATTATATATTTTTTTCGTCTAGTCATAAAATTTATTAAATTTAAATCAAATTTATAATAAACTTCTTTGTTTCTCTTGCACATCCAATGCTTGATTTACCAAGGCATCTGCAATTTTGTTTTTTTCGCGCGGAATATGATCAAGTGTAACTTTGCCAAAATCCAGCATCAGATTCCAAGCCTGAATAAATAGTTTTTGAATATGCTCTTCGGATAATTTATATTTATGCCCCAATTGCTTTACAACCAACTCACTGTCCAAATAGCAATTTATTTCATAGCCTCTTGTTTTATTTTTACCCAAAAGGGCTTTTATTTTTTTTAACCCAAAAATCAACGCTTCATATTCGGCTTCATTGTTGGTTTTTTCTCCAATATATTCGCTGTACTTTTTATTAAGAGTCTCAATCCAAACACCAACCGCCGCCGGTCCAGGATTATTTCTTGAGCCGCCATCGGTATACATAATTATTTTTTTAACCATAAACAAACCTTGTCACAACAGTTGAATTATTCAAAAATTAGCATTTAATTTTTACTTTTTTCCATTTCTTTTTGCCACTCTTCGGTCGCTCTTTGTATATCTCTTGAATTTTCTTGCCATTTTTCAGCATTTTTCCGCATTTCTTCCACTTTTGGCTGTCCTTCTTTGATTATATTTTTGACTTTTCTGGCCGCCCACCATCCCATTCCAGCTACAATTATACCAACAATTAAAACTACCCCCAAACATCCGCCTAAAATCCATAACCAAATATTAGATTTTTTAGCTGAAACAGTTGGCGGGGTTTGTTCAACCGAAGGTTGCGATTGTATTTGTTCCTCCATAATTTTAACAATTAATTGTTATGTTATAAATACTACCATTTTTTACTATTTTTTTCCAGCCAATTTCAAATCAACCAGTTTTAGTTGAATTTTCTTATTTCCCTTCCATTCGTCTTCCCGCAAATTAAAAACGATATCCAGACGATTTCCGTTTTGAAGATTTGGAAATTTATCCCCCAATCCAAAACCAATGGCATCAAATATTTTTGGACTTTTGTTAACATCTCTTAATAACAACTTTAAGTGTTTGCTACCATTGCCTACGACTCGAAAATCCTCTATGATTGTGTTTCTGATTAAAAATACTGGCTCGTCATTCCCTTCGCCAAAGGGTTCCATTTTTTTAATTTGATCCAATAAACTCCAGCCTAAGTCACCCATGCTTATTTCAGCATCAATTTCAATTTGCGGAGTTATATCCTTTTCAGCAAGTTGATTCTCGATAAGTTCGCTGAATTTAGCAAGAAATTCGCCTATTTTTTCATGCGCCACACGCAAGCCGGCCGCTTGCGTGTGTCCGCCGAATTTTATCAAAAATTCTGAACATTTTTCCAGTGTTTCAATGATATTTATTTGCGGAATACTGCGAAGCGATCCCGCAAATTCATTTTTTTGCTTTTGTAAAATCAAAGTAGGCTTATTAAATTCATCGGATATTTTTCCCGCTACTAACCCCAAAAGTCCCACCGGCCAATGCTCATTTTCAGCAAAAATAAATTTTTTATCCTTAAACATATTTTCAGCAACAACTCGCACTTCGCGCGTAATTTCATTTGTTATCTTTTGTCGATTCTGATTTTTACTTTCCACTTCCAACGCCATATCCCGCGCGCGCACCATATTTTTTTCAATCATCAATTTATAGGAAAAACTGGCATGATCCATGCGTCCGGACGCATTAATCCTGGGTGCCACCTGAAAAGAAATTTTATGCGTATCCGGAAGATTATCTTCAGAAATCAATATTCGTCCAACTTTGAACATTTCTAACAATCCCTTTCTTCTGGTTTTGGAAAGCACAATTAAACCATATTTTACAAGTACTCTGTTTTCACCTAAAAGCGGAACGCAATCAGCCACTGTTCCAATCGCCACCAAATCTAATAACCATTTGAGCTGTTTAATGTCTTGGGGTTTTAATTTTTGATATAATGCTTGAGCTAACTTGAAAGCCACGCCCACACCAGCTAGATTCTTTTCCGGATATTGGCAATTTTTAAGATTGGAATTTATAATTGCGAACGCTTGTGGAATTTTTTGCGGAACATGATGATGATCAGTAATAATGATATCTATTCCCATTTGTGAAGCTTTTTTAACTTCTTCATTGCTGGTAATTCCGCAATCAACCGTAATTATTAAATTGATCTTTTTTTTGCGCAAAAATTCAATTGCGTCCATATTTATGCCATAGCCTTCAAGTTGACGATCAGGAATATAGACAGTTACAGAACCAAAACCCAATTGTTCCAGGGTTTCAGAAAGCAAGGCAGCGGCTGTCACTCCGTCCGCATCGTAATCCCCATAGATTGCAATTTTTTCCTTTTTTTCTCGAGCTTCAGCGATTCTTTCAACCGCCTTTGTCATATCAGCAAAAAGAAACGGATCAAAAACATCTGTTTCATAATTAACCTTAAAATATTTTTCAATATCATTTTTTTGACTGATACCGCGATTGGCAAGCAATTGCAAAATTACCGGGTGATATTTCGCGGACAATTCATTGCCATTTTTTTTGTCATGTTTTGGTTTTATAACCCAATTTTTCATTGTTATTTCAGATTTCAAACAAAAAGACGCCTTAAACGCCTTTTTTTATAAAATGTGTGTGTCCTGAATGAATTATAGCAGAAGTCACTTTTTATGACAACAGTTATCCCTAAATACAAAGACCTTGTTTACTGAAAAACAGACATTTAAAATGTTTTTACGCGCGCTTCTTCCAATTGAAAAAGTGTTTAAGGGAGATGATTTGTGGAAGATATTGCATTGAATCAGAGCCCTATGGCCACAATGTCGTTTTGGTTACAGTGCCTTTTTGAAAAGAAACGTCAGGGATAATAACTGGAACATCCTTTTCGGCTAATCCTTCCACAGAAACTGAGAATTGGTGATTAGGCGAAGTATCAGCGACATTGAAGAAAAACATAAAGCAATTTTCTCCACTAACAGTTACTGATTTTGAATCTTTGGTTAAGTAAAGAGATTTTGCAGGATTGCCATTTTTCAGTTCGCCAAAATAAATATCTACTTTGGATAATGCATACCCCCAAGAGTGCCGCTGAGGGCCACAACCCTTGCCTAACGAACGAGGACTTTCCCAACTATTGCTGGGTCCAAGATAAACAGAAGACACTATTTTTCCTTTTCCATCAACTGACAGAAAAATTTTAGCAGGATTCAATGACAAATTCTTTTCTAGGGATTTAATATTGACCCAAACACCAAGCGGCGGATATGGAGGTTGATTTTTTTGGGTATAATTCTGAATCTGCATCGAAATTTCAGCACCTTCTTTTTTAATAAAGATATTTTCATTTTCAACTTTACTTTCAACTTCATTAGGCTTCTGTGGAACACTGACATCAAATTTTCCTTTTGTGGAATAGAAATATGCTACTATAGCTATTCCAATTATCCCAAATAGAATAATAGCTATAGCCCAAATCTTAACATTGCTCTTTTTGGCAGGGTCTTTATAGACAACATTGGTTTTCGCTATCTTATCGTGCAATGCTTCCTTTTTCTCAGTAAAGCCTGCCATTATAAACCCTATACAAAGGATAATTGCTGAGATTATTTTTCCAATAGTTTCCCTCCGAACAACCTGTCCAAGACTAAGTTTTTCTTTTTCAGAAGGAACGACTCGAAGTCCGAGAGCCATCTTTCCCCAAGTAGCTTCTTTTTTATATGTCAGAACAATAAAATAACCAAAAAATACCACACAGGGAGGCAACAGGAAGAAAAGAATGTTATCAAATTTAAAACCTATCAATGAAATTGCTCCAAAAACAAAAGCGATGGCAGGCGCTGAAATTAACGATAATAAATACGCTATAACTATATCAATAATGTTCGCCACCAATCTAATCCAAAAACCAGCATATTTTACAGTTGTAACTTCAGATTGAGACTGGTAGTTTTCGGGAGTGGCGTTTAGAGTAATATTAGATTCATTGCCAATCATATTTTTTTAATTAATTTGTTAAATACTAGAGCGTTGTTTACAGTTTTATAGAATAAAAATATTCAATCAGTTTTTCCATCGGTGTCAGATTGCTAATTCCTTTATGCGGTTTCACAGTATTATAGTAATTTACAAAGCGAATCAATTCAAGTTTTCTGTGTTCTCGGTTTTTAAATTCAGTCTTGCTGTGCCACATTTCCATGATTGTTCTGATGACTCTTTCCGCCTTTCCGTTAGTCTGAGGGTGCTTCACTTTTGTGAATCTTTGCTCAATTCCATTAAGAGCGCAAAGTTTCATGAAAGCGTGGTTTTTCTTTGAACACCGATATTCCAAAGCCGTTATCTGAGTAAGCTTGCTCAATTGTGTAAGCGCACTCATCGATAGCCTGTGTGAGAAATTTCTCGCTGGAATACTGGGTTTTGTCAGACAGAATCCCGGCCAAACAATTCTCTTGAAAAATCATCAATCCCGATAAACAGATAATCATGCGTGACCTTGGGACTTTCCCCCTTGAGTAGCGGTAAGCGTTTCGTACCGAAATGAACCATTTCTCCCGGATATTTCTTGTTGTAACGCTTGGCTTGCTTCTTCAGTTTTTCTTCAATCTGATGCTCTATAATTAGTCTAACAACTAATTGCATTAATTTTGTGTTTGATTGCATTGCAAACAAATAAGACTGGCACGATATTCTTTGGTGTCAGCTTTCCCCGACTTTAACAACAAGATTAGCTGTCCGCCACAATTTGAACATTGAAAATTTTCACGGAGATTCATATCTTGAGCTAATTTCGGCGCATCCAATTCACCAGCAGAAAATCTAAGTTTATATTCCCTGTTCACAAAAATAGCCTGTATCCTTTTGGCTACTTGATTAGGCGTCACAAAATCACGAATGAAAAAATCTCTAACTCCCATTTGACTGGCCTTTTCTTTGTCTTCTTCGCGTC
>Ga0233425_10009014_pt1 | contig 12903 bp, 13 predicted proteins | sample Watercolumn_Towu_2_FD_181712 | JGI IMG/M metagenome (GOLD analysis project Ga0233425, IMG submission 181712) | Freshwater microbial communities from Lake Towuti, South Sulawesi, Indonesia - Watercolumn_Towuti2014_140_MG | ecosystem: Environmental > Aquatic > Freshwater > Lake | place...
CCCTGCTTGTCCAAGCCGAAGCCCCAGGTGATCACGGCGGGCTTTGTGGTGGCGTAACAGCGCGCCGACTTGCGCACCTGTTCTGGCGTGAGCCAGGTGATCGCCCCCACCCGCTCCGGCGTATAAGCGGCCACGGCCTCCTTGAGGTCTTGGAAGCCCACCGTCCAGCGCGCCACGAAGTCCCGGTCGTACAACCCCTCTTCGATCATCAGCCGCAGCCATCCCAGCATCAAGGCCACGTCGGTGCCCGGCCGGATCTGGAGCCACATGTCTGCCAGTTCCGCCTCCCGCGTTCGGCGCGGGTCCACGACGATCAAGACGGCCCCGTTCTTCTTGGCAGCGACAATTTCGGGGAAGCCGAGAAGGGGATTCGATTGCGACGGCACGCTCCCCCACACGACCACGCATTTTGTCCGGCGAATGTCTCCGCCGGCAAAGCCGCCGTAGGTCGCGTACTCCACCGCCTGCGAGGGGCACATGCAGATGTTGTTCGCCCCGCACAGGTTCGGGGAGCCGAACAGGTTGAAGAATCGCCGTCCATCCCAGTGGTAGGTCCGGCCCGTTCCGTGGGTGAAGGCGAGCGTTTCCGGGCCGTGCTGATCGCGGAGCGCGGCAAGTCGCTCGGCCACTTCATCGAGGGCTTGATCCCAGGACAGGCGCTGCCATTGATTCGCGCCGCGCTCGCCCACCCGCTTGAGCGGATAGTTGAGACGAGCCGGATGATAGAGGTGATCGACGATCAGATCCCCCCGGGCGCAGAGCCGCCCGCGGGAAATGGGGTGGTCCGGATCACCCTCGACCTTCACGGCACGGCCGTTCTCGATGTAGAGGCGCGCACCGCATCGCGGGTGGCAAAGGCCACAGTATGTCCGGCGGATTTCTGCCATGGAAAGCCTCCCTCTCGTCTGGTTCGCTTCAGGGATGCTTGACAATTTCTCGGCGGCTTCCCGGTCCACGCCAAGACCTTGCTTGTGGTCTCATAGCGGCTCCACGATGGGTGCCAACCGGGCCTTGGCGAGTGAGATGAGGTCTTTCGGGTCGAGTTCCAATCCGGCCATCGGATCACCGCTGCTGATATTTACCCTTGAGCAGCGGGCAATCGCTTCGTCGAAGATGACCGGCACAGTCTCCGGTAACCCCAACGGGGTGACAGCCCCCTGCACGCAGCCGGTCACCGCCAGGATTTCTTCTCTGGTGGCAAACCGCAATCGCCGCCAATCCGGGGGCATACAGGCAAGGACGGCCCGCGGGTCGACCCTCGCGTGGCCCAGAACGCATGCCATCGCGTAATGCCCGTCTTTGTCCCGCAGGAGGATGGACTTCACCATTTCCTCCTTCACCACACCACGTTGCCGGGCGGCGGCCTCGACCGTGAACACGGGCTCGCTGTGCCGCAAGAGTCGGTAGGCGGCGTTGTGTGCGTCAAGGAGTTCCGTGATCTTGGTCTTCAATGCGCTCACCGGCTCAAATCGAGGGTCCCCTCACCCCCGGAACATGGGATCCGACACGACATCACCCTTTCCAAGCAGAAAAGGCCCCACAGAACTGCTCCAGTGTCAAGAGGGCAATCCGCTTATCTGCCCTGGCCTCGTCCTGCTCCCCTGGCGTGTTGTACCCCCAGGCGGCCAGGAACAAGCCTACCTCGCCGAGGTCAACCTGTTGTTTCGCCGATTGCAGCGTTTTGAGGCGATCCTCGACGAACCAGATATCGGCATAGGCCACACCGTGCTCGCGATGCAGGATGCGCAACAGATCCGTCTTGGGCCGGGCCCGCTCCTTTCCCCAGATGCGTTCCGCGGGGAAGGGCACGCCGTTCCGCTCCAGGATGAGGCGGGCGTACTTCCCCTCCTTGGTCGTGATGACGAACATCTGCACCTCACTCTTGAGGAGCGCATTCAGCCGACCGGCGATTCCCGCATACAGGTTCTGGCACCCGAGCCAACTGTCCAGATCCTTCCCAATCCACTCGTCTCGGGTTCCATCGAAACGCGCGGTGAGGTCCTTCGGATTCAGCTTGTACCTCTCAACGATTCGCTGCCTCCAGGTTGCCTGAAACTCCTGAGCGAGGGTGGTCTCGGATACCCCATCGACGAGGGCCCGAAGCATGACAGGGAACTCCCACCCGATCTCCATGGCGGGACGAAGGCGGACGAATGCGTCCGCAACCTGCGGAGGGGGGGTATCGCCACTGCCGTCCCAGATATCCCGGTATACGCGCCAGGCGGAGCGCATTCCTTCGTACACACTGTTGCAGAGGACACCGTCAAAATCGAGTGCGAGTATCTTGGGGTTGCTGGAAGAGGCGTTCGGGTGTTCGGGAGTTTCCCGCTCCGGAGCGGGATTCGGGTGTTCCCGAACTTCCGAACCCTCGAACGCTCGAACGTCCGAACGTTGTTTCCTCATTGTGCACCCGTCCGGAACATCGTGAGGAGCATTTTGAAGCGTCCCGCATTCTGCACCGCGTGCGGAACGTTTGCGGGCATCAACACCAACTCCCCCGTGCGGACGCTGACCGCCTTACCTCCGATTGTCAGGGTTGCTGTCCCGTCCAGAACCTGGACCAACGCATTGAATGGGGCCGTGTGCTCGCTCAATCCCTGTCCCGCGTCAAATGCGAACAGGGTCAGCGTGCCGGTATCGGTCTTCAGCAACGTCCGGCTCACGACAGATCCGGGGGCGTACTGCACCGCGTCAACGAGGGCCATCGGTTCTGCGGGGGGTAATTGGCTCTGCGGAGTGGTGGCGGCCATGGATTTCCTCCTTATGCGTCATCTGGAAAATGGGTCTGTTCATACCGGACCGCCTTCGTGGCGCTCCATGAGATCGACCACGTAGGCGGCGCGGGTCGCTGCGGTATTCGGTTTCCCCTCCACCGTACAATACGCGAGGAGATCGTCGAGATCGATCTCGACCTTGTGAACATCCAGTCCCCGGGCGCGATACTGCCGGATGATGCGCTCTGCCGTGATCTGCCACTCGGCCCAGGTGTCCTCGAGATCCTCGCGATCCTTGGCAGATGCCAAGAATCGGTCATACTGGTCCTGCCGGTACCAGCAAACCCCGACGGTTGGCGGTGCACCCGGTGGGCTGACCGGCGGAACGCTGGCACGCGCTGGCCGGCGACGCCGTTTTGGTGGGCGCATGTGCTCCTCCATGAGAAATCCGACGTTAGACGTCGAAAGACGTGAGTCAGCCGGATGAAGCCTCTCCTGCGCCTCATGTAGCCGGAGCGAAAAGCGTTGAGGCTTTTCCCCAGTGTCCATCGAAGACAAGGTCGGAAAGTGGCTTGCGACTGCGCGGCCCCAGTTCGCGCTCGCGCAGGGGATCGGGAAGGTTCTCTGGATCTCCCTCGTAGCCGATCGCGATTGCCGCTACCGGCTCGTACCCCTCGGGGATGGTGAAAACCTGGCGTGCCTTTGCGGCATCATATCCGGCCATTTGGTGAACCCAGAGACCTAGAGCCATGGCTTGAATGACTAGATTCTGGATTGCCATGCCGACGTCGTGCAAGGCGTGCCGGTTCAGCTTGTCGTTATGGGAGAATGTGATCTTGGCTACGGACAGCATGAGGACCGGGGCATCCTTCGCCCAGGGGACGTTGGCGTCCGCCAGGCATCCGACTAGGCGCCTGTGGGCTTCTGGATCCTGCTTTGTGCAGACGATGAATCGCCAGGGCTGTTCGTTGAAACACGACCCTGCCCAACGCGCAGCCTCGAAGAGGCTCTGGAGCTTTTCTGGTTCAACCATTCGATCCGAGAACGCCCGGGGGCTCCACCGCCGCCGGATGAGGTCATGAATCGGATACGTTGTCTGTGCGGGCTTCTCCATATCGTGTCCCCCCTTGGTTCATCCTGCCATCGTCTCTCTTTGCCCACCCGTCGGGCGGACGCAGTGATGATACAGGATTTGCACTGGCAAACCAGTTGAATTGCATTCGCGTCAAAGGGATTCCCTCTCCGCTCGGAACGGGAAGCGACGGCGGAGTGTCTCAACGAAGGCCTTGTCTGCCGAGGCTGAGATCATCTCCAGCGGCGAATATCCCGAGCGCCAGGCGAGGTAGAAGGTGGCCCCCAAGGCGACCCCGGTGATCAGAAAGTTGGGCCATGCGTTCAGCGCCCACTGGCCTTGCCACGCGAATTGCCACGCATTTGAAAATGGAAGGAGGTAGGGGATCGGCCACTGGTAGCCATCCGGTCCCCTCGCGCCGAGGAGATCGGCCAGAAGATGGATGTGGAAGCTAAGTAACATCAACACAGCCGTTTTCCACCGCTGCGTTGCCACGCCGAAACCCACGAACGCCATCAAGAGGCCAAAGCCGATGTTGTGTCCCAGCACGTGGTGATAATCCGTCCACCAGAGTAGCGGCCGGTCCCACCCGCGTGTGAGCTCTTCTGCGATGAGGCCAAGAGCGTCGGCGTCTGCCCCGACACCTGCCGCGGTGACCGCCACCCGTTCCCTGCTGTTCAGGCCGCCGGTGCTGGCAACGACCCAACTGATAAGGAAGTGGGTTGCGGGACTCATCCGTCTGTCTTCCTTTGCGCGAAGGTGGTGACGCTTCGCCGAGATCACCCCTCAGGATTGACTGGGTTTCCGGTTCCGCTGCCTGTACAGCCGCTTCAACAGTTGGATCTGACCGGCGTGGTACACGTCGTGAGCGGCGATGCCGCTGATGATGGCCGTGTTGCTCACCTTGCTGCCGGGTGGGATCTCTTGCAGGCTCCTTGGTGTCATGCCGGCGATTGCGGATCGTAACTTCCGATGTGTGTCCTCGAGCAGCGCCACGTCCTCTTGCCACTCCTTCGGCGTCATGGCCGCCGGGCGAACAATCCAGTTCGAGCCCTTGAGCGGGAATGAGCCCCGTTTCTCGCCGAGGATTCTGCGTCGCACCGCGTATTTCCAATAGGCGCAATGCACCATGATTTCCCAGATGGTATGCCGGCCCGGCACCGGCCTCCATGCCGCCTCGCGACCATCGAGCCCGCGGATCGCGCCGCGGAGGTTTGGCCCATGCCATGCTTTCTTCTCATACGCCTCATCCATGATGCGCAAGAGGAGGCTAATTTCCGGTGCGAGCGCTCTTGCCTTCATGCTTCTTCCTCCGTGGTTCTTGCGCTGAACGCGCAAAAACCAAGTGTCATGATTCAGTTCTTAGAGAGTGTCTGATCCGTCCAAACATCGTTCAGACGCCGGAGCGCCTCAGGCGGTAATGGTCCTCGGTTGACGGAAGCTGCAGCCTGCTCCAATTGAACGAGATCCGATAAGCCGACCAGCGCCGTTGAGACTTCCGGTTTGGTGATGACGAATCGAATGGCTGCCTCGACCAGATCGCCGACATATCGCTCTTCGACGAGGAAGTTGAACTGGCGAGCTTGCGTTATGTCATCGCTGAATTCCTGTCCCGATGCGATGGGCTTCACCACCTGGAGGGCGGTGGGGTGTCGGGCGGCCGAGCCGCTGAGGGCGCCGCCGGCCAATACGCGAATGCCGATGATGCCCATCTGGTTCAGCGCGGCATGGTCGATGAGTTCCTCATAGTTCTGGAATGGGAATCCGTCAGGGATCCGCACGCCGGCGGTAGGGTTGATCAGGTTGAAACAGCATTGAATGGTGTCAGCCTGACCTGCTGCAACTATCCGATGGAGGGCGGGGGTGTCCCCTAACCCGGTGATCCCCCAAGAACGAACCTTCCCCTGTCGTTGGAGTTTCTGAAAGACCTGGATACTCACCTCTACGTCATCAGCACCTACCCGTCGTACGTCCGGCTGGCGCTGCAATCCAATGGGGTTGTGCAATTGGATCAGGTCTATCCGATCGCGGCCGAGACGTTTCAGGCTTGCCTCCACCGATTCGAAAACGGCGCGGTCGATGTCCTCCATGTCTTCCGCCGTCAAGTACACTTTTGTCCCGACCAGGACATCGGGCTTTAGCTCTTTCAGGGCGAGCCCCAAGTTGGTCTCCGACAGGCCATCGCCATAGCTGGGAGCCGTGTCGAAGTAGTTGATGCCCAGCTCAATTGCGCGGGCAAGAGCCCTTTCCATGTCTTGGCCGTCGCCTCGCACGAAAAGGCCGCCGACAGACCCACAGCCAAAGCCCAACACCGACACTTCGAGTCCGGTTCGCCCCAATCGCCGATATTTCATGAAATCCTCCGGAACAACACGTTAGGCCACGATCTCCACACCGTACCGCTCGGAGAGGACCGCGCCATGATGACGCACGTGGCCGGCCATGATAAACGCCATCGCTCGGGTGGACGTCGGGTGTTCGTTGACGCGACCAACCCTATGCCAGGCGGCCTCGTCCATGTGCCGGAGCAGGTGGATGTGGCTCCGGCGGAGTTCACAGAACTCTTCAACCAACTCAGGCAATGGGGAGCGGTCGTGTCCCGCCGCCGCGGCGAACACTTTCTCGTCAAAGCTGGGTAGGGAGAGGATCTCTCCCCGTGCGATACACAGAGCTCGATACCCGAACACCCGCTCAGTATCAATGACGTGACCGAGGACCTCGCGCACACTCCACTTGCCTTGGGCGTACCGGAATCCTGCTTGCCCCTCGGTGAGAGTGCCGAAGGCCGATCGGAGCGTGCCCACCTGATTCCCCAAAACCACCAACACGTCAGCCTCGGGCACCAGGGACACATACCGCTCGAAAAACGAGGGGTACTCAGAGGTGGATGGTCGCATCTGCTCCACCCTTCCCTCCTACTCTTCAGGCTCATGGCCTGACGACAAGCCCTTGTCCGGCGGATCAGGCGGGCATCCCGCCCGCAATACCGGCGTTGAGCATTGTATCGCGGTCAAAGACGACGGGAAAGGGGTTTGTGCTTGCGGCCGAGGGGCATTCCCTGCGACGAGGGTATCGCCACCGTAGGGTGGGGCGCAAAAGGTCATCCGCTGTTGGGTCGGGCTTCATCATCTACCCACACAGCATCCTGCTTTCCAAGAATCGAAACTCAGCTCCAAGGAAATCAGGTAGTTACCCCTCGAGAGGTACCAGGTACCTCTTCTTGCGGTTGGTATTCACCAGCGCCACACGCGTGAGAACTCCTGGCGCCAGGCCACCCTGTTTCCCGTGGGTGCGTCTACCGTTTCGAAGAACGTAGCAGAGATCCGGTAGGTTGCTCCTCCGAACACACGACCTTCACTCTGTGCATCCCCCGGACTGAATTCGCCAGATACACCTTCGGGCTCTGGAGGATCTCGTCGGTGCTGATTGTCTTTTCCTGTACCTGCTTCCGATCAAGCAGCCACGCGCGGTAGGTACCTGGCAGCAGTCCACAATGCACGGGCGGGGTCCAGAGGCCTCCGTCTGATTCCACAACCACGTTGGCTATCGTAGATTCAGTGATTTCCCCTTTTTCGTTGAATAGCAGAACATCCGCGAACCCTGGACAAGCCTTGAGGGCGTCGTCATAGACACGGCGATGAGTCGTCTTATGGTACAGAAACACATCGGAGGAGTCTACCGGCGATCGGGCCAGGACGATGTCGGCAAATCCGGCTGAACCAGATTCCGTGGGGCTTGCCTCGCATTTGGAAGCCCCCGTTCGGCTTACCAAGAGGCGAATCCTGTGGGGAACTGTTCCCAGCCGAGACGCCACGTCTTCTAACTCCTCTCGTATCCGCAGCGGATCCACGCAGAATCCGAAGTACGCCGCCGATTGTGCAAGCCGCTTCAGATGATACTCCAGGAGCGAGAATCCATCTTTGGGCGACCACAACATCGTTTCCAGGAGGTCGAAGCTGGGCCTGCGGACGTGCAGGACCCGCGTCTTGAGAGAGCACTCCTCCCACTCCTTGTCCTGTTGAGAGTCCCACACGATCCCGCCACCAACGCCGTACTCCGCCAGACTGCTCTTCCTGTGGATGAGCAATGTGCGGATGGCCACGTTGAATTGCGCGCTCCGCGCAGGAGCCACCATCCCGATGGCCCCGGTGTAGATCCGTCGGGGAGACGACTCCAATTCCGCGATGATCTCCATCGTGCGGCGTTTCGGGGCGCCCGTGATCGACGCAGGGGGAAAAAGCGCCTGGAATATCCGATCCAGGGGCGCCTGGGTCTTTGCACACACCCTGGAGGTCATTTGCCAGACGGTTGGGTACCGCTCTACAGCGAACAAATCAGGGACATGCACGCTCCCGGCCTCGGCCACGCGTCCGAGATCGTTACGGACCATGTCCACGATCATAACATTCTCGGCCCTGTCCTTTTCGGAGGCGGTTAGTTCCGCCGCCCTGTGACAATCATCCGCGTACCAGAGACCCCGCGCCGCCGTTCCCTTCATCGGGCGGGATTCGATATGATCACCGTCCAGGCGGAAGAACAGCTCGGGCGATGTACTACACACGACCCACTCACCCGTGTCCACGAAGGCGGCGTACGGCGTCTCATGATCAGCCATGAGTCGGGTGAAGAGGGCCCATGGGTCTATGGGGATGGAGGTCCGAAGCCGGTAGGTGAAATTGACCTGATAGGTATCGCCGTTACGGATGTATTCCCGGACCGATCGAAGCGCGTTGCGATACTCCTCCTGCGTGAGGGTAGTTCGCCACTGGAATGCCGGGGTGCTTTCCACCCTATCGGTGGGAAGGTGATCGAGCGCCTCCGGTGGCCCGAACAGCCCGAACCACACTAGGGGAAACTCTCCATCGGATTTTGCCGGCAAGGATGCATCGAAGGCTGGCGCCGCCTCGTACGACACGAAACCTGCCCCGTACAGCCCTTCCGCAGCGACCGCGTTCTCCACAGATCGAAGCGCGGGAAGCACCTCCTCGATCTGTCGGGCGACCATAAGGCGGCGCGGGGACGTGAAGCGCAGCCAGCGGCCGCTTTGTCCATCACGAATTACGGCTTGGGGGCCTGACCCCGTATTCCTGGATTCTCGCATCATCCCCGACTGCGGCCGACGGCCAACCGCCTGCGAGAGGGTTGTCCGTCGTGCCCAACAAGAGGAGAGCCCGTCGGCGAGAGGCCGAGGGCTTGCCGATCGGGCCGGGCTAGTGACCCCCCGGACCGCGCGGGCTGGGGGATTCTATCCCCGGTGCATTCCAGGGGAAAGGAGTTTATTCCGGGGAGCCTTCTTGTAGTGGTGCCCCTGGACGCGGTAGAACCTCGGACCGTCTCATAATGAAGAGTGCCTGCACGTGTTGAGTGATGTCCACCCTGGCTATCGGCCAAAGGTGGCGAACAGGAAGGCAGAAGTACCCGCGAGCAGGATTTCTATCGCCAGGCGTTGACACGGGGTAGGGCGTCGGCATAGAGTGAAGGCATGCTGAAGCGCCGAATGATCGCGTCGTGGATCACCATTTCTTTGTGGCTGCTCGCCTCCACTGCTTTCGGCCTTCAGGCGGTGCCCGAGATTCGGGCCGGGCTGCTCAGGGCGAACGACCTGCTGCTCAACCGGGAGGCGGATAAAGCAGAGGATGCGTGCCGGCACCTCCTCACCCTGCCACAGGGGGAGGCCCCTGGTCGACTCTGCCTATCCCTGGTAACGCTGGCCCGGGCAGAGGAAATGGATGATCCAGCGCCCCAGTTGGACCGGTTTCTCGCCCAGGTGACGGAGGCCATCGCGACTGCAGAAGCGCTCGAACGTTCCCGACCGGCCGATGCCGAATTGCATTTCCTGCTCGGCGTTGCCCACGGGAGCAAGGCGCTGGTGGATGGGGGCCGCAAGAACTATCTGGCCGCCTGGCGGGATATTCGCGAGGCGCACCGGCGATTTGAGCAGACGCTCCAGCTCGACCCGACGCTGGTGGATGCTTATTATGGCCTGGGCTTGTACAACTATGCTCTGGGGCGGTTACCGGCACTGGTCAAGCCGCTGGTCAGCGTCGCCCTCCCCCGCGGTGATGCCGCCCACGGGTTACTTGAACTGGAGCGCGTGGCGGAACAAGGGACCTATTTCAAGATGACGGCGCGCGTGGCCTTGCTTCATCTGTATGCCGGCCAAGAAGAGAAGTACGCCGAGGCATTCCGGCTGGGCCGCGACCTCGTTCTGCGGTATCCCGGGAATCCGGACCTGTATTTTGCCACCGCCCATGCGGCGTCCGAGCTTGGCCAGGCGGCGGACGCACTGGAGATCGCACGGCGGATCGCTCGCAACCTGGCCGAGGCTCATCCCCGCTTCACACCGGATCTTCTGCCGCGGTACAACCAGCTCATGGGAAAGATCTACATGGATCAGGGGGAGCATGCCAGCGCGCTGGCGTTCTTTCAGCGTGCCATCCAGGCGCCGACACCGACCCGGTATCGCTGGGTCACCGCGTGGGCATGGACCCGGTCCGGAATGATTCATGACTTGCAGGGCAATCGGGAGGAAGCCATACGCAGATACCGTCAGGCACTGGCAGTGGAGACTGAAGGTCTTGCCAAGGAGCTTGCCCGACGCTATCTGGACGAACCGTACCGCGGTCGCACCCGTCCGGCATCATAAATGGCACACCAGGATCACTGGCGGACTGAAACCGAACCCTCTATGAAAGGACAATTCGCGAATGCACAAGCGACCATCTCATCGCCACGAACAGCAGACTGACAAGACGGGTCCGCACAAGCCGATGGCGCATTCCTGGCTGTTGCACATTGTTGTCTTTGTCTGCGGGGCTGTGCTCATGGGCCTCGAGATCGTCGGAAGTCGAATCCTGGCCCCCTCCTTCGGAAACTCCATCTTCGTCTGGGGGAGCTTGATCAGCGTCGTCCTGGCGGCACTCAGTTTGGGCTATTGGCTGGGCGGGATTGTGGCGGACCGTTGGCCGCGCCTATCGGTCTTGGGGGTCCTCATTGCGATCCCCGGAATCATGATCTCGGTGCTCCCGTTCGGCTATCCTACCCTGAATCGAGCCATCGCTGTCGGCGATCTGGGGGCACGGCTCGGCCCACTGGTTTCCTGCATGGCCTTGTTCCTTATTCCCAGCGTCTTCCTCGGAACGGTCTCGCCCTTTGCCGTGCGCCTGCAGGCCCGGGCGGTGACGTCGGTCGGGACGACCGCCGGAGGCCTCTACGCAGTCTCTACAGCCGGAAGCATCGCGGGCACTCTGGTGACGGCGTTCTACCTCATCGTGGTCATTGGGGTGGCGAACATCGTCCACGGTCTGGGCCTGACCCTGCTTCTGACTGCGGCGGTGGTATTCCTGGGAGGGCGGCGGTTCGGGCGGGCCGGAGTGGCGCTCGTGTGCATGGGCGTGCTGATGCTGGGCATCTTTTCGTGGGGGAGGACGCGGGCCGCGGATCCGGGTCTCTTACTGGAGATGGACTCCTTCTACAATCACATCCGGGTTGCCGAGAGTGGCGGAGCGCGATATATGGACTTCGACAATCTCCGGCAGAGTGCCATGCTCCTCAAGGACCCGTGGGAGTTATACCTGCGCTATTCCCGCTTTTTGGCCCTGGCCCTCGCTTTTCAGCCTGAACCCAAGCGCGCACTGGTACTGGGCCTCGGGGGGGGATCGTTCCCCAAACGGTTGTACCGGGACTTCCCGCAGCTCGTCGTGGATGTTGCGGATATCGACCCCGAGGTCTTAGCCATTGCGAAGCGCTACTTTCACGTGCCGGAAGATGCGCGGATGCGCCTCCATGCCAAGGACGGGCGTCGCTTCATCCAGGAGACGGATGCGAAATACGACCTGATCTTTCTGGACGCCTACAATTCCGACACGGTTCCCTTCCACCTGACGACCCGCGAGTTCTACCGAGAGGCGCAGGCTCGGTTGGCGCCCGGCGGAGTCTTGGTCTCGAACCTCATCGGGGTGCTGCGGGGGCCCCAGAGCACTTTCTTTCGCTCGATGCACCGGACCCTGGCAGAAGCATTCCCCAGCGTTCATGTGATCCCGGTTCACAGCGTCGCCTGGGGATTCCCTTCGTACGAGATCAACATCATCCAGATCGCGACGCAGGAGAAGGCACCCCTCACCCGGGGCGAGCTGATGATGCGGGCCGGTCGGGTGGGGGGGAAGCTGGTGCCGGCGTCCGAGTTGACGGAATACGCCTCCTACCTCTTGGAGGTACCCATCCCGGTATCGGACGTTCCCAGCCTGACGGATGATTACGCTCCGGCGGAGATGCTGCGGGCATCCTAGGATCGTGGCCGGTTTTTTCGCTTGACGTGCTCGGGGAATCTTGGTACAAACTAGCTACCTTTTAAGCGGGCTCTGTGAGGTCCGCAAGGGAGCCGGACGTGCTTGTCATAACGCTGGGGAAAATGTGAAACCTCCTCGCCCGAGAGGGCGAGGAGGTTTTTTTATGCCCGGAGGTGCCATGAGCGAACCACGTGAGAAGGCTCAGATCATGGACGGCGCGGGGATTTCACGCGCCATCACCCGGATTGCGCACGAGATTGCAGAACGAAACAGGGGAGTGGAGGACATTGTCTTGGTGGGACTCCGAAGCCGTGGGGTGGACCTGGCCCGGCGAATGGCTCTGAAGCTCGAAGAGATCGAAGGGGCCAAGGTGCCGGTAGGAGCGTTGGATATCACGTTGTATCGAGATGACCTGGGCCGGGCGGTAACGCAGCCTATCGTGCGACGAACCGAGATCCCGTTTTCCGTCAATGACAAGAAGGTCGTTCTCGTGGACGATGTCCTGTACACGGGACGGTCATGCCGGGCGGCCATGGACGCCCTCATGGACCTGGGACGACCGTGTCTGATCCAACTGGCGGTGCTCGTGGATCGCGGCCACCGGGAGCTACCGATTCGTGCGGACTACGTGGGGAAGAACGTGCCCACATCACAGCAAGAACAGGTCCAGGTGCTCCTCACCGAAGAGGACGGCCTGGACAAGGTCGTGATCTTCGAAACTCCGGGGATCTGAGTGCGAACAAGAGAGCCGCAGGTCGAATCACAGGCGCGGCCACAGTCACGCCGGTCGCGGGAATTCGACCTGCGGCTCTCTTGTTCGCACTCAGAT
>Ga0233425_10009015_pt1 | contig 12900 bp, 7 predicted proteins | sample Watercolumn_Towu_2_FD_181712 | JGI IMG/M metagenome (GOLD analysis project Ga0233425, IMG submission 181712) | Freshwater microbial communities from Lake Towuti, South Sulawesi, Indonesia - Watercolumn_Towuti2014_140_MG | ecosystem: Environmental > Aquatic > Freshwater > Lake | place: Indonesia...
GATACGATCAACAGGGCTAAAATTTGCCCGCGATACAATCCCCTGCGAGTTACAAGTGAGCGGACAAGAAGAACCGCGCCAGCCAGCAGCAGGGCATAGGAATAAGCAAAATGCACCCAAAACCAGGCACCATGCACAACGTCAAAACCAAAAAAATCCCCTTGCGGGTCGAGACGGTATTCACTCCAAATCAACCCATGCCACTTGGTGGTCAACGCTAGCAGGATGGTGGCAGTCGGAATCAAAGCCGTCAGAATGCGAAAACGAAGGGTCAGAAGTCGCTCGTAACCGCTGAAAATTATGGAAAAAATCAGCCAGGAATAGGTGGAGACGGTAATACCGATATATTGAATGGTTCCCCAAACATATTTGGTTTCAAGGGTTGTCCCCGAAATCTCGAGCGAGTAGGCAATCTCCCAAATAAAAATAGCCCCCGCCATAAAAGACAACGCCCTCGCCCCCGGGGTCGCGCGGCGATTCCAGGCATAAAACGTCAGGGCAAGCGAAAAGACAGCCGCAACAATCAGGGGGAGGGCGTACGGAGTGTAGGAGAAACTCATGGGCAAATCCTCTAAAACCAGATGGTAAATTATAAAGCAATCTGCCATTCAAAGTATTGCAAGGACATTCCCATGCGGAAGGCGGGACAAACTCAGGACGTCAAGTCCGAAATATCGGAAGCGGACCGGAACTGGTAGCGGTCCAAAATCCGTTCAATGATAGCGCTATTTTCGGCGGACATTTCGGTAAACTCAAAGCCGATGTTGAATGCGCTTGCGCTGTCTTCATCCTGCCTGCACCATGCCACCCGCGATGGAATGACAATACGGGTGGAGGTCATGGCAGGCGGAGCTTCGGGAAACTCGATTCCCAAAATCACATGAACGCCCGCCTCGACCGCCTTCTCGCCGCTGACCTGCGCGCCCTTCAAAGTCAAATCCACCACATAGCCCAGCAGGGTCTTGCGGCGGATATCGTACACAGGCGTAAACGCCATCAACTTCTTGCGCGGCTCTTTCCTCTGCGTGGACATGAGACTCCTTTCTACATCAGAAAAACTTCCACAACTTCGCCCGCGCTCAAGCCTGTGGCGTCGGGATGAATTTTCAACATGCCATCGGCAGCGGCAAGGGTGAAGATGAGGTTCGACTTGCCAAAGATGGGAACTGCTTTCCATTCATCCTTCGACTGCGCTGCGCTCCGCTCAGGACGGAGCAACTTCACCGCCCACCAATCTTCGCGCCCCGCCTGTGATGGCAGGTTGACCGTGAGCACGGCTTGCACGCTCGCCTTTGGCTTGGGCAACGCACCCAGCAATTTTTCGATGACTGGCGCGACAAACAAATACCCATTCACCAACGCGCTGACGGGGTTGCCCGGCAGACCAATCACCGCCTTGCCACCGCACACTCCCAAAATGGTCGGCTTGCCCGGCTTGGTATTGATCCCGTGAACAAGGACGCCAGGCTCACCCAACTGGCGAATAACTTCGGCGGTCATATCGCGGGTGGAAGCGGATGAACCTGCGGTAATGATGAGGACATCGCACTCGGAGAGCGCCTGCCCCGCCGCCTCTTTCAACGCCTGAAACTGGTCGCGGATGATCCCGTAGCGGGTGGCAACGCCGCCAGTTTTTTCGACCAACGCCGCCAGCGTGTACGAGTTGATGTCGCGCACCTGGCCCGGGCGCAGAGTCTGGCTCGGCTCGATGACTTCATCGCCCGTCGAAAGCAATCCAACGACCGGCTTTCTGGCGACACGTAAAAACGTAACTCCAAGCGCCATCAACCCGCCGATTTCTGCCGGGCGAAGTTGAGTCCCTTTGGCGATGACCAATTGTCCCTGCGCCACGTCCTCGCCAATGCGGATGACGTTCTCTCCGTCGGCAACGGATTTGAATATTTCGATTTCCACCCCGACCATTTGCGTATATTCCACCATCACCACCGCATCGGCGCCGTTGGGGAGCATTCCGCCCGTATGAATCAAGGCACATTGTCCCGCGCCCAGCGCAAAGGTTGGCGTGTCGCCCATCGGTACCTCACCAATCAAGTTGAGGTAGGCAGGGAGCGTGTCGCTTGCCCCGAAGGTGTCGCGGGCACGGACGGCGTACCCATCCACCGTAGTGCGGGGAAAATCGGGCAGCGGGTGCGGAGCAAAGACATCGGCGGCAGCGACTCGGTTCAAGGCGTGGACAATGCCCACAGCTTCAGAGTCAACTTTGGGCGAGACAAGGTGGGAGAGCAATTCGTCGCGGGCCTGGTCGGGTGGGAGGAGGGTGAGAAATTCGGGCATGGGAAAATCAGTAGTCAGTGATCAGTGGGTAGTGATCAGTAGTCAGGGACCGGGAATTCAGCGAAGCCAAAAGGTGAGGGTGATGAAGTAGGTCGTCAAGCCGAAAACAGCAAGGGCGGTGGAGGTGAGCAAGTTCCAATTGGGTTTGCCGCCGAGGGAGATGTTGCGGACGAGGACAATTTGAATTAAAGCAAAGGGCAGGGTCAGGAAGGCAGTCCACAAAATCGAGAAGCCAAGTGTAGGCACAATGGCAAAGATAACGTAGGCAAAGACAATCAGGCTGTGATGAAGTGGAATCGCGCGCTCCCACGTAAGACGGCGCAGGAGGGTGGCGCGCTGGTATTTCTGGTCAGCAGGGAAGGTGGTGAAGTTGACCACCAGAAAATACGCAAGCGCCAGCGCAGTCAAAGGAAGGATGATGATGGTCAGCAGGCGGTGGCTCTCTCTGGCTTGCAACAGAAAACCGATGGATGGAATCACATAGGCAATGTGTGCGGCAAGCGCCAGTTCGCCAAATCCGCGATCGAGCAGGCGGAAGGGGGGGATGGCGTAGGCAAGGACGAGGAAGAGAGAAAATAGTAAAAAGTAAATCGTGAGGGGTAAAAGCGTATCGTTTGTAAAAAGAGTAAAAGCAATGAACGCAATGGCTGCAAGTGCCACAATGGAAACGTAAAGCGCGTTGTTGCGGAGAGTCTCTTTTTGCTGTGGCGTTTCACCTTCGACCAGCGGCTCGTTGTGGGGGCGAAAAACTTCGGCAAGCAGGGACATACTCAACTGGGCAAGCAGAACGCCGCCCAAGCCAAGCGCAAACGCCAGCGGCGCAAACGGCTTGCCGAGGTAGTCGGGGATACTCGCGCCGAGGGTGTAGGTCAGTGCGGCAAGCAAAAGATAAAGAGGGCGGGAGAGTTTGAGGAAGGAAGTCATCAGCAATTAGTGGTCAGTAACCAGTCATCAGTTTTCAGGGGTTTTTACTTTGAGAGATATTCTCCCAGCCTCTCCACCGCCTGCGGAAGATTTTTCCTGCCCAGCCCCAGTCGGAAGTGATTGCGTGAATCGTCGTACATTGTGCCAGGCAAAAGCAGAACGCCTGATTTCTTCACAAGGTCATCGCAGAATGTTTCGATCTTCCCTTTAAGCAGTTTCGGGAATCCCATCGAACCAGCCCTGGGGCGAATCCAGGTAAAAAGTGAAGAGTGGGAAGTGAAAAGTTCGTCAACGACGGCCAGATTGTGTTGGATGATGGCGAGGTTGCGGTCAATCAGTTTTTGACGGTTTCGAAGCGCGACCTCAGACAAGAATTCACTCGGCGCGGAGTTGCAGATGGTGGTGTAGTCCTTGAGCGACGCCATCTTGCGGTAGACATCCTTGTTCTTCGTGGCAATCCAGCCGATTCGCAAGCCTGCCAACCCGTAGGTCTTGGAGGTGACACCGAGCGAGACGGCGTGCTCGCCGTAATCACAGCCAGCGGGGAGACGGTCAGCGGGGTCGTATTCCGATTCGCGGTAGACCTCATCGCAGAAAAGCAGAAGTTTTTTCTCGCGCGCTATTTTGTGCAGTTCGTCAAAGTCTGCGCGGGACATAAGCCAGCCCGTCGGGTTGTGCGGCGTGTTGACCACAATCGCCTTCGTGGACGAGCGCATGAGGTGTCGGAGTTCGTCCAAATCCAACGCCCAACCGTTTTCCTCCCGTGCCAGCCACGGACTGACCTGACAGCCAAGTCCCTTCGCCACTTCACTCAACGACTGATAATGCGGCGCGTGGACGATGACGTGATCGTTTTCCTTGAGCATGGCGTGCATAAAGAGGTAGATCGCCTCCTCCGCACCCGTGTGGACAAGGATATCTTCGGGTTGGATGGTTGTGTAGAGATTGCAAATTTCCTTGCGCAAGGCAGGACTCCCTTGCGATTCGGTGTATCCCAGCCAGGTGGCTTGGAATTTCTCCGCCGCACCTGGCTCCAGGGCAAGCAAGTCCGCAATGGACATGGCTTCACAATCGGAAGAGCACAGCAGAAATTCGGTGTTGAATTCATATTTGGCAAAATAGCGTTCGAGTTTGAAGGGAGGAAGGGACATATTTATCCTTTTTCAACCACAAAGGGTCACGAAGGCACACGAAGGTTTTCCTTTGTGATACTTTGTGCGCCTTTGTGGTTAACGAAGAACTTTCTTTAAATCACGATAATGGATTTGGTTGTGCAGGTACAGCATCTTGATCATCTCGCGCAGGACGGTTTCGCCGAGGAAGGGATGACGACCTTTGGTTTCGAGTTCTTCATCCTTCAAACCCGAAACCCACGCCACCGAACTGGCTCGGACTTCCTTGTACTGTTCGAGCAATTCAGCGGGAGTTAAGTCTTTGGTCTTCGCCTGCTGTGACGAATTATAGCGGTCAATCGAGAAATCGTCCGTTGCGCCCGATCCGCCCTGACGGATGGACTCAAACAATTTGACCAGTCCTCGCTCGGAGGTGACGAAGTGCGAAAGCACGTTGCGGATTGTCCACGTTTCGCCTTCGGTGTAGACCTCCGCCTGCCATTGGTCATCGGTCAGAGCGGAAAAGATACCAATAAATTTATCGCCTTCGGTTTTCAGTTTCTCTGCAAGCTCGGCAGTCTCATTCATGTTTTACGTCTCCAAAATCAACAATGGAGGGTGGTTCATGGAAAATGCGAATCCATTAACCATCCTCCAAGAACCATTACTCCGCATACTCCGCATAATTGATGGACTTCTTACCCGTGGTAAACCAATAATATTTCTTCATCTTTGAAATCTGCTCGATGAGACGTTTGCTGTCTGCGAAATCCGTCCGCACATAATAGTAGTGCGTGTCGTAGGGACTGTCTCCAAAGACCGCCGCCAGCACATAACCGTTCGCCTCGGCATATTGCTTCATCAAAATCGTCATGCCAAACCAGCGCTGGGCGAGGTTGGCTTCGGTCAACTTGGGCGGCACAAGCGGTGAGTAATAATCGTGGAACATGATAATCTCTGGCTTGTATTGATCGAGGTACTCCACCGTCAAACTGCCGTTGTGCGCGATGAACTGGTCATTCAATCCCCAAACATCGATCGCATCCCAGCCCGAATAATAGGGGATCAACCCCGCCTCGGTGGTCGCAATCACATAGCCCTTGCCGCGGTACTCTGCCAGCAACTTTCCCATGTCATAGCGCCCATCGCTTTCATACGGGCGGGCACAGCTCTGTTGATAGGAAGTGAGGAAGCAATTCTGGAACCAGGAATAATAGACCAAACCAGCGGATATGGCGACCAGAGCGGCGGCATACACCCCTTTTTCCCACGCTGAAAATTGATTCTGTTTCGATGAGTCTCGGTACAGGCTGGAAAAAACATCCAGCCCTACTCGACCCGCATCACCCGCCAGCGGAACCCACGAGAGCAGGGCAATCGGCACGAGAGCATATTGAAAACGCGCTCCATAGTTCATCTCGTCCGAGATCAAAACGAACGCCATCGCAAAACCGAGAATGGGAATGAGGTAGGCAACGGTCTGTTTGGCTGTCTCGCGCGAGCGAAAGCCGAGGATGAAGGGCACGACAAGCGGCAGGCACAAGCGGAGTAAATTCCAAAGCGAATTGTTGTACGAATCCCAATGCAACCCGCTGCCGCCTTTTTTGTAGAACGGATTGGGCAACGGATAGCCAAAATAATCCCAGCGCCACAAAAAGTACGCGCCGCCCAACAAGAGAAAGACTGCGCCAAATGTGACGATAATCGGGACGGAATTTTTCAGCCCGCGCATGACGAGAATGGCGACCAGCATCAACGAGGCGAGGATGACTCCTTCGGGACGAATCAGCCCGGTAACAAGTCCGCTCAGGGCGAAGGCGAGAACCAGCCAAAAGCGTGGTCCTTCGACTCGCTCAGGACGGTCACGAATCAGAATCAGTCCCAAGGTCCAGGTGATGGCGGCAGCGAGGGCAAAGAATGGGGTTCCGAAATAGGCTGAGACGTAGGAAAGTCCCGTTCCAACAGCCAGATACAATCCGCTCAAAAAGGAAAGCGGGATGTTGGCATTGTGCAGGCGGCGATTTCCCCAGTAGACAATCAAGACGGTCAGCAAGTGCGAGACAAAGCCAATGCCGCGAACGGTTTGGCCGACCGTCAAGCCAAGTTTGATGAGCGCAGCGGCAGTAACCATAAAAAGAAAATCCGTCGCGCCGTCCACAGGGGCTTTGCCAACATTCCAGACAATGCCGTGGCCTTCGGCAAGGTGCTGGGCATAGCGCATGAGCATAGCGGCGTCTTCAAACGGCGGGATGGTGAAATCAACGTAGCGCACCGCATAAAAAATAACAGCCGCAAGCAGCGCAAGGGAAATGAGAATATCAAGAATAAGGGTTCGTTTGGAAGTCATCAGTTGTCAGTGACCAGTATCCGTATTTACCTGTCTACTTGTTTACCTGTCTACAACAAAGAGTACCCGCCGTCCACCACAATGGTTTGCCCGGTGATGTACTCGTTGTGGATGAGGAATTGCAGGGTGTAGGTAATCTCGTCCAGTTTGGCGGGGCGTTTGAGTGGCAGATTCTCGATAAGTTGATTCCATTGCTCCTCTGTCACCACATCCGAAGGCATGACCAACCCCGGCGCAATGGCGTTGACCCGGATGGTCGGCGCAAGCGCGCGGGCAAGCACTTTGGTCAGGGATTCCAACCCCGCCTTGCTGACGGTGTAGGACGGGTAACGGATCCAGACCTTTTGCGCCGCGACGTCGCTGATGTTGACGATCAGCCCGCCGTCGGTCATGCGTTTGGCGGCTTGCTGTGCCAGCAAAAACGGCGCGCGCAGATTCAGGTCGAGGGCGGCGTCCCAATCTTGCGGTCCAAGTTCGCGCGGATTTCCGATGGGCATGACCGCCGCAGAGTTAACCACCACCTTCAATGGCGCGTGGAATTCGTCCACCATCCCAAACAAAAAATCCACCTTTTCGGGAACGGACAAGTCGGCGCGGATTTCCACACAATCCACACCCAGGGCACGGATTTCCTTCGCCGTTTTTTCCGCCTCCACAACGGAGTGACGATAGTGCAGGGCAATGGAATATCCCATGCGGGCAAGGGTCAGCGCGAAGGCTTTCCCCAACCGTTGCGCTCCACCGGTAACGAGGGCAAGAGGTTGTTTCATACATTGGATTGTAAACGAAAACACGATTTACCGCAGCGCGTCGCTGCCTCTCGAACCCTCTCAATTTCTACGGGAGTCTCTCAGAAATATCCCACATGACCCATGTCCGCTTGCCTTCGGACGGAGAGTGTGCCATAATCGCCTCATGCAGTGTCCCAAATGTCAGAGTGGAAATTTTGAGACAGACAAGCCCTGTCCGCAGTGCGGGTTTCAGGGCGAAGCGGCGACGCTCAAGGAATTGGATCACCTCCAATGGCTGTTGAAGGAAATGGATGGGTGGAAAAATCTCAACATCGAGCCTGAAGCCATCACTCTGCTGTTTGAACGGTATACTGCGCGTTTGAAAGCAACGCAAATTGCATTGGGACTGCGCCCCCGTCCATTCAACTCAAAAGAAGCTGAAAAAGCCTGGCCCGAACTTGCACATCTTGAAGCGCTCTTCGAGAAGGTGGATGAATGGCGTAACGCCGACTATTTCGTATTGGATTCGCGTGACCCCATCAGCGCACAGCGAGCCCATGCCGATGAGTTGCGCCAACGGCTGGAGGATTATCAACGCCCCGAATTGTCTCAAACCGACCAGACCCGGCTGGAAACACTGAACTTCCTGCTCGATAAAATTGACCTGCTCCATGCCAGAAAGTGGTTCAGGTCAAAAAGGGAAGTGGAACAAGCTGCCGCACCGCTCAAAGCCGAACGGGAGGAGATTCAAATCCGCCTCGGTCTGATTCCCGCGCCTCAAATCGAAGAGCCAGTTCAAGTGGAAGTCGTCCCCGAAGCCAAGCCCGCCAAGACAATTCCCGCTCCCCCACCCAAGCCGCTTCAGGAGCGGTTCTGGAACGCCATCTTCTCGGAGCGCACACTTCAAGGGTTGATCTTCTTCGGTATCTTCCTGCTGTTCACGGCGGCGATCTCCTTTGTCATTTGGGGTTGGAAGGATTTTCCCGCCTTTGTCCGCGTGGCAATTCCGTCGGGGTTTACGGTTCTATTTTTCGCGCTGGGCTGGCTGGTGCAGACCAAGACCAAAATGCACCGTTCGGGAATTGCGTTGAGCGCCATCGCTGCGCTCTTCATCCCGATTGACTGTTACATCACCTTCTTTACCTACACCTCGGCAACGCGGGACTGGGGAAACTTCTGGTTCTGGACTTCGCTTCTCTGCGTGATTGCGTATGTCCTGTCGACGCTGGTGATCCAAAGCCGCTTCTTCGGCTACCTGACGGGCATTGCAGTGGGAAGCCTTGCAATGTCCACGCTGGAGGTGACACGGGACTTTACCGGCATTTCCCGCGATTGGTTCACTGCCAGCCTCTCGGTCGTTGCGGCGGGCATGGTCATCCTTGCAGTGTGGATTGCGCGAACAAAAGAGGTGGGACGTTGGCGAGTCTTCGCCGAGCCATTCCGCTATTTGGGATTGATCGTCCCCGGCGTGCTCATGCCGTTGACCCTCGTCATGCGGTTGGTAACTCGTGACACCTTCGACGCCTTGCACTACGCGATGACGGTCAACTGGTTCGTGGGCGGATTTATCTTTGGCTGGGGCGCGGTTCAACATCGCAGTCGCAGCTTGGGGACTCTCGCCGCGATTTCCTTGCCGATTTCGGTTTATATGGGACAAGCGGCATTCTTCCACAATGCGGATATAAATCCCGCCTGGCACGCCTTCGGGCTGGCATGTCTCACGCCTTTGTATTTGTTTGTCGGCAAACGCCTTCTGGAAGCAAAAGATGATTCGGTTTTACAGGCACATGGACGCACTGCCACAACTTGGGGCGCCGCATTGGTTATCGTTGCAGCGCTGTATTCCCTCACCGACTTGGCAAGCGGAGCGCCTGCGGCTGCCAGCCACACCGTATTGACTTTCAGCGTGGCGTTGGCTGCAATTATTTGGCAGAGACCACGTTATTTTTACGGCGCGTCCTTCTTCTCATTCACCGCGCTCACCTTTGTCATGACCGAATTGGAGTTGAATCTATCCGACCTCAGTGTTGGATGGATTTCGCTGGCTCTTGGTCACATCCTGCTGGTACTTTATCTCGGAAAAAAGTTGGAGTCAAACGACTCCAGTCGTTTGCAGTCCAAGACTGGCTACCTTGATCCGCTTGTGGATGCAGCGTACGCCATTGCGGGACTTGCCCTCCTTCCGCCTCTGGCTCCGTACAACGGTGACAGGATGGTGTATGCGCTCGGCAATTGGCTTGTGCTTTCGGCATGGGGAGCACATCTGGTTTACAAGCAGACGTCAGGCTTTTTGACGAAAGATGAAGAAACAGACGCTTCTTCAAAAAAGAAGTGGTGGCACACAGATTGGTTCTCGACGGGCGCGGTCTATCACTGGTTTGCCGCGCTGCCGCTTCCGCTTTGGGTATGGATTACTTTTACCAATCTCCGTCCAGCAGATTACAGTCTGCCGCTTGCTCTTGCGGTTCTGTCATGGGGCATGGTCTTCGCCAGCCATTGGCTAAAGTTTACTGACAAGGCATGCCGAATCCCCTGGCGTTTGGTTGGACTATTGACAAGTGTTATAGCTGTGATATCCGCTTTCAATATCACACCGCACGGATACACTCCCGCAGTTACCTTATTACTGGTCGGCTTGCTTTACTTTGCAGACACCATATCGTCGCGCGAAGCCGTTGAGTTTTATCCCGCAGGGTTGGTCACAGCCTGGGGGTTGATGTCCCTGCTCAATAAGGCAGGCTGGGGTGCCGAGCCCATCACCTTCAGCCTGTGCATGCTGATTGTCGTTTACTTCCTGGCAGGGTTGGAAGCGGAACGCAGGCAGGGCGCGACCCTTAAGTTCCTTATACCGCTTTATGTCACGGCTCACTTGTTGACTTTGTTTGCTCTTGCGCGAATTGCATTCAATCCGCTGGCTGATTTGTTTGTCTCCGAAAAGTGGACCGACACCATGCAGTTATGGGGCGCTGCTGACTTGATTCTTCTGGCGGGAATCTACGCCCTTTTTGCCTGGGCTCGCTACAGGGAAGAATGGGCGCATGTGGCGGCGTGGCTCGGCTGCGCGGGCGGTGGACTCATCGCCATCGTCTACAGCAGCGGACAAGGCTCGCTGGCGGCGAAGGGCGCGGTCATCGCTTCGCTATTTATCTTCGCCGAGCGCGGACTGAACTACCTGAAAGCACGGGAAGACATTAGGAGAAGATGGCGCGCGTTGGCGCGGATGGTCTGGGTTCTCTTCCGACGTCCATTACTTGTAGTTGGCTGGGTGGCTTCGGCTGGGACGATTGGATTGTCTCTCGTCCGCAACTTGATCTGGCTCGGTGGCGGGCGGATTCAACAAACCTGGGCGGCGGTGGGGTTGACCATCATCGTCGCCTTGTACGCGCTGTCCGCAAGAATGTTCAGGCAGGCGCGTTTCGTCTGGTTTGCCGCCTTCCTTTCCTTCATCCCCTGGACGATTTATCACAACCTCGGTTGGTTCACCTCCTACGACCCGAAGTTGACAGAGTTCGCGGCGGCGTGGGTGGTCCTGGCATGGCTGAGTTTTTTGGTCAGTTTGTTGGTAAGTCGGTTTACCAAACCGACCTACGTCATTCCGCTGAAGACATTCACGCACATCCTGCTGCCGTTTTCGATGTTGTGGGCGGTCGCGGACACAGATGTCAGCCTCATCACAGTGGGGTTGTCCATCGCGTTGTACGCGGCATCCGCGTGGCTGCTCCATCGGAGGATCAAAGCAGAGTCGGACTCAAACGACTCCAGTCGTTTGAGTCTCCAAAGTCGGGAGACTTTGGATTCCATTTCTGCGATTTCTGCCACCCGATTTATGTATCCCGCCTTCGGATTGATTCCGCTCTGGTTCGTTTACCTGTTGGATTGGCTACTGCCGATGGCGCGACATGAACACTTCGGGCTGGTCCTGCTTCCCTTTGGAATCATCGGGCTGGTGGCTGGTCTGCGTCTAGAGCGGATTGCGCCCCGCCCCGAACTCAAACGCGCCTACGGGTTGCCCGCCTACATTGTCGGCTATGGGACGCTTGTGGTCGGCACCTTGCTCACAGCGCACATCACGGGTCTGCTGGTAATGGTCCTGCTTTATGACGTGCTCCTGTTGGCGGCGTCAGCGTGGATTTTCAGGAATCCGCTGTGGGTGTATCCCGCGTCTGCGGTGGGAGCGCTGGCATTCGCCTTTGCGCTGGGCGAAGGGGACATCCCTGCCGACAGACAAGGCTGGTGGTTGATTGGTCTCGCGGCAAATTACCTGCTCATCGGTTGGGCGCTGCGCCGTGTGAAATTACGTTCCTATGCGGCGGGCGTGATGACGGTTGGATTCGCGTTGATCGCGTTTGGTCTGCCTCCGTCAAGTAGGGACCAGGTCGGGGCGATGTGGGGCTATGCGGGCGCGGCTCTGCTTTACGCGGTCAGCGCGTTTTGGTTGAGACAGCCGTTGCTGCTCGTCCCTGCCAGCGCGTTGATTGTCGTGCCGTATGCGGTGGCTCTGCAACGCTGCGATTTGCAAGCGGATTTTTATGGGCTGGCGCTCATGCCCGGTGCGATTCTTGCGCTCGCCCTCGGCTGGCTGGCAGATAGATATTACGGCGCGTGGAAGGACTTCCCTTGGGGCAAGCCGCTTCACTGGGGAACCGCCCTCGTGGATAGGCTTTTAGGCTGGTGGGGACTCTCGCCCTATGCCTTGGGCTTCGGGCTGGCTTTCTTCGCTCCGCTCTTTTGCGGTGACCGTTCCGACCTGCAGGCGCTGACCTTGACTCTTTTGACCGTCATCTGTGGCTGGGCTGTCTTTCGCTTCAAGCTGCGCGGATGGCTGTTTGCCTCGCTTCTGGCTTTGCATTTTGCTGTATCCAACCTCTTTCATTTCCTCGATTGGCAGTTTTATCTTCTGGAAGAGCAATGGTGGCTGCGCTTCATGCCGCTGACGGTCACGATGGCGGCTTTGGGCTTGTTCATCGAGAAACGCCTCCACGAAGGCTCGCCGCTCAAGTTGGGCAAGGTAACCGTTGGGTGGTCGCGGGTGTTTTACTTCTTCTTCGCGGCGGACATGTTCTTTGGTCAGGTGGGCAGCATCAGCGGGACATATGCTGGGATGACGGTGACGTTGATCCACACATTGCTGTGTGCGGTTCTCGCGTCAGTTTGGATGTCGTGGGGGCTGGCAGTCTTGAGCGGATTTTTGGGAGTCGTTGCCCTGCTGCAATGGAATTCCGCATTGGACGTCCCGCCCGAGTACCTGCCCATCATGCTTGCGGCGCTGGCTCTCGGTTACGGAAGCCTCGGACTGGGATACAAGCTCCTGAAACGCCGACCAGCTCAAGGCGCGGAAAAAGAATCCGCTTTGTGGGGGCTGCCATGGCTGACGATTTGGGAAAGTCCATTAAGTGGGTGGAGTCTTGTCCTGTCGCTTTTCTCCCTGCTGTTGACCCTCATCGTCGGCTTTGACCTCGCCACGTGGATTGTACGTGCGTTGTTCGGGCTG
>Ga0233425_10009016_pt1 | contig 12897 bp, 11 predicted proteins | sample Watercolumn_Towu_2_FD_181712 | JGI IMG/M metagenome (GOLD analysis project Ga0233425, IMG submission 181712) | Freshwater microbial communities from Lake Towuti, South Sulawesi, Indonesia - Watercolumn_Towuti2014_140_MG | ecosystem: Environmental > Aquatic > Freshwater > Lake | place...
CTTCTTCTTCACCGGCAACGGCAGGGCTGGTTCGGTGATGACCGCAGGTTGCTTGGCGGGGTCTTCACGCTGGTTCTCCATCGCCTTGGAGAGGATGGCGATGATGCGCCGGGTCTTCATTTCCTGCGGGGTCAGGCCCTTGGCCTCGGCGAGGCGCTTCATGTGGGATTCGACGCGGTCGAGAGCTTCGAGGGTCTTGTCGAGCTTGGCCTTGAGCGATTCGCCGTCTTGCCCCTTCTCTTCGAGATACTCCATGATGGTCTTCTCGATGTCCGGGCCGAGCTGCTTGATGCTCTCGCGGTCCTGTGTGGCGTTGAGGATGGCGCGCACCTTGGCGGTGTTGTTCTCCAGGAACAGGTCGAGGTGCTTGCCCATCTGCACGGAGGTTTCCTGGCAATATTGCCGCAGGTCCGATTCGAGATGGTCTTCGAGTTCCTGCCGGTAAACTGGAATCTGGCCGATGACGACCTCGGGCACCTGCTGCACGAGTTCGGGAATTCTCTGCTTGAGCTCGCCGGCAAGGTCGTTGGCCCGTTCGTTGACTTCGTTGGAAACGAACAGGCTCACGTATTCGGCGGCAAACTTGGGGTCGAGCCACTGGACGATGCGGCTGGTGACGAAGCTCATGTAGCCAAGCACGATGAGAGCGGCGACGATGCCGATGATTTGCGTGCGGCGCAGGGAGGCGCGGGCGCGCGCCAACTGGTCCTGCAGGAACATTTCGGCCGCGCTCTGGCCCGTGGTGCCGCCGGTGGATGGCGTTGGTGATGGCGAACTGCCGGACGGGCCTGCGCCGGACGGGTTGCTGGAGGGGTTGGGTGGCGTGGTCATTTCAGGTCAAGCGTGGAGGGTGGCGGGTCACTTGGTTTCCGATTTCTTCGCATCCGACTTTTTCGGTTCCTTCTTCTTCCTTGGCGTTGCGGCGGGCCCGGTCGTGGGCTCCTCCTCGGACCCGAGGTCTTTGAACTCCTGATGGAGCATGTCGATGATGAGCGAAGCCATCTCCCACTTTGGGAACTCCGCGCCGTCCTCGACCTTCTCGGTCTTCTGGATGGTGGCGACGTAATCGAGGATGTTGTTGAGCGAAAGCACGTGCTCGGCGAAGAGCTTGTCACCGACATGCTCGATCTGGTCATGCGCCTCGGCGACGAGGTTGTGCACGAGCGTGGCGACCTTCTCCTCGGTGACGCCCGGATACATTTTGCGGATCTTGTCCTCGCGTTTCTTGATCATCGCGCCGAACGTCGAGTCGAGAATCTTCTGGCCATGGTTGGGCAGGTTGTGCGTGAGGATTTCCACTTCCTTCTTGAGGGCGGCCGCGATGTCCGGCGCTCGGTCGTTGAGCTTCTGGATCTCGCGTTCCACGGCCGGTTTGATGTCGTAAAACGCCTGCGTGGCGGTCTTCTGAACGGAGGGCAGGACGTCCTTCTTGAGGCTGGAGGTCACGTCACCCAGAAAGGCGTCCTGCCTCGGGCCGGCTTGGGCGAGGCCCGCGACGCCGTCAATCATGCGCCAGACGCAAAAACCGACGATGGCGATGATGGCGAGGACCGAACCGGTGCGCCACTTGCGGGTCTGCGACCGCAAGGATTCGAGCTCCTGGACTTGTTTCTGAACTTCTTCGGCGTTCATAGGGATGCAGAGAGAATACGGTTTCGGTTGACGGGTTCGTTGGGTCAGGGCCGCTTCTAGCGCACCGGCGGGCGAGGTGTCAATGGATTATTTCGAAGAATCGAATCCAGCCGTGGTTCCGCCCTCTCGGGCGTTTCGGCTCAGAAGGTGACAACGAGCGAGAAGGTCCCGAGATGTTCGTAGTAGGACGAAATGGCGGTGTTGCTGGTGCGCTCCTCGTAGCGGTAGGTGAGTTCGCCGCGCACGCGCCGGACGGTGAACGTGTCGTTGAATGAGCAGGTCCACGTCGGCGTGGGCATCTCGTAGGCGATCTGGATGGCTGCTAGCGGAGCGGCGTTCAGGTCGAGGTCGAGCAGCGGGTCCGTGAAACCGACTTCGTTGCGGAAGGGTAGCCAGCCCACTTCGCCACCGAGCGCGAGCCGCACCGTGTCGGTGACCTGAAGAATCAGGGCCAGTTCCGAGCGCACCACCATCACGTGGCCGACGCGCCGGTTGTTCAACGACTGCTCGACGTTGTCGCTGACCAGATACGCAAGCGTCACCGTGCGCCAGTCCAGATAGAGACGGCCGAGCTTGATCTCCGCGTCCTCGGGGCGCACTCCGACCTCGAAGAGCGGCACCTTCACGCGCTGGGACAAGGCCACGCGGAATCCGCCGATGCCCCCGACAGGCCCCACTTTCGCCGGAAGGAACGGCAGCCCCGAGCCGAGACGAGTGAAAATTCGCGACTGCTCGACGGATTCCGCCTGCTGCTCAAGCGGCGTCGGCGACGTGCCCATGCGCCCGACGGGGACCGGGACCGTGCCCGTCGTCGGCTGGGCGCGCAGGTTGCGGTCCCAATCCGTCAACCCGAGTCCGCCCGACTGCGGGACGGATGTGTTGGCCGGTGATTGCGCTCGAGTCGCCGGGAGCGTGGAGAGCCGCGCGACCAGAACCAAGCATGTCGCAATCAGACTGCTTGTGCGTCGCGATGAATACACCAAAGCGGGAACAATCTTGCCCGGCCCGTTGGGAGAAGCGCCAATGCGAGGGGTCTGCAAGCCGGGCAGCGTTCAGGGGTGAAGCCGCAGCGGGAGGGAACGTCACTTCCGCTTCGCCATGAGGGCTGACTCGCTTTGCGCGTAGAGCACGCACGCCACGGCATAGGCGGCCAAGCCGAAGATCGGCACCGCTAGCACGACGATCGTCCAGATGAGCTTGAGCCTTTGGTTGAACCGCTGGCTGTGGATGCTGTGCAGCGCGCAACCCATCACCACGAGATAAAGCACGATCGCGCACGCATAGACCTGCGCGTTGAGCTTGACCGCGTCGAGGCTGAACCGGCTCAGGATTTCGCGCATAATCTGGTTGGTGGTTGCGCAGGCCGGGTTTCGGCTCGCCATCGAACCGTCCGGTTGCGTGTGCGCACACAAGAAAATCCCCACCGGCAGTTCAACCAAAAACCCGGCGCTCACGTTGTTGCCTGGGGCGCATCTCACTTTCTTGCAAGCGACTCAGGCGTCGGAAACTGACAGAACGAAGGAGGCGGAAAAAACCGGGGGTCCGAGCCCATGTCAGGACTCATGAGGTTGGCAAACGAATGGGGACAAACGAATGCGCGGCCAAAGGAGTGGATGCGCCTTCCTTCCTTCACCTGCCGTCCGTGCTGCGCCGTTTGCCAGTCCTTCCCCTTTTGCCCGCTTCTTTCTGTCAGTTCGTCCGTCCTTCCCTCTGTGCTGCAACAAACTGAGGTGCGCCCTGTTGCCTGCGCCCGTCCGCTTGCCCGTTGACACCCCGTGGGGCCGTCCCTACCCTGCACGCCCTGACTCGACGTCCCGCGTCCATTCCGGCGCGGCCAGTCCAGTGCAGCGGGAAGGAAGTGACAACCGATTGACCGAGATCAAGCTTAAGAAAGGCGAACCGGTGGACAAGGCGCTGCGGCGCCTCAAGAAGCGCCTCGACCGCGAGGGCACCCTCAAGGAAGTGCGCAACCACCGCCGCTTCGAGAAACCCAGCGAGAAGCGCCGGCGCAAGATGAAGGTGGCCAAGTTCAACGCCATGCTCCGCGCCCGTTACGCCGACCTGTAACCTTTGAACTCCCAGCGCCGGATGCTGTCCACAACGGCATCCGGCTTTTTTCTTCCGCCGCCGCGCTGACATGTATTCGCTCTCCACCTGCTGGAACTCCCAGCGTCATTCCGACGGCCGCGCCATGCTGCGAGAAATCCGGCAGATCGGCTTTGACTTCGCCGAACTCAGCCACGGCATCCACCTCGGCCTGCTCGAGGGCATCCTCGCCGCGGTGGACGCCGGCGACATCCGCATCTCCACGCTCCACAACTTCTGCCCGCTGCCCATCGGCGTCACCCGGCCCGCGCCGAACCTGTTCCAGTTCACCGCCGAGGACCGCCGCGAGCGCGACAACGCGTGGAAGCACACGCTCAAGACCCTCGAGACCGCGGCGCGCGTCAACGCGCGCGTGGTCGTGCTGCACCTCGGCAGCATCCCGTTGCCCGGCTGCACGGAGAAGCTCAAGGAACTTGCCGCCCGCGGCGAGAAGGATTCGCCCAAATACGACCGCCTCTGCTCCGAATTGCTCGAACGCCGCGAGGTCTTGAAGGAGCGCCCGCTCGCGCGCATGGCCGAAATGCTCCAGCGCGTCGCCGACGAAGCCTCCCGCCTCGGCCTCCTGCTCGGTGTCGAGAACCGCGAGGCGCTGGAGGAACTCCCGCTCGACGACGACTTCTTCCTGTTTTTCAAGCAGTTCGCCTCGCCGACGATCGGCTACTGGCACGACACCGGCCACGCGCAGATCAAGGAGAACCTCGGCTTCCTGCACCACGCGATGCACCTCGAGTCGCTCGCGCCGCGGCTGCTCGGCTTTCACGTCCACGATGTCGCGTTTCCCGCGGAGGACCATCATCCGCCTGGCGCAGGGACGGTGGATTTCGCGGCGCTCAAGTCTTTTGTTGAGCCGCATCACATCAAGGTCTTCGAACTGCACCCCGCCACGCCCGTCGCGGACCTTGAGCGCGGCGTGGCGCATTTGAAGTCCATCTGGGGCGGCGAATGACCACGCCACGCAAGCTCCTTTCCGTCGCGTGGCGGCTCGCCGTGTGCGCGCTCCTGCTCGCGTGGATTTTCCAGACCATTTTCTGGAACGAGGGCCAGCTCGCGTGGCAGAAGTCCGCGCAGCAACCCGCGTGGAGCCAGCTCACCCGCGCGCAGCGTCTCGAAGTCTCGTGGACGCACGGCCCGCGCGAATTGTGGCGCAACGTCAGCTCCGTCCGGCCCGGCCCGCTGGCGCTCTCGCTCGTGTTCATGGGCGCAACGCTCTTCCTTGGCGTGGTCCGCTGGCGGCTCGTGCTGCGCGTGCACGGGCTGGAACTGTCCTTCTGGCGCGCCACGGAAATTTCACTGGTCGCGCACTTCTTCAACTCGTTCCTGCTCGGCTCCAGCGGTGGGGATTTGATGAAGGCCTGGTATGCCGCGCGCGAAACGCATCACAAAAAGACCGAGGCCGTCGTGACCGTGTTCGTGGACCGGCTCATCGGGCTCTTCAGCATGCTGCTGTTCGCCAGCGTGATGATGCTGCCCAACTTGGAGTTCGTCTCGACACACGGAACCCTGTCCGCCGTGGCGGGGCTGGTCGCGCTGATGCTCGTCGCATGCGGCTCGGTGGTCGTGCTTGCATTCTGGGGCGGGCTCTCGCGCGGGGTGCCGCGGGCGCGGGTGTGGCTGCGCAAGCTGCCCAAGGGCGAATGGCTTGAAAGCTGTCTCGACGCGTGCCGCGCATTCGGACGCCAGCCCGGTTTCCTTGCGAAGTCCCTCGCTCTCTCGCTCGCCCTCAACACGCTTTGCGTCCTCCAACTCCTGTCGCTCGCCGAGGGACTCAACCTCGGCGTGCCACCGCTCGCGTTGTTCGTCATCGTGCCCATCATCATTTGCATCGCCGCGCTGCCGGTCACGCCGAGCGGCCTGGGGCTGCGCGAAAACCTCTACGTGCTGATGCTCGCCGCGCCGGGGCTCGCGGTGCCACACACCGCGGCGTTGTCGCTCTCGCTCCTCGCGTTCGGGGGCAGTCTCGCGTGGAGTGTCGTCGGCGGGATCGTCTATGTCGGCTTCAAGCAGAAGCACCACCTCACTGAACAGGAACTCGAACGCGCCGAGCCGGATTCAACCCCGTGACCCTTCGCCCTCGTCCTCGTCCTGGTTGTCTTCTTCCTCCTCGATGCCCGACCGCCACACGACCCCGCCTGCGCGCTTGCGGCTTCGCCTCACAGCCGCCGCGGAGAACACAATTCGCGGCGGTCATCCGTGGGTGTTCGACCGGAGCATCCTCGAACAGAACCGCGACGGCGCACCCGGCGAGCTCGCCGTCGTTTACGACCGGCGCGACAAGTTCCTTGCGCTCGGGTTGTTCGACCCGCACTCGCCCATTCGCGTGCGTGTGCTGCACACCGGCAAGCCCGTGACCGTGGACCGCGCGTGGTGGGCGGCGCGGCTCGAAACCGCGCTCGCGAAGCGACGCGCGCTGTTCGACGACCGCACGACGGGGTGGCGCTGGATTCACGGCGAGAACGACGGCTGGCCCGGGCTCGTGCTCGACCGCTACGGCGATTCGCTCGTGCTCAAGCTCTACACCGCGGCGTGGCTGCCGCGGCTCGACGACTTGCTCGCGCTGCTTCGCGACGCTCTCGCGTGCGAGCGCGTCGTGCTGCGCCTCAGCCGCAACATCCAGCAAACCGCCGCGCGCGATTTCAACGTGGATGAAGGCCGCACGCTCGCCGGACAGCCCCCCGCGGAGCCGGTCGTGCTTCTCGAACAGGGGCTCCAGTTCGAGGCCGACCTCGTGCGCGGCCAGAAGACCGGATTCTTCCTCGACCAGCGCGAGAATCGCGTGCGCGCCGGCTCGCTGGCAGCAGGCTGCGACGTGCTCAACGCGTTCAGCTTTTCCGGCGGCTTCTCCGTGCATGCCGCGCGCGGCGGCGCGCGGAGCGTGACCGACCTGGACATCAGCCCGCACGCGCTCGCGTCCGCGCGGCGCAACTTCGCGCTCAACCGCGACGTGCCCGCCGTCGCTGCGTGCCGCCACCAGACCGTGCAGGCGGACGCCTTCGACTGGCTCGCGAACGCGCGCCCGGCGCAATTCGACCTCGTCATCCTCGACCCGCCGTCCTTTGCGAAGCGGCAGGCCGACCGCGACGCCGCGTTGTCCGCGTATGCGCGGCTGGCTTCCGAAGGCGCCCGTGTGACGCGCCCCGGCGGGTTGGTCGTGACCGCCTCGTGTTCCGCGCACGTGACGGCGGAGGAGTTTTTCGGAACGGTGCGGGCAGCAATGCGAAACGCGCGCGTCGGCTTCACCGAAATCGCGTCCACGCTGCATCCACCGGACCATCCCGCGACGATTCCCGAGGCGCACTACTTGAAGTGCCTTTACTTGCGGCTTGGCGCGTGCGCAGCGAACCCGCGCATCGCGGAGAGCCTTCGCCACTGAATTTTCTCGCGCGGTCTTCGCGCTCCGCTATCGTCGCGCGCGTCCGGTTGACCACGCCACACCATGGAACCTCAAGCTGACATCGCGCTCATCGGCCTGGCCGTCATGGGCCAGAACCTTATCCTCAACATGAACGACCACGGCTTCACCGTCGTGGCCTACAACCGCACCACCTCGAAGGTGGACGACTTCCTGTCGAGCGAAGCCAAGGGCACGAAGGTCGTCGGCGCGCACTCGGTTCCCGAGATGATTGCGAAGCTCAAGAAGCCCCGGCGCGTGATGCTCATGGTCAAGGCCGGCAAGGCCGTGGACGAGTTCATCGAGCAGCTTCTCCCGCACCTCGAGGGCGGCGACATCATCATTGATGGCGGCAACTCGCTCTTCGACGACACGAGCCGCCGCGTGAAATACGTTGAGAGCAAGGGCCTGCTCTACATCGGCACGGGCGTCTCCGGCGGCGAAGAAGGCGCGCGGCGCGGCCCCAGCATCATGCCCGGCGGCTCGCCCTCCGCATGGCCGGCCGTGAAGCCCATCTTCCAGTCCATCGCCGCGAAGGTCGCCGACGGCTCGCCCTGCTGCGACTGGGTCGGCGAACAAGGCGCGGGCCACTACGTGAAGATGGTCCACAACGGCATCGAGTATGGCGACATGCAGCTCATCTGCGAGGCCTACAACATCATGAAGCACGGCCTGGGCATGAGCGCCGACGAGATGCACGAGGTGCTCAAGGACTGGAACACCGGCGACCTCGACAGCTATTTGATCGAGATCAGCCGCGACATCCTCGCCAAGAAGGACGACGACGGCGCGCCCCTCGTTGACAAGATCCTCGACACCGCCGGCCAGAAGGGCACGGGCAAGTGGACCGTCATCAACTCGCAGGACCTCGGCATCCCCATCACTCTGATGGCCGAGGCTGTTTACTCCCGCTGCGTCTCCGCGCTCAAGGACGAGCGTGTGAAGGCACAGAAGAAGTTGAAAGGCCCGCGCCCGTTCCTCACCAGCATCGCGGCCAACGCCGAGCGCAAGAAGCAGTTCATCGCCGACATCCGCGACGCGCTCTACGCCTCGAAGATCGTCAGCTACGCGCAGGGCTACATGCTCATGCGAGCGGCCGCCGCCGAATACCAGTGGAACCTCAACTACGGCGGCATCGCGCTGATGTGGCGCGGCGGCTGCATCATCCGCTCGCGCTTCCTGGGCAAGATCAAGGAAGCCTTCGACAAGAACCCGAAGCTCACCAACCTGATGCTCGACGACTACTTCCGCGGCGAGATCAAGCGCTGCCAGAAAGGCTGGCGAAAGATCGTCTCCACGGCGGCATTGCGCGGCATCCCGGCGCCAGCTTTCAGCACCGCGCTGAACTTCTACGACCAGTATCGCTCCGCGGTGCTGCCCGCCAACCTGCTGCAGGCCCAGCGCGATTACTTCGGCGCGCACACCTACGAGCGCGTGGACAAAAAGCGCGGCGAGTTCTTCCACACCAACTGGACCGGCCGCGGCGGTTCCACGTCGTCGAGCACTTACAACGTGTAGTCGCGACGCCGGAGTGCGGACCTCCGCGACTCCCCAATCTCACTTCGCGGTCACCACCGCGTAGTTGCGCTTGCCCTTGCGGAGCAGCACGTGGCGACCAAACAACAAGTCGCCCGTCGTGACTGCGCGGTGCGCATCCGCGGCGCGGACGTTGTTCACATAGATGCCGCCCGCCTCGATGTCCTTTCGCGCTTGGCCTTTCGACGGGCACAGCCCGGCATGAACAAGCAAATCCACAAGCGCCGTGCCCGTGCCGGCGAAGCGCGATGCCTCCGCGGGTTGGGTCGGCACTTCGCCGACGATCTCGGTGAACGTGGTTTCGGAAATCCCATCCAGCCCGCCGCCGAAGAGAAGTGCGCTCGCCCGCTGCGCCTCGCGGGTCGCGGCTTCGCCGTGGACGAGGTCCGTGACCGCCGTCGCCAGCGCCGCGTGCGCCGCGCGCGCTCCCGGATTCGCCGCGTGCTCCTTCTCGAGCGCGGCGATTTCCTCGCGGTCCAGAAACGTGAAGAACTTCAAGTAACGCACCACGTCGCGGTCGTCGGTGCGAATCCAATACTGGTAGAAGCGATAAACGCTCGTGCGCTGCGGGTCCAGCCACACCGCGCCCGCCTCGGTCTTGCCGAACTTCGTGCCGTCCGCGTTCGTAATGAGCGGCAGCGTCAGCGCGAAGGCGTGCCGCCCGAGCTTCTTGCGGATGAGGTCAATGCCCGCCGTGATGTTGCCCCACTGGTCGGAGCCGCCGATTTGCAACTCGCACCCGAAGTCGCGGCAGAGCACATAGAAATCAAATGCCTGCAGCAGCATGTAGCTGAACTCCGTGTAGCTGATGCCCGCCTCGCGGTCCTCCATGCGCGCGCGCACGGATTCCTTGGCCACCATCTGATTTACGGAAAAGTGCTTCCCGATGTCGCGCAGGAAGTCGAGGTAGCCCACGCCGGCAGTCCAGTCCGCGTTGTCCACGAGGCGCGCGGGATTGTGCGAGGGCGACTTCGCCGTGTCGAACTCGAGCAGGCGCGCGAGTTGCGGCTTCACCTTCGCGATGTTCGCGGCGAGCGTCTCCTTCGTGAGCAACTGCCGCTCGGCCGACTTGCCGCTCGGGTCGCCGATGCTGCCGGTCGCGCCGCCTGCGACAGCGATGGGATGATGCCCCGCGAGTTGGAAGCGCCGCAGCCCGAGCAACGGGACCAGATTGCCGACGTGCAAGCTGTCCGCCGAAGGGTCGAAGCCGCAGTAAAGCGTGATTGGCGCGAACGCGAGCCGCGCCCGGAACTGCGCGGCGTCCGTGCAATCCGCCACGAGCCCGCGCCACTGCAATTCCTCGAAGATGTTCATCAGCGCGCGGAGTTTTGCGGCACGCCACAGGCCGGACAAGGGAATTATCGGAGCGGAGGGAAGTTCCAACGCTGAACGCTCAACGCCCAACATCCAACGTCCAACGTCCAACGTCCAACGTTCAGAGTTCGGAGTTCGAAGTTCAGTGTTCTCCTTCCCGACTCGCAGCCCGCTCCCATGTTGCATCCGCATTGGGATGTTGAGCGTTGGACGTTGAACGTTGGCCGTTCTCCCAATCCGCCGTTCGCCCCGCCCGATTCGTGATTGAATCCCCCTCTGCCGCTGTGCTTCCCTCGTGGCGAGCCCGGACGTGTGAGCAACAGCGTTTTCCACAATCGCGCCGCGATTCTCTCGGCGCAGTTCCTCCAGCTCGACGAGTTGCTCGGCGAGGTGCTGCCCGCCAATCCGTTTTACTCGCGCAAGCTCGGCGGCGCGGGCGTGAACGCGGACACGTTGCGCAGCCTCGACGAGTTCCGCCAGCGCGTGCCGTTCACGACCAAGGACGAACTCTCCGCAGATCAGGTGGCCAATCCGCCCTACGGCAGCGACCTCACGTATCCCGTTTACACCTACACACGCTGCCACCAGACCACCGGCACCAAGGGCAAGCCCTTGCGCTGGCTCGACGATGCGCGGAGCTGGAACTGGATGCTCGACAACTGGGAAGTCGTCCACCGCACCGCCGGCACGTCGCACGCCGACACCGTGTTCTTCGCGTTCTCGTTCGGGCCCTTCCTCGGGTTCTGGACGGCGTTCGAATCCGCGCTCCGCCTCGGCTGCCTGTGCCTTCCCGGCGGCGGCATGAATTCCATCGCGCGGCTTCGCGCCATCCTCGACCAGGCGGTGACGGTCCTGTGCTGCACGCCAAGTTACGCGCTGCACCTGGCCGAGGTCGCGCGGCGCGAAGGCATCTCGCTGCGCTACTCGAAGGTGCACACGCTCTGCGTCGCGGGCGAACCGGGCGGCAGCATTCTCGCCACGCGGCACCGCCTCGAGGAACTCTGGCCCGGCGCGCGCGTGCACGACCACCACGGTCTGACCGAGACCGGGCCGGTGACCTTCGAATGCCCCGAGCGCCCGTGCGTCCTGCACGTCAACGAATCCGCCTACATCACCGAGGTGATTGATCCTGCGACCGCCGCGCCGGTCGAGCGCGGCCAGATGGGCGAACTCGTTCTCACCACGCTGGGCCGGCGCGGCTCGCCGCTGCTGCGCTATCGCACGGGCGACTTGGTCAGGCCGTCGCCGAATCCCGCGCCCGGCGCGCACTGCGCGTGCGGCCGATACGACCTCGCGCTCGAGGGCGGCATCCTCGGGCGCGTGGACGACATGCTCGTCGTGCGCGGCGTGAACGTGTTCCCCAGCGCCATCGAGGAAGTTCTGCGCCAAATCGGCGGCGTGGCCGAATACCGCGTGCGCGTGAACCGCTCGCAGCCGCTCGTGGAACTCGCCGTCGAAGTCGAGCCCGACGCCGGCTGCTTGGACACGCCGGGGCTGGTTCGCCGCGTCGAGCGCGCATTGGAAAGCGCGCTGACCCTGCGCGTGCCGGTGAAGGCCGCCGCGCCCGGCTCGCTCCCGCGCTTCGAGATGAAAGCCGCGCGCTGGGTCGAAGAGTGAGGTGGTGGTAGGAGAAGGATTTGAACCTTCGTCTCGACCCAGCCTAAGGAATACGCGTTTTTCCTAGGAAAACGACACGTGTGAACGCGGTTGACACGGGTGATTGTTATGCAAATTGTTATGCAGAAATGGCGAGCCTCCACCGACAACCCGGCCGGCCCAATTGGTTTTGCGCCTACACCGACCACGGCAGGCGCCGATTTCGGTCCACCAAGACCGCGGACAAGAAGCGCGCCTGGCAGATCTGCAACGCGTGGGTGAAAGCCGCGGCGCTTGGAGAAAACCTGAGTCCCGACCGCGCACGCGAGATCATCGCAAGCGGCGTGGCGGATGTCCTGACAGTGAGCGGGAAGATTTTGCCGACGGCGAGCGTTGAAGACTGGTGCGAACGCTGGCTGGAACTGAAGGAGGTCGAAAACGAACCACGAACTCATGAGCGCTACGAGGTCTCCATCCGGCGGCTTTTGCGGTTCCTTGGCCCGAAGGCGAAGGTGGACCTGACAATGCTCTCGGCTGACGACTTGATCCAGTTTCGCGACAGCACTGCGAAGCTGCTGTCGGCAACCTCCTGCAACATGGACCTGAAGGTCATTCGCTCGTGTCTCGCGGCGGCTGTAAGGCAGGACATCCTCGTCAAGAATGTCGCCAAGAACGTGGCCATGCTGAAGCAACGGGGAGAACATCGCCGGCGCGCGTTCACACTCGAGGAGATTCACAAGGTGCTTTTGCAGTGCGACGAGCAAGGCGGGGAATGGCGAGGCCTGGTCCTTACTGCTCTTTACACCGGCCAGCGCCTCGGTGACGTCGCGTGCCTGACTTGGCAGCAGGTTGATTTGAACCGGCAGGAGATCTCGTTCGTGACGGCAAAAACTGGGAAGCGGCTTTGCATCGCGCTTGCGAAGCCTTTGCTCGACTACTTCCAGGCCTTGCCCTCGGTGGACGACCCGAAGGACTTTGTCTTCCCTCGCGCCGCAGCCGCTGCAGAGAAACGTTCCGGCACCCTCTCGGTGCGCTTCTACGATGAAGTTCTTTCGCCGGCCGGCCTTGTGCCCTCGCGGCCCAAAGTGAAGCGACCGGACGGGAAAGGCCGAGGATGGAAGCGAGTGCCGAGCGAGCTCTCGTTCCACTCGTTCCGGCACACGTTGACCACGTGGCTGAAGAGCAGCGGCGCCAGCAACGCGCTTGCGCAGATGATCATCGGCCATGACAGCGAACTCGTCTCTCGGGGATACACGCACTTGGGGGCGAAGGACACCGTCGAGTCGATCAGGCGGCTACCTGACGTAACTCTTGGCAGGTCCTAA
>Ga0233425_10009017_pt1 | contig 12896 bp, 15 predicted proteins | sample Watercolumn_Towu_2_FD_181712 | JGI IMG/M metagenome (GOLD analysis project Ga0233425, IMG submission 181712) | Freshwater microbial communities from Lake Towuti, South Sulawesi, Indonesia - Watercolumn_Towuti2014_140_MG | ecosystem: Environmental > Aquatic > Freshwater > Lake | place...
GCGAGCGTCTGCTCGGCTGGCCACCGACGCTTCCGCCCACGCCCGTTCTGGATAGGTGTCACCCCCGTTTCCATCATCCCTCCTGACCAATGCAACCTGTCCAAATTTTAGTGGGGCACAGCAATGGGCTGATGACGGGCGGACACTCCGGTCGCGGTCTCGATGCGGCTACTGACGGTTTCCTTCTCCGATCTCTCTTCTTTATCTTTAAGCTGATCAATAGCGTAGCCACCGTTAGCGTGGGACAAATCTACATGCGATTTGTCCACGCCACCCCTCTCTTTTTTAGCTGCAGACGCGGAGGTGTGGTGCCCTCTGGAGCGGACTTCACCGGAGCGGCGGGGTCCCCGCCCGGCATCCTGAGAAGGAAAGCTGGAACTGACCGAGGCACCACGGTCGCAGACCGTGGCACGAGAAAATTCCAGAAGGCTTCCACTCAGGACTGCCGTGGAAGGGGTGCCAGAGCGGAGGTGCGGGAGCGAAGGGTGCGCCACACCGACTTCTTCAACCCACTGTTCGCCCTTCGTCATCCAGTCTTAGTCAGACCAAGCCATTTGACTCGGCCGAGAGGAAAGCAGAAACTGACAGGGTGCGTGAAGAAATTTGCGCAGGCTTCCGCCCGGCCGAATCCGTCGGGGTGCGGTGGTCGAGAGAACGACCTTCGGGACGCAAGCCGTGTACCGCCCGGCCAGCCAACCATTCGCCGTGTTCTGCCCGAAGTGCGGCGGGGCGGGCGGCTGAGCTGGGCCTTGGCTGACATGACGCGTCAGAATATCAAGAGCCTGTGGGATCAACCGTGGCGCGACGAAGACGATGTCATGGCTTTGCTCCTGCCCTATCAGGGAAATCGGGCCGATCCGGCCCTGGTGGCGCGGCACGAAGCCCTGGGTGTATTGCCGGAAGGCTCCTTCGGCCGGGCCTATTGGGCGATCTACAAGGCAAACGGCTATGCGTTTCCCGGCGATCCGCGCGGGGTCAATGCCGCGTTCGCGAGACCCCACGACTCGACCCACGTGCTCAGCGGCTACGATACCTCGCCGCAGGGGGAAATCCTGGTCTCGACCTTCACCGCCGGCATGCACCCGAAGCTGCCGATGGAAGGCCATATCCTGCCGGTGACCTTCAGTTGGCACCTGGGTATCGAGATCAACAAGTTTGCCGGATCGGCCAGGGGCGCCATGGACCCGGAGAAGTTTTGGGTCGCCTGGGCGCGCGGCGCCGAGGTCGCCGTGGATCTCTTTGCGCTGGGTTGGGACTTCTGGGCCGTCGCGGAGGAGCCGGTGGACGCCCTGCGGCTGCAGTACCATGTGCCGCCGCTCGATCCGTGTCACGCGGCGGGCTCGCCGTGACCGGCGCCAGTACATTGCATTCCTCTCCGCGATTCCCCTACCATGACAGCCTGAGGCGATTGACCCCATGATTCGACCGATTCCTTTTGCCAACGCCCTGACGCTGACCGCCACCGGTCTCTTCCTGTTTTTGATCGGCCTGCGGGAGGTCGCCCCGGCTTTCTTCGTCTATTTCTTCAATGCCCAGTTTTTCGGGGCGGACGTTGCCTCACTGCTCCCCGCCCGCCCCGGCTTCGCGCGGCTGCTGGGCGATCTCCTGATCATGCTGGTCGGCGCCTGGCTGTTCGGTTATTGTTGGGCGTTCTTCTACAACCGCTGGACCAAGTAGACGGTATGCGTCAAGACACCATCGGCGGGCTTGCCGTTCGCCTGACCGGAGGCACGGACGGTCACGGGGGCGGCAACGGCCCGGTCGTGATCCTCCTGCATGGATTCGGCGCCCCGGGCGATGATCTGGTGCCGCTCTGGCAGTACCTGGATGCGCCGCGCGGAACCAGGTTTGTCTTTCCGGTCGGTCCCCTGTCTTTGTCGATGGGGTTCGGCGAGTCCCGGGCTTGGTGGATGCTGGAATTGGACCGGATCACGAAGGACCGGGAGGCGGGGCGTTCCCGCGACCTTTCGCAGGAGATACCCAAGGGCTTGGCCGAGGCCCGCGAGAAGGTCCTGGCCCTCTTGCATGACCTCGACCACCGAGGAGGGGCCGATCCGAAGAAGACGGTCCTGGGCGGTTTCTCGCAGGGCGCCATGCTGGCCTGTGATGTGGCGCTGCGGAGCCCCAGGCCCCTGGCCGGGCTGGTCCTGCTCTCGGGTACCCTGGTGTCGCAACGGGAATGGGAGCCGCTGATGCCGAAACGGAAGGGGCTCAAGGTCCTGCAGAGTCACGGCATGCAGGATCCATTGCTCCCGTTCGGCCAGGCCGAACGGCTGCGCGATCTCCTCAAAGGGGCTGGAATGGTTGTAGACTGGAACAGTTTTCGGGGCGGGCACGAGATTCCCGAATCGGTCCTCAACCGACTCGGCACGTTTCTTCGAACGGTCTTGGCCGGATAAGCCGGGCCGCTGAAGGCCTGAGCGCGGACTGCGTGAAACGATGAACGTCTTGCCCATCAGGTCGGCGATGCTTGCGCTGGCCCTGTCCCTGGCGGCCGGGCCCCATGCCTATGCGCAGGGGGCGTCGGAGAGCAACGAGCGGGACCAGGCCGGAGATCGCCAGGCGTCCAGCTCGGGCGAAAGCGCCCAGCTGAAAGAAGGGCAGGAACCGCAAAGCGGAAGCAAAGACGTGCCGGCCGAGAAACGAGAGCCCGACGCGAAACAAGAGCCTGCACGCGACAGCCGGTCGGACCGCCCCGCGCGTCCCGAGCGGCCGCACCGTCCCGAGCGGCCGCACCGTCCCGAGCGGTTCCACCGCTGATCCCTCCCATGCCGACGTCGTCGGAGCCTTTCCTGTCTGCCCTGCCCGTCGCCCGTCGCCGCATCGTCTGTGCGTTCCTGGCTTGCCTGGTCCTCTGTCTCCGGCCGGGTCTCGTGCAAGGCGAAGAGTCCCGCCCAGGGGAGCCGGTCCATACCGAGGATACGACCTGGCAGGTGTCCGTCACGCCGAACTATTCCAGCGGCGATTACGGAGCCGGGTCCAAGACCACGATCTGGTATGTGCCCCTTAGTCTGCAGCGTCTGTTCAAGGACGGCGATATCACCCTGGTGGTGCCCTATGTCAGTGTGACCGGCGACTGTTCCGTCACGCTGCTCAGCGGGGTGCCGAATCGAACCAACCATCAATGCGGGGCCCCCACGCCGGAACGGGGCCGGCGCAAGCGCGATCCGGCGACGCCCGATCCGATCGTCACCAGCAGCGGGCTGGGCGACGTGGTGTTGCGGGGCCGGTACTATCTCATGGACGGCAAGGAGTGGATTCCCACGATCGCCGTGACCGGGCGGTTGAAGATTCCCACGGCCGACGCAAACAAGGGGCTGGGCACCGGGGAGCCGGACGAAGGCGTGGGCATCGAGCTGACGAAAACGCTGGGTGCGAAGTGGGTGTCGTTTGCGGACGCGGGGTATACGATTATCGGCAAGCCGCCCGGCGTGGATCTCAGAAATCAGTGGTATTACGACGTGGGGATCGGCTACTACATCACCAAAGACTTCTTGGTCAGCGGGTATTATGAGTATTACCGCAGCCTGCTGGCCGGCTATCAGGCCCCGCAGGATTTTCTCTTCGCGGTCAACTATACGTTGTCGGGAGGCTGGTCGTTGAACGGGTCCACGCAGATCGGCCTGTCGGACGGGGCGCCCGCCTACGCGCTCTCCGTCGGGATCGCCTACGGCTTCTAGAACGGCTCTCGTCGTTCGTGAAGCGTATCTCGCAAACCTGACGTGGACGCTTCACGCACAACGCTTCACGAGATACGTGGCGGGCATTAAAGGTCGGTGAACAGCCAGGGAGTTTCGGTTTTGCGCCGACGTTCGTAGGCCGCGATGGCCGGTTCATGCTGCAGGCTGAGCCCGATCTGATCCAGTCCCTTGAACAGGCAGTCCTTCCGGAACGGATCCACGTCGAAGCGGTAACGCATTCCATCCGGAGTGCTGACGGTCTGGGCCGCCAGATCCACGGTCAGCCGGTACCCGGGGGTGGCGGTGACTCCCCGGAAGAGAGCCTGCACCTCCTCCGCCGTCAGCACCACCGGCAGGATGCCGTTCTGGAAGCAGTTGTTGTAGAAGATATCGGCGAAACTGGGCGCGATGATGCAGCGGAACCCCTGATCGAGCAGGGCCCAGGGGGCATGCTCGCGCGAAGAGCCGCAGCCGAAGTTGTCGCGCGTGAGCAGGATCGTCGCGTCCCGATACTGGGCTTGGTTGATGAAGAAATCCGGGTCCGGCGATCCGTCCTTCCTGCTCCGCCAGTCGAAGAACAACCCCTCGCGCGACCCCGTGCGTTTGATCGTTTTGAGATACTGCTTGGGGATGATCTGGTCCGTGTCCACGTTCAGCCGGTCCAGCGGAGCGACCAGCCCGGTCAATATTGTGAATGGTTGCATAGCGTCACCACAATGAGAAATTAAAAATGCAAAGTGTAAAAGTTATGGCTTTTGCATTTGTCATTTTGCATTCGTGGACATCAGGACCAGTTCCTGATGTCCACGAAGTGCCCTTCGACCGCGGCGGCGACCGCCATGGCCGGCGACACCAGATGGGTGCGGCCCCCCTTGCCCTGGCGCCCTTCGAAGTTCCGGTTGCTGGTGGAGGCGCAGCGCTCGCCCGGCTGGAGGACGTCGGCGTTCATGGCGAGGCACATGCTGCAGCCGGCCTCGCGCCACTCGAACCCGGCCTCCCGGAAAATCCGGTCCAGCCCTTCGGCCTCGGCCTGCTGCTTCACCAGGCCCGATCCGGGGACGACCATGGCCTGCACGCTCTTGGCCACCTTCTTGCCCTTGGCGAAGCCGGCCGCCAGGCGCAGGTCCTCGATGCGCGCGTTGGTGCAGGAGCCGATGAAGACCTTGTCGATCGTGATCTCCGTGATGGGCGTGCCCGGTGTCAGCGCCATGTAGGCCAGGGCATGCTCCGTCGCCTGGCGGAGTTTCTCGTCCGGCATGGTCTTCGGGTCCGGCACGGTGCCGTCCACGCCCGTGACCATGCCGGGGCTGGTGCCCCAGGTCACTTGCGGGGCGATCTCCTCCGCGCGCAGTTCGACCGTGCGGTCGTAGGTCGCCTCCGGGTCCGTCCGCAGTCCCAGCCAGGATTTTGCGGCCTGGTCGAACAGGGCTCCCTGGGGCGCCATGGGCCGTCCCTTGATGTAGGTCACGGTTTGCTCGTCCGGCGCGACCATGCCGGCGCGGGCCCCGGCTTCGATGGACATGTTGCACAGCGTCATACGACCTTCCATGGTCAGCGCGCGGATGGCCGAGCCGGCGCACTCGATGACGTACCCGGTTCCGCCGGCGGTGCCGATCTTGCCGATGATGGCCAGGATGATGTCCTTGGCCGAGCAGCGGTTCGACAGCACGCCGTCCACGCGGATCATCATGGTCTTGGGGCGCTTCTGCAAGAGACATTGGGTGGCAAACACGTGTTCCACTTCGCTGGTGCCGATGCCGAAGGCCAGCGCGCCGAAGGCGCCGTGGGTCGAGGTGTGCGAATCCCCGCAGACGATCGTCATGCCCGGCAGCGTGAAGCCTTGCTCCGGTCCGATGACGTGCACGACGCCCTGCCTGACATCGTGCATGCCGAACAGGGTCAGGCCGAAGTCCTTGCAGTTCTCCTCGAGCGTGGCGATCTGCTTGGCGCTGACCGGGTCCGCGATGCCCAGCCGCCGGTCCGTGGTGGGGATATTATGGTCGGGCACGGCCAGGACGGTCTTGGGGCGGCGGGGTTTGCGCCCGGCCAGCTTCAAGCCCTCGAACGCCTGCGGCGACGTGACTTCGTGGACGAGGTGGCGGTCAATGTACAGGAGCGTGGTCCCATCCGCTTCCGCCCGCACCACATGGGCGTCCCAGATCTTTTCGAACATCGTTTTGGCTGCCATGACAAACTCCTTGTCAGCCGGCAATTATCCACTATGGATGCCGGCCGATACCCGGTCTCGGTCCGCAATCGGAAGCCCATTATACCAATGTTGCCACCAAGTCTGCATCCGGTAGAATCGTCAGGCGAAGCGGGCCGTCGCCCAAGACTCAAGTTTCCCGCCCGGACGTCCGATAGGACGGATATGAGCAGGCCCATCTCCTTTGATCTGGTGACGATCCCGCGCTGGACCATCCAGCGGGAAGCCCTGCCGCCCGCCTGCCCTGATTGCGGTTCGATGATCGTGCGGGTTCGGGCCGACCAACGACAGGTGTTCTTCTGCGTCTGCCGGGTGGTGGCGGACGAGTTCGTGCCCCGCCGCAAAAGCGTGAAGCGTGAAGAGGAAGCTTTCAGTAAACAGTTCTCCGTCGGCAGTTCCGGAAACGGAGAACGGAATACTGATCACCGCCAACTCTTTTTTCTCCTCAATCATTGCCGGCGATTGCACTCCATCGAAATTTTCTGTACGGTGGTTCCCCATGAGCGGGGCGCCTGACAGCGGTTCACGGTCGAAGCCGGTGCCGGCGGCCGGTCGGCTGCGTCTCGGCCTGCCGGTCGGTGCGGTCGGTGCGATCGGCGCGATGGGATGGGTGCTCCTCCTTCTCACGTCCTCGACCGCCGCGCTCGGCGAGGGCGGCGTCCGGATGACGATGGCGGACAAGGTCTTTCAGGCGGAAAGCATCGTCGAGGTGCGTCTGCCGCTGGATCAGCCGATCCCCAAGCATATGCCGGCCAAGGCCTATGATCCCAAAGGCCAGTCCTTTCCCCGGGTGCTTTTCGATCGGGCCATGAAAGAGGCGAAAATCGAGCGGGTCCTCAAGCCCCTTCCAGGCGGGAAAACGATTCCGCTCCCGAAGCAAATTTATGTCTTTGCGATTCAGTCGCCTTGCTGGTGGAAAGCCCACCGGCAAGGCTCGCTCAGGAGCCTGGTCTTTCTCAAGCGCGATGCCGATGGCCGCTACGAGGATTCCGGCGGGGTCGAGCATGAACAGGGACTCTACAGCGACGTGAATCCGGACTATGCCCAACTCGTGAAGGCGATCCAGGAGGCGACGTCCTGGAAGACAGGCGCCGCTGCTGGTCCGGACGATCGGGCCGCGCAACGGAAGATACCGGAGTCCAGCCACGATCCCTACTAGCTCTACCTGACGGTCCAGTTCCTGAACCGGTATGCGCCGGAGGTGTTGAACGAGGTCTGGGGTGCGAAGGGGACGCCCGGACGGGTGCAATACGACAAGATGGTGACCGAGCCGGCCCCGCAAGCCGTCTGCAATCCGTCTCGGTGAAGCCGCGCCAAGCCCTTCGTCAAATCTCTGAGTCGGATTGCGAGATACACGTCACGAGATACGAGTGGCGAGTCGCGATTGCCTACGTCCACAACTCGAGCGGCGCCCTGAGCATCACGCAGCGCAGGATGTCGCTGATCGTCACGATTCCGATGGGCCGGTGGTGGTTGTCGATGACCGGCAGGGCGCTGATGCGTTCGGCCAGCATCACGCGGGCGAGTTCGTGAATCTCCGTCGTGGGCGTCGCGGTCAGCACCTGCGTGGCCATGATGGTGGCCACGGTCTGCTGCACGGCCTGGGTCGCGTGGCTCTCCAACAGGCTGGAGAAGCGCAGCAAGTCCCGATCCGAGATGATGCCCGCCAGCGTCCCGTCCGCCGAGGCGATGGGCAGGTGGCGGAACCCCTGGGCCTTGATGAACGCCCAGGCCTCTTTCAGTGACGTGTCCGGCCGGAGCGTCTGCACGGGAGCGCTCATGATGTCCTGGGCCAGGACGGCGGGCTTTCTGGACTGGGGCGAGCCGACCTGCGCATAAGCCTGCCGCGCGGCTAAGACCGTCAAGGCTTCCTCGGGAGCTTGCTCCTGATCCGTCTGCGTCTCATCCTCTTCGCGCCGTACCGGACGGGACGCCTTCGCCCGACGTCCATCGGACCTCGGCTGGTAGGATTCGACGGTTCCATTGACGGCCAGGATGACAGGCATGGGGGATTCCGTCCTTTCCATTTCTCGTGTCGGCAGAGAAGGGCGGGAACTTGAGTCTTGGATATGTCGTAGGGTGGGACCCCCAATACTCGGTGGAGAAACAGGGATGACCCTCAAGGAATGGTGGACGGAGTCGGCCAAGATTATCTGGGCGCAACTGCTGCTGGACAGTTTTCGTCGGTGGACCGGGCGCGACCTGATCGAGCGGAGCGGGACGGTCGAAGAGCAAGCAGAGCGGTTGTTTGCGGCGCCCTTTGTGGTGGTGTCGCATGGAATCGAGCCGGACCCGACGCTGAACTACGGCAACCGGATCGCCCTGGAACTCTGGGAGCTGGACTGGGAGGCCTTCTCCCGCACGCCCTCGCGGCTCACGGCGGAGCCGGAGAACCGGGCGGAGCGGGAACGGATGCTCGCCCAGGCTGCGACGCAGGGCTTCATCGACGATTATCGGGGCGTCCGTATTTCACGGACCGGCCGGCGGTTTCTGGTGGAAGGGGCGCTTGTCTGGAACGTGGTGGACGACGCAGGCCGGAAGATCGGCCAGGCGGCGACGTTTCCGCGCTGGACGTTCCTCGAACATTCGTGAGGCGGGAGGCGACGAGAGCTCTGAAAACAGGTTAACTGCCGGAGCCACAAGGGCCCATGTATCGAAAGCGCGGGACGCGCCGACCGTCCACCGTCACCTCTTCCGTGAACATCGCCTCGGGGCGGACCCACAAGCCGCGCTCACCGTAGAGCGCGCGATAGACGACGAACTCCTCCTCCGTCTCGGAATGTGTGGCGCAGCCGAGCACCTCGTAGTCCTGGCCCTTGTAGTGACGATACCGGCCCGGTGGGATCATCGTATGCGCCCTCGATGGCTCTGTACCGCTGTATCATAGATTGGGACGAGGCGATTCTCAAGGACAGCGAACTCTGCACGGAGGCGCGAAAGGCGAGGGCGTGATAGCGATAATTGCAGGATCGGCATTCGAACGGATGGATGCAGAGCAGGGCAAGGAGTCGGTCGGCCTGCGTCGGGAAGCGCGGACTCCCGGAACGGAATCGGCAGACGGGACAGCAGGCCGTCAGGAATGATTTGAGCGTCGTCAGCATCGGACTCCCCTTTCTCCGACCGTCCCGGCCGGTTGCGAAAGGTTACGGGCGGATGCGCGTCAGCGTGATTTCATTGCCCTGCAGATTCCAGGTCATGTGTTGTTGATCCAGGGAGACCATCTCGTACAGTCGTCCGATCCCCTGCCCCTGCCCCGACAGCACGGCCGGGGATCCGGGAACCATCATGCCGATCCCGAGGTTGACAGCCACGTTGAGATGCCGCTCGTCGGGCAAGTGATACCGCGCCGTCATTTGGCCCATGAGCACGGTGCCGTCCTTGAGGAATTCCCACGTCTGGCCGTTACTGTCCTGCCACTTGCCGAGGAGGAGCGTCCGGGGATCGCCCTCAATCTTGCCGGGTATCGAAGCGGGGGAGCCGGAGGCGAGATAGGTCCCGGACGCCTGGACGGTTCTCAGGGCCGGGCCCTCGATGGTGACGAGTCCCCGCTCCGTTTTCACGCGGAGCGTGCCGGCCACGATGGACACGCTGCCCGTTACCGTCAGGCCTGTGTCCAGCATCAACCCTGCAGGGGACAAGGAGCGGAGGCTTGTGGCGTCGATCTGCCGGGACCCGAAGGCATTCGTGATGGTCAGTGTTCCGTCGAGGATGGCGCCCTCGATGGCCTTGCCGTCGCCGGTGGTCAGGCGGACCGGCTGCTCTTCCGATGGCGCCGCGTTGCCGGATGAAACGATGCCGGGGGCAAGGCTCAGAACGGCGGACAAGATGAGATGCGGCAGGCGGATCGGGCGGGCATGATGGCGCATGGGCGCCCTCCTTGTGTTTCAAGAATGAGAATTCGCAGGTATAGTATCGGCTGGAGGGAGCGGAGACTTGAGCCCCGGCCCGGTCGCGTTTCAATAGATTCAAGCCAAGAGAGGGGTTATGGGTGGAGCGGGGCCGGACAGGAGGGCAAGATGGCTGCTCGCCTCAGCCCTGCTCGGCGCTTTGTGTCTCGTGCCGGCCGGCGGCGATGGGACGGCAGCCGGAGGCCGGGCGGCAACACAAGCGGGCAAGGCCGCCTACCAGCTCACGGTGCCCTTCGGGCTGGAAGAGGCGGCCGGCTATATCCCGGCGGATAATCCTCTCACTCCGGACAAAGTGGAGCTGGGCAAGCTCCTTTTGTTCGACCCCCGGCTCTCGCAAGACAATACCGTCTCTTGCGCGAGTTGCCATATCCCTCAACTGGCCTGGACCGACGGGCAGCAGGTGGGCGTCGGCATCCACCGGCAATTGGCCACCCGCAACACGCAGACGGTCGTCAACCGGTTGTACAGCCAGGCGCAGCTCTGGCATGGAAAGTCGCCGTCGCTGGAGGCGCAGGCGATCAATCCCCTCCACAAGCCGGTTCGGATGGGCATGCCGTCCTATGAGGCGGAAGTCGTCAAACTGAACGCGATCGCCGGCTATCGGGAGCGGTTCCGGAACGTCTTCGGCACGGATGTGACGCTGGATGGGTTGGCCAAGGCTATTGCGGCCTTCGAACGCACCATCCTGTCCGGCAACAGCCCGGCGGACCGGTTCGATATGGGCGGCGAGGAGCAGGCGATCTCGGAATCGGCCCAGCGGGGGCTGGCGTTGTTTCAGGGCAAGGCCCGCTGCACGCGCTGCCACTCCGACTTCAATTTCACCGACGAGAAATTCCACAACCTGGGGATCGACTGGGATGGGGACCAGATCGACGTGGGGCGGTACAAAGTGTCCAAAGACCCGGAGGACATCGGCGCCTTCAAGACGCCGACGCTCAGGGAAATCTCCCGGACCGCGCCCTATATGCACGACGGGCGCTTCGCCACGTTGGAGGAGGTCGTCGAGTTTTACGACCAAGGCGGCATCCGGAATCCGCACCTGTCCAACCTGATGGTCCCGCTCAACCTGACCGGTCAGGAAAAAGCCGACCTCGTCGAGTATATGCGGGCGCTGAACGGCGAAGGCTGGCAGGTCACGCCGCCGGCGGAGTTCCCCAAGTAACGGCGGGGCCCGTACCACCGTCCCTCCCTGCCTTGCGCCGTGTTATGATGACGCGGACACCCGATGCGCCAGCTCGAAACGCTCCAGTTCGATAACACCTATGCCCGCCTGCCGGAGGCTTTTTATCGGCGGGTCATGCCCAGTCCTCTCCCCTCCCCTCACCTCGTGAGTTTCAATCCGGATGCGGCCGCATTGATCGACCTGGAGCCGGACGAGGCCAAGCGGCCGGAGTTTCCCCGCTGCTTCGGCGGCGATCTCTTGCCGCCCGGAGCCGATCCGGTCGCGATGCTCTATTACGGCCATCAGTTCGGCGTCTATGCCGGGCAGCTCGGCGACGGTCGGGCGATCCTGCTGGGCGAGGTCCGGAGCCAGGCGGGCGAAAAATGGGATCTGCACTTGAAGGGAGCCGGCGCGACGCCCTTCTCCCGCGACGGGGACGGACGCGCCGTGCTGCGGTCCACGATCCGCGAATACCTCTGCGGGGAGGCCATGCATGGCCTGGGCATTCCGACCACCAGATCCCTCTGCATCGTGGCCGGGGAGGAGCCGGTCATGCGCGAGACGGTCGAGACCGGGGCCATGCTGCTGCGCATGGCCCCGACGCACATCCGCTTCGGCTCCTTCGAAGCGTTCTATTATCGGCGACAACATGATTATGTGGCGCTGCTGGCCGACTATGTGATCGGCCAGTTCTTTCCGCACCTGGCGAACGAGGCGGACAAGTATGCCCGGTTCTTCGGCGACGTGGCGGAACGGACGGCCCGCCTGCTGGCCCAGTGGCAGGCCGTGGGCTTCGCCCATGGGGTGATGAACAGCGACAACATGTCCATCGTCGGCCTCACGCTGGACTACGGACCGTTCGGATTTCTCGACGAGTACAATCCGGCCTTCATCTGCAACCATTCGGACCATCAGGGACGCTATGCGTTCCAGAACCAGCCGGACATCGGCTACTTCAACTTGCGTTGTCTGGCCCAGGCCCTGTCTCCGTTTCTGGGACAGGGGGAGGCGCAAGCAGCGCTGGATCGGTACGAAGCGGCGACGGCCTCTCGCTATGAAACCTTGATGAGGGAGAGGCTGGGACTGCGGGAGGCCAAGCCGGATGATGCCGCTCTCGTCCGGGACCTGCTGCGGTTGATGCAGGCGGGCCGTGCGGACTATACGAACTTCTTCCGCGCGCTCGGAACGTTTCGGCAAGGGCCGGAAGAGAAGAACGAGCCGCTGCGGGACTGGTTCCCGAACCGGGAAGCCTTCGATGCCTGGGCCGTCCGATACAAGGAGCGGCTGCGGGCGGAAGACAGCCGCGATGAAGAACGGAAAGCGCGCATGGACCGGGTGAATCCCAAGTATGTCTTGCGCAACTATTTGGCGCAGACCGCGATTGAACGGGCGACCCGACACAAGGACTATGCGGAGATCGACCGGCTGCGCGAGCTGCTGCGTGATCCCTTTGCCGAACGTCCGGGCATGGATGCCTATGCGGCGCCGCCTCCGGAGAGAGCGAAGTCCATCATCGTGAGCTGTTCCTCGTAATCGGACGCTGAAAATGGCCCCCAACTTTGTTCTCGGGCACTCGAACCCCTCAACGTGCGACAAGACGAGAGGCAAACTAACTATCCGCTCGCAGGTGATCGAAGCGAGCGGTTCAAGCGAAGCTTGGCATGTACCTCCTCGGGGTCCTCACGCCCTGCGGCCTCGCCACGGGGAAGAAAGCGCGCCTTGGCGCGCTTGGGGTCTGGCGGGTGTGCAATGAGCCCTTTCGAGCATCCTCTAAAAATGGGACATGTGCTGACAAGCCTATGAAGAAAATTCTAGGAGCTAGCCTAGTTTTGGTCGAGCCTGTTTCAAGATTCGCTCGATCAGGAGCGGTAAATTGTCATGTCGATGGTTAAAGCGAAACTCCATCTCCTTCAGATAGAGGACAAAGTGGCTCCGACGGA
>Ga0233425_10009018_pt1 | contig 12890 bp, 10 predicted proteins | sample Watercolumn_Towu_2_FD_181712 | JGI IMG/M metagenome (GOLD analysis project Ga0233425, IMG submission 181712) | Freshwater microbial communities from Lake Towuti, South Sulawesi, Indonesia - Watercolumn_Towuti2014_140_MG | ecosystem: Environmental > Aquatic > Freshwater > Lake | place...
CTCTGCGGTCATACCCATCGCTCACAACGCATCGATCGCTATTCCGCTCCGCTCATCAACGCCAGCGGCAACGAACAACCACTGATCTTTGATCTGTAAACGCAACAGCCGAAACCGGCTGTTTTTCATTATTTAGGTTTGTAAGTTTGTCAGCTGATAAGTTGGTAAGCAAAAATATTTTCTCTTGCTTGCAAACGGACCAACTTACCGACTTATAAACTTATTATATTTCTCTAATAACAATTGACTAAATCATCAACTAACGCTATACTGGTTTTTCATCAGGTTAGAGTATGATACAATAATAAAAATTATCATACTTACCTACTTACCAACTGATATACTTATCCATGAAAACGATAAAACTCACTCAAAAAGCTATCGGTCAGAGACTGGATGTTTACCTCTGCGCCAAGCTGAAAATATCTCGCAGCCAGATAAAAAAACAAATTTTATCCGGTGCTATTTTAATTAACAAAAAACCAACCAGCGTCCACCATTTCCTCGAAGCCAAAGATGTGATTCAAGTCAGCGCCGTTGAAACCGTTCTAGCACCAAAGATATCAATGAAGAAGTTGACTCTCCCAACAGTAAAACTGGAGCCAAAGGTTTTATTGGAAAAAAAGGAATACTTAGTGATTGAAAAACCCGCCGGCATGCTCGTCCATCCGACTAAAAGTAAAAATCGTCGCCACGACACTTTGGTCGATTGGTTGATTGAAAAATATCCGCGCATCGCGCGCATCGGTGATGATCTTGATCGACCGGGTATTGTTCATCGTCTGGATCGAGAAGTGTCCGGCGTAATGATCGTGGCCCTGACAGACGATGCATTCACCTATTTCAAACGCCAATTCAAAACTCGGCAAATTAAAAAAGAATATCTCGCCCTCGTTTACGGTGCCATTGATCGACCGTCAGGTGTCATTGACTTCCCGATTGATCGGTCGAAAACCGGTAAATTCATCGCGCGCCCGATCGGTTCGAAAATCGGTAAAAAATCTTTAACCGAATTTATCGTGGAAAAGCATTTTATCAATTACACCTACCTCCGCGTCAAACCCTTAACCGGCCGCACCAACCAAATCCGCGTTCACCTCTCCGCCTACAACCACCCGATCGTCGGCGATAAACTCTATATGCCCACCAAATTGAAAGTGGCCACCAAAATCAAACTGGATCGCATCTTCCTCCATGCTCAAAAATTAACTTTCATTGATCCATCAGGCGAAGAAATAACGGTCGAATCACCATTAACTAAAAATTTAGAAGATCTATTGAACACAGTTAAATAACATTCATAATAATACAAACAACAGATAATCATGTCTGTTTTTTGTTTAATTTTAGACAAATATAGACATAACTATTGACATTATTAAAAATTTATGGTATAATGTCATTTCGGAAAGTAATTTAACAAAGAAAGGAATCATAAAGGAGTTCGTGAGTTCGGGTGCGAAAAACAGTGCGAAAACCGTTCGGAGGGTTTCCATGAAGAAGCTGTTCATTTTCGCCGCGATCTTCCTGGCCGGGTTCTGCGTCAGCAAGTTCCTATTCCCGACCTCGACCGCCGCGAACAACGCCAACGCCGCCAACCAGGCCGAGGCCATCGGCGCCACCCGCGCCGCCACCGAGGCCGCCGTGCCCCAGGCCGTCACCACCCCCGATCCGATCGGTGGTGGCAGCGACGTCGTGGACGAGCCCACCAGCTCGACCCCTACCGACGTGAAGCCCGAGGCGAAGTCCGCCCCGGTCCAGCAGGACATGAAGCCGAAGCTGCCGAAAGCCAAGGTGGCGCGTACGTCGGCGACGATCACCGAGTACGAAGCCGGACCGGTCACGATCGTGAAGCCCGAAGGCTACACGGTCAAGACCACGCCCACCTGCGGTGGCAGCGGGTGCACGTACGTGGTGGAGATCTACTCTGCCGCCGGCTCGCTGGCTCACCGGGTCATGAACAGTTCGCCCTACGCGAACGTTCTGCCGGACAACTGCGTGCTCCTGCCGTACACCAGGGACTTCAACTTCGTCGGCGGTCTGAGCCATGTCGAGTCCGTCGCCTACCCGATGGTTCTCTGCCGCGAAGGCGACACCTACAAGGACGCCACCGGCGAGCACGTGGACGCCGTCAGCTCGCTCATGGGCGAGAAGTGGTGCCAGCACGACGAAACAGTCCAGGGCGAGGTGCGCCGCGCGATCAGCAGCGCGTACTTCGGCACCCAGGGCTGCCACGTCGAGGTCCCGCTCGTGAGCTGCATGAGCGAGGTCTACACGAAGAAGAAGGATCGGCTGGCCAACCACGTGGCTCCGACCCAGCCGGCCTACGCCTACTGACCAACCCGTGACGCCACGCCGTCACACCCAAGAGTAGTGTTCGTAACAACGATCGCTGCCAAAGCAGGTCCCCGCGGACCTGCTTTTTCGTTTGAACAAGCAAAACAAGTAACATAAGTTAAGTCGTGTATGATTATTCATTTTCTTTTCAAACTTGTCTCACTTGTCTTACTTGTCTCACTGGTTCTACTTGTCCCACCTGCCTACCGGTCATCGACTCCGAGGTCCGCAGACCTCTTCGCTCAGACTCGAGGAGCAGGCAGGCTTGTCTAACTTGTCTTACCCATCTCACTCGTCTCGCTAGTAATAAACAAGTAAATACAAGCATGACAAGTTAAGTCGTGTATGATTATTCATTTTCTTTTCAAACTTGTTCCACTTGTCTCACTTGTTCCACTCGTCCCACTCGTCCCACTTGTCCCATTGACACTCATTGTCAAAAATGCTACATTACTCAGCCACAACGTTCCTTCACAACTTGCTTATCCCAATGATGTCCACATGGTGACCAACTTACGAACTGACCAACTTAAAAACTAAGCTGAGGTTTACCATGGTCACCACCATCCTCATCTTCTGGTTCGCCCTGGCTCCCCCATTGATAACAGAACCAAAAATTTCCAAAGCCAATCCCTACTCCTGTCATGAAACATCAGCTCTGTTCCAGACAGACAGCTGCGGTATGGAACCAATTCCTTCTGATCGCTGCGAAAAACAGTCCGACGGTTCAATTTTTCGTTGGTATTTTTCCTGTAAACAAGGGAAAATACACTATCAAAAAATTCTCTACCCCGCCATCAAAATTACTCGCCCTGAGAAATGCGCGCCAAACGTCAAAAGCAGAAAAAAATGTGGAGACAACTTTCTACCGGAAAATATAATTATTCGACTAACCGATGATACGATCATCGATATTCATTACCAATGCTTAAATGGTGAAATAACCTGCGTGGAAAAAACTTTTCCGCCACGGTCAAAGACAGAGGAAGGTATCTTCAATTCCAAAACCGTGAAATTGCCAATACCCCATATGCCATCACCCGGAGCTGTCCCTCCATCTCCAGCCCCGGACGAATACACGATCCGAGCCACCACCACTCGAGTGAAATACGGCACTAAAGCTACATACAAGATCGAAGTCTTTATCAATGGCTGGTACTATTTCCGTGGTACAAACACCGATCCGCTGGTGCGTATGCTCGGCAAGTGTCTGCTTTTCGAGCAAACGACAGACTTTGAAGGGTTGGCAAACCTCTCAGACGAATTCACTCCGCGCTGGCCGTTAGTGCTCTGTCCAAAGAAGGACAAGTGGATCGACAAAACTCAAGAAAAATTCGCTGAACTGATCAAATCAACGGAAGCGACCAATTGCCAAGTCGACGATCGATTAACCGGCGACGCCAGGAAACAACGACTGGTTGAAATCGCCATCCTTCTGCAATACTTGCCCGGCTACTGTCAATATCCGACTTTAACCATGGAAGAAATGGTTTGGATCGATGGGTTGAAAGACGAAGTCCAAAAAGCTATCGCCAAGCGCGCGAAAAAACACTGGACAAAACCGTAAACATCACCTCGCAATCGCGGGGTTTTTCTTTTGAGACAATTAGCTGAATCACGACAGAATTGCTATAATATTAACATCTAAAATATTTATATGAGCAAGTTGATAAAACCATTGGAACATGAAGAAATCAGTGAATTTTTCAGTCGCGTACCGCGCACCGACTCTAAAGTCCGACGTTATCATGATCATCAACCGGTCTGGGTGGATATGGGTCCGGAATATGAACTGTGGCTGAACTTATTACGAGAAAAGAGTCGTGAATTCAATGTGGACATGGAAAAACGGTTTCGAGCCGCTGATATTCCATTAACAACAAAAAAGGAACATCCAAATTTCCCTCTTCGAGTTACTTTTCAATTTCGACCACCATTCATAAAAACCGCTTTTGAAGAACCAAAGCATGGTGGCCGACGCCATTCAAACGCTCCGGATGAAATTACGGTTTTTTTTCATTTGAATGAAGAAAATCTATACGACGACAAACGCACCTATTCGAAAACTTTTCTTGGCGGTTCAGTTATCACCTATGCCCTGGATCGGACTCCTCGTGATAGCGAGCTGAAATCCATACTCGATATTTCCGATCTATCAAAGTTGGCTGACCACATTATCAGTCGCTATTTAGAAGATCGCTCGGTAATACCGGAACTAAAAAAAATTTACACCATTCAAACTCTTGAATCAGCCCAATCATATTTAACCGCCTCAGGCAATTATATTGAAAGTTCTTTTGGCGCCGTGGTCTACAAAAACGCTCTGATTATTATTTTGAATCGGCTATTATCGCACCAGATTGATCAGCTGCTGGCTGCGGGTGAACTTGATGTAAAAAAAGTTGAAAAGGAAGTCAAATGTTTAATCGACGAATTCATAAAATTCACACCAAAAGCCGACAAGGCATATTCCCGCTCGGTGAAAACCAGCTGGACAGAGGCCATTAGGTTGGAACAACAAGAAAAAGAATGGCAAAAAATTGAAAAAGAAAAAGACATTGATATTGAATCTGATAAAATTCCAATAGAACCTGAAGTGATCGAAAAGATTATTCACGCCCAAATCAACGCACTAGTCAAAGCCGCCAAAGATCAATTCAAGAAAAAACTTTTCACCTCAAAAGGAAAATAACAGATCGTCACCGAAAAACGTCAAGCCAAATGACGTTTTTTATTTAATTTAGGCAAAATATCATCATAAACCATTGACATTTATCAAAAAACATGCTATAATAAAGTGTTATATAATGTCCATTTACAATTGAATATTTTGCGAATTTTAATAGCAAACCGGTGATAAGCTCAAGTGAGCTGGGTAATAAACGTCCGAAAACCGCGAAGGAAGGAGACCGACCATGACCAAGCTGCTGATCACTCTGTGCCTGGTGCTGGTGCCGCTCTCGGTGTACGCCGAGTGTCGTGACTACAGGGAGGAAGTTTGGAAGAACGAAAAGCGCGATCTCAAAAGGGTGCCCATTTTCGAGTGCGATAACGGATTCAAGTTGTACTACTTCCAGCAGAAGTTCTACGATGCCTGCGGCCCGGATGGCTGCTACGTGGAAATGTACAAGATCGAACTGCCAGCCACCACCACCGGTGGACGGTGGAACAGACTGACCATGAAGTCCACTGGCATCGCGACGGTCGTCGATGGCCCGCGCGGCCCGGCGATCAAGTTCCTCAGCGGGGACGTGCATGCCATGTACAGCTACATGGAGCCGGACTGCAGCTGCGGCGACGACGATGCGCCGGTGGTCCACAAGCACCAGGAGCCGCCCAAGCCGCAACCGGTCTACGACGGCGAGTGCTTCACGGCCGACCGGACAGACTACCTGTCCGAGACGCCGATGTACGTCTGCTTCTACGACGACCGCGGCCGCTCGGTGACGCCCTACGACTGCACTTACCTCTTCCCCGAAGAGCTGAAGTGTGAGCTCACCGGCGTGCTCGGCGCCCTGAAGTACCAGCTGGACTTCGAGCCCGGCCTCCTGGCCAAGGCCTACGTGCTGGCGCGCTACCTGGTCTGGGGCAGTGATATGACCCCAGAGGTGCTGCGCTACCAGTACGGCCTGGACCAGGAAAACTACATGTGGCTCAAGGAGCTGCTGGTGGACGAGCCGGACGAACCGGCCTATTGGAAGACGCACGCCAAGGGTCGCATGAAGTACGTGCAGTTCAAGGACGCTCGATAACCTCACGCGAAGGAGGAAACATCATGGTGTATTTTCAGAACCTCATTATCTTCGTCACTCTGATGGTGATCATCATAGGAACCGACAAGGAAGAACAGGAAAAGCTCGATGCGATCATCGCCAACCAGAAGACCTGCTCCGAGCCGGCCGCCGAGCTCAACATGAAGGCGGAGATGAGCGGCGATCGCCTGCTCATGCCAGTGCCGTCCACCAGAGTAACGAACATCAGCTTCGACGTCTGGGTGATGAACACTGAACCGATCCAGAACCAGGACGCCGCCCTCAGCTTCGGCGACCGGTGTCAGATTTCTGACCTTCAAATAGTCAAAGTGGTCGGGACTTCAGCCCACTACCTGTGGCTGGTGTATCAACCACATGCAAACTGGCAGCCGACCGGAAAGCAGTGTCCTGACAAAACGGTGTTCATGCTTTCCGAAGCGCAGTTCAAGCAGTACACCGAACTGGCCATTCCCTGATCGACGAGATAGAAAACCACGTTCTCAACCGGCGGATCCCAATGGATCCGCCTTTTCTATTTGACGACTCGCCTTTTGGTGGCAAACAAGCTATAATGATCTTGTTCAATAACCTTCAACTTTATGAAAAATGGCTTCATCGTGGTCATCGCCGGTCCGACCGGCGTCGGCGAATCTACCACGACCAAAAAAATTCTTAAACTCTATAAAAACTCCATTCGATTAGTAACCACCACCAGCCGACCGAAACGCTTGCAAGAAAAAAATCACGTTGATTATCATTTCATCACCAAAAAACAATTTGAGACCAACATCGGTCGCGGAGAGTTTATTGAATATTCCTATATTAAAAATCGTGACCAATATTATGGCACGAAAAAATCCGACTTTGACAAATTGCTCAAACAAAACAAATTGGTCATTTTCAACTGCGACGCCAAGGGTCTCAAAGCCATGCGCAAATATTATCCAAAGCAGCATGTCTCAATCTTTATTAACTATGAGCGCCCCGGCCAAATCAAGCAGCGTCTTCTCACCCGAGAGCCCAAAATGGCACCCGACGCTCTGGCCAGAAGAATTAAAAATGCCCTGACGGAAATAAAAGATCGCCATCGTTATGACTATGTTGTAGTGAACCGCCAAAACCAGTTGCCATTGACAGTCAAACGCGTAAAAGCCATAATTAACCGCAAAATTAAATAAAAAAAGCCTCACTTTTTTCTTTCTTTACAACCTTTTCCTCTCAGCTCATACCTCATACCTAATAGCTAAAAAACACTATTGACAATTCTTCCATCTTCCTGTATTATTTTAGAAGTTATCTCAAAAATAATTTCGTAACGAAATTTGGCTCGTTAAGTGCGAAAATTGTGAAAAATGAGGAGACATAATGGTGTTATGTCGACGAATTTTGAACGATTTGCAGCCTTAACAGACAAATTGCAGTAGAAAATTATTTCTGAGATAGCTTCTACGTATAATTGACTTAAATTTCATCAATATGACTGATACCAAAAATCCCATCGCTGAAACTAAAGATTTTTCCGAGATACAGCCAGGTTGTCTGGTCCGCGTCCACGAAAAAATCAAGGAAACCAATTCTAAAGGTGAAGAAAAAGAACGCGTGCAGATCTTCGAAGGCATGGTGCTGGATCGCAAGCACGGCAAAGGCGTTACCGCCACGGTCACTGTACGCAAGGAATCAGATGGCATCGGCGTTGAAAAAATCTACCCATTGCACTCACCGGCCGTTGAAAAATTCGAAGTGGTGAAACGCTTCCGCGTCACCCGCTCCAAGTTGACCTTCTTGCGCGGTCATCATCGCAAGCTCCAAGAAATCAAAAAATAAGATACTAAAAATCGGTCTTTCGGCCGGTTTTTTGTTAATAAAACAATCTCACGATTAAATTATCAAATACAACGATCCCCCCCCCAGGGTGTTTATTCCAAGTACGTAAACTTACAAAAGCTCAAGGTAGCAGACCATCAAAACCATCCACATCATAAATTTGGCGTAAATTATTGAAGAAAGCTATAATACAAACACCCTCTAAATTACAATGGAGGAAAAAGAAATGAGAGTCCTGATCGTCGAACCTCATTCAGATCAAGCCAACGCGTTGCTCGACTTCATCCGGTCAATTTTACCGACAGCTGAAATCCATCTCGCGACCGACGGCCTGGCTGCCTACGATCTATTCAGTTCTTTGTCTCCGGATATTTGTCTGATCGAAGTCATCCTCCCAGTCCAGAACGGCTGGGATCTCATCGGGCGCATCCGTCGTCACGAAGAAGACAACAAAAAGGTACCCGCCACCCTGATCACCCTGACCAGCATTGGACATGCCATCAATCTTGCCATGGCCAAACCATTCTCCGTTGACTACACCTTCGACAAACCGCTCGATGATCAAGAACGCCAACGACTCATCGCCATCCTCCAGAAATAAAAAACCCGGAAACTCCCGGGCTTTTTCAATATCTGATTGTAATTAGAACTCTTTTGCCAAGTACTTACCGGTCAAAGAGCCCTTCACCTTGGCCACCTGAGCCGGAGTCCCCTCAGCCACCAAAGATCCGCCTTCATCACCACCGCCAGGGCCCATATCAATCACCCAATCAGCATTCTTGATCACGTCCAAATTATGTTCGATGATCAAAACCGAATTCCCCTTCTCCACCAGCCGATTCAGAATAAACAAAAGCCGTTTAATATCATCGAAATGCAAACCGGTCGTCGGTTCGTCGAGAATATATAAAGTTTTACCGGTTGAATAACGAGCCAATTCCGTGGCCAGCTTGATGCGTTGAGCCTCACCACCCGACAACGTGGTCGCCGGTTGGCCGAGAGTCAAGTAGCCCAAACCGACTTCATCGAGCGTGGTTAATTTCTCATGAATAATGGGAATATCATGGAAAAATTCTTTTGCCTCGGCCACGGTCATTTCCAGGACATCGGCAATGTTCTTACCACGATAATGCACTTCCAAAGTTTCTTTGTTATAACGTTTACCTTTACATTCCGCGCACTGGACGTAAACATCAGACAAGAACTGCATCTCATACTTCACATAGCCATCACCGCCACAGGCCTCACAGCGACCGCCACGCACGTTGAAACTGAAATGCCCGGCGTCAAAACCTTTGATTTTGGCTTCCGGTACTTGAGTAAATAAATCACGAATGTAAGTAAACACGCCGGTGTAAGTCGCGGGGTTGGAACGAGGGGTACGACCGATCGGAGTCTGATCAATGGTAATCACCTTGTCCAGATGTTCCACGCCCACAATTTCCTTGTGAGCGGCCGGCAAATCTTTCGAACGGTAGAATCGGCGGGTCAGCGCTTTCGATAAAATATCAGAAATTAAGGTGGATTTGCCGGAACCGGAGACACCGGAGACGCAGACCAAACGACCAAGTGGAATATCGACGGTAATATTCTGCAAATTGTTGGCCACCGCGTTTTTAATCGTCAATTTTTTATCACCGGTGCGTTCAGTTTTTTTCAAAACTTCAATACTTTTACGACCCGCCAAATAATCCCCGGTCAAGCTGTGTTTATTGGCAATAATTTCTTGCGGAGTACCCACGGCGACCAATTTACCGCCGTAAACGCCGGCCCCGGGACCCAAGTCCAACACATAATCAGCGGCCATGATCGTTTCTTTGTCGTGTTCAACCACAATCACCGAGTTGCCTTTATTTCGCAACGTCAACAACGTGTCAATCAACTTGGCATTGTCCACGGCGTGTAAACCAATTGACGGTTCATCGAGCACGTAAATAACTTCGGACAGTGATGAACCCAATTGCGTCGCCAGACGCAAGCGTTGCGCTTCACCGCCGGACAAAGTAACGGAACTCCGCGATAATGACAGATAATTCAAGCCGACATTTTCCAAAAAATGGATGCGGCGAATAATTTCAGTTAACAACTGTTTCACAATCGTATATTCGCGATCAGTCAAGGTTTCCTTAATATGAGCCAATTTTTTTCCACCTTTACCGCCGTCCGGAGTCACGGTCTGCGCCATTTCATCGAACACGCCTTTCAATTCCTTCACTGACAAATCCGAATATCGATCAATAGACAACCCGGCCACGGTCACTGCCAAGCTTTCCGGACGTAATCGTTTACCATTACAAACAATACAAACATGGGATCGCATGTACTTCTCAATTTCTTTGCGAATGTAATCAGAATCAGTCTCTTTGTATTTGGCTTCCAGCCCGGGAATCACGCCTTCAAACTTCACTTTCTTCATCCCCATCTCATATTCCTGCTCTCCCGTGCCGTACAACACATATTCAAGGGCTTTTTTACTCAACTTGCTCACGGGCAAATCTAAATTGATCTTATTTTTAGCCGCCATTTTTTCCAAAAGTAGCCACAAAGATTTCTGATTGGAAAATATTTTGGTCCACGGCTTGATCGCGCCTTCGGCCAAACTTAATTTCGGATTGTTAATCACCAACTCAGCATCAATCTCTTGCTTCATACCGAGACCAGAACAGGCCGGACAAGCGCCAAACGGTGAATTGAACGAAAAGCTGCGCAATTCAATTTCCGGTAAATTGATGCCGCACTTCGGACAGCTGTAATATTGAGAAAAAAGAATATCGGCGTCATCGTCAGAGCGATGCACGATTACGATCCCATCGCCCAGATCCAAGGCAATCTTAACCGCTTCGTTCAACTGATTTTTCACATCTTTGGAAGTGTTCAACAAAATGCGATCCACGACAATTTCAATCGTATGCTTCTTATTTTTATCAATATCAAGCTCATCGATTTCTTCAATATTGTAAACAATGCCATCAAACCGCACTTGATAGTAGTTGGCTTTGCGAATTTCTTCAAACACTTTTTTATGCGTGCCTTTTTCCTCGCGCACGATCGGTGACAGAATGGTGGCATTCACGCCCTTACCGATTTTGACAATACGCGTCACGATCTCATCGAGACTTTGACGCTTCACCTCCGTACCGCAGAGATGACAATGAGGATGGCCAATGCGAGCATAAAGCAAACGAATCAAATCATAAATCTCCGTGATCGTACCCACGGTCGAACGCGGATTCTGAACTACGGATTTCTGATCAATGGCGATCGACGGGGAGAGACCATCGATGCGATCCACGTCCGGTTTTTCCTTGACCTCGAGAAATTGACGGGCATAGGAAGACAAACTTTCGACATAACGGCGCTGTCCTTCGGCATAGATGGTGTCAAAAGCCAAGGAAGATTTACCTGAACCGGAGAGGCCGGTAATCACGACGAACTTGTTGCGTGGAATATCGACGTCCACATTCTTGAGATTGTTCACGCGCGCGCCTCGGATCGAAATTTGATTGGACATAGTGTTTTATAGGAAAAAATTAGGGATTATAGATTAAAGATTTTAGATTATAGATATGTAACATGGAGCATAGGTGTCAGCTGTCAGATGTGAGCTGTTAGGAAACCTCATACCTCATTCCTCACAGCTAATCGCCAATTCCTTTTTCGTAGTCAATAATTCGTAAATTCGTAGGTATTAATTCGTAATAACACAAACTTTGTTATCCAGTATACAAAAAAAATTTAATTCTGTAAAGGGCTCAAGTCCGGAGCTCCTCTATTAATACAAAAAAGTGGCTCATTGAACCACTTTCAAATTACTCTCGCAGACTACCCAAATTTTGCATCTCCACCAAACGCGAATACAAACCATTGCCGGAAAGCAATTTTTCATGACTGCCAGACTCAATCACCGTACCATTACCCATGACATAGATAATATCTGCCTTACGAATGGTGGAAAGACGATGAGCAATGGCCAAAATTGAAATATTTAAGCGACCGCGAACTTGATCCAACATTTTCTGGATCGCCAGCTCGGCCTCGGAGTCCAAATTCGAGGTGGCTTCATCGAGAATCAAGAATCGCGCGCCGTTCAATAATGCCAAATAGGCGCGAGCAATGCCGACACGTTGTCTTTCACCGCCGCTCAGCCGAATGCCACGCTCTCCCACCTCAGTCAGTACACCATCGGGAAATCGTTGTTGATCAGTCAAAACGCCTTCCAGACTGGCGGCGGTCAGAGCCTCGATAATCTGATCATCAGCAGCCATAGGGTAAGCATAAGCGATATTGGCTCGCAAAGTGGCATCAAAGATTTCCACGTCTTGCTGCACCATGGCGAACAGCCGCCGATACCAATACAGATCCACATCTCTGATATCCACGCCATCGATCGCTATTCGGCCGGCATTGACCTCAAACGCCCGAGTCAACAAGCGAATGGCGGTGGTTTTTCCCTCACCGCTACGCGCCACCAGAGCAATCATCTTGTTGCTCGGCATAGCCACGGAAAAATCCTTTAATACCGGAGTTTCTTTCCCCCGATAAATAAAATCAACCTGTTCAAAGGCTAAATCACCTTTTACCTCTGGCAATATCTGGCCAGACTTTTTATTGGCGATTTCCGGCACTTCTCGCAGCAAATCATTCATGCGCAAAACTGAAACCATATTACGCATAACCTTGAAATAATTGTGGAAAACCGCGTCCAGATTATGAATCATCACACTGCCGGTGGCAAAGACAAAGACGACGGTCCCGGCCTTACCAGTGCCATTAAAGACAAAATACAACCCCAAACCGATTGTAACCAGATAGGATATTTGCAAACATAGATTGAGCCAGAAAAAATACCGTTGCATGCGACGATGGATATCATAATCAAGATTGGTCATTTTCTGTCGGATAGCGGTGAATCGTTGCTGCTCTTGCTGCTCCTGAACAAACCCCTGAACTGTCCGGACATTGGTCAATGATTGATGA
>Ga0233425_10009019_pt1 | contig 12889 bp, 12 predicted proteins | sample Watercolumn_Towu_2_FD_181712 | JGI IMG/M metagenome (GOLD analysis project Ga0233425, IMG submission 181712) | Freshwater microbial communities from Lake Towuti, South Sulawesi, Indonesia - Watercolumn_Towuti2014_140_MG | ecosystem: Environmental > Aquatic > Freshwater > Lake | place...
TACCTCATTTGTTCCATCATTGTCGCCATCTCCCACTGCAACACCGGTCACATATGGAATATCCCATTGGCCATTCCCTTTCGGAATTGAGACATTTCCAATATCCTGACTATTCCAAGATAATGCCTTACTATATTTATATACATGGGAATCCTCGTCAGCACTAAAAAGTTCTTTTCGATCATTATTATCACCGTCGCCAATCGATATTCCATAACTTATTCTACCAGTGGCACCCATACTAGTCTTATCCCATCCTGTTCCGTTTTTCGCCAGTTGATAGATTGAATTCTTCCAAGTTGTTGCATTATATTTACTCCAAACGCCGGTATAAATCTCATTCGAACCGTCATCATCCGCATCGCCGGATTGTATTGAATATGAGGATGCCGAAACAACATTTTGAATTAATTCAATATCCTCTATCGTCCACATCTCGTTTGAAAAATTTAACCGGTAGATATGTCCATTATCAAAACTTGATAAATATAATTCTGTAATGTTGTCTCGATCAACATCGCATACAACAATTCCAGAAAGCCCATATGTGGATCCCGATTGATTATTCGGTTTTCCAATGTCTACGATATTCCATATTTCCCGACGTTTCGTTGGTGAAAAAGAAGATACAATTCCCGAAACAGAATTTATCACCAAAATGAGAATAATGCTATAGACCTGACATTTTGTAATTGTTTTATACATCAATACTTATTCTATCCTTACTGATATTAATAATTTATCATCTCCCAGATAAATATTTATAATGGGATAAAATTTTTTTTCTTTATGAATAGATGATGATTACTAAAAACATATAAAAAAAGAAAAAAAAGAATTTATTAAACTCTATTAATATTCAGTTCAACCATATCCACGAATACACCCGGGCCGATACCAGCATTGTCAGATATAAAATTAAAATCCAATCTCATATTATTTCCCGCTTTGAAGGCCGAATTCGTGACCCGGGCTGGAATAGGGAGATTACCCCAATTCTGCCAGTTTGCACCGTTATTGCCTTTTGTATATGTATTCATTATGATCCAGTTCGTTCCATCATAGGTTATGACATCAAGCTTATCCTGGTCATTGGCTCCTGGATTCAATTGTATAAATAAATCATAAATTAACCGCAATCCAATATATCGATAATTGCCTTGGAGCCGCATATAAGTATCCTGATTGTTTCGATAGGTATCCAGCACAGGAGGACTTGGATCATAGATATTACTGTTTGAATCCTGTCCGGCGCACCATGCACAATCAGTCGGATTAACAGGTGCACCCGGATTCCAGTTGACCACATACCATAAATAATTGGGATTCTGGCCCGAATTATCTCCCACGACCCAGATATCCGGCCATACGAAATTTCCATTCGGGGGGCGTGTAAAATCACAATTCCAAATATAAGAATCAAAATTCATCTGAACATCATTCTGTTGAGGTGACGACACACTGTTAATTGTCCAATGCGGCCAAAAAGTCCATGTTCCTGCACTAGCTAAAGTAATTAGTTTTACTGCGAATTCCATTGCTGTGTGATTCGGTTGAAGTGTGAAACCCGAATACCGTGTTCCGAATGTACCGGGATTATTGTTTTGGTCAATATATGCAACATCAATGGAATCTAACGTAATATTTGAAGAATTCGTATTATTCATAAGATATCTCGCAAGAATTCTCTGGCTTGCTACATAAGTAGGATTCATACCAAGTATTTCGAAATATGTAATGTTAAAATTATCTGTGGTATTTTGGTCGGTAATATTTCCAAGATAAGTATATCGGCCGACATTATTGCTTAGATATATCTCTTCAACATTTTGAAGGTCTGTGGGATTATTCACGAACCCCTGGTACATGTAGTTATCCCAGAAATCAAAAATTGTGTGAACGTCATTAATATTTATTACTGTCCACATGTTGTTGAGGCTCATCGAGAAAGAATCATCATCCCCCCCAGGTTGCTGATCCGGGAACGCAGCCGTATCGATCATATCCCAGAGAAGATCAGCAATGAATCCTTCGGTTCTTTCGCCCCTTCTCGCACTACAATTAATCCATGTAGACATATACCAAATATCTATTTCAACATGGATGCCAGCACCATCAAACCAAACCTGATCGTCGACAAGATTATAATTGTTATCGACAACATCTGTATAGGCAGCCCAAAAATCCGCAAATCCATCAAGATATGCCCATTCTGTAGCGTTATTATAAAAATCCGGTTTTTCTATGTGCCAAGTGTGGGGGAGAGAGTCACCAGGCCAATAATTTTCTTCAAATCCCTTCTCGTACTGGATAAGGTGCCCAATCTGGTGCCTGACAGAGTCATATCCCGGATTCCAAGATGCATTATTTGTTTCATTGAAATAATAGCCACTTATATTGATATAAGAAGCCGTTTGTCCATTTTTTGGAAAAAAATCTGATTGCGATTGACTTGGCCAATAATACTTAACCTTGATATCCCCATTACCAGCATCATTATCAACTACATTATTATTATAAATCGCTGTCGAGTAATATATCGTTGCATAGATCGCAGCAGCTCCGACAAATGAATCTCCAGAATCGCCCGAATCTTTAAATTTCATTAAACATGTATAATCCCAATTCTCCTGGCAACTGAAATTACTGGAAATTCCCCAATATAACGATCCGTTTGCATCGAGCACCTGGCCGCATACACCTCCATCAGATTTTCCCATGTATATTTTTATTTTCATCAATACGGCTTGACCATTGGGAACTGCTGGAAATGCATGAACGGTACCATCTGCCCCTGTATAACCCGAGGCTAAAACAGTGTCATCGGAACACCTGATGACTTCATAATATGTCCCTGGCAATACCCGTGTTTGCGGGGAAATGATACCAAAATATTGTGTTGTTATTTTCAAATCGATTTGATTGTCTCCGACTACTGGGTTTGGCGGAGGATTTACCTGAGCCCATTGATTTGCAGTATCGACTTCCATCTGAGGTGAGGGGTAGGATGCCGCAACATTATTGTCCAATCCGATAAGGACAATATTCGTTGCAATCATCATGCCTACCGCCAGTACGCTGAGATACAGGTTCTTTCTCTCCATGACTTTTCACCGAATCTCAATCGACTTCAACGATATTTATATCCGAAATGCAAATCTACTTATGCAACCTGCGGAATGTTACATGAAACATGTTTTTCAAGACTTTTCATCGTTATGCGTCCTTAGGATTGAGAGCTTTATCGAGATATGCATTATCCGTAAAGTCATTGTTTAGATGCTGATTGCCCTTCCGATCACGGTCTAATCCATGTTTTTTCCACAGTTTAAATATCTCTGTTTTATTTTCAAATAGCCACGAAAGAATTTCATGTAATGATAATTCCACATTTCCAATCAGACCATCCGGAATGGATGTTATAGTATATTTCATGGCATAATGCCAGAAATATATGGCGATTATACTCCCGGTCTTTAATTGTTGCAGATCTTTGGAAAATTTGTCCGCAATTCGATGGGGGATCAGAAGCCTTCCTTTATTTTGAACAGGTTTGTCTGCTTGGAAAATAAAATAACATAGGAATCCCAGATAATGACTCACCCGGTTTGTGGTAGGGTGTTTAAGATATAAATCTTCAGGAACGGCATTTAGAAACCTCAGGAGATATATTCCCCGCTGCGCGAAATGAATTTCAGGACTATATTTTAAAACAAGATTTTTTATTATTTCACCGGGTAATGGGAGTCGGAATGGTCCGGGCAAAATAGACCTTATATTGCTTATTTTGTCATCTCCTTTGATTTGACGATCAAATGGTTTATCAGTGCGCATGGTAGAAACAAATTTATCGGCTTTGAGGATCAACCCGAGGATATGGAACCACAATTCCTTATCGGATAATCGTTTCGCCATCTCATTGACATTTTTATTTATAAGCACTATATGTTGTATAACCCCCGGGCCCGCCTTGAAATTACCCCTGAGGAATTTAATAAGCTCCCAGTCATAATCCGGTGAAGATGAATCATTTCCAAAGGCGATCGGTCCCAGTATTTTTTTATGTTTATTTTTCTTCCTACCGATATAATTGACAAACGATTCTACTCCGAAATCAGGATTTATTCGTATTAACGACCCATATTTTATTATTGTGTCTTCAGTAAAAATACAATTCGTTGTCTTCATTTCCACTAATGGTATTTTCATTTCGTTTATATCGGAAATAACCCTCATTTCAGAAATGAGATCGCTGTTTCTGATCCACTTTACCCGGTAAGGATGTATAAGATTATGATTTACCATGCCGGCTGCCGCCATTGTGAAATCAGGAGAAGATACTCGTATATCGACTTCGAATGAAAAGCGATCTTTTATGGTGATGTTCCATTTTATGCCGAGATTTACTAGATAATTCCTGAATTTATTGATGAATTTACGATACTGTGTCTCGTCATCAAAATGCTGAAATGGTATCTTCATCAGTAACCAAAAACCTTCGCCGTCATCAAGTATGTCGGCAGAATCGTTGAACTCAGTTGAATTGATTTCTTCTACCCTCTTCAATGCCTGTAGTTTGTCTATTATTTCATAATTAACATCAATATAAATAATAATAAATCTCAACTCTTGCAGGAAATGCTCCCGATTTTTCAGGCCCGGTATGCCCAGATAAACATTATACCCTTCAGCGTTCAGCTGTTTTGCATATGCGAGAGCCTCGTCGAGAACCGTATTTAATGTGATATTAAAACAGCGCAAAGTATAATCAGGCGAGATACCATATTTATCCGATGGGCGGACTCCGATGACCGAGATATCTTCGTTATCTTTTAATAATCTTCTGACATGGACGAGAAATTCTTCATCTGATATCCTAGAGCCTTCAAACATTTATTGTACCGTCCGTTCGTAAAAAAATATCCGGGTCGGACACAATAAATCTGGTGACTCCTTCATTGCCAGACGCACCAATCTCCACCTCTATTATTATCTTTTTTATCATATTTTTATCCGAAGTATTATTCATTATTTTGAATGATATAAAACTTTCTGGAAAAGTTGCCAATTAATTATTTATACTAAAATTCTCCAGACCCATATACAATTTGCGCATAGTTAATGAACGATATCCGATTTCGTGGATTCTAAAACCAATTCCAGGAAGGCCCATTTTTATACATCGATTCCCGCTGGAATGTCCGTAGCAGGACCGCCACTCCCCTCATCGGGACGCGCCACCGAGTTTGCCGACGATTTGCTCGCTCCGGGCGGCTGAACAACGCCCGTCGCTCGCGATGGCAATAAAGATTGACTGCGGCAGACAAACGATTCCGGGGCCACGACCGAAGCTTTTTCCGTCCCAGCGCCACGGTCTCCCGCCCATTCCCGGCCTTCGAGGAGCCTGTCTGGGGAGATTTGCCGGGTCCGAAGCCCACCAAGCCGCCGGCTTCGTCGTCGGGCAACTTCCGGCCGTGCGGCCCGAAGACGCGCCGGTGCCGGCGCCTCTGCGCCGGCTAATCCGTCAAACCTTCTGCTGCGCCCAAATCCCATGCTACCTCTTTCAGGACCTGTTGGAATTTGTCGACGGCCATATGACCGGTAATATCCAGCGAAATCCCCATGATCAGTTGCCGCCCGAGGACTCCGCCGACAGCGTAATCGGAATCGACGCCTTCGATCGCCGGCTGGATTCGCATCCAGCCGAGAAACGTACCCGACCAAGCCACCCAGGCGGCGAAGAATTTGAACGGACCGCATTGGGCGGCGTAGAGGACGAGTTCTTTCACGAATTTCGCCGGGACACCCGGGGCTTTTGCCCCGGGAGGAATGAGATGGGGCGAAATTCGTGTGACGCCACCCGATTCCCTGATTTGACCAACGGGCCAAATCGGGGGACGAACGCATTCCCCGCAGGGGTTGCGGAGTCCAGCGGGTGGAAGATTCGCGTGCCCTGGCTCGGTTTTCAGGAGGTCGAAATCTTGCGGCCTGGCGTAGATCCGGGAACGCAACAAATCGAGCATCATATATCACCCTCCGGCAATAATGATTGATGGTATAAGAGCCGGAGGGGTGAAGGATGTGGGTGGGCGCGACGCATGTCAAGAATCCCAACCAATATGTTTAATAATCTACAGATGGATGGCTTCCATCTGGTGAACCCGTTATGCTCCCGCGCTACCAAACGATAGTCTCTGTCTTCGTTACCTCGCTTTTCCTGGCCGGTTGCGTCCTGATCACAGGCGCCATGCCCGCGGGAACCCGCCGGGTCGACTCCCCATCGAATGCCTGGGCACCGAAGAGCACCGACTGGCCGACCTTCCACCACGGCAACGACCGGACCGGCATGACAGACTCAACCGCGACAATGAAGTTCGCCTACTACAAATGGACCGCGAAAACGGGTGGACAGGTCAGGAGTTCACCCGCGGTTGCGACGGTCAATGCCACCTCGGGAGGGTTGATGTTCGTGGGTGCCAAGGTATTCGTTGGCTCTATCGACAACAGGTTGTATTGCATCGAGGGTGGCACGGGCAGGGTCCTTTGGAGATTTCAGGCGGCTTCGACCATATCATCCAGCCCCGCCGTAGGCGATCTTTCCGGTGACGGAAGTCCCGAGGTCGTGTTCGGCTCCTATGACGGCAGGATCTATTGCATCGATTGCCAGAACGGCTCCCTAGTCTGGAGGTACACGGCACGCTCGCAAATCCAGGCGTCGCCGGCGCTTGCCGATCTGGACAATGACGGCAGGCTGGAAACCGCGATAGGCGGGCTGGATGGCAAATTCCACGTGCTTGATGCCGACGGAAAGGCCCTCTGGACTGCCGGCGAGGGCCGGTCCTGGGACAATGTTTGGGCTTCGGCGGCCGTGGGGGATGTGAACAATGATGGGAAGATAGAGGTGCTGGTCCAGACCATTTTTAACAACGTCACCTGTTTCGATGGCGCGGACGGCAGGGTTCTTTGGACGTATACCGCGTTGTCCGGTGAAATAATCACATGGCCTTTCGGCCCGGTCATCGCGGACATGGACGGCGACGGCGATGCCGAGGTCCTGGTGCTCGGGAAAATCAACGAGGCAAGCTGCCTCGAGGGGGCCGATGGAAGCGTGGTGTGGCATCAGACCTATGGCTGGACCCTCACCTCGACGCCGGCCATCGGCGATGGCGATGGCGACGGGAAACCCGAAATCTTCATCAGCGCCGACAACACCGTCTTTTGCGCCGGCGGGTCGGACGGCGTCATGAAATGGTCCAAGACATTCTCAAGCCCGTCGTTGTCGGCAGCGCTTTCGTCGTCTCCGGCCCTGGCGGATCTGGACGGGGACGGGCGGCTCGAGATATTGGCCTGCGCCAACGACGTCGTGTTCCGGGCGCTGAACGCCGAGGACGGAACGACCCGGTGGGCCTATCCCGTTCCCAAGCCGGTCGAATCCTCCCCCGCAATAGCCGACATCGATGCCGACGGAAAGGCCGAGGTTGTCTTCGGATGCGATGACCAGAAGGTTTACGCGCTGGATTATAATTTCTGACCCAAGTTTGACCCTTGAGCCTTTTCACCGTCAGTAAGAGCGTAGTATAGACAAGAAACCGACCATAGGGCGAAATGACGCTAAGTCGGCCTAGCCACGATGTACTTCCAATCGTCTCTTCTTTCTCCGAATTCCAGCTTGTCAGGCGGTTTCTTCTTCTGGTATTTCAAAAAGAGCATCTTCTGGGCACAAACCGGGCAGATATTATGCCTATGCGGCTCGAAATCCTCCAGATTCGCATCCCTTCAACTTCTCTGGACGAGGAACCTCTTGTACTTCGCTTTCAGCTTGCGGAAATATGCTCCATTATCCCTGCCGAACGGATGTATAACAACGACTGCCCCCGGATTTATCCTCCGTCTGACTCTATGGGACATCTCGTCTTCCAATACCAGTATTGCGGCATCCATTAGGACTTTAATCCGGTCTAATCAATCCGCAAATACCGGCCAGAGCTTGTTCAGGAAGCTCAAGACTATATGCCTATGAGGCACATCGTACATGGCTTTTGGGAGTTTCGCTGCCCATCTGTCCGTATGGGTCTTCCAGCAGGATGAACATAATCGGCTAATACATCCAAGATGAACCGTCCTGAACTCCCCGCATTCATCACAGAAGTACTCGATGAATCCGTGCCCTTCGTCCTTGCACTCAATGAGTTTCCGGACCTCTTCTCTCACTTCTGGACGTAGGTCTTTCTCCGTTAATTCATAGACATCCCAATTGTGGCTATGCTTGAAAATGCCATACACGGAGAGCTTGTCGCCTGGGTAATCGCTGGCTTTAGTACCGTCTACGATGATTTCGGGCTGCATGTCTTCTTGGCAGAAACATGCATGGGCAAGGGTCCAAAACACCTTTGCCCATCCGAAAATCGATAGGAGTCCCCAATTTCATATACTTTGTAAACAAAAATAAATTGATATGGTCGCTAATATTAATATTTATCATTCATTTCCTCCCCCTTGTATCATGATACTTATTAAAACAGATTTATAGGAACTCATCTACAACATCATCATAAATTCTATGATAATCAGGCGTTTTTTCAAACCACTTTGGGAGTTGATAATCTTTCATAAATTGTTTTACCATCGGATGGTCATTGAAATGTTGTAAAGAATAAAGTAGACGATTTGCGCCTGTATGTGACCGTTCTGTTTCTAATGCCTCAATAATTTTAGGCACTAGACCCCTCCTTTTTAGTCTTACTGCTGCATAAGCAGCCTCTGTTCTCACTTCCCATCGGGTATCTTCCATCGCTGTTTTTAAAACTCCATCGGTCCCTTTTCTTACCTTTCCATGACCAATGTTTATTACCGCAATTCTTCTGAAATTCCATAATTTATTCTTATTTGCAACCTAACTTCGCCACTTTCCAGTAGTATTCATTGATTTTTCGGCTCTTACGGCGCTCGACAGTTTAGGATTTACCATCGCAAATCTAACGATTTGTCCCGATATCTATCGATAAAATTCCCGAAAATTGATGTTATTTCGGGTGAAACATTGGCTAAAATCCTGAACCTGAAACCATTTGGAGGATAAACAACCGTAACTGTCAAATTGGTCAGATAATTCTTGAGGACTTTAACATTCTTTACGAGAGGATTTTTCGCTTTCAAAAGTGTCAAATTGATGATGAAATTTGCGAGGAAAACGATGAGAACATAGCCCATGATGCCTTTTTTCGAGAAATGCCGTAATGGCCGCAAATCGGTACCTTCCTTGATATTTCGGATGAGTTTCTCGGCTTTGTCCCGTTGTTTGTACAGCTTCAGTACTGATATCGGATCGGCGTCGACGCTGCTTTCGAGGATAAAATAGCCTTCCAGACCAGTAATATTGGGATTGAACTCGTCGTCAACATTCTTCTGCAATGTCCCTTTTGCAACAATCAGACCCTCGGTGCATGGATATTCGCCTATAGGTTTTCCAGCCTTTGTCTTATTTAGAATCGGGGCGTTCTTCTTCAGGGCGATTTGCAGCTTGCTTCGTTTTATTTCCAATTGCTCCTCTTTGAGTTGTTCCGAAAAGAACACATAATGATATTCATTCCCGTCGAAGAATTTCCAAAATTCATATATCCGTCCGTTCAATTCGAAACTTGGTCGCTTCTCTGACCGAAAGTTAGCAATGACAATCCTATATGGGCCGCGTTTCTTCTGTTTTAGCGTCAAATAATTTAGGTTCATCTTTCGAATGGCCCGTTTATTTGGTTTTGTATTTGCTCCCGTATCGAAGATAAGAAGGCTGTTTTCTTCGAGAATGGCTCCCGCAGCTCTCAGCATGAATGGAAAATGCTTCTTGTCCAGAACGTTTCCTTTTTGGATGGTCAACGCCGTCGGTATTCCGTTGAGCCCGGTACATATTCCGAAAACGATTTGTTTCTTACCAGGTAGACGATCTCTCGAATAACCAAAATCCCCGACATTCTTGGCTTTCCCCTCGAAATAGGTGGAAGAAAAATCGATTATCTGATTATCATCTATGAGGCCGAATTCCTTCAGTATCGCTTGGTGTTGTTCAAGAATAAAGGCAAATGCAGTCCCGACACGTTCAACCGCTCTGTAAATAGACCGCTCGCTCGGAGGATTTTCGAACCCCATCAAGTCGAAGAGCTCGGCAGGATACGAACAAAGACGTGTGATTGCCAGTGATTCTCCGAGTTTGTTGTATATCATGAACTTTATCAAAGGGACGAAATCCTTCATTCTACCTCCAATCTTCCCGAAAACCTTCTCGAAGTATCCGTCGAGAAGACCGTCAACCTTATCTATCGCTGCGAGGTTACCAACACTCAAGGCTACGCTCGGTTTCGTTGTTCTCACCAAATAGCGGAATGGGCGTAGCCCCCCTTAAAGCTCAACTGGCGAGGTTAGGTTTCAAATCGTCCGCAATTTGGCTGAACTGCTCAAGTGCCGCCTCCAAATCCTCGGCAATCTCCCGAGCAATGACATCGGGGTCGGGCAAGTTGGCGGCGTCCTCCAGGCTGGCGTCCTTGAGCCATGTGATATCGAGATTAACCTTGTCGCGCTTTGCCAGCTCTTCGTAGGTGAACTGCCGCCACCGTCCTTCAGGAGTGCTTTCTGACCATGTCGGCTTCCGTTTGAACCGGTTCTCCGGATTGTAGCACTTGACGAATTCATCCAGGTTCTCGCGCCTCAACGGATTCGTCTTCAATGTGAAATGGGAATTTGTCCGTAAGTCGTAAATCCAAAGGATCTTGGTCCACGAGGTCGGGCTTGCCGGTTTGCGGTCAAAGAACAGGACATTGGCCTTGACGCCCTGGCTGTAGAACACGCCGGTCGGGAGGCGCAATAGGGTATGGACATCGCACTCCTGGAGGAGCTTTTTTCGGATGGTTTCGCCGGCGCCGCCTTCGAACAGGACATTGTCGGGAACGACGACCGCCGCCCGCCCGTTCTGCTTCAGGATGGTTCTGACATGCTGGAGGAAGTTGAGCTGCTTGTTGCTCGTGCTCGCCCAGAAGTCGTCCCGGTGGACTACGAGGCTGTCCCGCTGGACATCCCCGTCTCCGTTGACGAATGTAAGGGCGGGCTTTTTGCCGAAAGATGGATTGGTTAAAACCATGTCATATATCAATCGATGATTCCGGTTGATTTGCGAGGCTGCAGGAACGCGGGCGGCCCGGCCTTTCCAGCGGCAGGCCGCTGCCTCCGCGCCAGTCGGCGCCGCCCCATCGAAGCGTTTTCACGGACCTTTGTTGTGAATCCCCCTGGCCTGATTTCCAGGCCGGAACCGGTGCGGCTCGATTGAAACGGTTTGGCCAATTCCTTGAATCGGGCATTCATTTGAAAATTCTTCCGGAAAAATCGGATAACAATATCAACCGGGCCTTGTCTTCGATTCTCGAATACAGATGGCGGGACCCGGGCCGGTCCTGAATATTGTCGAAGACCTCCCGGGCTTGCGCCTTGAAGCCATGATCGCGGACGAGGTTGCCCATGAAACCGTCATCGAAAATGGCATCATGCCTGAATTGCCTGCTGTCGAGCAAGGCGATGATGTCCGAGCCGTCCTTGTCGCGCTTCGATGCATAGTACCCGACGAGGCCCTGTCTGGCGGTCTCCGGCTGCGAAACCTCGAAGTCCCGGTCGTGGTACGCCTTGATTTTGTATGCCAGGAGCAGTTCCAGGCGAGGAATCCGATAGATCATCTTATCGGATGAGAGTTCCAGGGAATGCTTCGAGCATAACGAGTATGGAATTGATATGCTCAGGTCGGCATGGAATTGGTTGACAGTCGCGGTGTCTGCTGCATCTATGTCGATTTCAACATTCTTGCCACCGACGGATAGTCTCTTTTTGAATGTCTCGGTATATGCATCGGTCCTTTCAGGGCGATATCCGTTTGCATCGAGAAACTGCAGCAACCGCCGCTCATAAACATCCTTCGTACCTTCGAAAATGACATCGATATCCTTCGAGCCAAAGTAATCGTTGTAATAATCCACCGCCCATCCACCGATGATTATCGGGTGGAGACCGACATTTTTGTTGAACCACCGGACGAATGTGTGGAACTCCGCCCGGGCGGCCTTCGCGGTCGCCTCATCCATGCTTGCGCCCCGCCTTGTATTCATTGAGCAGCTGCATCCCCAGATAGACGAGCTGCGGCGTCCGGAACAGGTCGATTATCAATTGCTCGAATGAGACGAAATAAAGGCCCCTTCTTTTTACCCGATCAAAGAGAATGCCATCATTGGCATCATACACCTCCACGGGGACGCCGCCGCCCGAGTCGAGCTGGTCCAGACGCGCCAGGGCTCCGGGAATGTCTCCCTTGGAGATGTGCAACGAGATGGTCACGCCGGAGGCCGCGGCCGAATAGTATCTGATTGCCGGAAGGAGCGTGAATGCATATTTGAAATTGCCAAGAGCGCGCCCTACCTTTCCCATGTTGGTGTCCAGACCACCCTTGACGAAATATCGTTTTCTGAAACCGGCCCGGAGAGGGGATTCGGCCCCGATTGTCAAAAATAGCCTCTCTTCATCAACCAGCCTGACCCCACGCCCGGGATTCGTATTCGCCAGGAACCCCCGTTTCAATTTAGTTATTGTCTTGTTCACCTGGCCTATCGACACGCCGGTCTTGTCCGAGAGGGCCGATTGGGAAAGATTCCGTTCCCGGAGCATTGCCTTGATTACCTTGATGCTTTGACGAGCCAGATACATGCCTCCGCGATTGGTTGCCCCGGGATATAATAGTTTCACTATAAAGTGAAATTATTGCTAGGATGTTTATTTTAGGATTATTATATTTGGATATTATTGCGAGGATTTATATATATAATCCTCCATGTATATTCACATGAAAGTGAAAGCGTTCAGGATT
>Ga0233425_10009020_pt1 | contig 12888 bp, 10 predicted proteins | sample Watercolumn_Towu_2_FD_181712 | JGI IMG/M metagenome (GOLD analysis project Ga0233425, IMG submission 181712) | Freshwater microbial communities from Lake Towuti, South Sulawesi, Indonesia - Watercolumn_Towuti2014_140_MG | ecosystem: Environmental > Aquatic > Freshwater > Lake | place...
GTGCTGCGCCTACACCGGTTCACGGCCACAAAGCCGCAAGACTGAAAGTAATGGCGTCGAAGGGTTCTGCACAGACCGCTTCGTCATCCTTGTAGCCCTTCAGGACCAGCCAGTGACCTTCGTGCAGTGCCAATACCTCCAATGTTCGTGCATCCGGGTCCACCAGCCAGGCGTGGGCCACTCCGTTGTGGGCATAGACGGGCAATTTGTCCACTCGGTCGAGGCGGGCGGTGGACGGTGACAACACTTCGCAAACCCAATCGGGTGGAAGTTCGAAATAAGGGGACTCAGGCAGCGTCGGCATCCGTTCGCGCCTCCAGCCGGCGATGTCGGGCACCAGGATGTCTGCGCCGAGGTGCAATTCCGGTTCGTCCAGTATCCACCACCCGCCCGGCCCGCCGCCGCGGCCTTTGTCGAACGGCCCTACCAGTTCCTCTCCCAGAGAGGAAGAAGCGCGGGTATGCTTCGGTGCCGGTCGGGGCAGGGTGATGAGCTGTCCCTGGACGATCTGGGCGATCAGATGGTCGGGCACCCGGCATAGGTCTTCGTAGGTGGCGGGCCGTTGAAGCGGAACGCTCATGGGTGTGCTCCCGAAGCCGATGGCGCCGTCATTCTACCCGAATGGGTACTTCGGTCGCTGGTCGGAAACCGGACGCCGGTTTAGCGGACCGGCTCTCTCGCAGGACACATCGTCAGAAAATGAAGTCATCCCAACCAGGCTCCTTGGGGATTCTGTAGGATTTCAGCCAGTCCTTCAGGACTTGGGGATCGCCGAGGGCGGCGAGTTGGTCCTTGAGGTCGGCGATCCGCTGCCGAAGCTGGCGAATTTCGCCCTGCAACAGGGTCTTCAAGCCTTTCGGTGACACCGTGTCGAAAGGCGCCAGGTCCAGCTGCATCCTCCAGGTGATTTCAAATTGCGCGATCTCTTTCTGCAACTCCTCGGACTGCTCCTTGAGGATCTGGTTGTAGGACTTGAGACGGTCCTCCGAAAGCTGATCGATGTGGGACTGGTCGATGTGCTCGGCCTGTAGCTGCAGCTCCAGCAGCTGCAGCAAGTCCTTCCTTTCATAGGCGTGATTGGCCTGCTTCATGAGTTCGGTCTTGCGCTCCCGCTCGGCCGGGTCGGGCTCGCGGTCGGGGTGCAGCCGGGCCGCGAGCTTGCGGTAGATTTCCTGGATGGACTGCTTGATGCGGCTTTCCTCCTCCTCCCGTTTTGCTTCCAGGGCCTGTTGTCGCTTGGTCTTCTTGCGGTTGGTTCGGCGGGCTTCCCGTTCTGCATCCGCGGCCCTGGCCTGCGCTTCGATGAAATCCGTCAATTGTTCCGGCGAGCCGAGGTCGTGCTGGTTCAGATCCATGCCCAGGAAATCCCCCATCATGGACTTGACCAAGGCTTCCGCGTGGGCGTCGCTGCGGCGCATTTCCTCCTCGATATCGGAACCGCTGTGGCGGTTGTAGAGTTCTTTCAGCTCGTCATCGTCATCGCCGGTGATCAAGGCCGCGGCATTCGCACAGAGGATGTGGCGGAGCTTTTCCTTTTCGCGCTTCTTGAACAGCGGATTGCCGAGTGCCTCGTCCAGCACGCGCAGGCGCCGAATCTCCTGGATGCGGTAGTCGGCATACAGGGGGTCGTACTCGCTGGTAGCGATACGCTGAATCTCGGGGGTCACCTCGGTCCATTCGTGTAACAGCTTTTTCTGCTGGTCGAGCTTCTTGATCAGGCTGTTGAAGCGCTTCTGCGCCTTGCTCAGGGTGTTCTGGCTGCCAGCGGAGACGATGCGAATCGCGTGGGATTTCTTGGGCATGGCGGGCAGCGGGACGGTATGTAAGATGGCGTATTCTAACTCCGCGCTGGAGTCCTGCGGTGGGGCATCGCCCCTCGCCGGCCGCCAGCCCTATCGCGGCAGCTGCTCGTCCGGTTGGGTATCTCGGCGGTGTTGGCGCGCTGTGTCTTGGGTCGATTCGCTTTCCAGGGGAAGGTAGGGATCGCGTGGGTTCAAGGATTCGTGCCGACATGGCCCGTAATTTTCAGGAGCCGCTGGTGTGGTTTGCGGAAGTGAGGATACAGCGAAGATCCGGTCCAGGCGGAGCCGTTGCGATGGCGCGGGAACGTCTGGCACCGGTACGCCGTATTTCAGCCGCTCAAGCGATACAGGCAGACCAGCAGGGCCACCAGCAGGAGCAGCGCGGTCAGTTTCCAGAACAGCAGCGGGTTCCGTTCGTACAGCGGCACTGGACGGCTGGGGAGGCGCTTGCCGCCGCCTTTGGCCAGCCCTTCCTCCAGTTCGTAGGCGAGCTCGATGGTGTCGGCGGGGCGTTTGGCGGGGTCGCCGGCCACCGCCCGGGCCAGCACGCCGTCGAGCCAGGCCGGCAGGTCCGGACGGTGGGCGGTGAGAGGCTTGGGGACGCCGAAACGGGGTGTGGTGAAGGGTTCGATCTCGCCGTAGGGATAAGTTCGGGTGAACATTCGGTAGAGGCTCACCCCCACCGCGAACACGTCGCTGGCGATACTGCCGCGCTCGCCGCGAAACAGTTCCGGCGCCATGTAGCTGGGGGTGCCCGGCACCGGATCGCTGGCATCCTCGTCCCAGGCAGGCAGCCGGGCGATGCCCAGATCCAGCAGCTTGAGGCCGCCGTCTTCGGTCACCATGACGTTGTCCGGCTTGATGTCGCGATGGACGATTTGCTGGCGGTGGAGGGCGTGAACCGCCTTGCACAGTTTCAGGGCGAGGTCGATGCCCCAATCCAAGCCGCAGCGGCCCCTGCTGGTCAATTCCTGCTCGAGGGTGTTGCCGGCGTAGTAGGGCATCACCGAATAGAGCCGGGTCTGCAGGCCCGGCGGCTGTTCCAGCACCTCGGCCACCCAGGGGCTCTTCACGCGGGCGCCGATCCAGGCTTCCCGCAGGAAGGCGTCGTGGTATTCCCGTTCGGCGGCGACCCGCGGCTGCGGGAATTTCAGCACCACCGGACGTTGCTGGCGCTGATCCTCGGCGGCGAACAGGACGCTGTAGCGGCCGGCGGAAATCTGCCGCTGCAGGTGGAAGCCGTCCAGGGTGGCGCCGACCGCGGGAACTTCCAGCAGCGGTAGGGTCTGGATGAAGTCGCGGATGGATTGGCGGTCGGCGCCGGGCAGGGTGATGACGTCGCCCACGAGGGCGGTGATGTTGTCGTTGCCGCCCCGTTGCAGGGCGAGATCGGCGAGGGCGGTGGCGGTGGCCTCCGGGGTCGCCCGTTCCATCAGGATGCGGCCCAGTTCCGCCGGTTTCAGCGTTTCGTACAGGCCGTCGCTGCAGAGCAGGAAGCGGTCGTGGGGTTCCAGCGGATGCTCGAGATAGTCGATGCGGACCTGATCCTCCAGCCCGACTGCCCGGTAGAGGATGTGGCCCTGGTCGGGGCCGGTGAGGTTGTGGTCGTCGGAAAGCAGTTCCAGGTTATCCCCCCGCAGCCGGTAGATGCGGGAGTCGCCCACGTGCACCAGATGGGCGCGGCGGCCGCGCAGGATCACCGCGCTGAAGGTGCAGCCCATGCCGGCGAGGTCGGGGTCGCGCTGGCCGAGGTCGTGGATCCATCGGTTGACGGCGCTGAGCGCCCGCGCGACCCGGTGTTCCATGGCCAGGGTCTCCGGCAGCCCGTACCAGGCTTCCAGAAAGCTGCGAACCGACAGTTCGGCGGCCACCCGGCCGCCGGCCGCTCCGCCAATGCCGTCCGCCACCGCCAGCACCGCGCCCAGCAAGGCCAGTTCGCGCGGCGGCGGCTCGGCGATGCCGGCGTAATCCTGATTGTCCGGGCGGCGCCCCCGCAGGGAGGTATAAGCGGCGCGAATGCTCAGCATCGATTCAGTCATGGCGCCGCCGGCAAATGCCTGCTCGCAGAAGCGTCGAGTAGGTGCCTAGTCTAGACCTGCGCTCCCGACACCGCGCCCCAGGTGGTGCGCCACCGCTTTTTGACCAGCATCAGGCCGCCCAGGCCCAGCAGCGGCAGCAGGGCGAAGACGCTGAAACCGAAGGCGAAGCCATGCTGCATCTCCCAGGAGATGCCCAGGGTCTTGGCCAGGAAGAAGCCGCCGACACCGCCAGCGCAGCCCACCAGCCCGGTGACCACGCCGATTTCCTGTCGGAAGCGCAGTGGCACCAGCTGGAATACCGAGCCGTTGCCCATGCCCAGGGCCAGGGTGCCGACGAAGAAGATGGCGACGGCAGCCCAGGCCAGGGCCGGCAGCTCCAAGAATCCCCAGCCGGCGACCTTCGAATCGCTGCCGTTGGCCGGCGCCAGCGGTCCTTCCGGCATGAAGGAGATCGCCAGGTAGCACAGGGAAACCACCACGAACAGGAATTGCAGGATGCGGATGCCACCCAGGCGGTCGGCCAGATAGCCGCCCAGGGGCCGGAACATGGACCCGGCGAAGACCACGATGGCCGCCATCAGGCCGGCGGCGACACCGGACACGTGGTACCAGTTGGTGAAGTAAAGGGGCAGGGCATTGCCGAGGCCGACGAATCCGCCGAAGGTGATGGAATAGAAGAACATGAACCACCAGCTGTCGGCATCCTTCAGTACCGCGGAATAATTGGCCAGGGTGACGGGGGCGCGCTTGTCGGGGGCGTCCTTCACCAGGATCACGTAGATGGCCAGGACCAGGATCAGGGGAATCGCCAGAAACCCGAAGACCGCTTGCCAGCCGAACTTCTCGGCCAGTACCGGCACGATCATGGAGTCCAGCACCACCCCCATGTTGCCGGCACCGGCGATGCCCATCACGATGCCCTGAAATTTTGGCGGGTACCAGCGGCTGGCCTGGGGCAGCGCCACCGCGAAGCTGGCCCCGGCAACGCCCAGCAGCATGCCCAAAAGTTCCACTTCCAGCTTGGAATGGAGGCCGAAGGCGAACACGTAGACCATGCCGGCGATGACCAGCAACTGGGCGAGAATCCCGGTGAGCTTGGCGCCGAAATGGTCGGCGAAGGAGCCCAGCATCAGGCGGAAGATCGCGCCGGAGAGAATCGGGATGGCGACGATGGTGAACTTCTCGGCGACCGGAATCCCCAGATCCTTGGTGATGTAGAGCGACAACGGCCCGAGCATGACCCAGACCATGAAGGACACGTCAAAATAGAGGAAGGCCGACAATAGCGTCGGCCAGTGCCCGGCTTGCCGGAATTCTTTGAAGTTCATCGATCGTCCCCGTGCTTTCGGAAATTGGGCCCGACTGGTTTTCGGGCAAAAAAAAGCGCCCTGCGAGGCACGCCTTCCAATCGGTAGGGTGCTCGCAAGACGCCTTTGTCTTTCCGGCAGGCCACCTTTGGCGCCGCCTTGTCAGATCACTAGCAGGTTCGGTGCCAATCTGCCGGATTGGTCTTACGCTAATGCAAACAACGATCTGGAAATGTGCTGCGGTCGTGGTGAGGGACCGGCCCCTTCCGCAGACGCACCATTTGCTGGAGATTTCGCCCTGAGTTTGTGCGTTTCGGAAGCGGAAGTGATGCTACCGGCTTGATTCCGTCGGCAATTGCACCCATATCTCGCCCACCATCCATCCACAGTGAGGAACGACCATGACCAATCGCTACGAACCCTGGAATTTGCTCAACCTGCTGCAGCGGGAGCTGGAGCGGTCCAATGAGGCGGCGCGGGGTGCCGACCACCCCAGTACGGTGGCAACGGCGGAATGGAGCCCCACAGTCGACATCAAGGAGGAAGCGAATCGCTATGTGTTGCTGGCGGACCTGCCAGGAGTGAGCCCGGAGCAGATCGAAGTCAGCATGGAGGAAGGCATTCTGAGCCTCCGCGGCGAACGCCACACCGAAGCTTTGGAGAAGCGCGAAGGCTACAAGCGTATCGAGCGGCCCTACGGCAGCTTCTACCGGCGCTTCTCGCTGCCCGATACCGCCGATGCGGAGGGGGTCTCCGCCCGCTGCAACAATGGCGTGCTGGAAATCGTCATCCCCAAGAAGTCGCAGCAGCAGCCGCGGCGAGTGGTGGTGGTGGGAGAGTCCTGAAGCGGCGAGCCGAGTTCTGCCGACCCGGGTCGGCACGGGCAGGGCAACGCGCGATCGATCCTTCCGGATTTTTTGGCCGGTGGCGCCGACCAGAGACGGGTGGCGGATACGAAATCGGCGGCCTGTAGCCGCCGATTTCGCCGGTGCGTCCTTGCCCCGCTGGAACCGCCAAATCCGTTGCCTGTTCCGTCACAAGATCATTCGTCCTTATTCGACGGCGATCGAACCCGTGGTGGCCGCCGATCTCTCGCCGATGGACTGGTTCTGGTTCTCGACGTTGCCAGCGCTGTTCAATACCGTGCTGTTCTTGATTTCGGCCCAGTAGCGTACGTTGATGGAGCCGGTGCTGGCCAGGGATTCCTCGCCGACGGACAGGTTCAGGTTCTGGGAGTTGACACTGGCGTTGTTGATGGTCGACTCCTTGATCAGGGTTCCCTCCGCCACGGCGGACAGGGAAAGGCTGGCGAAACCGGCGAAAGCGACGCTCTTGATGAAAATCTTCACGGAAGATACTCCTGTAATGTCTGGGTTTGTTGGTTTCGACTCGGCGAGTTCGGTTCGCCCGTCGTTCATGGTTTCGGGATAGGATGGGAAGGGGGCATTGCCGCGCCGGGCCGCCGCCTGCGCCACCCGGCCGGGCGGCGGGAACTCTCGACCAAGTGGCCGGCCGGTTTGACGGTGTCAAGGATGTGGCCAGCACCGTCAGAATGCCGTAGCATTGGCATGCGGCGATCGGGGGATTACCCAGACCACGCCGCCCGGGTGGCCGCGCCGAGCAGGTGGCAGCTGGTCCGCTGAGTCCCGATGCCTGCATGTCGCCAATCCCCGGCTCGTTTTCTTGCCTTTTCGATCGCTTAGCCGTTTTCTACGGCTCAGTCGTTCCCGTCTCCTTTCCATGAAGACTCGGTCCCACGGTCCGCTTCGCTGGCAGCATGATGTATTTCGCTAACCGTCGCCGGTCCACTCTGCTCGCCCAGGCCTGCCTGCTGTGGCTTGCTGCCGGGACGGCGGCGGCGGAGCCGCAGTTCACCCTGGATCAGATCCTGGCGCTGCTGGCGGGGAACAATCCGGTGCTGGCCGGCGCCAAGGCCCGGCGTGAGTCGGCGGGAGCCGCCCTGACCACGGCGCGGGCCTATCCCAATCCGGAACTGGAAGCCGGCGGCGGGTCGTCCACCGGAATCGGACCCGGTGCCCTCAACGGGCCCAATCAAGCGCTGTTCCTGGCGCAACCCCTCGATCTGCCCTTCGTCCGCAGCGCCCGCCGGGAGGTGGCAGAAGCCGGCATTCTGTCGGCCGATGCCGCCAACCGTCAGGTCTGGCTGACGGTGCGCGCCCAGGCCAGCCAGGCTTTCTACGAGATCCTGCGGCGCCAGGCGGAACTGGCCATCGCCTTCGACAACGAAACCCTGCTGAGCCAGATCCGCGAGAAGGTGGGGATAAAGGTCGATGTCGGTGAGGCGCCCCGCTACGAGGCGGTGAAGGCGGAGGCGGAGCTGCTCAATGCCGTCAAGCTGCGGGAAACTGCGGCCATTCGCGTCGAGGACGCCCGATCTGCGCTGCGCGCCTTGTACGGGCCGGTGCTGCCGGCGGATTTCGCGGTGGAGGGGGAATTGCCGGTGCTCAACGGCACGATTCCGGACCTGGCAGCATTGCGGGAGCGGGTGCTGGCCCATCAGCCGGCGCTGGCACAGACGCGGGCGGAAGTGGTCAAGGCCGGTGCCCGCCTGCAGTTGGAAGAGAAGCTGCGCTACCCGCAGCCGACCCTGAAGGCCGGGGTGGAGCGCGATCCCGGGCTGGAACAGTGGCGGGTGGCCATCGCCGTGCCGCTGCCGCTGTGGAACCAGCGCCAGGGCCCCATCGGCGAAGCCCGCGCCGACTTGCGCCAGAGTGAGGCGGCGGCGGTGGCGCAGGAACTGGCCGTGCTGCGCGAACTGGAAGCAGCCTACAACCGGTTCCGGGTGGCCCATCGCCAGGTGGAAACCTTTGAAGGCGGCCTCCTGAAGGAGGCGGAATCCGCGCTGAAGGTGGCAGAAGCCGCCTACCGTCTCGGCGAGCGCGGCATCCTCGATTACCTCGATGCCCAGCGTACCTACCGTGCGGTACGCAACGATTTCCTCAATGCCCGTTTCGATCGCCAGGCCGCCTGGATCGATCTGGAGCGGCTGACCGCTTCCGACTTGCCGGACCATCCACTATGAGATTCGCGCCACCCGTTTCCTATCACCTGATCCCGCTGCTCTGGGCGATCCTGGCCGCGGCGATGGCATCGGCCCGCGCCGAAGCTCCGCGGGTGGTGACCGCCACACCGGCCTTGGTTGGGCTGGTGAAGGTGCTGGCGGTGGGCGAGGACGAACTGCGCGATTCCCTGCGGCTGCCGGCCCGGGTGGATCTGGATCAGCAGCGGGTGGCCCGTATTGGCGCCACCGTCACCGGCCGCATCAGCGAGGTCCGGGCGTACCTGGGCCAGCAGGTCCACAAGGGCGAGGTGCTGGCGCTCCTGAACAGTACCGAATTGGGTCTGGCCCAGTCGGCCTATCTCAAGGCCGGCTCCCAGGTGAACCTGCGCCGGCTGGCGGTGCAGCGCGCCCAACGGCTGTTGCAGAGCGATGTGATCGCGGCGGCGGAACTGCAGGAGCGCGAGGGCATGCTGACGGAGGCGGAAGTGGACCAGCATGCGGCGGAAGACCAGCTGCGGGTCCTGGGGATGTCGGAGCAGGACCTGCAGCGGTTGGCGCGGGAGCGCAAGATTCACTCCTATTCGCCGGTCGGTGCCAGCCTCGACGGCGTGGTGATCGAGCGCAACGTGACGCTGGGCCAGGTGGTGCAGCCTTCCGACTCCTTATATACGGTGGCCGATTTGTCGCGGGTGTGGCTGGTGGCGGAGGTGCCGGAACAGCAGGCGCAGTGGGCACACACCGGCGACGAGGCGGAAGCGGAGATTCCCGCGCTGCCGGGACAGAACGTCCACGGCAAGCTGATCTACGTGGCCGACCTGGTGAACCCGGAGACCCGCACCATCACGGTGCGGATGGACGTTCCCAACCCGCTGCGTTTCCTCAAGCCGCAGATGCTGGCGACCCTGCTGATCCGCAAGCCCGGACGCCGCAGTCTGGTGTTGCCGGACTCCGCGGTGATCCGAGAGGACGATCTGGACCACGTGTTCGTGGAATCTAGCCCGCGCCGCTTCGAACTGCGGCAGGTGCGGCTGGGTGACGGAGAAGGCGGCCTGCAGCCGATCCTGGACGGCGTGAGCGCGGGCGAGCGGGTGGTGGTGGAGGGGGCATTCCACCTCAACAACGAAAGGCTCCGCAAGGAGCTGGAGTAGGCCGTGGTGGAGAACCTGATCCGCGGTGCGATGCAGCAGCGCGTCGTGGTGGTGGTGCTGGCGCTGGGGCTGGTGGGTTTCGGCATCCTAGCTTTGGGGCAGTTGTCGGTGGATGCCTTCCCCGACGTCACCAACGTCCAGGTGCAGGTGGCCACCGAGGCTACCGGCCGCTCGCCGGATGAAGTCGAGCGGCTCATCACCGTGCCCCTGGAGATCGCCATGACCGGCCTGCCAGGGCTGACCGAGATGCGCTCCCTCAACAAGAACGGGTTGTCCATCATCACCCTGGTGTTCACCGACGACACCGACGTGTACTTCGCCCGGCAGCTGGTGATGGAGCGGCTGCTGGAAGTGCAGCAGCGCATGCCGGAGGGGGTTACGCCCATCCTGGGGCCGGTCTCCACCGGGCTCGGCGAGGTCTACCAGTACACCCTGGACCGCGACGACGACGGCGAGCGGGAGTTGGGCCGGGAAGAACTGCAGAAGCGCCGGGAGGTGCAGGACTGGGTGGTGCGGCCACTGCTGCGCGGTATTCCCGGTGTGGCGGAGATCAATTCCCAGGGCGGCTACGTTAAGCAGTATCAGGTCTTGGTCAATCCCGACCGCCTCCACCATTACGGGCTTTCCCTGATGAGCGTGTTCGGCGCCCTCGCCCGCAACAACGCCAACAGCGGCGGCGGGGTTTTGCCCCACCACGCCGAACAGTATCTGATCCGCGGCGTCGGCCTGATCCGTGGCCTGGAGGACATCGGCAACATCGTCCTGAAAGAGGAGGGCGCGGTGCCCATCCACATCCACGACGTGGCCCAGGTGCAGATTGGTCACGAGGTGCGGGTCGGCGCAGTGATCAAGAACGGCTACACCGAGGCGGTGGGCGGCATCGTCATGATGCTGCGGGGCGGCAACGCCAAGCAGGTGGTGAGCCGCATCAAGGCGCGGGTGGCGGAGATCAACGCCAAGGGCATGCTGCCGGACGGACTCAAGATCGTTCCCTACTACGACCGCAGCGAACTGGTGGACGCCGCCCTCCACACCGTCACCAAGGTGCTGATCGAAGGCATCGTTCTGGTGATCGCGGTGCTGTTCCTGTTCCTGGGGGACGTGCGCTCCAGCCTGATCGTGGTGGGCACCCTGGTGGTTACCCCGCTGGTGACCTTCGTCATCATGAATCAGCTGGGGATTTCCGCCAATCTGATGTCCCTGGGCGGGCTCGCCATTGCCATCGGGCTGATGGTGGATGGCTCGGTGGTGGTGGTGGAGAACGCCTTTCGCATGTTGGGCGAGCGCAAGGGGAGGGCCACCAGCCGGCTGCGGGTGGTGTCTGCCGCGGCGGAGGAGGTCGCCACCCCGGTGCTGTTCGGGGTGGGCATCATCATCCTGGTGTTCTTGCCCCTCATGACCCTGCAGGGTATGGAGGGCAAGATGTTCTCGCCTTTGGCCTATACCATCGCCATCGCCCTGCTGATCTCCCTAGTGCTGTCGCTCACCCTGTCACCGGTGCTGTGCTCCTATTTGCTGGTGGGGCACGATGGCGAGCACGACACGCGGATCATCGCGGCCCTCAAGCGCCCCTATTTGAACCTGCTGGATTGGGCTATGAGGCATGGCCGGGTCGTGGTGATCGGGTCGGTGAGCCTGTTCGGCGGGGCGCTGGCGCTGCTGCCATTTCTGGGTACGTCCTTCATCCCGGAGATGAAGGAGGGATCCATCGTGCCTGCGATTACCCGTGCCCCCAACATTTCGCTGGAGGAGGGGATCGAGATGGAAATGAACGCCATGAAGCTGGTGAGGGAAATTCCGGGGGTGCGCATGGTGGCCACCAACATCGGCCGCGGCGAGAGCCCGGCCGATCCCCAGGGTCAGAACGACTCGACCCCCATCGCCACCCTCAAACCGCGCGATCAGTGGCCCGAGGGCTGGACCCAGGACAGTATCGCCGACGCCATGCGCGACAAACTATTGGCGAGCCTGCCGGGCATCCAGCTGGTGATGGCCCAGCCCATTTCCGACCGGGTCGACGAACTGGTGACCGGGGTGCGTTCCGACGTCGCTGTGAAGGTTTTCGGCGACGACCTGGAGGCACTCAAACGCGCCGCCAACGAGATCGCCAAGGTGGCAGGTGGGGTGCGCGGCGCCCAGGATATCCGGGTGGAGCGGGTGACCGGCCAGCAATATCTCAACGTGACCATCGACCGCCGGGCCATCGCCCGTCACGGCCTCAACGTCTCGGACATCCACGAGGTCATCGAGACCGCCATCGGCGGCAAGACTGCCACCGAGATCTACCTGGGGGAGCGGCGTTTCTCGGCGGCGGTGCGGCTGCCGGAAGAGTTCCGCAACAACCCGGAGGCCATCGCTTCCCTGATGCTCACCTCCCCCAACGGCGCGCGGGTGCCCCTGGGCGATCTCGCCGACATCACCCTCAACGACGGGCCGGCCCAGATCAGCCGGGAGATGGCCAAGCGCCGCATCGTGGTGGGGATCAACGTGCGAGACCGCGACCTGGGGGGCTTCGTGGCGGAACTGCAGCAGGCGGTTGCGGACAAGGTGAAGGTGCCGGAAAGCTATTACCTGGAATGGGGCGGCCAATTCCAGAACATGGAGCGGGCCATGGGCCATCTGCGCATCATCATTCCCATCACCATCGGCGCCATTCATTTCCTGCTGTTCCTGCTGTTCAACTCGCTGCGCTTCGCCACCCTCATCATTCTGGTGCTGCCGTTCGCCTCCATCGGCGGCGTGGTAGGGCTGTTTGCCACCGGCGAGTATCTGTCAGTGCCGGCCTCGGTGGGTTTCATCGCCCTGTGGGGGATCGCGGTGCTCAACGGGGTGGTGCTGGTATCCTATATCCGGGCCCTGCGGGAGGACGGCCTCAGCCGTGTCGAGGCCATCCGCAAGGGTTGCGAACAGCGTTTCCGGCCGGTGATGATGACCGCTACGGTGGCTCTGCTGGGGCTGGTGCCCTTTTTGTTCGCCAGCGGCCCCGGCTCGGAGGTGCAAAGGCCCCTCGCCATCGTGGTGATCGGCGGATTGCTCACCTCCACCCTGCTCACCCTGGTGGTATTGCCGACCCTGTACGGCTGGTTCGAGGATGACCGCGTCGAGGCATGATTCGCAAGAACTCGGGAGATCCGGCATGATCGAGGTGACCGCCATCATCCAGCCGCGCAAGCTGGATCCGGTTCGGGAGGCGCTGAACGCCTTGCCGGATTTTCCGGGCATGACCGTCAGCCGGGTGGAGGGCTGTGGTCCGGCTTCGGACCGGCGGGGCCAACCCAAGGGCTTGCGCCAGCAGCTGACCGACTTCTCACCCAAAGTGCGGCTGGAGATCCTCGCCCCCGACGAATTGGCGGAGACCCTGGCCCGCCTCATTCACCAGGTTGCCCATACCGGTCAGGCCGGTGACGGCGTCGTCTGGCTCAAACCGGTCGAGGGCTTCCGGCGGGTTCGCTGGATGCCGGAGGGAGAATCCGCCTAGGAGTCTGTCGGACTTTCTGCCCTAGCCGGTGAGGTGGATTTGTAGGTCTTAGTGAGGGTGGATCAGGTAAAATAACGGCACGTTCTCGACAG
>Ga0233425_10009022_pt1 | contig 12882 bp, 7 predicted proteins | sample Watercolumn_Towu_2_FD_181712 | JGI IMG/M metagenome (GOLD analysis project Ga0233425, IMG submission 181712) | Freshwater microbial communities from Lake Towuti, South Sulawesi, Indonesia - Watercolumn_Towuti2014_140_MG | ecosystem: Environmental > Aquatic > Freshwater > Lake | place: Indonesia...
CGTCATGAGATAGCCCTGCATTTGTATTATCTTCTCAACCTGCGACGCCGCGCCCCAGGGGAAAGATCCGTTGCTTGCCGCCATGGAAAAATGCGATACAAGCGCCGTCATCATCAGCGCCATCATGACCCCCCAGCTTTCAAAGCGGACGGCCAGCCATACGATGAGGCCGATCAGCCAGTACGGCCGACTCACGACGCGGTATTCCGGGGAAACCAAACCGAATACGCTGATGCAGATTGCCAAGACCAAAAGGAGCATCAGCAGCAGTTCGAGCAACCGATGGATATCGGCCCCTTTGAGAATCCTTCCGATGTTCGCCCAGGTCAAAATACAGGGGGCGACCAACAGAATTCCCAATCCGTCCGCGACCCACCAGAGCTTCCAGGTTTGCCAGTAGGGTGCGCCAAAGGCGAAAAAGGGGACGGCGGCGCCGAGAAAGGCCGTCAGGCCGTTCATCAGGAAGGCGGCAGCCATGAGCCCGGCCACGTCTCTCATCCGCGTGAAATCGGGGGCGCTTCCGCTGATCCGGCAAAAGGCCCACATCCCCGCGGCGGACTCCGCCGTGTTGGCCAGCGCAAATCCCAAACTCGGCAGAAGAGGGTTTCCTCCCCATAGGTTGGCAAGGGTGTTCGCCACGAAGATGACCGCCATGTACTTGTACGCGTCTCTCCTCTCGGCCAGCATCAATACGGCCAACGCAAGGCCGCTCACGGGCCATATCGAGGCAATCCCCTCGGGTTCGATAGCAAATGCCAGACCCAGTTGAGCGGCCCCAAAATAGGCGACGCCGAACAGCAAAAGGGCATTACGGGTATCGATCGATTTTAGAGCCATTTCCGGCCTGCCTATCCTTTCCTCAGATGACTTACAATATTCAGCATGTGACCCCTTATGATCGGGTGGTCGATCGGCTCCGTTCGTTCCGGATGGCGACGCCGATTCTCTCCAGGATATAGGGTTTCTTGACGTAGGCGCCGGCGCCCAGCCTCTGCGCCTCCCTGACCCGCTCCGTCTCCGAAAAGCCGCTGACGATGATCGCCTTCTGCCCCGGATGGATCTCCAGTACCCTTTGGTAGGTCTCCAGACCGTCCATCCCCGGCGGCATGATCATGTCCAGAACCAGAATGTCCGCCTTATTTGCTTTGAGGTATTCCACCGCCTCCTCCCCGCTGGAAACCGCGTGAACCTCATACCCCAGCCTCGTCAGAAGCCTCGAGGCAACCTCCCGCTGCTCGGCGATGTCGTCCACCACCAAAACCGATTCCCCTTGCCCCATGTACCGCTCGATCGGCTCCCTCCGCTCCTGTGCGATCAGCTCCTCCCGCGTCACCGGAAAGTAGAGCGTAAAGGTCGTCCCCTCCCCAACCTCCGTCTCCACGTCGATGTACCCGTTGTGGTCCTTCACCGTACCCCAGACGATCGCCAGCCCCAGACCCGTCCCGCTCCGCCCCATCGCCTTCTTCGTGTAGAACGGCTCGAAGATCCTCTCCCGGTTCTCCAACGGTATCCCCATCCCCGTATCCGATACCGCCAAAACCGCGTAATCCCCCTCCTTCACCTCGTCATAACCCTTGAGCGGCCGGTCCAGATACCGGCTCTGGGTCCGGACCGTCACCCCTCCCTCCCCCGAAATCGCCTCCGCCGCGTTCGACACCAGGTTGATCAGCGTCTTCTCCAGATGCACCCGGGAACCCTTGATGTGCAACAGGCCCTCGTCGCACTCCGCCCTGAAGGTCACACGGGGATGAAAATCCCTCATCTTCTCGAACACCGGGGTCTTCCAAAAATCCGAAACCATGAGATTGAGATCGACCACCTCCGACGACGTCACCCCCCGCCTCGCCAGGGTGAGCAGGTCCTGGATGATCGCCGCCCCCTTCTCCGTGGACTGAAAGATCTTCTCGACGTAGCCCCGGGTGCGGCTCCCCTCGGGAACCTCCTCCAAGAGCAGTTCCGAATACCCGCTCATGATCCCCAGAACGTTGTTCAGATCGTGCGCCACTCCCCCCGCCAACTGCCCCAGCGCCTCCATCTTCTCCGCTCGCTGAAGACGCTCCAAAAGGCCTCGCCTCTCCTCCTCCGAACGTTTGCGGTCGGTGGTGTCTTGGGCATATCCTGATATTTTAATGATCTTCCCCGCTTCATCGAGAATGCATTCCCCTACCTCCGCCCAAATGACATGGACTGACTGATCGGGCCAGACGACACGATATTCGGCGGGAACGGCCTTCCCATCCCGGATTACGGACAGGTTTGCGGTCTCCAAGATGTGCCTGTCTTCAGGATGGATGGCCCTCGAGATGACCTCGGTAACATCTCCTGAAAACGAAGCCTTATCGATACCGAAAATACGGTACATTTCATCCGACCATTCGAGCCGATTGGTCTCGACATGCCAGGTCCAGCTGCCCATGTGCGCCGCCGCCTGTGCCAGGCGGAGACGATATTCCGACTGGCGCAATGCCTCTTCGGTCTGCTTACGCTCGGTGATGTCCTTCGCAACGACAGTGACCGAGGAGGTCCTTCCATCATCGCCTTTAACGGGACTCAATGTCCGGACAAAGTACCGACCATCTCTGGCGCTTCTGTATTCGTCTTGGTGCGGATCGCCGGTTTCAAAAACGTGCTCCACGTAATTTTTGAAAACAATCGCATCCTCAGCGGAGTGGAACTCGCTATGCTTTTTGCCGATGACCTGCTCCGCGGGACGACCGAACCTTGCCAAATGGTGGTCATTGACAAGGATAAAACGACAGTCCTGATCTACCAGATAGATCGAATCGGCTGAGGAGGATAGCGAACGGTATTTTTGCTCCGATTCCCGCAGTGCCTTTTCCGTCTTGCTAAGTTCATCGAACAGCTGCGCGTTGGCTATCGCACCGGCAACCTGTATCCCGATCCTTTCAGCCAGGCGGAGGTCTTGGTCGGTATAGGCCTTCAGTTTTTCAGACCGGAAACTCATACTTCCGATCACCTCCTTCATGGCAATCAGGGGGATACACATCGTAGAGCGCAACCCCTCCTTGAAGGTTTCATACAGATTCGGATACAGGTCTTTAATTTCCTCCCCATCCGCCGGCTGGATGAGTATACCGGCGCGCGTATTCATAACGACACCCGTCGCTGACCCCCGGCTTGAATACAAATCCCCCACTCTCCGCCTGGGGTTGTCCATTCCGGAAACATAGGCGGCCATAAACTGGCCGTCCTGCGTCGTCTTCCGATTCACCAGAAGCCTGTCGTAGGGGATCAGCTTGCGGGTCTCGGCGGCGACCCGTTCATATACCTGGTTGATATCAAGGGTGGAACCGACGACCCATCCGATTTCATTCACGAGAGATTTTTCCTGCTCTGCCCTTCTGTTTTCGGTGATGTCCCGCAGAAAAGCCACAAGCCGCCCGCCTTCGATAGATAGGTACTGGACGCTGACTTCAACAGTAAAAATCGTTCCATCCTTGCGGCGGTGTCTCGACTCGAAACGATCCGCGCCAATTTCCATGACTTTTCGGATGTGAGCGGCGGTGTCATCCATGCTTTCTTCGACCTCCAGATCCGAAACACGCATGGCCGCCAGTTCTTCTTCGCTATAGCCGCTCATCCGGCAGTAGGCGTCATTGACTTCCAAGAGACACCCCCGCAGGTCCACCTGCCAGATGCCGTCCATGGCCGTCTTAAGGATGGACCGGTGCCTCTCCTCGCTCCTCTGCAACACGGCTTGACGTTCCGAAATGGCTTCGGCCATGCGGTTGAACTCACGGGCCAAGTCGCCTATCTCATCCCTCTGCGTCTCGGGCAGACGCACCTCCGCATCTCCCCGGCCAAAGCGGGAAGTTCCAGCCTGCAAATCCAGAATCGGACGGGCGATCATCCTGGCCATCCAAACGGCCAGAAATGAAGCGACCAAAAGCGCAATGCATGAAATAAGGATCATCATTTTGCCGAACTCTCGTGAGGGCGCAAAAACCTCCTCCTGATCTCTCTCTACGATCAGGCATAATTTGCGCCCGGGAAGCCAGCGGTAAACAGCGAGCGTCGGCTGGTTACGATAATCCTTTCCAAGGAGATACCCGCTCTCTCCCCTCAATCCTCGGCGGACGGCCTCGGTATGGATTCCAAGACGCAGAACCACTGGGTCCGAAATGAAGCGCGGCTGGGTGATAAATAGACCGGCGCTGTTCACCAGGTAGTAATCGTCCGTCTTGTAGATGCTGGCCGTTGAATTCATGATGCCGCTTATGTCATCCATGTTCAAACGACCCGCCATTACGCCCAGCAGACTCCCATCATCGGATTTCACAGGCGTGGCTACAGTTATGGTTGGAACTTCGAGATCGATTGAGTGATAGGGGCCTTGCACATAAGTACTGTTCCTGCCGTTGATAAAATATGGACGGTCCTCTTTGAATGTGTCTTCTGCATTTGGGTTGGTGGAAACAGTGACCCTGCCGGTTTCAGGCGCCATCACAAACAATTCCCGCAGGCGATGTTGTGTAAATAGCCGAAACTCCCGCGCCAGGCGGTCGCGGGCGGCGCGGGCCGCCTCCGATCCTTCTCTTGCGGCGGAGAGTTGGGCAAGATCTTCGGCAACGTGGGGCATGGCGGCATAAGTGGCGATATTGTGCTTCAGTTCCTTCAAAAAGGTATCCAAAGCCGCTTCTTTCTCGTCCGCTTTTGAAAGCAGATCGGCCACGTTGGCGTTCCGCAATGCAACGCGGTCGCTGTAATAGGCCAAGGATCCAACTACGGCGAGCAACAATGCGGCAAAAATGATAAAGACCGCCGTCATTTTTAGGGTCAGGCCGATCCGTCTTTTCATGGGCTGTCCTCTTAAGATCCGCTATGCTGAACCGTTCAGGAACAATATTTGAATTCCAAAGGTATCTTGATAACTGGCAGCTTTAAGCATAAGAATCCATCTGTTTAAGTTATTTTCAGGCTCTCTCCAGTTCCCTTCTAAGCGCGATCCCGATCCTTCCTCTCAAATAGGGCTTCTTCACATAAGCCCCCGCGCCTAAACGGAGCGCCTCCTTCACCCTCTCCGTTTCCGAAAAGCCGCTGACGATGATCGCCTTCTGCTTTGGATTGACCGTCAGTATCGCCCGGTAGGTATCCAGCCCGTCCATCCCGGGGTCCATGATCATATCAAGGATCACGATATCCGCGCTGTTTTGCTTCAAATACTCAACCGCCTCCTCGCCACAGGAAGCCGTTTTAACCTCGTATCTCAACTGCGTGAGAATCTCCACGGCAATTTCTCGCTGACCGGCAACATCATCCACCACCAATACCGACTCCCCGTCCCCCAGATACCGCTCAACAGGAATGACCCCCTGATCATTCTCTCTCTTTTTCTCCTTCGTCACCGGGAAATAGAGCGAGAATGCCGTTCCCTTTCCCGGCTCGCTCTCCACATCAATATACCCCTCGTGGTCCTTCACCGTTCCCCAGGCGATCGCCAGCCCCAAACCCGTCCCGCTCCTCCCCATCTTCTTCCTCGTGAAAAAGGGCTCGAAGATCCGGCCAAGGTCCTCCGGTCTGATCCCTCCGCCCGTATCCTTCACCGTCAGGACTGCGTATTCCCCCTCCCTTACCTCGTCATACCCATGGATCGGCTTGTCCAGATACTGCCTCTCCGTCCCGATCGTCACATCCCCTCTGCCCGATATCGACTCCGCTGCATTCGAAATCAAGTTGAGCACCGTCTTTTCCAGGTGGATCTGCGATCCCGATATCAGCAAAGGTTCTCGGTCAAGGATCGCCCTGAAGTCGACCCTGGGATGGAAATCCCTCAGCACGTTATACTCGGCCGACTTCAGCACATTGGATACCATATGGTTCAGATCGACGACCTCCGAAACGGGAACCCCCCGTCTCGCAAGGGTCAGCAGGTCCTGAATCATCGCCGCGGCCTTCTCCGTCGAGGTAAAGATGCTGTCGGCACACTTCCGGAGCTGGCTCCCCGCCTCGGTCTTTTCCTTCATTATTTCGGCATAGGCCATCGTCACACCGAGGACGTTATTCAGATCATGCGCCACGCCCCCTGCCAGATGACCCAGCGCCTCCATCTTCTCGGAACGATTGATACGCTCTTGCATCTCAATTCGTTCCCTCTCGCTCCTTTTACGTTCGGTAATGTCCAAGGCGTAATGTAAATAGAGGTCATCAGTGACAGGCACCCAGTGCGCCTCCCAGTAGGTTCCAACGGCCTCAACCTCCAGGATTTGGGATTTATCGGTGCTCCATGCATCCGGAGCTTTGCAAAATGAACAGGCCTTGTCAGATTTGGGCCAGCTTCCATAACAGGTCCCGCCTAATTCGGCCCCGGCCTCTCTCGCCGCTTTATTGAGCGCGATGATCTCCCTACTTTGCTTTTTCAACAGCAATGCAACACACGGCATTGCATCCATAAGCGTCTGAGCCATGGCAGTCTTCTCTCTTAATATAAGCGCTGCCTCTTTTCGCTCGGTAATGTCCTGAACAGAACCGATCATTCGGAGGGTCTGATCGTCCGGATTGGATTGCAGGTAGCCTCTGCCACACAACTGTCGGATGGTGCCGTCCGGTCTTACGATGCGAAATTCGAGCTCGGGAGGATTCTTGCCCGTCATGCACTCCTCTATCCATTTCTCCATAGCCGCTCGATCTTCAGTATGTATCAAGCCTAAGAAACTCTCGGGCGACGGCGTGAACGTGTCAGGCCTAACACCAAAAATTCGATAAGCTTCTTCACTTAACGTAGTCTTCATCGTGGGCAGCGCCACCGTCCAACTTCCGATATGGGCGATGGATTGAGTCTCGGACAACAAACTTTCCTTTTCGCGCACCGCCTGCTCTTTACGCTTCAATTCAGAGATATCCTGAATGACCGAGTAGATCAGGTCGTTTCCTTGTGAATCCTGGATCCGTACTCCGTTGAGAAGTACGGGAATACGTTTTCCGCCTTTCCGGATATATTCTTTCTCATAAGGTCCATATTTCCCGACTGTGCGGAGTAATTCCAACTGCTTTGATTCCATTTCGGCATAATCTGCCGGTGTAATATCCCAGTAGGTCAACGAACGGTATTCCTTCTCGCTGTAACCGGTCATAGCCCATAGGGCTTCGTTCGATTCTATGAATTGCCCATTGTCAAGCCTGTTTAATACGATCGCAACGGGCGACATTTGATGCAGGGTTCGGAATTTCTTCTCGCTTCGGCGTAATTCCTCCTCCACCTTGACCCTGTCGGTAACTTCAGCCAGGGTGAAGACCAGTCCGGTTACCGCTCCCGTATCGTCCTTCGTCGGAATTAAGCTCCAATCCCAATAGGTCATTCCACGATCAGGTTGATCCGGAAATTCAAATGCTTTGGCCTGAACAAAGAATGGTTCTCCGGTTTCCACAACGCGCTTAAAAATGGCTTTGTTTTCAGTATGGGGATAGAGGTCAAAATGGTTTTTCCCGAGGAAAAAAGAAACGTCATGACGGCAGGTAGCCGCATAAGCATTGTTCACCCAGACAAAATTGAATTGAGGGTCGAGAAATACAGCCATAATGTGAGTGTGTGCCAGCACCTCAGAGAGAATGAAATTCAAATCAACGGGCCGTTCCTTCCTCGATGTTGTTAATTCCTTCATACCATTGCCTCTTTGTGGTCCTGAAGCTCTAATCATGTTGAACCGTTGCCTTTTATTGTGCCTTCCAACCTCTCACCTCTTGTGAATCTCCTGAAGAAACTGCGTTGTATATACTTGCGTAATGTCCAGCGGTTTGTTCAAGACGCCCTGCTCTCTCAACATTTTTCCCATACCCAGCCATTTGTTGGAGTCCATCGAGCCGATGGGGTTCTCGCCGGTGTTGATCAGAGGGATGCTGGCTGCCATTCCGGCGAGTTCCCGCTCCCGGATGCTGTCCGGTTTGTACTTTTTGATCAGGACGCCGATATCCGTCGGGTTCTCGATGATGTATGTCCAACCCTTCAGGGTGGCCCTCAAAAAACGCTTCACGAGGTCAGGCTTGGCTGCGATGAAGTCGTCCCTCGCGAAGAGGCTGTTGCCATAGCTGTGGACGCCGTAATTATCCGGGAATATGAGGTTCACTTTATGACCGGCCAGCTTCACTTCGGTAACAAAGGCATTGAGGTACGCACTCCAGACCGGTGGATTGCCGGAGACAAAAAGCGCGACTTCGGAAGGCGTGACGACCTCTTTGTATTGGCTCCGTGAGACGCCGATATGGTTCATCATTGCGTGCAGGGTAGGAGCAAGACCGGGAGCGACCCGGATCGTCTTGCCCGAGAAATCTTTAGGTTTGGTGATGCCGGAACCGGCCAGAGTGAAAAAAACCACCGGACTGTGCTGATAGATCGTTGCAACGGCGCGCAGCGGCTTGCCCTCCGCCCGGGCGAGGATCAGTTCATCCGAACCGCCATCGCCAAACTGGGCCGTTCCGTCTACTACCGGCGAAAGGTTATCAACCTTCGGCCCCCCTTCTCTGAAATTAACCGCCAAACCCTCCGCCGCATAGTACCCCTTCTGATCCGCTGTGTAGTATCCCCCGAAGGTATTGATGTGCGTCCAGATCAATTGAACGGTAACAGGCGTTAACGCCGAAGGCGACTTGGGCGGCGAACAGGCGGATAACCCTGCAACCAGAATGAGCAATACGGCAAGAAGCTTCTGACAGGGGGACACGTCCATTTTCCTTTCTCTCAATGACCAGCCATGATCTCAACCAATGCAGTCGTCGATATTTTTGTCATTGCGTCTATCATAGTTGATTTTGTCGGCACATTCCCGGCAAAGCAAATAAATGGATTGTTTTGTCGATTCTTCATCCACATCTACAACCAGACTGGAATGGATGTGGGTCCAGCACATTTGTTGCTCAAATGTTTCCGCCGAATATAATGCTTTATCGCACGCACTACATCTTGGTTTTGGCCAGGACGTAAGGGGCCAATGAACCTTGAACTCTTTTAACCTGTTCTTGCCTAACAGCTTAATGATCGTATTTTCTGGAATGTTTCTGAATATTTCTATGATCCCGCGATCCAAAACAGGATCTCCCCCCAGCTTAAGACATCCCCTCATAATGATCCATCCTTTCTATTCAGCTCATCCCGGATGCCATGAAAATTTCCCCCCGTAATTTTTTAGAACGTGAGGCTGCGTGGGATGTTATCATGCGTCGCGGGGAAATAGAGGGTATATGTCGCACCCTTGCCCGGATCGCTGGTCACATCGATATATCCATCATGATCCTTCAGCGCGCCCCAGATCACCGAAAGTCCCGGTCCTGTCCCTCGCTGTTTCAGCATCTTCCGCATATAAAAGGGATCGAAGAGGTGCTTCATATGTTCCTGCGATATGCCCCTGCCGGTATCCGACACAGACAAAACAGCATACTCCCCTTTCGGCACTTCTTCATAGCCCGTCAAGGGGCGGTCCAAATAACGGTTCTCCGTTCGGATGGTGATCGTGCCTTTCTCCGGCATGGCGCACAGGGCATTGGTGATGAGGTTCATCACAACCCGTTCGATATGGATAGCGGAGGCGTTTATGTCCAGAAGATCCCGGTCGTATTCAGTCTCGATGGCGACATGGGGATGAGAGGAAAGCATCTCCCTGATCTCGGCGGTCTTGAGTTGATCCGCCACGATCCGGTTCAAGCTATCCGGCTTTTTTAAGACGACCCCCCGACGGGCCATGGTCAGAAGATCCTGGACCTGCTCCGCCGCCCGCTCGGCCGAGGAGATGATTTTTAGGCCCAGCTCACACAGGGGATCCGTCCTGCTCATATCCGCAACAAGTATCTCCGCGTTTCCTACCAACGCCCCCAGCAAGTTGTTGAGATCGTGCGCCACGCCGCCGGCTAAAGTACCTAAAGCCTCCATCTTCTCGGCGCGTTGCAGACGCTCTTCCAGGCTTCGCTTTTCCTCCTCCGCACGCTTACGCTCGGTGATGTTTTGGGCGATGCCATTCACGCCTTGAATCTGCCCCTTTTCATCATATATGAAGTTGGAGGTCCAAAGCAGATGGAACACCTCGCCTGTGGATGAATTGATCTGACGATTTTCAATGGACGACTGGGGAAGACCGCTGCTGACACATCCATTAAACCATTCTTCAGTTCCGGCCCGATCATCCGGATGAATAAACCGGAAGGCCGACAAGCCAATCAGTTCATCTTTCCTTTTTCCAAATATCTTTTCCCCAATATCGTTAATGTAAGTGATACATCCCTTTCCGTCCACGTTATTGATCAGGCAGCCTGTCCGCTCCACGAGATCGCGATACCGTTCCTCGCTCTCCCGCAGTGCCTCCTTCTCGTTCCGTAACAGCTTCTCGCTGTTTCTCAGGCTGGACATCGAAGCGGCGGAAAAGAGGGATACCATGCTTAACATGATGAGATATCCCTGCGTCTGTATCAATCTGGAGAGTAATGCTGTTTCTCCCCAAGGATATACTTCCGGAGTAAATACTAAATTTGCAATGAAGAAGGATGATATGCACAACATGACAGCGGATGCGCCGGTAGACTCAAAACGTATCGCCATCCATACGATCAAGGGGAAAAGGGCATATGGTCGATTGGCAAATTGGACTTCCACCGGCATCATCCCGAAGATGTTGAGGTTGATTACAACCGTCAGAAGGAGTATCGCCGCTCCCTCGATGAGACGATGGATCGTCAGTGACGGCAAAACATTTCTTTTCCAGGCTGTCCATGAAAGAAGAAAGGGTGCAATGGTTAAAATCCCCAGGCCGTCGGCAACCCACCAGAGTTTCCATGTTGCCCAGTATGGGGCTCCGAAGGCCAGAGCGGGAACGGCAGCGCCGAGAAAAGCCGTCAGGCTGTTCGCAAAAACAGCAGCGGCGGCAAGCCCCCATGCCTCCTTGATACTGCTGAAATCCTTGGACTGACCTGCAATGCGGGTAAATGTCCACCATCCAAGAACGGGCTCGGCAGCGTTTGCCGCGGCAAATCCCAAACTGGTGAAGACTGTATTGCCGCCGATGATATTTGCCAGAAAATTGGCTGCGAAGATTGCCGCGACATACCTGTTGCGATCTTTGTCCTCTACCCACAGAAGCGTCGCCAAGGCCAAGCCGCTTGCCGGCCATATGGAGGCAATTCCCTCGGGCCGAAGGACAAAGAACAGGCCAAGTTGCGCTGCCAGCCAGTAGATCATCGCAAAGATAATAAGACGCAGCCCTTCCGATGCGAGAGGCATCCAGGAAGCTTTGTCTTGTACAGTATTGTCATCTTTCAGCATCTCAAATACCTTCAATCCAAAGAAATACTATTCGGCATGTTGTCAAACACCGTTGTGGAACCGGATCGGTTACCGGCAGTAATACATGGGTCATCGCATCAGTTCATCCCGGACGGCCGTTCCGATCCTCTCCAGGATGTAGGGTTTCTTGACATAGGCGCCGGCGCCCAGCCTCTGCGCCTCCCTGACCCGCTCCGTCTCGGAAAAACCGCTGACGATGATCGCCTTCTGCCCCGGATGGATCTCCAGTACCCTTTGGTAGGTCTCCAGACCATCCATCCCCGGCTCCATGATCATGTCCAACACCAGTATGTCCGCCTTATTTGCTTTGAGGTATTCCACCGCCTCCTCCCCGCTGGAAACCGCGTGAACCTCATACCCCAGCCTCGTCAGAAGCCTCGAGGCAACCTCCCGCTGCTCCGCCACGTCATCCACCACCAATACCGACTCTCCCCTGCCCATGTAACTCTCGACAGGCACCTTCTGATGCCCCGATCCCACCTCCTCACGGGTCGCCGGAAAGTAAAGCGTAAAAGTCGTCCCTCTCCCCACCTCCGTCTCCACGTCGATGTATCCGTTATGGTCCTTCACCGTACCCCAGACGATCGCCAGCCCCAGACCCGTCCCGCTCCGCCCTGTCGGTCGCGACCCTTCCCGCCCGCAACAGTTCCAGGATAGTGACGCAGCAATCAGAACCAGCCAAACGAGCGATATGCTGACTATAAACCGATTTCTTACCCTGTCCGCACGGAGAAGCTGTCTATGCATTTTGTTCCTCAGTTCGATAGATCGGGCTGAAATCCAAAACGCGGCTGAAGTGTTGCCGGCAGGTCACTGGCGGTACCTCCGCATCCCCAGGATCAGATAACCCTGATTTGCGAGAGAGTGATAGGGTTTTTCAAAGCTGTATAGTTCACCAATGGAGGAACCCTTAACCCCGCCTTGAAGGGGGCAAAGGCGGGGAGGAGAAAGTTGATTTCGCGGATCCCGCCATGATCGTGATGGCATAATCTTCATTAAACAAGAGGGACATCCCTTTCGGTTCCGATCTCTGCACCCGCCCGGTAACGGTGATCACAGGCCGGGAAGCGAGCCCTTTGTCATGCAGAAATATCTCCGCCTTCACTTCGGCGCCCTTTGAAAAAGGTTTCGGAGTATTGAGGTAAACCCCGCCGGCGGAAAGATTCGCGGTCGTCAGGAGCAGCCTCCTTCTTCTTTTTGGCCTGAGGCATTCGATCAAAACCGGGAGCTCCATGGAAAATCTTTCAAATTTTCTTTTGTCATCCATAAGCTCGGATTCCCCGTATAATTGCGAGGCGTTCATATTTTACCATCCGAGGCTCTTGCAAAACTCTTCAAAATGGGTTCCCGCCCGCCCGAACCCTCCCCCGCCAAGGGGGGAGGGGATTGATTGATCCTCTTCAATGACATCGTCTGTTTGCGTTTTGTCTCCATGCGCTTTTATGGTGACGGTGGACGCTGTGCTTTTTAAAAATCCTTGAACTGCCCGTCGTTCATGGGGATGACCTCTTCGGGGGTGGGTTTCCTGGCGGCCTTGCCGCGGGCGACAACCGACTTGCCGGAGGTCTTTGCCGGAAGCGCCGGCGCTCCCCGGGAAACCA
>Ga0233425_10009023_pt1 | contig 12882 bp, 5 predicted proteins | sample Watercolumn_Towu_2_FD_181712 | JGI IMG/M metagenome (GOLD analysis project Ga0233425, IMG submission 181712) | Freshwater microbial communities from Lake Towuti, South Sulawesi, Indonesia - Watercolumn_Towuti2014_140_MG | ecosystem: Environmental > Aquatic > Freshwater > Lake | place: Indonesia...
CAGCGGCGTGCCGAGCGACCCGCCGCGTTACGCGTCGGGTAATCCCGATTGGCCGACGTGGATTGATTGGTATGGCAAGGTCCACGGCGGCATCACCAGCCGGACCGGCCGGAAGCTCCAGCAGATTGCGCAACTCGCCGCGCTCACGCGCGACCCGCAGGTCATCGCGTGGACGAAGGAGATGGCGTTCGCCGCCGCCGCATGGAACCCGAAAGGCGGCAGCGCGATGGAAGTCGGCGACATCGGCGCGCAACATCTGCTCCGCGGCCTGAGTTGGTGCTACGACGCGCTCCACGACCATCTCTCCGCCGACGAGCGCGCGAAACTGCGGGCCGTCATCGTTGAGCGGGCGGAGCAGTTCTGGACGCGGTTGAATCCGTTCCGGAGCAACGAATTCAACAACCACGCGTGGCTCCAGACGCTCGCGCTGGCCGAGGCCGGCTTCGTTCTCATTGGTGAGCACGACGAGGCCGCCGCGTGGGCGGAGTTCTCGCGGCAGCTTTACCTCGGCCGATTCCTCTGCTGCCTTGGCTATCAGGGCGACAACAACGAGGGCATCGGCTACTGGGGCTACGGTCTCGGCTTCGTCATTGATTACGGCGACCTGATGCGGCACGTCTGCGGCGTTGATCTCTTCCAGCATCCGTGGCTGAACCAGACGGCGCGGTTCCCGATGTATTGCGCGCCGCCAGGCGCGTGGGCCGTCAGTTTCGCCGACACCGCCAAACCCAACCACGGCGTCCGCGGCCCCGCCGAGCAACGGCAGGTGCGCGACCTCGCCGTGCGCACGCGCGACCCCTACGCGCTCTGGTATGGCGGCGCGACCAACGCCGTGGACGGCCTCGCGCCGAAGCCGCCCACCGACCTGCCGCAGTCCATCCACTACCGCCACATCGGCTGGGTCATCTTCAACACCTCGCTCGCCGACGGCTTGCAGAACTCCACGTTCGCGATGCGGAGCGGGCCGTTCTATGCCGGCCACCAGCACGACGACCAGAACGGTTTCGTCATCCACGCCTACGGCGAGAAGCTCGCGATAGACTCCGGCTACTACGATTGGTATGGCAGCGCGCACTTCAAGAGCTACTCCAGCCTCACACGCGCCCACAACACAGTTATGGTGAACGGCAAGGACCAGACCCACATGCAGAAAGGCGCCGATGGCCGCATTGCCGCTTACTTCGATTCGCCCGCCTACGGCTACACCATCGGCGATGCGTCGGACCCCGAAGTCTATGTTGGCCAACTCAAGCGTTTCGACCGCCGCGCGCTGTTCATCAAACCCGGCTTCGTCGTCATCCACGACCTGCTGCAATCAAGCGCAGCGCCCACCCGCTATGATTGGCTGCTCCATACGGTCGCGCCCATCGAGACCGACGCCGCGACGCAATCGTTCGCGCTCACATCCGGCAAGGCCGCCCTGCGCGGACGTTTCCTCTCGCCGTCGAAGCTCACGATGGCGGTGGCGAAAGGCTATCCCGTCGAGCCGGTGGACGGCTACAGCACACGCCCCGTGCCGCCGGAGAAATACGCGCACGAATGGACGCTAACGGCCACACGCACCGCTTCGACCGTGAACGAGGACATTGTCACCGCCATGCAAATCCGCCGGCTCGCGCCCGCCACCGAACCGGAAGCGCGCATGGAGTCGCTGAAAGCCGCCAACGCTTTCGGCGTCCGCATCGTCGCGGGCGACGACACGCATATCGTCCTCTTTCGTCAACGCGACGCGAAAGGCGCGATGAGCGGCGGCGAATTGGAGAGCGATGGCGATGTGGCCGCCGTCCGGTTTGACGCGCAGAGCGGCGCGGTGCGGAGCGCGTTCGCCGCCGGGGCCACGCGGCTGCGTTTCCGCGGCAAAGAGCTGTTCCGCAACTCCACGCCAACCGATTGGTCGCTGCCCGCCGAAAGGAAATAAATCCATGAAGACACTTGCAACGGTTTTGCTGACATTCGGCCTCGCCGCACCTTGTTTCGCTGACGTCACGCTAAAGCTCATCGACGCCACCATCACATTGAACGAGCGCGGATGCGTCACATCGCTACTCGCTGCCGACAAACACAAATTCGCACCGCCCGGCGCGCCGCCGGCGTTCGAGGCGACTGTGGACGGCGGCGTGCTCCAGCCGAGCCGCGTCTCGCGCAAAGGAAACAAGCTGAACGTGGAGTTCGGCGAGCGCGGACGAGTGCAGTTCAACATTAGCGAAGGGCGTGGCTTCGCGTTTCTGAAACTCACCGAGATGGCGCTCAGCGGAAACGTGGAGAGGCTCCAGTTGTTCTGTCTGCCCGTCAACGGGCCGAAGAAGGTCGGCAGCACAATCAACGCCTGCTACGACGAGCGCTTCGCGACGGCGGTCATGGGCACCGAGATCAACGTCCGGCCGCGGCTGCTCGGCGCGCGCGGCGCCGGCTCCGACAACAAAGGCTGCACGCACTTGTTCGAGCAGGTGACGGAAGCCAAGCACGGCAGCCGCGCGGCGCGCTTCACCGCCACGAGCGAACGCAGCGACAACACCGGCTGGAGCGTTGTCGGCCGGCGGTTCGCGAAGCCGCTGGATTTGAGCGGCTGCACGGCGCTGCGGGCATGGGTCCACGGCGATGGCAGCGGGCACTCGCTGAAGATGCAATTGGCCGACGGCAAGGGCGGCTACCGCGACGACTACGTGAAAGTTGATTTTGCCGGCTGGCGACAGGTGACGATGGCCAAGCCGGCGCTCAACACGCTGCGCAGCGAGCGCGTCGTCCACATGAATTTCTACTTCAACTCGCTCCCGGCGAAACGGAAAGTCGTCTGCCTGCTTGACCGGGTCGAAGCGGTGGTCGGCGACAAGATGGTGCTGCTGGAAGATTTTGAGGATTCCTCGTCGGAACTCTGGCCGATGGTCGGCATGAGGCTTTACGCCGAGACGACGAAACAGTTTGGCGTCGAGCCGGCCGGCCTCGGTGTCATCGCCTGTCCGAGAGCGCAGTTCGAGAAAACAATTGAGCGGTTCGAGCGCGCGTCGGGACTGCCGAGTCCGCGCGTGGACGGCGTATGGGCCAAGATCTCGCCGGCGGCGAAACGTTCCTATCTTTTCATTACCAACTTCGCCGAGAAGGACACCAACGAGGTCATTGCCTTCGCCAAGCGCGGCAGCTTCGATGCCATCCTCATCGTGCAAAGCTCGTGGTGTTCCTCCACCGGCCACTATCCGATCAACACCAAGAACTTCCCTCGCGGCCTCGACAGCCTCAAGGCGACGTTCGCCCAGCTCAAGCGTGCTGGCTTCAAGGTAGGCCTCCACTACCTCGCGCCCTCGATCTATCCGCCCGATCCGTATCTGACGCCCGCGCCCGACGCGCGGTTGTTCCGCGACGCGTCGGCGGAACTGGCCGGCGACGTGGACGCGAAGGCAACGTTCATCCCGACGACCGCCGCGCCGGAGAAGTTCCCCGCCGAGGACGGCGGCTACGACGGCGACGGCGCGGTCATCCAGATCGGCAACGAACTCATCCGCTACACCGAGCGTTCGATGAGGCCACCGTTTGGTTTCACCGGCTGCGCGCGCGGCCTGCACGGCACCGCGGCAGCGGCGCACTCGCGCGGCGGGAACCTGACGCACCTGCGGAAGAGCTACGGCTATTTCCTGTTCGACATGGACACGACGCTCATCAACGAGGTCGCCGACAATCTCGCCCGCGTCGTCAACGCGCTGAACGCCGACATGGTTTACTGGGACGGCTCCGAGCGGCTGCAAGGCGACCACGCCTATTACAACGCCAAGCTCCAGAAAGCGTTCTACGACCGGTTCACGAACAAGAACATGCTGATCCAGGGCAGCAGCCACAGTCATTACTCGTGGCACATCCACGCGCGCTGCGCCTCCGCCGACGGCCACGGCGACCTCAAGGGCTACCTCGACGAGCGCACGCCGTCGTTCACGAGCTACTACTTCCCGAACCTCATGCCGCTCGATATCGGCTGGTATTATGTCTATGACGTGCAGGCGACGGTGGACCAGTTCGAGTATGTGCTGAACAAATCGGTCGGCTTCGATTCTTCCGTCTCGCTGCAAACTTCGCCCAAGCACATCCGCGAGCATCCCTACATAGACGTGATCGTGGACCTCATCGGCGCTTACGAGCGGTTGCGGCTTGGCGGCAAAGTGCCGGAGGCGACGCGCGCCAAACTCCGCGAGCCGCGGCGCGATTACCGGCTCGTGCGCGACGGTCGCGGCCAGGCGCTCCAGCGTGTCATTTACGAACCGTGGCGCGGCATCACCGCGCTCGATGGCAAAACCAACGTCTGGGAAACGGTCGTGACCGAAGGCCCGTGCCGCGTCGGCGTGGACATCCAGTTGCCGTCCGACCAGTGGGCTGCGCCGGGGCCGTCATATCGCGACGAGAAATCCGTCTCGTTGGAAGACTTCAGCGATCCGCGCGCCTACGACAAGATTCGCAACACGTTTCCCGGCGTGACGCAAAGTTTTCAGGTTGTTGCTGATGGTGTAGATGGCAAGTCGTGCACCGTCTATTCCGCCGCCAGCATTTCCCGCGGCGGCTGGTCGGTCGTCGGGCGCAGTTTCGGGGCGCCGCTCGACATCTCGTGGCACAAAGGCATCGGCCTCTGGCTGCGCGGTGATGGCAACGGGGCGCAGTTCAAGCTCCAGCTTCGCGACGGCAAAGGCGCGGCCGACTACTACGTCGCCAACAACTACACCGGTTGGCGTTACCACCAGCTCGCGCGACCGGTAAAGGACGCGATTGATTACAGCCGCCTCTCGCAACTCTACCTTTATTATAATGGTCTGCCCGCCAAGACGAACGTGACCTGCGCCATCGCCGGCGTGCGCGCGTTGCCGGCGCTCGATGAGCCGGCGGTCATTGATCCCGTCTTCGAGGTGGCGGGCCAGAAGCTCACGTGGCCCGTGACGCTCCTGACCGGCCAGACGTTCACCTACTGGCCCGACGAGGGCGTGCGGATCAGCATTGGCGAGAAACACGGCCCCGTGGTGCGCTTCGAGTTGCCGCCGACGATCACGCTGCCGCCGGGCAAGCACACCGTGCGCTTCACGACGCCGACGCCGTTGACCGCTGCGCCGAGCGTGCGCCTGACGTTGCAGCCCGCGGAGCGGCTGCCGGTGACAAACACAGGAAAGACGAAATGAGAATCAAACAATTTGCGTTTCTGTTGCTTGCAGCGACGGCGGCGTTTGCCGACCGCGCGGCCGACGACGCTGCCTGGGAAATGCTCCGCATCAAACAGGAGCGGCCGCTGGTGATGGGGACAGCGCTGGTGAATAACGGCGCTGCGGCAGCGACCATCGTCCCCGCAGACGGCGAACCATGGAACGGCGCTGCGGCGAAGTTGCAGACTGCCATCGCGGCGAAGATCGGCGTTACGCTGCCCATCGTCGTGCCCGCGAAGATCACGGACGCGGACTGGGCGCAACGCAATCTCATCGTCATCGGCAATCTGCTGAACAACCCGGTCTTCGCCCGGCTCTACTTCAACTACTTCGCCTGCGCCGATGCCGCCTACACCGGCGCAGGCGGCTATGAGTTGCGCTCGATCCATGACCCGTGGGGGAACGGTCACAATGTCATTGCGCTCGGCGCGCAGGACGCGGCGGGTGTGGAGGCAGGCGTGGCGCGGTTCGTCTCGCTTGTCAACGAGCAGGCAAAGAGCGGCGGGTTGAAGCTGGGCCGCTTGATGGATCTGAAGCTCACGAAGAAGGGCCGGCGCGCGCCGTTGGAACCGAAGCTTTCCGCGAAGGAGATCGCCGACCGCAAGGAGGCCATCGCCAACATCTATGCCCGCCCGGGCACCGAGCGCAGCGCGGCGCACCAGGCAATCAAGTTCGCGATGCTCTATCACCGCACGGGCGACCTCGGCTGGCTGGAGTTGTATCGCGACGCGATGCGCCAGCACATGAACTACGAGGCGACCAACGAATACGTCCTCCAGGAAGGCCCGCGCCGTTACGACCGCGATTTCCGCGACAGTTGGGCCTACGGCATGGTCATTGCCTGGGACCTCGTCGAGGAAACGCCCGGCTGGAGCGACGAGGAGCGGCTGAAGTTCACCAACCACGTCCTGCGCATGGTCTGGGAGTCGAACCTCTACCAGCATTGGGACAACCCCGCTTCCGTCGCGGGCTGGCGTAAGTTCGACAGCACTACGCACAATCATCACACGTGGCCCGGCCTCGCCGACCTGTTCGGCGGCTGGTATTTCTCGCGCCATTACAAACTGCCCGTGGCGAAGGACTGGCTCGACATCGGGCTTGGCATGTTCCGATCGTGCTCGCGAAGTTGGAAGCCGTGGGAAGACAGCGCGGGCTACCAGTGGATTCCGCAGCGGCACGTGCTGATGTATGCGCTCGCGTCGGGCGACCGCACCTTCATCGAGCAAGGCCACGCCGCGCAGACAGGCAAGGCGTTGCTCCAGGCGCTCGACAGTCTCGGCCGCCAGCCCGCGTGGGGCGACTGCGGCGGCTTCACATCGGTGTCGGGAATGCCGGAGCTGCTGTGCGGGCTGGAATACGCCACCGGCGACGGCCGTTATCGCTGGGCCATCGAGTGGCTCGGCGAAGACGCGCGCGACGAAATGCAGGCACCGTTCTGGACAAACGTCGCGCCGAAGCGGCCAGATGACCTCGCCGGCGTCGCCGTCACTTATCTGCCGAAGATGCACTACGACATTTTCGGGCGCTCCGGCCGGCCCGACATCTGGCAGAAGCCGAACCTGCCGTTCACCGACACCTTCGACAAACTCACGCTGCGCAGCGGATGGGCCGAGGACGACGATTACCTGATGCTCGACGGCACCGCCGCCGGCTCGCACGGCCATCTCGACGGCAACTGCATCATCGCGTTCACCGCGGCGGGCGCGCAGTGGCTCGTGGACGCCGAATACATCCGCCGCATCCCGAAGTATCATTGCGGTGTCACCGTGCTGCGCGACGGCGTCAGCGCGATCATGCCGCCAAGCGCGCGGCTCGACGAAGCCGTCTGGTTCGGCAACGGCGCGCTCACCCGCACGACGATGCCGCACTACAACGGCATCACGTGGACGCGCAACATCATCTTCGTCCCGAAGCGTTACGTCGCGGTGATTGACGAACTCACTGCCGAGCAACCCGGCAACTACAGTCTCCGCTGCTGCTGGCGCGTCGCCGGCGAGAGCGCGCTCGATGGCGACACCCTGCGCACGCAGCAACGCGAGAAGGGTTTTACCCTTCGCAACCTCAGCGGCCAGCGTCAGGAACTTGTCTATATCAAGGACTTCGCCGGCCTGCCGATCCATCAGCTTTACCAGCGCGTGTCCCGCTCCTTTCAGAAAGGCGAAACGGTTCGTTTCGTAAACGTGTTCGCTGCGGCAAAGGACGGGGCACCCAAACTGGACGCGAGGTTGATTGGCGATTCTAGGGCGGCCATCACGCTCGACGGCAAGACGGAACTCTTCGGCATCAGCGGCCTGCGAGGAAAGATCGAGACCGACGCCGCGCTCTATCGCATCGCTGGCGATGAAGCGTGGCTCGCTGGCGCGACAAAGTGCGGCGCGCACCTCGACTCCAAGACGCCCGTCGCTGCAAGACTGGATTCGCGCGGCCTTGCGCTCACCAAACCGCAGCCCGTGCCGGCGGCGGGTCTGCGCCCGGTGATGATCGTCGGGAAACCGCAGCCTCTTTCCCATCCGCTGGAACTTTCCTCCGCTGTCGCGACGCTGGCAACACCGCAGCCAACCACCGCGTCGGATGCGGTCGCGGCGCCTCCTGGCTTGAAAGCGTTGCGGCAACAGTGGCGCTTCGCCGACTTCCCCGTGATGCCGCGTCCGCTCAAGGTCGCCGCCATCCGTTCCGAGCCGCCGCCGCGCGAAGCCTACAGTCCGTTGGAGAAGCTGATTGATGGCGCGTCGAACGGCTCCACGACCTCCTGCATGTTTCTGGCCGGCAAGCCCGTCAGCATCACGCTCGACCTCGGCACACCGCGGCATCTGCGCGAAGTCCGCGTCCGCTCGTGGGAGAAGCAGGAGGGTTGGAAGATCAAAAGCCTCACGTTGAGCGTGAGCGACGATAACTTCCAACGTGATACTCGTTCGGTGGGCGATCTCGCGGCCACCGGCACGCTCTCGTTCGGCAGCAACGTCAACACCATCCGCTCTGCGTCGCTCAGCCAGACCGCGCGCTACGTCCGCATCACTGGCGAGCCGGCGACTGCGAAGTCGGTGGTCTATCTCGCCGAGATTGAGGTTTGGGGCGAGATGCCCGGTGAGAAAGCGAAGCTCGTCGCGCTCGCGTCGGCCGACCTCGACGGCGACGGCAAGGCAGACGCCATCGTTGGCACTGAGGGCGGCGAGATTGTCGCGTTGAGCGCGTTGGGGAAGAAGCTCTGGCAGACGAAAGTGGACGGCGCGGTGATGGCGCTCGCCGCTGAGAGGGGCCTGGTGGTTTACGGCACCGATCAGGCGACGCTCGGCGTGCTTGCTGCCGACGGTGGCAAAGTCGCCACAACGAAACCGCCGATGTATCGCGGTGTGCAGAGCCGCGTGCGAAACATCACGCTCGCCGACCTTGACGGCGACGGAGCGCGGGAAATCGTCATTGGCTGCGACAGTTGGCAATACATGGCCTACTCGCCCGCGCTGAAACTCATCTGGAAGACGGTTTATTACGCCCACGGCGCGACGGTCGGCCACGTCGCCGACCTCGACGGCGACGGCAAGTCGGAGGTCATCGCCGGCAACGCCTACTACAGCCTCCAGATTCTCAACCATCGCGGCAAGCTCGTCAGCCGCGGTTCGGGGTCGTTCGGCCCGGAGCAGACCGCCGTGACTTCCGGCGATCTGCGCGGCGACGGCAAGCGCGCGGCCATCCTCGGCACCGACGGTGGCTCGGTGCTTGCGTTCGACGCGAAAGGCACCAAGCTCTGGGAAGCGAACGTCGGCGACCGCGTGACATCGCTGCGGTGCGACGTGGTCGCCGGCAAGCCGCGTGTCATCGCGGCGTCGGAGAGCGGCTACGTCTGGGCGCTCGACGCATCGGGCAAGCCGATCTGGAAACGCAACCTCGGCGAGCCGGTCAGGCGCCTCGCGCGCGACGGCGACGCTTACCTCGCGGCGGCCTCGGCCAACGGCATCGTGCGGCTCTCGTTGGATGGAGTGGTTGAAGCCGTCGCGACGACGCCCGCGCCGGTGTTTGATTTGGTCGTCAGTGAAGGACAGACTGCCGCGTTGTTGTCAGACGGCTCAGCGCTCGGCGTGGGGACGCGATAGGATGCGAATCACATGAAGACATGGCTACCTTGCTTGTTGCCGGTTGTTCTGACCGGCGCCGTCCGGTGGGCCGCGGCGGACGGCGGGTTCCTGCCAACGGAGCCGGTGGAGATCGGCACCGAGCCGCAGTTCGTCTTCGACCTTTACGTGGTGGACACGACGTGGGGATTGAAACTGAAAGGCGAGCCGGTCCAGCGCGTGCTTCATCAGCCGAAGAAACATCCGGCCAACCCGCTCATCACTGGCGACGACCCAAGCCACCTCTGGGTGTTGCGCGAGTCCGACGGCAAGTTCCGCATGTGGTATCAGGCCAACGTGAAGAACGCGGAGGTGTCCACGGGAAAAGGCATCTACTCCACCTCTGTGGCCTACGCGGAATCGCAGGATGGCGTCCGCTGGGAGAAGCCCGCGCTCGATCTCTTTCCCGATGCGAAGAAGTTTTTCCTGCCGCGCAACTGCGTCCTCCATCGGCTGGACGAACCGCAGTGTGAATCCAACGCGCCGCAGATTCTCGATGTGCCGGAGAAGGACCGACGGGGTTATCGCTACATCATGCTCTACACGATGAGCACCGCCCCGCTCAACGGCATCCGCCTCATCGGCTCGCACGACGGCATTCATTGGGACGCCAAGAGCGACATGCGCATCGCCAAGCTCTCCAGCGACACACACAACACCATCCACTACGACGCGGCGCGCGGCGAATACGTGATGTTCTGCCGTTCCAAGCACATCTACCGCGCGCCCGGCCAGACGAAGGAAATGACCAGCAGCGGCGAATCGCGCCGCGGCATCTCGCGCATGAGCAGCAAGGATCTCTGGACCGAATGGCCCGTCCGCCCGCAGACGATTCTCATGCCCGATGAGCGCGACGCGGAATTGGGCTACAACTATTTTATGGCCATGCCCGTCCATCGCTACGCGGGCATCTGGTGGGGCCTGCTCGCGCCGTTTTTGTGGAACGACCTCTACGCGAGCGAAATCGCCTGGAGCCGCGACGGCTGGCGCTTCGAGCGCCTGCCCGCGCGCCAGCATCTCATCGAGTTCGGCCCCAAAGGCGAGTGGGACCACTCGATGGTCGTGGCCAGCGCGCGATGGGTGGAGGTCGGCGACGAATGGTGGCTCTACTACGCCGGCTTCGACGGCTCGCACGACGACCCCAAGGGCCGCAAGGGCGCCATTGGCCTCGCCACGATCCGCAAGGAAGGCTTCATCTCGCAACGCGGCCCGAAGACCGGCGGCGTGGTCTGCACGCGAGCGCTTCGCTGGCCCGGCGGCAAGCTACTGGTCAACGCGGACGCTCACCAGGGCGAGTTGAAGGTGCGCGTGTCGGACGAACTGCGGAAGCCGCTGGCGGGCTACGACTACGCGGACTGCAAGCCGTTTGCCGGCGACAGCGTAGCGCATGAAGTCGCGTGGAAAGAAAAGACGGTCGCTTCACTGAAGGGACAGGTCATCCGGCTGGAGTTTTTGCTCAAAGACGCCGACCTCTACACGTTCCGCGCGACGGGAGGCGAATGACGGAGTCTGATCGGAGAAGAAGAATGAAACGAATGACACGCAGGGATTTCTTGAGGAGTTCGGCGGCTGCCGGGCTGACGTTCGGAATGTCGCGATTCGTGACCGCCGCCGACACGAGCAGTGAGGTTCGCATCGCAGTGGTCGGCTTGGGCGGCATCAACATTCCCGGCGGCGTCGGCGGGCGCGGACGGCAGCTCATCAAGAGTTTCCTCAAGGTTCCGGGAGTCAAGATCACGGCGCTGTGCGACGTGGACAGGGCGATCCTCGATGACGGGGCGAAGCTGTTCAAGGACCGCGGCGAGAGCGTCGCGACGCATTTGGATTTCCGGCGTGTGCTCGACGACAAGACGATTGATGCCGTGGTGCTCGCCACGCCGAACCATTGGCACGCGCTGGGGACGATTTGGGCGTGCCAAGCTGGCAAGGATGTCTATGTGGAGAAGCCGTTCTCCTACAACATCTGGGAAGGCCGCCAGATGGTCGCCGCCGCGCGCAAATACAAACGCATCGTCCAGGTCGGCACGCAGCGCCGCTCCAGCACGGTGCTGCCGGTGGCGTTCGAGTATCTGCGCAGCGGCCAGCTTGGCGCCATCCGTTTCGCTCACGCGCTTGTGTTTCGCGCCCGGGTCGGCATCGGCAAGGTCAGCGCGCCAACGCCGGTGCCGGAGACGGTGGACTACAACCTTTGGTGCGGCCCCGCCCCGAAAGGCCCGCTGATGCGCCAGCAACTCCACTACGAGTGGCACTGGGTCTGGCCGACCGGCAACGGCGAGATGGGCAACAACGGTGTTCACATGACCGACATCTGCCGCTGGGGATTGGGCCTGACCAAGCCGCCGCAGCGCGCGATGAGCATCGGCGGGCGGTTCGCGTTCGGCGATGCCGGCGAGACGCCGAACACGCAGGTCGCCATCTTCGATTACCAGCCCGCGCCGATCATCTGCGAGATCCGCAACGTCTCGAAGAACACCGACCCGAAAGCGCCGAGCACGCTGGGCAAGTTCCGCGGCAGCGCGAGCGGCATCGTGATCGTGTGCGAGGGCGGCCACTTTGCCGGCGACTACACGAGCGGCGCGGCTTTCGACAAGGAGGGCAAGAAGATCAAGGACTTCCAGGACGGCAGCAAGACCGGCGCTGTCGAGGTCTCCCACGCCGGGAACTTCATCGCCGCCGTCCGCAGCCGGAAAGCCGACACGCTCGCTGCCGAGGCCGCCGTCGGCCACGCCTCCGCCGCCTGCTGCCACATGGCGAACATCTCCCATCGCATCGGCAAACAATCCTCGCCCGACGCGATCCGCGAGCGGGTCCGTTCCAACAGCGAGTTGCTGGACGCGTTCGAGCGTTGCCGCGAGAACCTGCGCGAGAACGGCGTGGACCTCGGCGCGGCGCCAGCGGTGCTTGGCCCGTGGATTACATTCAACGCCGAGCAGGGGTGTTTTGTCAGAGAGTTTGCCAAGGAGGCTGACTTGCTTTCAAGGCGGCAAGACCGAGTGCCGTTCGTTGTGCCGAAGGTCATTTGACCCCGGCCGGAAGGGCAAAAAAAGTCGTAAAATGTCATAGACGGGCCAACGGCGGGCATGTAAAGTCCGCGGCTCTACTTTGGCAGCGAAACAGCGGTTTAAGGAAAAAACTATGTCAGAACTGATAAAGAAACTCGTGGTGCCGATCTGCGTGATACTGGCGCTTATCGGTGTTGTGTTGGCTTGGTCCCGCGGCAGTGCTCACGCCCAGCTTCTGGACGAAGCGCGCGCCCTTTCGGTGCAGGTCAACCAATTGCAGTCTCTCCAGATGCTCTCCCAACGGTTGGCCCAAGAGCTGCTTATTTACAGCCAACAGCAGCCGGCGATTGACCCGGTGCTGGTCGCTTTCGGCTTGAAACCCGCGCCGCCGCAGGCCGCGCGGCCCCAAGGCGCGCCGGCCACCACGCAACCGGCCCGAGCCACGCAGCCCGCCACCGCCGCTCCCCGCAACCGCTAATCATTTTGGAATAGAACCATGAGCCAACCCAATTTCAAATCCTCGGACGATTCGCCGATTCTCGGCATCAGCATCGCCGTCGTCGCCATCCTGGTGTTCCTCCTGAGCTGGCGCGTCGGCTCCTACAT
>Ga0233425_10009024_pt1 | contig 12881 bp, 10 predicted proteins | sample Watercolumn_Towu_2_FD_181712 | JGI IMG/M metagenome (GOLD analysis project Ga0233425, IMG submission 181712) | Freshwater microbial communities from Lake Towuti, South Sulawesi, Indonesia - Watercolumn_Towuti2014_140_MG | ecosystem: Environmental > Aquatic > Freshwater > Lake | place...
GCGGTTGACTTCCGTCGCGTGCAGCACGCGGCATTTGCCTTTCGCCGCCGCGGCCTTGGCTCGCGACACGCCCCGCTGCCGCGCGGCCAGCCAGCGGACGAAGCCGTCGCAGCGCTGCTTCGCGTCGTAGAACCCCAGCCCTAGGCCGGCGGCCGTCAGACATTTCAGGCAATCGCGGCGTCGCATGGCTCAACCTTGCTGAGGCGCATTCAGCCTGCACACTGAACTCGTGATGGATGCCGCTCATGGCGACTCGCACACCGCGCGGAAACCGACGTTGAAGACGCGCTGGTACGGTTGATAGGGGAGGCGGAAGGCCGAGCGGCAGCGCGCGGGGCGGTCGTACCAGGAGCCGCCGCGGACGACGCGCGGGCCGTCGGCCGCCGGGTCGTTCCGGCCGTCGCCGTCGCTGTAGGGATAGGCCGCGTAGCGGCTCCGCGTCCACTCGGCCGCGTTGCCCGCCATGTCGAAGAGTCCCCAGGCGTTCGGCTTGTAGCTGCCGACCGCGGCCGTGACCAGCGCGCCGTCGTCGAACCGCGCGTCGCGCGGCACGATGTCGGGCGACAGCGGACGCCAGCCTTCGTAGGCCAGGCGGCGGATGTTGACGTCGGCCACGTTGGCGGCCTTCGAGAAGTCGGCGTCCAGACCGCCGTACCACAGCGGCGTGTCGCTGCCGGCGCGGCAGGCATATTCCCACTGGGCCTCGGTCGGCAGCGCGAACCCAACACCCGTCTGCCGCGAGAGCCACGCGCAGAAGGCCGTCGCCTCGTGCCACGACACGCGGACCACCGGCTGCTGCGGTGCGTTGAGCCGCCAGCCGAGATACTGTTCGCTGAAGATCCACGACGTGCGGTGCTCGTAGCGGCTGTCGTGCTGCTGGTTGAACCGGGCGAACAGCTCGTTGGTCACTTCGTGTTTCATCATCCAGAAGGGCTTTTCGATCTTCACGGCCGAGACCGGCCGCTCATCGTCGCTGCCGGTCGGATCGCCCATGACGAACGAGCCGGCGGGTATCTTCAGTAGCTCGATCTTCAGATCGCCGACGGTAACGGTCCGCGTACTCGGTCCGCCGGCCTGCTGGCGGCGTGCGGCCTCGGCCGCGTCGAACGGCCAACCGAGCAGGCGAGCCTCCGACTGGCGAGCCCCGGGCGTCAGCCCGGGGATGCGCGGCTCCGACGATTCTATCCCCGGGCTGACGCCCGGGGCTCGCCTGACCTCCGGGGCTCGCCGGTCGGCGCTGTGCTCCGGCAACTCCTCGGCGTCTTCTTCCACGCCGCCGTAGAGCTTGCGCAACTCGCACCGGCGCCGCTGCTGGTCGCCTTGGATGCGGGTCGTTTCGGCCCACGTGCCGTGACAGGGGGCATTCAGATCGATCCAAGTGACCAGCCGGTCCCACGCCTCGTCGTCGAGATTTACGCCATAGTGTCCCTTGCGAAGCATCTGTACCAGTTCCGTCGTGTCGGCGTGGAACTCCATCGCCGGGAGTTGGTGCAGGTCGCTCTCGAAGCCGGCCGCGCGGACGAGGCTCCGCAGCGTAACGTAGCTCGGGTCGAACACGCCGCCGTACTTGCCCAGAAGCTTCTCCTTGGGCGTGTCGCGGACGACCTGCCCGCGCGGATCGCCGCCTTTGAAGACCACAAAGGCATTCTGGTCGCCTCGGAGATCGACCAAGGTCTTGCCGTCGTCGCCGGGCTGGCCGTTGTGGCAGGAAACGCAATGCTTGTCGAGTACGGGCTGCACTTCGCGCGCGAAGCTGAACCCGCGGACCGGCCCGCGCCACGGCTCGATGTTCGACGGCCGGCGCGTGGCGGCGATCGTGTTCTGCGAGGGCGGCGCGGTGTTCCGCTTCTCGTGGCAGCCGACGCAACTGAGCGTCTCGCCGGGCATGGCCGTCATCCAACTCCGCATGAGTTGCACGGCCCGGCCCTGGGCATCGAGCGGCTGCACGGAAATCGGCGTCTTGGCCGGAATGCGGAACAACGCCGAACCGTCGGCCTCGACGGGCACGGTGCCCAGCACACGCTTGACCTCCCACGGGCCGTTCGTGCCCACGCGGTGGTCGATCCCCGCGATCCGCTGGTAGCCGAAGTGATAGGTGAAGAGCCGCAGCTTTTTGACCGTGCCGCGGGGCACGTCCTTGAGTCCGGGGCCTTGATAGACATCGGCCATGTAGACGGTCGCGTCCTTGCGGTGCGGATCGACGCGGTCGGGAATCACCGGCGGTTTTTGGGTCTTCTTCAACGGGATCGGCTCCAACAGGGCCTGCCCTTCGACTTCCTTCACCAGCACCATATTGTCGAAGACATCGACCAGGTAGATGCCCCACAACGATTCGGGCGTAGGCTTGCACGAGACGAGGAAGTACTTCTCATTGAGCGGATAGGGGTACAGGAACTTGGGCCAACTGTGCTCGGTCAGCTTGTCTTCGATCAGCGGCTCGACCTTCTGGCCGCGCCCCGGGATGCGTTGCACCACGCCGTCGGTCTCGAAGCGGCCCTTAGCCGGGTCAAAGATCACCAGCTCGCCCACACGCCCCACGTGATGCCCGGTGACGATGCCGGCGACCTTGGTCGGGTGCCCGGGCACGGCGCGGGCGTAGAAGATCGCATTGGGCCAATAGGAGTTGCTGCCGTAGTGTTCCGATTGGCCGGTGCCGTCGGGATTCATGGTGAAGAGCATACGGTTCCAGACGTGCGGCGTGTCGGTGTAGTCCCAGCGGAGATAGAGGATGCGGCCGTCGTTCATCACGCTGGGGCAATAGTTGTGGTCCTGCTCGAAGCAGATTTGGCGGATGTTGCGGCCGTCGGCGTCCATCGTGTAGGTCATGCCCACGATCACGCCGGCGTTGCACGGCACGCCTTGCAGCGGGGCCGTGGACTGCATGGCGATCCGGCCGTTGGGCAGGTAGCAGGCGTCGTAGAAGTGGATGTCGGGCTGGTCGGTGGGCGTCAGTTGCCGCAGGCCGCGGCCGTCCGTGCCGATCTCGAACAGTTGCCACTTGTTGTGGCTGCCGGGCATGGAGAAGAGCACGCGGTCGGCGTCCCAGTGCAGGTCAAGGTCGGTCGCTAGGCGGCGACCCTCGGGCTGATAGAACGTGGACAGTTTGCCGTCGGGCCGCACTGGCGAGAGCACGGCGATGCGGTTGTCCCAGCCGATCGGGCGGTCGATGTCGGGATGCTGTTTGGAACTCTGCCGCGGCAGACCGAGATACTCGCCCATGCCGAAACCCGTATCAGTCGGCCACCGCGGCAGGCCGTCGGGCCGGCGTTCGACCAGCAGGAGGCGGTCGAAGTCGACCAGCGGATTGGCTTCCAGCAAAGCCTCGCGATGGAGGGCGTCGAAGCGATGGAGCAAAGCGATGGCGCGCTCGTGGGGCAGGTTGCCAACCTGCCTTTCATTCTTCGGCAGGTTGCCAACCTGCCCCACGGCCCGTTCGATCTCGGCGAGTCTTGCGAGAAACTCGGTGCCGCGGGGATATTTTGGGCCGAACGTCTCCATCAGGTCCGTGATGGCCAGGCGCAGGGCCGTGAAGTCGAGTCGTTTCGCCCGCGCGATTGCGTCGTCCGCGGCGCGGGCTTGATCGTAGAGGTTGCGGACTTTCGCCAGACCGGCCGCGTCGCGGGCCTTGCTTGCCAGTTCCGCGGCGTCGGTCTTGATCTCAGCGATGCGGCACGCTTTCGCGTAGCGATTGGCCAGCCCGGTCCAATCGCCTTCGGCCCAGTCTTCATCAAGGATGCCGTCCTCTTGTTCCCATCGCATCTGCCGCCACGACAGGCCATCGGGAAAATCGCGGCGCAGGAGCATCCACAGGTCTTGCCGGGCGGCGCCGCGGCCGTTGGTCACGAGGCAGCGGACCGCGCCCCGTTTGCCGACCCAATCGTCGATGCCCACGGTCGCCTCGAACCGCTCGTAGCGGCCCTCCAGCGGGACGCGGATCTTGCTGTAGGGGTAGGCCTGAATGCCGTGGCGGTACTGCGTGCCGGCGATCTTCAGCGGGCCGCTGACACCCGATTCGAGCGTCACGTGCGGGCTGTGCCGTCCTTCGAGCGCCTGGACCGACTTCAGTTCGCAGAGGAACGTCTCTTTTCCCTCCTTATCAATCAGCCGGGCGTCGGCCCAATCGACGGCCCCGCCCACCACGTCGGGTGCGCCGAGCACGTAGAGATACAATTCCTCTTCGCCGGCGACCGGGACGCCAATCTGCCGCGCCGGTTCACCGCCGCGGAGGACCGGCGTCAAGTAGGACGGCCTTGCCAGTCCGTTATTGTCGGCCTGGAAAGGCCGTCCTACAGACGAGCGTTCTTGCCGGGCCAATTCCTGGCGCGCGTGCAAGAGGGTCTCCCGCCAGTCGGTCCGCTTGACGTAACAGGCCGGATCGCTCTTCCGTTTGGCCGGCTCCGCGCCGTGGAACGAGGACCACGATGTCAGGCTGCAAGCCAGCGATACGACAAGGTACGCACAATGCGGAATCTTCATGGCCTGCAATTGCCTCATCGAAGGGGGGGTACAAGGTTCTGCTTGCGGCTATTCCGATAATTCTGCTACAATACCGGCAGGGCGGCAATAGGCGACTCCGCGATTCGCGATGCTGCAGCGATGCGCAGTCAATCGGATCGGGCTCGACTGTTGTCTCCACCGGTCCACGAGTTTGGAGAGACTCTTGTGACACGTACGACGGGTGTTTTGGGTGGCGCCGCCGCATTACTCGCCCTGCTGTTGTTGTGGACGTACCTGCGCTCGGGCGGCGACCGGCTCGACCCGCCGGATGTCCTCCTGGAGCGGGTGGTCCGTGGCGATTCCGTGAAAATCCAGACGAAGGCGGCGCAAGACATGCTCCAACACGGAGAGGAGGCGCGGCCGTTTGCCCGCCGTGCGCTGGCCGAGTATACGGGCAACGACCCGGCAGTGCTGATGCCGCTGGTGCAGGGCATCGCCAAGCAACGCGACTGGCGAAGCATTCCGCGCCTCTTTACGCTCATGGAGCACGACGACCCTGGCGTGCGGGGCAGGGCCGGCGCGGCGGTGGTCACGATCATGGGCGCCGACTACGGGTTCCGCGCCAACGACGCGCCGCAAGTGCGCCGCGAGACACTGAAGAACATGCGCGCGATCCACACGAGCCTGTTGCCCAAGTTGCAGAAGTTCTACGCTTCCCAAGAAGAGTAGGGAAAGGAGCCTGTAATGCGGCGAGCTTTCACATTGGTCGAACTGCTGGTGGTCATCACGATTATCGCAATGCTCATTGCGCTGCTGATGCCGGCGGTGTCCGGCGTGCGGGAAGCGGGGCGCAAGGCGCATTGTGCTAACAACCTGTACCAGATCGGCAAGGCGTATGCCAACCGGAATGCCAAGGTGGGCTCGCCGATGGCCGCCGAGGGCTGGACGGGGGCGTTGTTGCCCTATCTGGAGAAACAGGCCGTAATGTATGTCTGCCCCAACGCAACTCAGAACACGGGCACCGCCCCGCTGACTACGGTCGGGTCGCTGGCGCTGACGCGCTACCCGGGAACCACGATCCAAATCGAGGTCCAACCCGGACCGCATTGCCGGGCGAAGAACGGAACGTTCGGCGCGGGGACGTTCGAGATGCTCTTCGAATACGACGGTTCCGGCGGCGACTGGGACGACACGGTCATGCGGTTCGATTCGCTCGGCGACGGCAAGATGCGCATAACCTGCACGGAGAACGACCGCGGCCCCAACCCGACGCCCGAAAAGCAGGCCCAGGGTTCGTTCGGCAGCGTGTTCTACGACCCCAGCGGCAAGGAAATTCTCCGCGTGCAGCAGGGGCAAATGCCGGGCGCTTCGGCCGAATTCCGCGTCGCGGTGGAATCGGCGCACTACGGCATGAACAATCGCGCGGAACGCATGACGGGTGACTCGCACCGAATCCTGGTGGTCGAATACCTCAAGCTCGTGGCGGACGTCGTCGGCGTGGACGCCCGCGACGTCTGGATGCAGCAGGTGGCGCCGCGGCATTCGGGCGCACTGAACGTGCTCTACGTCGACGGCCACGTGGATACGCGGCGCCCCCGGGACATTGATCCCAGCGTGCCCGCCATCCAAGCGGAATTGTGGCGGCCGACGATGGATATTCCGCAGTAGCGCCGTACTCATCACGCTCCGCGACATCGTACTCATCACGCTCCGCGTGATGGTCCGTCCGTCCTCGTTCCCACGCTCCGCGTGGGAACGCACTTGCCGGACGCTCCGCGTCCCCGGCGCAAGGCAACGGTGTCGAGGTTCTCGCCGACTCCGGCGACGCAGAGCGTCGCACCCGTGCGTTCCCACGCGGAGCGTGGGAACGAGACGCTGCGCTACTTCGTTCCCGCTGCGGCCGAGAGATCCTTCAGCCGGATGTTCCGCCAGCGGACGTACATCGGCTCTTCCTTCTTGCCCACGCCGTGGACTTGCAGGCCGATAAAGCCGCTCTTGGTCATCGAGTCCTTCAGGTCGGCGGCCGGCACGCCGTTCAACCAGGTCTTGATCGAGTCGCCGCGGCACTCGATGCGGAACTTGTTCCATTCCTTCTGCTTGAACGCCTTGCGCGCGGCCTCGTTGTTCTTCAGGTCGTTCAACCAGCCGCGGCGGCCCTCGTCGTAGATGCCGCCGCTCCACGCGCGGGCCGACGGGTCGATCTCGACCTGGTAGCCGTGGACCTGCCCCTTCTTGTAGTCGGGCTTGCTCTCGCTGCGGATCTGCACGCCCGAGTTCAGGCCCGCATCGACCTTGAACTCCAGTTCCAGGATGAAGTCGCCGTAGTTCTTCTCGGTGCAGAGGAAACTGTTCGAGGTGTTGGGCACCGAAGAGCCGACGATCGCCCCGTCTTCGGCCACGTACTTGGCCTTGCCGCCAAGCTGCCTCCAGCCGCCCAAGGTCTTGCCGTCGAACAGCGGGACGAAGCCCTTCTCGTCGTCGGCCGCGGCGGCAACGAGGGCAAACAAACCAACGGACAACAACGCGGCTGAAATCGTGCGGACCTTCATCTGGGATACTCCGGGGAGGGTGGTGGTGGCGTGAATCAACCGCATATTCTACGCGGGCGCGGGGGCGGGTGCAAATGCGCCGTGGTTCTCGGCAAGAAAGCCGTTGGGGTGGCAGTGCAACTGCCACCCCAACGCGCGGCAGATTGGCAATCTGCCCCACTTCGCCGTCAGTAGATTTCGATGCTCTTTACCACGCCGCCGCCGGCGGCGTGGGAGCCGTAGAGACAGCGGCTGGCGCCGTCGAAGAGGTGTTGGGGCGGGAAGTTGCGGGGCGGCAGGGCGACGGCGGCCGCACCCACGCTCAAGCTCGCACCGTTGCGGCCGGGCAGGTCGCCGCCGGGGCTCGTGCGGCGGAACTCGTCGATCAAGGCGTTGCCCAGTTCGACCGCCTGCCGCCGCTCGCAGTTCGGCAAGACGATCGCGAAGCCGTACTCGCCGTACGGAATGCAGCTCTTGAAGGGATGGTCCAGATCGCGGCAGGCGCGCGCCACGCAACCGCGGATCGCCGCGTACTCCGCCGGACTTCGCGTCGCGGCCAGTTCCTCGGCGCGATCCAACTCGGCCAGCAACAGGCTCAACGCACAACGCGACTGCCGGCAGGCGGCCACGGCCACCGCCAGACGTTGGGCCAGTTCGCCACTGGCCGATGCTGGCGCGGCGCGGACGTCGGTTGCCGCCGCACGTTTCGTGGCGGCCGTCGCAGGTGCGAACAGCGCGTCGGCCACTGCCGCCGCCGGCACGGGCGGCGCCGCGGCGAGTTGTGCGTGCGAAAGCCGCTCGGCCGCGGTCTGCAACTCGCGCACGCCCGAAAGCAGCGACTCCTCCTCCAGCCGGTCCCTAGGCAGAAGTTCGCCGCGGAGCAAGTCCGCCGCCGCTTCGTTGGCCGTCGCCGCCAGTTGCGCGTGGGCCTGCACGAGCACGTCGCGGTAGTCCACGCCCGCCGGCAGTTGCAGCTTGAGCACCTCGGCCAATTGGTCGACCTTCTCCTGCAGCGCGGCGACCAGCGACTGCAATTCGGCGTCGCTAAGCCGGCAGTACTCGCGCCCCGCTTCGAGCAATTCGCCCAGCGCGTCGGCCTGCCGGTCGGCCAGCAGTCGGGCGAGCAGTTCGGCCAAATGCAGAATCCGCGGCAGCGGCGATCCGTCGTCTGCATCGCCTCGCGGATGCACGGGCGGCTTCCGGCCCACGGCATCGACCAGCGTCGGCGGCAGTCCCCATTGCGTCAACAGGCAGGCCGAGAGCGTGGTATGATCGAAGCCGATGGCCTCGGTTTCCAGCGGCTCCAAACTCCTTCCGCTGGCATGCGCCTTCTCCAGAAACCGCACGTAGGGCTCGCCCAATTCGCGGATCAACAACAACATGCCGATGTCTTGCAGCAGGCCGGCGATGAAGGCGTCGTCGCCCGCCGCGTGGAATAGGCTTTCGCTGATTTCGCGTCCGGCCACGGCCTTGGTCAGGGTGTGCCGCCAGTAGCGGCCTAACACGTCGGCCGTCACGCCGGCGAACAGCCCCGGCGGCAGGCTGAAGCCGAGCACCAGCAGCTTCAAGGGCTTGGTGCCCAGCAGGGCCAACGCCTGGTTCAGGTCAGAGACTTGTCGGCTCAAGCCGAAGAGCGAACTGTTGACGATCCGCAGGATCTTGCCCGTGAGCGCGGGGTCGTTCTCGATGCAGTCCTTCAACGCCCGCGTGTCGACCTGCGGATTGTTGGTCAGTTCGAGAACCTGCATGGCCACGGCGGGCAGGCTGTAGAGTTGGCCTGCCCGGCCGGCCAAACGGTCGAGAGTGGTCGCCGGATCGCTCATGGAAGCCGTCCTCCGGGCGCAGCGACAGCGCCTCGCCCTACAGAGGAACTCTAGCTTAGAGTTGGCCGTGCCAACGCTAACCCTTGCGGTGGCGGATTTTCGAGCGCATCCGCCGCTTCTTGCGGCCCAGCTTGCGGCGGCCTTTTCCGGTCTGCTTCGTGCCCACACCACGCTCCAATTCTGGGAACCAATCGAGTTGCAACCCACGCGATGCCGTAACCATACCAGGAACGGCGGCGGTTGCACAAGGGGGGCCAGCGGCGAGCCCCGGGGCCATCGGTACTCCGCAACGTTGGGGTGGCAGTTGCACTGCCACCCCCGAACCACCGGCGTCTTTTCGGGGTGGCAGTACAACTGCCACCCCAACAGCTATCCCATCTTGAAGAACCCAGCCGCCCCGTCCCCGTTTCCTTTTACCCACCCCAGTCGTTCCAGCCGGCCGACTCGCGGATCGCCTGCCGGATGAGGATCAGCAGGGCGTTCGGGTCGTAGGGCTTTCGCACGAAGTAGTGGCAGCCGGCCGCCCGGCAACGCCGCAGGATGTCGGGCCGTTCCATACCGCTGAGGATAATCACCGGGATGTCGCAGGTGGCCGGCGAATCGGCCAGTTGCTCGCAGATGCTGAATCCGTCGGCATCGGGCAACCGCAGGTCGAGCACGATCAGGTCGGGATGCTCTTCACGGGCCTTGGCCAAGCCCGAGGCGCCCGAATCGACCGTCAGCGCCTCGAAGCCCTGATGCTTCAGCCGCCGGGAAAGCACCTCGGCCAGGGTCTCGTCGTCGTCGACGATCAGGATCTTCTGCCGCTCGGCCGACTCCAATTCGGCCGGCAGCGGCTCTTCCAAAACGCTTCCAAAGGCAGGCATGGCAGGGGGATCGTTCGGGGGGTGGACCGGCCGGAAGCCTACTCAGGGGAATGACTCTCAACCGGTGGGATAGTCAAACGTAGGTTACGCCGGCGCGCCGTCAAGTGGAGGTAGTCGCCTTTCGCTCGGCGAAAGTAGCGCCCCTTTCGCGGTGCGAAAGGCGACTGTAAAGGCCCGTTCACGGCTTTGGCACACAATTCGGGGGGGCAGGAAGGTTGTACCCGCAATGGGGGCGGAGTACAATCTAACGTGTGCTTGCGCAGCCAGGTTGAAGGATGTGCTTGCGCAGCCAGGTTGAAGGAGGAGACCATGGATAGAGACACGTTCGATGGCACAATCCGAACGTTCAAACACCGCACGCCCTTTCGACCGTTCACGGTGGCGATGGTCAAGGGCGACCGGCTCGAGGTCGATCACCCGGACGCATTGGCCATTCGGGACGGTGTGGCGTTGTTTGCCGGTCCGGGCTGCGTGCCGGTTGTATTCGACCACGAGGGCGTCAGCCAAATAGTCGGCGATTTGGCCGGGCGGTCTTAGTCGTGACCGTCGGCGGCGTGGCCATCGAGAAACCGAATGATCGCGAATGATGAGGAACTTGACGCGACGCTGGACCGCATCCGGCATTTCCAGGCTCACATTCGGCAGTTGCGCAAGGTCGAGAAGAATCCGACGAACTATCGGCTTTCGGCTTCTGGATTCATCGCGGAGGTCGACCGAATGCAGCTTGAGGTTCGCGAGTACCTCAGTTCGGCGCCATCGCAGAAGGAACGCGTCCCATGATGCAAATCTGCGAACTGTATTATCGCCGCAAGCCGGTTTTCGATTATGGGGCAGTCAAGGCGCTGGCCCAAGAGATTCTTGAGAGCGAATTGGATTGTCCCGATTGTCCCGACCCCACGCGAGCCGACAAGGCGTTCTTGATCTTTCACAAGCGGCACCTCGTCAAGTACTCCGACGCGCAGGTTCCGGCACAGACGGCAATCCTCGCTACCGACAGACCCCCACAACTCGAAGCTTACCGGGACGCCATCCAGCAGTCGTGGCGTTGTCGCGAGGCCGAAGAACTCCTGCGCGGCTGCCAGGAGGCTCGCTTGGTTACCGAGATGATGGCACGAGGCCTGCCGCCGCAGGATCGCATCTCGTTGTTTCACGGCGTGTTGCGGGCGATGATCGAGGTCAGCAAACCGGACGCGCTGGTCTTCAAGCATTCCCAGCAGGTAGTTGTGCCTGCCGACTACTTGCATGCATGTTCCCAGGATCCGATCTTTCGCCCCGGCGCCGTCAACGTCCGTTTCTTCAATATATCGAACTCGGACGGCGACATGATTATGGACACGCGCGGACTTCATGAGATTGGTTTGCACGACCTGCAATGCCACTTTCGCGATCTGGACCCGCAGGATGTGGCCGGCGTGCTCTACAACACCGCCTTCTACATCTTTGAGCATGGCCCTATCATTGAGTCCGGGCAGACGGTGGCCGGAACTTCGCCGGAGTCGAAGTGGCAATGTCAGTTCGAGAATTCGTTGCTTGAACCAACGCGCGAAGTGCTGGACCTCAATCCGGGCGCACCACACGCCGCGGGCAACAGAACGTAGCCGGTTGCCACCCTGGTGAGAGAGGCTTCGTTAGACCGAACTACGGAGGTCGACGATGAGTTTGGACATCTTCGAACTCATTTGGGAGTTGTCCCAAGACAGCCAAATCCGTCAGAACGCCGGCGAGGTCGCGGCGGCTCGGGACGGCGTTGATTCGGCCCGGGAGGAGATCCGCGATCTCAGGACTTGTGTCTTCCGCCTCACGCGCACGTGTCAGGTTCTCTGTAACGTGCTGACCGAGAAGCTGGGCATTCCCGCCGACGAACTCAAGTCGGCACTCGTGAAAGAGATGAACCTGGAGGCCGTTCGGCAAATGCAGACTTGTCCCAGTTGTGGTCATACCTTCCATCCGAACCGCACCAAGTGCCTGTACTGTGGGTATGCACCGGAGAGGTGATCGGCGACGATTCCGCCGGTTCGAGCCAGTTGCGGGGCGATCCGAACGAAAGGGACTTGGCAGTCGTCCTGCAGACTTCCGGCCGATACTTGACGCCCACCCCCCGCGGCAGAGTATAATCGTGGACGCGGCCGTCGTGGCCGCACGCCCCACTCCGGCGCAGTCGGCGGGCGTTTCCAATTGGAGCGACTTGCTTCTGCGTACCGACAACCGCCCATTACCCACTGACAACCGTCCACTACTCACCACCCCCTGTTGAGAGGCCCTGCCATGCTCCGCCGAGTGTTCTTGCTGTCGTTGTCCGTCGCGTTGTGCTGCCCGATCTCCGCCCTGGCGGCCAAGGAGGTCTACGATCCCGACGAGGCCAAGGCCGATCCCGACTTCGCCGTTCAGGGCGAATATCAGGGCCAGATCGACGGCACGAGGGTCGGGGCCCAAGTGATCGCCCTGGGCAAAGGCGAGTTCGACGTCGTGGGCTACAAGGGCGGCCTGCCCGGCGACGGCTGGCAGCGCGGCGACGAACAGCACCCCGGCAAGGGCAAGCGCGAAGGCAACGTGGTGAAACTCGCCGGCGGGGACTTCAAGGCCCAGATCGCCGGCGGCAAGATGATTGTCACCCTGGACGACGGCGCGCAATTCACGCTCGACCGCGTCGAGCGCAAGAGCCCCACGCTGGGCGCCAAGCCGCCCGCGGGCGCGGTCGTGCTCTTCGACGGCACGAATGCCGACAAGTTCGACAACGCGAGCCATTTCAACGCCAAGCTCAAGACGCTGGACGCGGGCGTGACGACCAGGGACAAGTTCGGCGACTACACGCTGCACATGGAGTTCCGGCTCTCGTGGATGCCCGAGGCCCGCGGCCAGGGCCGCTCGAACAGCGGCGTGTACATCCACAACTGCTACGAGATGCAGGTGCTCGATTCGTTCGGCCTGAAGGGCGAGAACAACGAGTGCGGCGGCTTCTATCAGAAGAAGACCCCCGACGTGAACGCCTGCTTCCCGCCCATGACCTGGCAGACCTACGACATCGAGTTCACCGCGCCGAAGTACGAGGGCGACAAGAAGGTGGCCAACGCGCGGATCAGCGTGAAGCACAACGGCATCGTGATCCACAAGGACTACGAACTGCCCGGCGACACGCCCGGCGGCCAGAAAGAAGGCCCCGCCCCGCGCGCGATCCACTTGCAGGGGCACGGCAACCACGTGCAGTACCAGAATATCTGGCTGGTGGA
>Ga0233425_10009025_pt1 | contig 12879 bp, 10 predicted proteins | sample Watercolumn_Towu_2_FD_181712 | JGI IMG/M metagenome (GOLD analysis project Ga0233425, IMG submission 181712) | Freshwater microbial communities from Lake Towuti, South Sulawesi, Indonesia - Watercolumn_Towuti2014_140_MG | ecosystem: Environmental > Aquatic > Freshwater > Lake | place...
GCTTTTTCTGCCGGTGGCATCAAATTAGAGAGACGATTGGTTAAGTGTCTTTTTTCAATATCATTAGCCAAAAGTTCTTTAATAATTTTAGCCAGATACAAGCCGTCGGCAATGCGTTCATCCACAAATATGGCGGCATGGTCATCGGCAATAAATTTGACATTTTCAAATTGATGGCCGGGCTTGGGGATTAAAATAGCGCTCTTGTGCAAAGCGGCAATTTCAGAAATAGATCCAAACCCGCCGCGCGAAATTACAATATCGGCAATCGCATAGGCATCGGCCATTTCGGTATTGAGAAACTGATAATGATGATAATGATCAAAAAATTTAGCAGCATGATCCACCAATTCCTGCGGCCGTTCTTTGCCGCTTAAATGAATCACTTCACAAATCCCGCGCAGATGACTGATCGCCTCTACCACTAACTGATTTACTTTAAGCGAACCAGTCCCCCCGCCCATCGCCAGTACTACCGGTAGATCGCTTTTGATGCCAAAAAATTCTTTAGCGCGCTGTTTGTCGCCTAAAAATAATTCCCCGCGCACTGGATTGCCTAGCCAGACAGTCTTGTTTAAATTAAAGCTAGACAAATTTTTTTTCAAAGCCACGGTAATCAAATCGGCGGTTTGACTCATGAGACGATTGGCCAATCCCACCTGATAATCCTGTTGATGTATCCAAGTTTTCACACCCAACATCGCTCCTGCAAAATGTAATGGTACGCTAACATAGCCGCCAGCTGATACCAAAAGAGCCGGTTTTTCGCGAATAATAAATACTATGGCCTGTAAAAATCCAGCCGCAAAACGAAAAATATCAAAAATATTCCACAAAGAAAAATACCGCCGCCATTTGCCGGCTGGAAGCGTGATAAAACGAATATTGCTTTTTTCCACCAAAGCTTTTTCCGGACCATTTTTGGTACCTACCCAGACAAATTCGGTGTCAGGATATTTTTCATGATAGGCCGAAGCCACAGCCAAAAGCGGAGTGACCGGACCTAATGTGCCGCCGCCGGAAAAAACTATTTTGGCCATATTAATAATCTTTCAATTTGCTGATCAGATCGGTATGTTGAATTTTTTCCAAAGCTTTAGCTTCAATTTGGCGAATGCGTTCACGTGTCACCCCAAATTCTTGACCAACTTCTTCGAGAGTATGGGTGACGCCGTCAGCTAAACCGAACCGCATCTCCAAGATTTTCTGCTCGCGCGGCGATAGGGATTTTATAGCATCTTTGACATAATCGCGCAAAATCTGTAATCCAGCGGCGCGATCAGGGGAAACATTTTTAACATCTTCAATAAAGTCTCCTAATTGCGTATCTTCATCATCATCACCCACCGACACATCCAAAGATACCGTGTCTTGGGAAATCTTAATAATATGATTGATTTTTTCTACTTCCTCACCCATTTCGGCGGCCAGTTCTTCGGGAGTCGGGTCACGGCCAAGATCCTGAGTCAAACGACGCTGTACCTGCTGGAAACGATTGATAGTCTCTACCATATGCACCGGAATGCGGATAGTACGAGATTGATCGGCTAACGCGCGCGTAATCGCTTGACGAATCCACCAAGTGGCGTAGGTAGAAAATTTATATCCCTTGCGGTGATCAAATTTTTTGACTGCTCTAAAAAGTCCAATGTTGCCTTCTTGAATTAAATCCAAAAGCGACAAACTCTTGCCAACAAATTTCTTGGCAATTGAGACTACTAAACGCAAATTGGCTTCGATGATTTTTCTTTCGGCTACTTTGTCACCGCGCTCTTTGCGCTTGGCCAAAGCCACTTCTTCGTCAGCTTTAAGCAAAGGAATTTTACCGATTTCACGCAGATACATCTGGATAGAATCAGATGAGATCTCTCCTAAATCAAAAGGCATGTCCATATCGGGCTGTGCCCCTTGAAATTCTTTGAGGGTTTCTTTGTGTTCAGATTTAACACCCAATAAATTTTGTTTGGACTCCACCACGCTTACCCCGTTACGATCTAAGGCCTCCAAAAAACCTTCATATAAATCCAAATAACACTCCGGTCGGGAAAGCAGACCGAGCATCTCCACATCAGTAATAAATCCACGATTGCGTCCTTTGCTGATCAATTTAAATAATTCATCATTGGTCGGCTCAATCACCACCTCATTGATTGGTGGCATTGGCTTTTTGATTTTATTTTTTTTATTTTTCTTGGCAATCTTAAATTGCTTCTTGTGTACTGGCTTAAAAACGCTCTTTTTATTTTTCTTGGCAATCCTAACAACCGCTTTTTTCAGCGTTTTTTTGCTAGCCGATTTTTTAGGTAAACTTTTTTTCTTGGTGACTTTTCCCTTTTTCATAAATTCTAAATTGCCAAAAAAATAATTAAATATTTTGTAAATCGTTTAGTAATTTTTCTACCAAGGATTTATCCTGATTATTTTCCGCCACAGCCAATTGATATTGTATTTCTTTGCGCCGTTTTTTTGACCATTCATCTCTAATACGCACAATCAATTCCATTGCTTCTTTTCTTATATCCACTCCCTCATTTTCTATAACTTCAATTTGGGCACGCATTTTTAGCGGCTCAAAAATTTCACTATTCTCAGTTGATTCAATAAAGTTTCGCCACTCCGTGGGAGATTGGTGGCTAGAATTATTATAGCGATTTTTTATAATTTCGTAAAGGTGCTCGCAACTGCTTAGAACCCAGTATTTTCCATCGATGATAGGATATTGCGATAAGATATATTCCGGATATGACAACCAAATCATGACTAAACGCTCTAATAATCTATCCAAAGTATCAAGAGATTTTTTTTCTAATATATTATTTACCGCTTCTGAGGAATGACCGCTTAAAATTTCTGGCTTATTTTTTTTGAATCGTACCAGATCTTCTCTCAATACAGACACCTCCGTTTGTAATTTCACTGCTAATTGTTTGAGATAATGATCACGCTCTACGGCAAAAGGAATGAGTGAAATCAGCGGCAAAAGCTCATCAGCAATTTTTTGTTTATCCTTTGGGTTGGATAAATTTTTATTTACAAAAACAATATCTAAAAACCAATCCATCACATTACTGGCATTTTTTACCGCTTCAAACCAAACCAAGGGATTTTTTTTGAGACACTCATCGGCGTCTTTACCCGCGCCTTCTGGCAAACGAATTGCGCGCACATTGAGACCGGCCGCCAAAGCGATATCAATCCCCCGTTTAGCCGCCGCCACACCAGCACTGTCGGCATCGAAGGCCATTGCCACATTGGCCGAATAGCGTTTCAATAATTTAATCTGCTCGGCGGTCAAAGCAGTGCCTGAGCTGGCCACGACATTTTTCATCCCCGCCTGATGACAGGCCACCACATCCATCTGACCTTCTACTATTACTGCCAAATCCTGCGCTTTTATTTCAGTTTTGGCTTGATCCAAGCCGTAGAGCACCCGAGATTTATCATAGACGATGGTTTGTGGCGTATTTACATACTTGCCGCCGCTATTTTCAGTCTCTATCAACACTCGTCCGGTAAACCCAACTACTTCGCCATGTACATTTTTTATAGGAAACATAATCCGGCCGCGGAAACGATCATAGAATCCTTGTCCGGCCCGAGCCGCATCTTTTTTTATAGTAAGGCCAGCGGCGATAAGATCGTCTACTCCTATTCCCTTCTTTAAAAAATATTGCGTGAGCAGATCCCACTGATCCGGGATAAAACCAATCTGCCAATTTTCAATTGTTTCTTTTTTTAAGCCGCGATTTTCTAAATAATCACAAGCCGCCTTGGCAGCGTCCATTTCCAATAAAATATGATGAAAAAAATAAGCCGCCTTTTGATTGATTTCTAAAATCCGATTTTTTTGACTTTTATCAATCTCAGTGCGAAAATTATCAATTTTAACACCAGCTTTTTGGGCTAATAATTTAAGAGCTTCTACAAAATCCAGACCCTCCATTTCCTCTACAAAAGAAAAAACGTCACCACCTTTGCCGCAACCAAAACATTTCCAAATTTGTTTTTCGGAATTGACCATGAAAGACGGGGTCTTTTCGCGGTGAAACGGACAGGGCGCTTTCCAATAAATACCGGCCTTTTTTAACGGCACATACTCTTGAATTAGCGCTACAATATCCAGTTTATCTTTGATTAGTTGAGTATCGGCCATAATACCTAAAACTTATCATTATTTAGCAAAAAAAACAAGGGGTAAAACGAATTAAAATTATTGACTTTTCAGATCAGATAATATAATAATACGTAAGTAGGAGGCACGACAATGTTGTGGTATTGTATAGACTGCAACACAGTTGCTAAAGAGGAACATTTCAAAGGATCCTGTCTCAGGTGCCCCAAGTGTGGTGGGGAGGATGTTTTTGAGGTGGAACTTTTCCGCGGTTCGTACTGCGGACAAAACATCCCCCAAGAAGATTTTGACCGCCGGATCAAAGCGGGAAACAACTGCCCGCATTGTGAATGGCAGAAGAAATGTAAGGTCGAAGACAGGAAACCGCTACCTAAGGCTAATTTCCCATGAGGAGGTGGGAAACCAAGGTGGGTGCAACTGCGGAAGTCTCACCACCAAGACTGTCCCGACCACTGTATTCATAATTATTTGTGAATATAGTAGTGGCAGTCTTGTAAAAAATAAAATCACTTGATCTTAATCGAGTGATTTTTTTATTTCTAAAACCACCAGTCGTGTAAATAGAAAAATGTTTTCAACTTACACGATGGCTGGTGGTTTTAATACCTCCTTCCCGCAGAGTATCGCTTGACTCTTGCGGGAACAGCTAATCCTTGCTGAAAATTTTGGGACAAATGGCCCCAGGAACGCTCTGCCGATACTCGGCATATTGCGCCTCAAAAATTTTCAGGAGTTCCTCCTCCTCCTTTGAAACACGCGCCAACGAAACAAGCGCGTAAGAAAAGGCCAAGCTACCGATCAACCAATTGTCAGTGGCTGCCAGAAGCGTCGGCGCAATGACGAAGTAGGACGTATACATTGGGTGACGCACCCAACTATACGGCCCAGAAGTCACCAGTCTACCACCAGAACTGATGTCGGCTGACCAGGCCGAACCCATGGTCATTTGACTCCACACCCTCAGCACCCAGCCGAGGGTAAAAAAGATCAAACCAAGACCTTTGGCGTAATCCGGCAAACCCACCGAAAAAAACCAAGGCACCGATGAAGGGAGTACGATCCACCAGAAAGAAACGGTGGCGAGCACGGACAAAATGAATGTCCGCCACACCGCGAATCCTTTTGTGGAAATCACACTTCCTCTACCGGCCTTTTTAAAGGTCATCTTAATTCCGAGTCGCAGTGCCAACAAGTAGACTGCGATCAGAATCACTCTGACAAGAGTATCCATCGCAACCTCCTAGCTGGTGCGGACTTAAGAGATAGTACCTTAAATTCAATAATAAAACAACCCTTGCGAGGTTGTTTTATTATTTAGAGATTACTATTCTTTTCTCAGCGCCTCAATCGGATCCAATGCAGCCGCTTTTTTGGCAGGATAAATACCAAACAACAACCCAACAAAAGCCGAAAAACCAATTGATAGAGCGATAGATGATATTGGGATATCGTAAACCCAACTAAATTGATAATATAACGCCAGCCAATAAACTAATAAAGCCAATAAAGATCCCAAAACTACCCCGGCAACGCCGCCTAATAAAGTGAGAGTCACAGCCTCAATTAAAAATTGCCACAAAATATCGCGGTTACTGGCACCGATGGCTTTGCGTAAACCAATCTCAAATGTCCGTTCTGATACCGATACATACATAATATTCATAATACCCACACCTCCGACTAAAAGCGAAATACAGACCAAGGCCACCAATAAAAAGGTCAAACCATTGATTACGCTAGATAAAATATTAGAAGCTTCTTCCATCGTCTGCACGGTAAAATCATCTTTATCGGGGTCGATGATATCGTGATTATCCCGGATAGTTTCTTGCAAATCCAAGACGGTTTCTTTTAATTTGCTTTTGTCATTTACTTTGCTGATGATAGAACGCACATAATCAATGCCGAGAATTCTTTTTTGCATGGTTTTAGTCGGCAGATAAATGACATTATCCATATCCATGCCAAATACCGCACCGCGTTTGGCGGCTACTCCCACCACCCGAAACGGTTTTCCTTTAATATAAACAGTTTTATTGAGTGGATCATCGGCGCCAAATAATTTATCCGCCACAACCGAACCTAGCACTGCCACTTGCGAAAGAGAATTCTCTTCATCATTGGTATAAATGCGGCCGCTAGATAGATTAAACACTTCTACCTCAGGCATGTTGGCACCTTCCCCCCAAAGCAACACGGTTTTGGTTTCGTCGCCATATTTTACTATCGCCTGCCCCATTACCAAGCCATACACCGAAGAAATGTTGGGATGCTTTTTTACCGCTTCAATATCTTTGTCATTTAATGTTGTGATAGTGATACCGGTAGACTGGCCAAAGGCATTTTCATTGGATAAATGTTTGGTAGAAGGAATTTTAGTTTCGATATTAATAGTATTGGGAGAAAAAACATCTAGTTGACCCATTACTAATTTATTCAAACCACGATCAGCCGCCATAATGGTGATGACCACCGCGATCCCAATGGCAATCCCCAAGACAGTCAAAAAGGTACGCATCTTTTGCGCTTTCAAAGCCGTGATAGCTAATTTAAAATTGGGAACAATCATAATCATTCGTAACGTAAAGATTCAATTGGATCCAATTTGGCCGCGCGAGTCGCGGGAGAAATACCAAAAATTAAGCCAATGCCAATAGACACAAGGCAACCTAAAATAATTGAGGAAATTGAAATAGAAAAACTCCAATTATAACCCATCCCTTGCGCGATCTTGGCCACCAAATAAGAAATTAAAATACCAAAAACAATCCCAATAATACCACCAATAAAAGTGATCATCACTGTTTCAATCAAAAATTGCTCAATAATATGATAATTTTTAGCACCCACGGCTTTTCTTAGACCAATCTCTCGGGTGCGCTCTTGCACTGCCGCGAGCATGATATTCATAATACCCACTCCGCCCACTATAAGAGCGATACTGGCCACTGCCACCAAAAAAAATTTTAGAGCATTGGTAATTTTGGTCAACGCTTCTAGACCCTGAGCCATAGAGCGAATAGAAAAATCATCGTCGGCTGGTTTATCAATTTTATGGCGTTCGCGCAAGACTAAACGTGCCTGCTCCATCGCACCATTGACATTGGCGGCCTCATCCACTTTTAATCTGGCAAAACTAATATAATCAATGCCTAATAATAATTTTTGTGCGGTGCTAAGCGGCACAAAAATCTGATTGTCCTGATTTTGAAAACCCGAGGTGCCGCGTGCTTTCATCACGCCAATAATACTAAAAGTGGTTTTTTTAATCTTAATTCTTTGTCCGACTGGATTTTGATTGTCAAAAAGATCTTTGGCAACTTGCGCCCCCAATACCGCCACCTTATCTGAGGCACGATCTTCATCATTGGAAAAAAATCTGCCCTGTTCCACAACAGCATCTTCCACATTGATAAGATCGGCATTAACCCCGACAAAGGTGGTATCCACCTTTTGATCACCCCAGGTGATAGTTTCGGCACCCTTCACATAACCGGTAAAAGCAATAAAGTGAGGATATTCTCGGCGCAGAGCGATCAAATCATCTTCTTTAAGAGTAGTCACTACTACACCGTAGACTGAAGCGGGTGGGCCTTTTTCCTCGGAATGACCAGGTAAAACGCCAACTAAATTTGAACCTAGGCTACTTACTTGATTGATAACCAAACTCTGCGCACCAGCCCCCACCGACATCACGATTATCACCGACATGATGCCAATGATAATTCCAAGCATAGTCAAAAAAGTGCGCATTTTATTGCGCCCAATCATATGCCAGACCGAATGGATATTTTCAAACAAATTCATGACAATAATTATTTGATCAGATCGCCATTTTTTTCGGCAATCTGACGATTATTCACTTTTTCGTCACTGATTATTTCACCATCTTTGACACGCAAAATTCTTTTGGCATGTTCGGCTGTATATTTTTCGTGCGTAACCAAAATAATGGTGTGCCCTTCTTCATTTAATTTTTGCAAAATTTTCATCACTTGCAGACCAGATTTAGAGTCCAGATTGCCAGTTGGCTCATCGGCAAAAATTATTGCTGGATTATTTACCAAAGCGCGTGCAATCGCCGCGCGTTGTTTTTCACCACCTGACAATTGCCCAGGAGTGTAATTGACACGATGCGACAATCCCACAGCTTCTAAAGCCGTCTGAGCACGTTTAATACGCTCTTTTTCTGCTACATTGGTATAAATTAGAGGCAACATCACATTTTCCAAGATCGTAGTGCGTGGTAAAAGATGAAACGCCTGAAACACAAACCCCACCGAATTGCCGCGCATTTGCGCTAATTCGTCATCTCCTAAGGTGCTCACATCTTTACCTTCAAAAAAATATTTGCCTGATGATAATTTATCCAAAAATCCTAAGATGTGCATCAAGGTAGATTTGCCAGAACCAGACGGCCCCATAATCGCTACAAACTCACCCTTCTCAATCTTAAAAGAAAGATGGTACAAAACCGGCGTCACCAGATCTTCGTTGCGGTATTCTTTTGAGAGGTCTTGTAGTTCTATTATTGTGTTCATAAATAATATTATGATGGAGGGGTAAGTTTATTTACTCCCTACTATTACTTCCTGTCCCTCATTTAATCCACTCAATACTTCCGCTTTGCCATCATCACCCTTAATGCCTAATTTTACTTCCACCAACTTCTCTATTCCATTTTCTAAGATACGCACATTTTTACCACCATTGCTTCTCACGGCGCGACTGGGGATAATGAGAACATTGGAGAGTTCAGCGGTTTTGATTACCACATTAGCCGTCATGCCCGGCTTGATCGCTTTATCCGTATCATCCAAGGAAATTTTTACTTTATAATAGACCACGTCCTGGATCACTGTTGCTCCCGGATCAATGTTAAATACTTTGCCGGAAAATTTTACATCATCACCAAAAGCATCCAACGTAACCACCGCTGTATCGCCTAATTTTACTTTGGCGATATCGGTCTCCGAAATATCCACCTCTATTTGATAATGAGGAGAAAGCAATTTTAAAAGATCATCAGCGCTATTCACTGTTTCGCCAACTTTTTTATTTATCAAAGTGATAATACCATCAATAGGTGCTTTCATTATCGCCTTATCACGATTAGCAATGGCTTGCTCCAAAGCGGCGCGATAAGACGCGATATCCACTTCACGCGGCGGATTTTTGGCATCATTTAAGGCCGCCTGAGCTTTATCCGCTAAGGCCTGATATGAAGCATAATCATTACGCGCGGTAGTAATCGCATGGGTTTTAGTAATCAAGGAAGAATAAGCGGCGGCTAAATTAGTGCGCGCCGTTTGCGTATTGGTTTTTAGAGTATCAAGCGCCGACTGAGTCAGACTGCCAATTGGCGGAGTGTTGTCCAACACCAAAGCTACATAATATAGCAAATTTTTCATCGCTATTGCCGCTTTATCTGCTTTATTTTCCACCTCATCTATACTGCTGTGACTAGAACTTTTGGTGATTGCATTGAAAGAAAGATCAAAATCATTTTTGGCTGTTTTGGCAGTGGCAAAATTAGTTTTGGCCTGATTGAGATAATTAGTATTAACAACAGATAAATTATTTTCAAAGGTATCGTTGGCCATAGTATTGTCTATACCCAAAATATTATCAGCCGCGGTGAGATTAGCAGACAGCACCACTTGCAAAGACTGCATCTGGGCTACTAGATCATCATAAGCATTTTGGACCAGTTTGCTACTTTCGGCATCTGAGCCATTACCTTGTGCTTGGGTCAAATCATACTTAGCCTTGTCCAAAGAGGCTTTGAGCTGAGCAATATAATCAGGAGTGGCTCCGGCTAACTGTTTATTTAAATTGGATTGTGCCTGAGCAAGTGCGGCATTTAATTCGGCCAAACGTAAAGTGGCCAAAATTTGATTAACTTTGACTTTACTACCTTCTTTGACATTGACCGCGCTAAGAATACCGGGGATTTCAAAACGCAAAGACAGGTCGTCAGAGGCGGTGATGATACCAGTAGCGTCAACACTTTGGATTAAAGTTTTTTTCTCCACTCTGACAGTCTCATATTGAGGCGGCAATTTAGAAATCTGGTATTTATTGTAGCCAAAACCAGCGGCGGCTAAAATAATTACCAAAATTACATAAGTCTTTTTTAATTTAAAGATATTAACCATAACATTTTAAAATTTTAGTAATTATTTTAATTCCCAATCTTTGGCCTCGGCTAGATATTGATCTTTTATTTCCTCAAAATATTTTTTGGCCGCTTGGTAATCGTTGGAAATTTTACCATCCAAAATCGCCTCCTCAATTGCTTCTTTGATTTTGCCCACTGTCGGCCCTGGTTTGAGACGGCAAAAATCCATGATTTCATCACCACGCAGTGGCGATTGAAAAGCGCGCAATTTGTCGCGTTCAATTAGATCGTCAATTTTTTTTCTTAGATTGACATAATTCTTCAGACGACGATCCTTTTTGGTGGGATTGCCGGTGGTAATATCACTCTGGCCCAAAATTAATAGATCTTCCAAATCGTCACCGAGCCCGACCACCAGTCGACGCACGGCCGAGTCGGTAATCCCTTCATCCATTAGGCTAATCGGCTGTAAATGCCAACGCACTAATTTGCATAAATAAGCGCTATCACTGTTGGAAAAATGCAAGCGCTGACAAATTTTTTTGGTCATCCTCTCGCCTACAAATTCATGAGCATGAAAAGTCCAACCGATTTTGGGCACAAATCTCTTGGTTTTGGCCTTGCCAACATCGTGAAGCAACCCAGCTAATCGCAACAGCGGCTTAGCACTACGCTCGGCTACATTATCCACTACTTTGATAGAATGAATAAAATTGTCTTTGTGTCCATGGCCAAAAATTTCCTCCACTCCTTTTAGAGCTACCACCTCCGGTAAAATCAAGTCAAGCAATCCCGTCTGATACAATAAATTCAAACAAATTGAGGGCTCAGGTAAAGCCATCATTTTCATCAATTCTTCGTTGATGCGTTCGACTGAAATAATTTTTAAACGTTCCCGATTTTTATGAATTGATTCCAAAGTTTTTTGATCAATAGCAAAATTTAATTGACCAGCAAAACGAATGGCACGCATCATCCGCAAAGGATCGTCGCTAAAAGTGGCATCAGGATCAAGCGGAGTGCGTAAAATTTTATTTTCCAGATCACGGTGACCAAAAAAAGGATCGCTAAGTGTGCTGACAATTTTTTTTACTGATGGATGCAATAAAGCACTAAACGTGTCGACTGGCACCGCCATGGCATTGACTGTAAAATCACGACGAGAGAGATCGGTCTCCAAAGTGGCGGATTGGACTTTGGGTTTTCGCGAGTCGGCCTCATAAGTTTCCGCCCGCGCACCGGCAAACTCTACCACCAATTGACCGTCCTCATCTTCAAAAACATAGCGGGCAGTATCAAAATCAGGAAATTCCACCAGACTACCACTTTGTTTGACAAATAAATCAAATTTTTTGGCAAATTCTAGACCACTGCCGAGTACGACAAAATCAATATCCTTTTTTTGTTCTCTTTTTAAAAGGTAATCACGCACAAAACCACCCACCACATAAATCGGGATTTTTTCTTTCTTGGAAAAAGTGTTTATCTTTTTAATTATTTTAAATACATCCATAACTATACTTTTTTATCTCGACCAGAGCGTTTTTCGGCCATATCAGTAGAGATCCAACCATCTTTGACCAATTGTTTGATGGAATTTTCCATGCTGACCATCCCCTCTTTGGCGCCGATTTGAATAGTGGATTTTAATTGACTGATATTATTTTCCTTAATCAAGTTGGCCACCGCCGGAGTATTGATCAGAATCTCGCGTGCCGGCACCCGACCACCATCTTTGCTAGGCAGTAATTGTTGGGCTACCACCATCTTTAACACGGCTGATAATTGAATCAACACCTGATTTTGTCTTGAGCCATCAAAGGCATCAACAATTCGCTCTACGGCTTCGGCGGCAGTGCTGGTGTGCAAAGTAGATAATACTAAGTGTCCGGTCTCAGCGGCGGTCAAAACGGTGGAGATAGTTTCTGGGTCGCGCATTTCCCCGACCAAGATTACATTTGGATCTTGACGCAAGACATGTTTGAGCGCGGCGGCAAAGGATTTGGTGTCCACTCCGACTTCACGCTGTTCAATTAGACTTTTTTTATCCTCAAATAAAAATTCAATCGGATCCTCAATGGTGACAATATGGGCTTTACGACTTTTATTTATTTCTTCAATAATAGAAGCAATGGTGGTAGATTTACCACAGCCAGTGGGACCAGTTATCAATACTAGACCATCCAATAAATTTGGTATCTGCATTAGAGCTGACTCAAAGTGCAAATCTTCCGGGGTGGGGATTTGGACAGGGATCAGACGCGCGCTTAGACCCAAGACATCACTTTGCTGATGCAAATTGACACGAAAACGGCCGCCATCTAACTCATAGCTGAAATCTAATTCTTGCTCCTCCAAATAACGATCTTTCTGCTCTTTGGTAAGCATCTCCTCAAACACGGCGGCTTGCAAATCCTTAGCCGATAGCGCTTTGGTGTCCAATTCTTTTAATTCCCCCTCGATGCGAATCATGGGCAATTCATCACCCACTAAATGCAAATCCGAAGCCTCATTGGCAATGGCTTCTTTAAAATATTGCTTTAAATTCATAAATATAAAATTACCCCTATATTATAGTACTAAATGAAGAACTTGAAAAGATTAAATTTTTGTGGTAGTTTATAGG
>Ga0233425_10009026_pt1 | contig 12878 bp, 7 predicted proteins | sample Watercolumn_Towu_2_FD_181712 | JGI IMG/M metagenome (GOLD analysis project Ga0233425, IMG submission 181712) | Freshwater microbial communities from Lake Towuti, South Sulawesi, Indonesia - Watercolumn_Towuti2014_140_MG | ecosystem: Environmental > Aquatic > Freshwater > Lake | place: Indonesia...
ACGCGAGGCCACCACATCAACAAGCCAGCCGACGGACCGTTGACACCCGCCTTCCGGCGGGCTATACAGGGGACAACTGCCTCACTTTTCCCCCGCCAACTGCCTCACTTTCTGACCGCGATTCACACCTTGGCGTAATCGCGACAGCGCTCTTCCTGCAGCGCGAGCGAGTAGTGGTCGTCCTGGGACTGCTCTTCGGTGCTCACGCGGCAGTACACAAAGGCACGGCTCATCTCAGCACCCCCTCAGACGGGCTGAGGTGAGCGTGCCATGATTAGTGTACTTAGTCAACCGCAAGGACGGTGGCGCTCCCAGGGAACGTCAACGGCACGGCAGCCACACCGGCGCCATCCCGCAGGCGCGGGACCAGTCCAGCGGACGAGGGTCCCGCGCGTGCGGGACGCTCATTGACGGCGCACGACGCCGCCACCGCTGCGCGCTGGTAGCGCGCGGTCCCAGGCGACGGCAGGCCACAGCTCTGATGGGCGGGCCGCCCATGCCACGGCTACTCGCGGCGGAGGGCGGGGACGAGGTCCGCGCGGAGGGCGGCGCGGACGGCGGCTACGCACGTCCCCAGGCCCAGGATCAACACGGCTCCCAACACTCCGCCCAACGCCGCCCAGTTCACCTGCGCCTCCGCCGAGGCGAGGTGCGGCGACACGGCCACCAAGGCCGACAGGGCCCCCCACGACAGGCCCGCGATGAGCAGCAGGCCGTTCTCGATCACGAGAGCCCCACCAATGGCTCCGGCCGTGTAGCCGAGGGCCGTGAGCAAGGCGAACTCGCGACGGCGCTCGAAGGCGCTGCGCAGCAGCGTCGCACCGAGGCCCACGGTCCCCAGCAGCAGTCCGAGGCCCCCCAACGTCAAGAACATCGACAGGTACGTGTTCTGCACGCGGATGAAGTCACTCAGCGTCTCGCGGGTGGTGCGGACCTCGAGCCCCAGCTCGCCGAGGTTGCGGCGCAGGGCCTGGGAGACGGCCTGCTCGCGGCCCGAAGGCGTCGCGATCAGGAAGTAGCTGGGGGCCGTGACTGAGGGGAAGAGGCGGCGGAAGTTGGCCTCCGAGACCAGCAGCTCGCGCGCAAACACGCTGCCGGGAAGCAGGCCCACGAAACGGAGCTTGCCAGAGGGAATCGCGATGACCTTGCCGAGGCCCGAGTGGAGGCTCCACTGGACGCTCGCGGCGTCCCCGAAGGCGGGGATCACGCCATCCGCCCCAGTCCCCTCGAGCGCCGCCCACGAGGCTTCTCCCGAGCCGCGGTGCATGGGTGAGAAGCCGCCGCGCGCGATGAGGGCAGGCGGGACGCCGAGCACGCGGGGCGCGGTGGGCCGGGTGAGGTTGAGGCAGCTTACGTCCTCCCCGCGGCTGGCGAGGAGGGAGATCACCTCAACGCCCTTGAGTTCGGCCTCGTCCTCGGAGGAGAAGCCGAGGTTGGCGCGGCCGGCCGGAGTGCCGAGGTCGAAGGCGATGGGCACGGAGCTGGTGGCGACGAGGGAGAAGCCGCCGGCTCCGGAGCGCTTGTCGGTCACGTCGAGCCCGGAGAAGTCGCGGGCGTTGGTGGCGGTCGCGACGACCACGAAGGTCGCGCAGGCCAGGAGGCCGAGGGTCAGGAGGCTGCGGCCGGCGGCGGCGGCGGCGTTGCGGAGGGACAAGCGCAGGAGAGAGCGCGTTGCCCCGCCCCGACGACGGAGACGGCGAAGGGCGAGGCTTGCCGCGGCGAGCCCGGCCACGAGCAGAGCAGCGCCGATACCGAAGAACGCCCCTTGGGGCGCGACTGCGTCGCCCACGAGGGCGGCGGCCCCCAGCGCAAGGCCGGCAACAAGGGAGGCCACAAGCACGGTCCAGGCGGGCCAGGCGCGGCCCGCGTCGGGCTGGACGGCCATCGCCTGCCATCCGCTGAGGAGCTCCAGCACCGGGCGCCGGCGGAGCCGCCGCACGCTGAGCCACGAGACCAGGAGGCCGACGCAGAGGCCGCAGGCTGCCCCGGCGGCGAGGCTCGCGGGCTCCACATGCAGCCACAGGGCAGGGGTGTTGCCCAGCGCGCCCTGCCACCAAGCGCCGAGGGCGGCGATCAGTCCTCCGGCGTACAACACTCCGATCGGCACGCCGAGGACGGTGGCGACCAGCGTGAGGAGGGCCCCCTCGGCGAAGAGGGCGCGGCCCACGTGGCCCGCGTCGCAGCCGCAGGCGAGCATGAGCCCGGCATCGGAGGCGCGGCGCTCGACCGCCAGCCGGAGCAGCATGCCCGCCAGCCCGGCGCCCGAGAGCACCAGGAACATGCTCAGCCCGAGGAAGAGCTGGCCGAAGTCGGAGGTCCCGCGCGAGGCTTCCAGGGTCTGCGCGCGCAACGGGGTGAAGACCAGCCCGGCGGCCTGAGGCGTGAGCTTGCGCTGGAGTTCGTCGGCGAAGACCTCTTGCAAGGCCGGGAGGGCTGGGCCGACGGCGGGCGCCACGCGGAGGGAGGTGATCCAGGGCGCGTCACGGCCGGTGGGGGAGCTCTGCCACATCCCCCGGAGGGTCGCGAGGCTCGCGAAGGCCTTGGGTGCGGCGCGGTAACGCTCCCAGTAGGCCTCATCGCGGGGGGTCACGCGGGCGAGGTCGATCGGGAAGGGCGGGTCCCAGTCCTTCACATGCTCGGCGTCGGTCATGCCCTCGAAGTCGGGGACGAGGCCGCGATCCGCGGCGGGCCCGGCAAGGTCGAGGATGGCCTCCAGCTGGAGCGTCGTCGTGGCCTCCGGGTAGGTCCCGTCGGCGGTGGGGACGAGGTAGCTGACCTCGAGCCTCTCCCCCACCCGGCAGCCGAGGTCCTGCGCCGCCCAGGAGTTCAGCCAGAGGCCACCCTCGCTCGGGCCTCGGAAGTCATCGACGCCGGGGAAGGGTTCGAGGGGCTCGAGCCCGGCGATGACGGCGTACGCCGCCTCGCCGGAAGCGCCCTTGCGCGCGAGGCGGGTGGCGAGGTAGACGGAGGTGAGGCCCAGGCGCGCGCCGCAGGCCGCGGCGGCGCTGCGAGCGGCGTCGATCTGGGGCTGGGTCAGCAGCATCGCGTCGCTGAGCAGGGAGACATAACGGCGCGGTGCGTTGGGCTGGACGGAGAGGCCGAGGTCGTCGAGGGTGCAGGCGGCGGCGAGGCCGTCGCGGAGGGCCTGGCCTACCGCAAGGCGCCCGTCCGGCGTGCAGCCGACGACGAGGGCGTTGGCGCGGTCGTCGAGGCCGAGCTGCTCGGCGAGCCACTCGCGGGAGAGGAAGAGGTTGCGCGGGGTGCTGCTCTGGGTATCGAGGCGGAAGTCGCCCGGCCCTCCGGCAGGCAGCACCTCCGCGACGCGGAGGCGCAGGGAGGGGGCGATGTCGCGGCGGCTGCGGCGCGCGAAGAGGGAGAGGTTCGCAATGGAGCGCTGATGGTGCACCGTGAGGAGGAGCAGATCACCGGGCTGCACGCCGAGGTCCCCGGCCAAGGCCTGGTTCAGGGCGCAGTCGCGGCCGGCGAGGTCCGGAAGCGGCGAACCCGGCTGCAGCGCGCGGAAGGAGGCGTCGATGCCCAGGACGGAGACGCCGGGGGTCACGACCTCGGTCTGCAGGTTGCGCGCGGCGCCCTGGGTGACCACGAGCGGGGCGAGGTGGGCGACGGCCGCGGACACGGCGGGCTGCTGCAGCAGACGCGCGGCGAGGTCGGCGGGGAAGTAGCTGGGCGCGAGGAGGACGTGGTCGACCCCCCCGAGGCGCGCGAGGCCGGTGTCGCGGAGGCTGCCGTGGACCGAATCGCCCGTGACCAGCGCGCCGGTGACGACTGCCGTGGCGACGATGAGCCCGAAGGCGACCATCGCGCCGGTCGCGCGGTGGTACGCGAGGCTGCGCAGCACGAGGCGAAGCCAGGTCATGCGGGCGCCTCGGGGTCGAGGGGCGTGAGCCGGCCCTCCTGCAGCTGAAGAGCGCGCCTGAAGCGGGCGGCGTGGCCGGCGTTGTGGGTGACCATTAGCACGGTGACGCCCTGCTCGCGGGCGAGGTCGAGGAGGAGCGAGACGACCTGCGTGCCGGTCTCGGCGTCCAGGTTGCCGGTGGGCTCATCGCAGAGGAGGAGCTGGGCGCCATTGACGAGAGCGCGCGCGAGGGCGACACGCTGGCGCTCGCCGCCGGAGAGCTGGGCCGGGAAGGCATCGAGGCGGTCCGTGAGCCCAAGGCGGGTTAGCAGCTCGCGGGCCCAGGCTTCGTCGCGGCGGCCCGCGGACAGGGCGAGGGTCGGGAGGAGGACGTTCTCCACCGCGGTGAGCTGGGGCAGGAGGTGGTGCTCCTGGAACACGAAGCCGACGCTGGCGGCGCGGAAGTGGGAGAGTTCGGGGCCGACGAGGGAAGTGACCTCGACCGGGCCGAGGCGGATGGAGCCGCCGGAGGGCGAATCGAGGGCGCCGATCAGGTTCAGCAGCGTGCTCTTCCCCGAGCCCGAGGGGCCGAGGATGGCGACGGCTTCGCCGGGGGCGACGGCGCACGAGACGGCGTCGAGGACGGCAAACTCCGTGCCATCGGGGCGCGGGAAGCGCTTGGTCAGGTCGGTGAGGAGGAGGTCATGGGCCATCGCGGATACCGTCCTCAGGGTTCGCGGCGCAAAGCCAGGGCGCCGGTCGGGCAGGCTGCGGCGCACTCGCGGGCGGCGCGTTCGAGGGCTTCGGAGAGGGAGGCGCCGAGGGGCCCCTGCACGCGCACGGTGAAGCCGCGGCCGACAAAGGCAAGGCCGAGGGGCTCGCCGGCGCGGCGCGCGATCTGCACGCAGAGGCCGCAGGAGATGCACTTGCCGGACTCGTAGACGAGGCTCGGGTGGGTGGCATCGCGGGTGAAGGCGCGCGGCTCCTCGCGGTAGCGGCGAGGGTCAGCGCCGTACTGCGCCGAGCACGCGCGGAGGCGGCAGTCGTGGAGCGCGGCGCAGTCGCAGCGCAGGCAGCGGGCGGACTCGGCGCGGGCTTCGTCGGCGGAGAAGGCGTCGGCCTCGGCCGGAACGACGCGGGCGCCGGGGGCGCCGGCCTGGGCGAAGGTCACGAGCTGGTCGCCCTCAAGGTCGGTCATGCGGACGTTGAGGGGGCGCTCGGGGCCGGTGACGGGCTCTCCGGCGAGGTACTGGCCGACGGACACCGCGGCGGCGCGACCGCTGCCCACGGCGCGGACGGCGTGGCGGGAGGGCGTGAGAGCCGACCCCGCGACGAAGACGGCCGGCATAGAGGTCTGCTGCGTGCGGCGGTCGGCCGAGAGGCGGCCCTCGGCGATGGGCAGGCCAAGAGCCTGTGCGGCTTCGCCCGACACGTCGCCCACGGCGAGGACGGTTGCGTCGAAGGCGGTGCGGAGGTCGTCGAGGGACACGTCGCGGCCGACGCGGGTGCTCGGCCGGAGGTCGAGGCCCAGCCCGAGGAGGGTTGCGATCTCGGCGGTCAGCACGTCGCGAGGGAGGCTCGCCTCGGGGACACCGTAGCGCAGCATCCCGCCGGGGTACTCACGGTCATCAAGGAGGGTGACGGCGTGACCCGCGCGGCAGAGGTAGTGGGCCGCCGAGAGCCCGGCCGGGCCGGCGCCCACCACCACGACGCGCTTGCCTGTGAAGGGGGCGCACGCCGGGGGCGCGAGAGTGAGGGCGAAGTCGCCGACGTACTGCTTCAGCAGGCGGATCGCGACGGGAGCGTCCACGTCCCGGCGGCGGCAGCCGCGCTCGCAGAGCTCGGGGCAGATGCGGCCCAGCACGGCGGGGAGCGGGATGCGGTCCGTTACGACGGCGGCGGCCTCGGGGAGACGGCCGGCGGCGATGAGGCGGATCATCTGCGGGATGTCCATGCCCGCCGGGCACGTCATCTGACACGGACCGAGGCAGTCGCCCAGGTGATCGCCGAGGAGGAGCTCCAGCGCCATACGGCGGGCGGCGCGGACCTCGTCGGTATCGCTCTCCACCACCATGCCGTCGGCGGCCAGGGTGGCGCAGGCCGGGACGAGGCGCGGGGAGGTGCCCACCTTCACGACGCAGACGAGGCAGGAGGTCTCCGGGGCAAGCCCGGGGAGGAAGCAGAGGGTCGGGATCGAGATGCCGAGGCGCGAGGCAGCGTCGAGGAGGGTGCTCCCCGGCTCGACCTCGACTCGTCGGCCATCAATCGTGAGCGTCGGCATGTGCGTTCAGTCCACTACCACGGCGTCGACCGGGCAGATGTTCCGGCAGGTGCCACATCGGATGCAGCGGCGGGTGTCGATCACGTGGCGCTCATGGGGCGTGAGGGCGATGGCCCCGACGGGGCAGTCCTGGGCGCACTTCGTGCAGCCGATGCAGGTCTCCGTGATGCGGTAGGTGATGAGCGCGCGGCACTTCCCGGCCGGGCACTTCCCGGCGAGATGCGCCTCGTACTCGCCCCGGAAGTAGCGGAGGGTCGAGAGAACCGGATTGGGGGCGGTCTGTCCAAGGCCGCAGAGGCTAGCGCGCTTGACCGTCTGCGCGAGGGTCTCAAGCTCTTCCAGGTCGCCCGAGCGCCCCTGGCCAGCGCAGAGGCGGTCGAGGAGGCTGAGCATCCGCCGCGTCCCCACGCGGCAGTAGGTGCACTTGCCGCACGACTCGCGCTGGGTGAAGTCCAGGAAGTACCGGGCGACATCGACCATGCAGTTGCTGTCGTCGAGGACCACAAGCCCGCCGGAGCCCATGATCGCGCCCGCGCCGGTGAGGGCTTCGTAGTCGACGGGGGTGTCGGCGAGCTCACTGGGGAGGCAGCCGCCGGAGGGGCCGCCGATCTGCACTGCCTTGAGCCGCCGGTCGCCGGGCACGCCGCCGCCGATCTCCTCGACGATCTGGCGGATGGTGGTGCCCATCGGGACCTCGATCAGCCCGCCGTTGCGGACCTGGCCGGTGAGCGAGAAGATCTTGGTGCCCTTGCTGCGGTCGGTGCCCAAGGCGGCGAAGGCCTCCGGCCCACGGCGGATGATCCACGGGACCAGGGCGAGAGTCTCGACGTTGTTCACGCAGGTCGGGCGGCCCCAGAGGCCGCTCTCGGCCGGGAAGGGTGGGCGAAGGCGGGGCATGCCCCGGCGCCCCTCCAGGGAGGCGATCAGCCCGGTCTCCTCCCCACAGACAAAAGCCCCGGCGCCCTCCATGATGCGAGGACGGACGGTGAGGTCGGTGCCCAAGATGCGCTCGCCGAGATACCCGCGCGCCTCACAGAGCGCGATGGCTTCGCGGACGCGCCGCACGGCGAGGGGGTACTCCGCGCGGATGTAGAGCAGGGCCTCCGAAGCGCCCACGGCGTAGGCCGCGATGGCGAGCCCTTCCAGCACACGGAAGGGGTAGGACTCCAGGAGCATCCGGTCCATGAAGGCGCCGGGGTCGCCCTCGTCCCCGTTGCAGATGACGTAGCGCGACTCACCCGGGGCGTCGCGGGCGATCCGCCACTTCGCGCCCGTCGCGAAACCCGCGCCGCCGCGCCCGCGCAGGCCTGAGCGGAGGACCTGGTCCACCACCTCGTCGGGGGTCAGCTCCGTGAGGGACCGGCGCAGCGCCGCGAAGCCGTCGTGGGCGACGTAGTCGTCGAGGGCCAGCGGGCTGACGGTGCCGTAGAGCTCGGTGGCGAGGTGTTTCTGCGGCCCGAGGAACTCGCACACCGGGCCATCCCGCAGGTCGATGGCGTAGCGCGTGACGGGCTGCCAGGACTCGTCGGTGAGGAGGCGGTCGAGCGCGTCCTTCACCGCGGCCTTCGCGCGGCGGACGGCGCCGCGGGGCCGGAAGTGGCGCTTCACCACGTCCGGCGCGTCACCGGCCTTCATCCCGGCGTAGACGACCGGGGCCTGACCAGGCAGGGCCACCTCGACGAGAGGCGTTTGGCTGCACATGCCGACACACCCGACGGGCCGCACGACGACCGGCGCGTCGATCTCGCGCACGGCGTCCTCGAGGGCATGACGCACGTCCAGGCTTCCGCCCGCGATGCAGCAGGAACCGACGCCGATGCGGATCTCGGCGAGCCCCTCGACCGGTGAACCATCCAAACGGTCTCCGCGCACCTGCCCACCGCGCTGCTGGAGGCGGAGGAAGTCGTGCAGCATCTGCTCGACCCCCGCGGGGGCGACGTGCCCATACGTGACCCCGTCGATGCGCACGACGGGCGCCAGCGTGCAGCAGCCGAGGCAGTCCACACGCCCGAGGGAGAACAGGCGGTCCTCGGTGGTGTCCGCGTCGCCCCGCAGCTTCAGCACCCGCCGGAGCGCCTCGCTGACCAGCGGCGCGCCCTTCACATGACAGGCGGTTCCGTGGCACACGTCGATGAGGTGCTTGCCGCTGGGCTGATGGCGGAAGCGGTTGTAGAAGGTCGCGACGCCGGTCACATCCGCCGGGGTGATCTCGGTGAGCGCACAGAGCCGACGCAGGGCCGGTTCGGGGAGGTACCGGTAGTGGTCCTGCATCGCGTTCAGGAGAGGGATCAGAGCCGCGCGGTCCGGTCCGTGCTCCTCGACGAGGCGGTCGACGAAGGACAGGTCAACCTCGCACGCCGGTGCGTCGAGGAGGGCGGTGGCGTCGGTTGGCGGGTTGGGCGTGAGAGCCATGGTCGGGTGAGTCCTTAGGGCGCGAACAAGAGACACGGCATGGAGCGTGATGAATCACGCCGCTGCGCGCGGGCGCCGGGCGGGACGGTCCCAGCGCGGCCACGGAACCAGGGGACGGTCCATACGTCCTGCTCGGCTCGCGGAGCGGAGCAGGACTTGGACAGTCCCGGACGGCTCACCACGCGGCCGCAGCAGCCACCGAGACGGTGGCGGTCCCGGAAGGCGTCAACGACACGACGGCCACCGCGGCGCGCTGGTAGCGCGCGGTCATAGGAACGACTCGACGACAGCGACCACACCGCAGAGAACGGCCGGCGCGGCACAGGTCCGCGCCCTACAACGGCCGGCGCGGCACAGGTCCGCGCCCTACAACGGCGTCGGGCTGGAAGCCCGACCTACTCCGGCGCCAGGCAGTAGAGGCGCGTGTCGCTGCGAAGGTAGATTCGGCCGTCCACAAAGGCGGGTGTCGCGCGGACGGGCTCGGCGACCTTGCCGGTGCCGAGGGCCTTGTACTCGCGAGCCGCGGCGAAGATGAAGGTCGCGCCCTCGATGTCGCTGAGATACACCCGGTCTCCCACGATGACGGGCGAGGACTGGAAGCTACTCTTCAGGTCCTCCTCCCACAGCTTCGTCCCCTTCTTCGCGTCATAGCAGGTGACGGTACCGTAGCTGGTGACGAGCACCACGATGTCGCCGTTCGCGGCGGGACTCGTGGTGTCCGGGATGCCGTCTTTGGCGGACCAGACGACCGAGCCCGCCGCGCCGCCGAGCCCGCCCGTGGCGCGGAGGGCGAAGACCCCGGCCATGTCGTTGGCGGCGTAGACGAGGCCGTCGGCGTAGGTCGGCGAGGGGCCGACATCGCCGGAGAGGCACTTCGTTCGCCACAGCTCGGCGCCGGTCGCCGGGTCGTAGGCGATGACGAACGGATCGGCCGAGGTGATGACTTGCAGCTTGCCCCCGGCCTCGATGACGAGGGGGCTGGACCAAGAGTTGCGGACGGGGCGCTCGGTGCGCCATGCCTGCTTCCCGGTCGCGGCCTCGAAGGCGATGAGCGCGGAGAGCTTATCCTCGGCCGAGGAGCCCTGGTCGAGCTGCACAATCAGCCGGTCACGGTAGATCGCGAGTGACGAGGCGTGACCGTAGACATTCACGAGCGGACCGAGGGCCTTCGACCAGACGAGCTTGCCGTCGAGGTCGTGGGCCGCGAGGTTACCGTCCGGGTAGATGGAGAAGACGCGCTGCCCGTCGGTCCCCATCGTCGAGGCGGCATAGCCGGTGTCCTCCATGACCTTGGGCGGATCGGGGCCCGCGCCGGGCATGAAGTCGAAGGGGGTGGTCCAGAGCAGCTTGCCGGTCTTGGCGTCAACACCGTAGACCTCGCGGCGCGTCTCATCCGCCCCCGACAGGAAGAGGCGCCCGTCGAAGAAGATGGGCGAGTTGTTGCCGGGGAGCGGGATGTCCGTCTTCCAGGCGACGCTCTTGCCCGACGCGGCGTCCCAGTCGAGGGGGAACTTCGCCACGTCGAGCTTCAGCCCGGCGGCGCCCCGGAAGGTCGGCCAACCCGCGGGAATGTCGCCCGCCGCGGCGGCGGTGGGGGCATCCTGAGAGGGGCCGGTCGGCTGGGGAGTGGGTTGCTCAGTGGCCACGACGACAGGCGTGCCGTCGGTGGGGGCAGGCGACGGCGCGGGAGCCGGGCCGCTCGGTTCGACCGCTACGGGCGGCGGCGGTGGAGGCGGCGCGCCCCCTGACACGTCGGCGGGCGACGGCGGGGCGACGGCGACCGTCTGCGGCCCGGCCTGGGCCGCGCCGCCGGGAAGCGGGACCGCACCCGCCTCGGCGGCCGCCGGGCCCGCCGCGACCTGCTCGGGCGGGGCGACGGTGCGGATGTACTCGGCCGAGGCATCGTGGCGCGCCAGGATGACGAGGGCCAACAGGCCGCCGGCCATGACGAGGCCGAGGGCGGCGAGGGAGCGGAGGCTGAGGGCGGCGTCGATCCAGGACCGCCCGGCCGCGTTGGGATCGGGCAGGGGGGAGCGCGCCCGGAACTTCGCGGTGAGGTGCGCCCCAAGGAAGAAGACCGCAATGCCGACGCCGAGGAGATACGCGCCCTGGACGGCACGTTGACGCGCCGCGAAGTAGCCGGCCCGGAGCTGTGCATCGAGGTCGCGGATCTGGGCCCGGATCGGCTCCTTCTCGACGGCGGTCGCCAAGTCGGCCTTCAGGAGGTCGATCGCCTCGGCAGCGAGGGGATCGTGGGTCCGCGCGATGACCGCATTGACCGTCAGCAGGCCGATCACGCACAGGCAGAAGGTCAGCGCCACCCAGGTCGTCAGCCCGGCGGCAAGATAGGAGACCTCATCGTTCGTCGACGGCCCGGGAAGGGTCGACTCATGCTCACTCATGGCGTCTCACTCGCGCGCGGGAGGCCCTCCCGCGCGTGCTCCACCGGGCAGGCCGCGTAGCAGCGCGCACAGCCCACGCACGCACCCGGATCGGCGTCATACTCCGGTCGATGGCGGCGAAGGCTCTGACCGATCAGCCGCAAGGCCAGCACCAACCCGATCCAGCCGCCGAAGGCCCAGCCCCCCACGCGGAAGCGGGCGTGAATCGCCGCCGCGTCGCGGTAGGCGTCGGCGGTCAGCAAGCCGTGCTGCTCATAGGCCTCGGTGGCGGGCGTCTTGCCCTCGACCCGGCCTTGCTCCTCCGCCCAGAGGCGGTTGGCGAGGCGCACCTTTGGATGCACGCGGGCCAGGATGGGGCTGCCCAGGTTCGCCAGCCCGCCGGCGACTGCGATGAACGCCGGCGCCAGCCCCAGGAGCAGGATGAGGCGGCCGCGGCCGGTGTCGCGGGCCACCGAGCCCGGCTCGGGCGTCGGCGCCCGGATGGCCCCATACGGGCAGGCATCGGCGCAGAGATGGCAGTTGATGCACTCGGCGGGCGTGATCCTGACCCGCCAGCGCGCGAAGGGCGCCAGCAGCCGCAGCAGCACGCCATATGGGCACGCGAACCGGCAGTACGGCCGGCCCACCACCGTCGCCAGGAGCAGTGTCGCGATGCCCGCGATGAGCATCCCCGTACTTCCAGCCAATCGGAAGAACAGCACGAACGGGTCGTAATCACAGATCACAAAGGCGCTGCCCGTCGCGGCGAAGAGCACGCCCGCGCCGAGGTACACGTAGGGTATGAGGCCCAGGCCGTTCTCCAGCCACAGCGGGACCTTGAGCGGGCGGACCAGGACGAGTTCCTGCGCCGCGCCGAGCGGGCAGACCGCCGAGCAGAACACCCTCCCGAAAAGCAGCGCGCAGAGCAGCGGCAGCAGGAAGAACACGCCCGCGACCGTCGGGAGAGCGTACTCCGACCCGAAGGCTGCGAGCGCGACGTTCTGGATCGACCCCACCGAGCAGATGCAGCCGTGCCGGAAGAAGCCGAAGTACAGCAGCGAGAAGACGGCCAGCACGGCCAGCGCACGGCGATTCCGCGTCCGGAGCGCCAGCCACGCCGCCAGCCCCAACGTTCCGGCCAGCACCGCGAGGTCCACGTACAGGAGCCAGCCCGGGCGCGGATCGGGTGAGGAGACGTGCGGATAGGTGTACGCCTGGCTGAACTCCGGCGGCGGGAAGTTGAACTCCTCCGAGGCCACGCGTTGTGAGGCGAGCGCCAACAGCAGGAGCGCGCCGAGCCAGGCGATCCGCATCGTCCGCCTACCCACTCCTCCGCAGGATATACGGGTCGCTCGCCGGCACGCGGACGACGGCGTCGGCCGGGCACTTGCTCGCGATGGCGCACTGGTTGCAGTTCGCGCAGCGGTCATGGCGAATCTGCAGCACCAGCGATCCGTTGCCGAAGGCCTTGCAGCCCTTCACACAGATCCCGCAGCCGATGCACTTGGGCTCGTCGATGGCGTACTGATGGTACGGGTCCTCGACGAAGCTGCGGCGGATGGCGTTCGTGGGGCAGCGTTGGTTCTCGGCGGCGGTGGTCTCACCGGTCGGCTGGTCGACGAAGTAGGCGAAGCAGCGAGCGCAGTAGCCGCAGACGCGGTACTCGTGCATCACCTTCACGGCCGAAGGGGTCAGCACGCACTGCGTCGCGCAGTTCTCGCAGGCGACGCACTTCTTCGGGTCGATCTGCCAGACGCGGTCGGCCGGGCTGCGGCGGTTGGCCAGCGCGCCCAGCGCGCCGCCCATCGTCAGCAAGCCCACGCCCCGCACGGCCTGGGGCAGGAACTCACGGCGTGTCAGTTTGTCGGGCTTCTCGGGCATGACGGTACCCTGATTCAGCATGTTCGGCCGCGCGGAAGGCCGCGGCTTGGGGCAGTTCGCACGTCTG
>Ga0233425_10009027_pt1 | contig 12876 bp, 15 predicted proteins | sample Watercolumn_Towu_2_FD_181712 | JGI IMG/M metagenome (GOLD analysis project Ga0233425, IMG submission 181712) | Freshwater microbial communities from Lake Towuti, South Sulawesi, Indonesia - Watercolumn_Towuti2014_140_MG | ecosystem: Environmental > Aquatic > Freshwater > Lake | place...
TGACCTCAAAGAAGAGTTTATAGATGCAGGCAAGCAGATGAAATGGTACCCTGACCATATGCGCGTCAGGTATGACAACTGGATTAAAGGTCTGCAGTGGGACTGGTGCATTTCTCGTCAGAGATTTTTCGGAGTTCCATTTCCAGTGTGGTATTGTAAAAAGTGCAATGAGATAATCCTTGCAGAAGAAAAAGAGTTGCCTGTTGACCCGCTAAGTGACCATCCTAAGCACCCATGTAAATGCGGTTCAAAAGAGTTCAAGCCAGAGCAGGATATCCTTGACACGTGGGCAACATCATCGTTAACCCCGCAATTATCAATTCAATTGTTAAAAAAGAAAAAAAATTACAAACAGTTGTATGAAAAACTCTATCCAATGAGTCTGCGGCCGCAGGCGCATGACATTATAACATTCTGGCTTTTCAATACTGTTGTCAAAAGCAGATTGCATGTTAATCAAAATCCGTGGAAAGAAATCATGATAGCAGGCCATGCACTTGACCCACATGGTAAAAAAATGAGCAAAAGCAAAGGCAATGTTGTTGAGCCGCAGGAAGTCTTGAAAAAATATGGTGCAGATGCATTGCGATTCTGGGCATCTGGCTGCAAATTAGGCGATGATTTGCCGTATATGGAAAAAGACCTTGTCACAGGGAAAAAAATGATTACAAAACTCTGGAATGCATCGCAGTTCTGTTTAATGAATCTCAAGGATTTCAATCCGCAGACATTTGATGCAAAAAAATTAAAGCCAATTGACTGCTGGCTTCTCTCAAAATTAAATAGAGTAGTTGTTGAAGCAACAAATGCGTTTGAAGAATATGAATATGCGCGAACAAGATTTTGCACAGAGCAGTTTTTCTGGCATGATTTTTGTGACTTTTATCTGGAGATTGTCAAAGATAGGATATACAATCCAGAAAAGCGGGGAAAAGATGCGCAAGAAGCAGCGCAGTATTGCTTATACACAGGCATTTTGACAGTGCTTAAGCTCATGGCTCCGATTATGCCATACATCACAGAAGCAGTGTATCAAGAGCATTTCAGCAAAAAAGAAAACTGCAAGAGCATTCATATCAGCCAGTGGCCAAAAGTTGAACATAAAGCAATAGTTGACGAAACAGCAGGAGATTATATTGTCAATATTATTAGTGCTGTGCGAAAAGCAAAATCAGAAAAAAGCAAGTCATTGAAAGAGCCTGTCAAGCAGATAATCATTGAATGCCAAGCTGAAAGACAAAAAGCATTGGAAGCAATGTTTGACGATCTTTGTGCAGCATGCATAGCAGAAAAAGCAGTATTTGGCGCTGGAGACAGAGAAATAGAGAAAGAAGTAAAAATATGTGTAGAATTCTGAATTTATTGATTTTTATTCTCTATCAGCGACAATAAAACACACGAAAAGTATATAAAGAAAAGCAGATGTAAACGTCACATGATTGATCTCATTAATAAATTTGTGAGAAAAGTTTTTCGGGATTTGTTCCAAAAGAAAAAGAATCTCAAAATAGGAATCTATGGACCGCCGAACGCTGGAAAAACTACCCTTGCAAACCGCATCTGTAAAGATTGGCTTGGAGAAGAGTTAGGTGTTGTTTCTCCTGTTGCGCATGAAACACGAGAAATTCAGTTAAAAGAAAAAGTAACAATAAAATCAAGAGATGATAATGAATTAACATTCAGTTTAATAGATACTCCTGGGATTGCAACAAAAGTTGATTTTGAGGATTTTATGAAAGCAGGAATGAAATCAAAAGAAGCAAAAGAGCGGGCAAAAGAAGCAACAAAAGGAGTTATTGAATCAATAAAATGGCTTGATGACATGGATGTTGTTATTGTTGTGCTTGATGCAACACAAGACCCGTACACTCAAGTCAATATTACAATCATTGGCAATCTGCAGGCAAGAGATATTCCTGTACTTGTAGTGGCAAACAAAGTGGATTTGAAAAAAGCAGATGTCAAGCGCATTGAAGCTGCATTCCCACAGTATGACATTGTCGCGATAAGTGCAAAAACAGGAACAAATATTGATCAGTTTTATGAAGGATTGTTTGCAGTTGCAGGGTGACAAGATGTTAACACTCCAATATCTTCCATATGGTGAAATCGAACAACTTCCCTCTGAAGAGAGAGTAAGCAAAATACTTGCTATTGTCAAAAAAAATAGAATTGTTCTCTTAGAAGGAAAATTAGAAAGAGCAGAAGAAACAGAGCTTATCAAGCAGACAATGGAAAGCATTAACGATCATTTCAAAGGCATTGAGCTTGGCGCTATTGACCCTGCGCAAAAAGAAAATGCTGCAATACTTGCAAAAATACGAAAAAGCATGGTAAGTATGCTCATGGGCAACAGACAGGGTATGACAATTATAGGTCCTGCATCTATTGTCAAGCAGATAAAACAAGATCCTGAAAAGATACAAGTTTTTACAGATGTAAAAAGGAGATAATATGCCGCATCAATGTGTCCGCTGTGGAATTTTTTACAATGACGGCGCAGAGGAGATTCTCAAAGGATGTTCATGCGGCGCAAAACTCTTTTTCTACGTCAAAAAATCAAAGCTGAAAAAAGCAAAAAAAGTTGCAGAAGAATTAACTGATGACCAGAAAAAAGAGATTGAAACACAGGTTCATGACATTGCAGGATTCTCAAGTGAAGAACCTGTTGTTCTTGATTTTGAAGCAGTAAATGTTGTTGAGTCTGGAAAATTTGAGATTGACCTTGTCAACGTCATGAATAAAGAAAAACCATTAGTCTATAAATTAGAAGAAGGCAAGTATATGATAGATGTTGCTGAAAGCTTCAAGAGAAATAAAGAAGCAAAAGAAGAAAAGAATTAACGCCCAGTCATAATCTCAACAACGTCTCTATTTTTTAATACGTGTTCTCTGCCAAGACTCATTTTTGTTTTTACATCAATAGCACGAACGAATTTGTTTCCTATATCTGTATGAATCCGAAATGCAAAGTCTAATGCAGTGGAATTTGGAGGGAGTAAAAAGCAGTCTGGCAGGCATCTGCCTTGTGAATCAACAAGATTGTTCACTCCGCCTGGAAATACTGCAATATATCTGAGCAGTTCAAATACAGCAATATTCAAAACCTGCTGTACTCCTGTTGATTTGTAATGCGAGAGAATATTTTTTCTGATAAAATCAAGCGCTTTTGCCTGTTTTTCAGAAAGTTTTGTTGGCGCTGAAACTGAGAATACAGCATCTCCTGGAATGTACGAAATTAATTCGTGTTTTGATGCTTCCCGTAAGGCCAATTCTGCTTCTGCAGAGCAGGGAACAACAGTATATTCAGGAAATTGCTTTTTCATGCGCTCATAATTTTTTTCAGCGCCAGGGACATCAATTTTGTTTGCTGCAATAAGCATAGGTTTTGTATGTTTTCTAAAGTATGATGCAAGCTGTTTAAGCTGTTCTTCGTTCCATGAAACAATTTTTTCAGGGTCTAAATGAAACTGCTTCATTCCTGCCTCAACTAAAACTTCTGTAACTCTTACAGCTGATAATTGTTTTGCAATTGCTCTGCTGACCTTTGATTTTTCCTGCTGAACTTGTCTAGTAAATTTCTCCCAGCCCCCTTTCATAATAGCAAGGTACCACATGTCTAATTCCAACTCTAAAAATCGAATATCATTGCAGGGATCATAGCTTAATGGTTCAACAGGCTCTCCGTGTGCATTAACACTGCCAGAAATATCCACAATGTGAATAAGAACATCTGCTTGGTTAAGGTCATTCAAAAACTGGTTTCCCTTTCCTTTGCCGAGGTATGCTTCTGGAACTAAGCCAGCAACATCAAGCATTTCTATTGGCACAAACCGCTGATTGTGCAGGCAATATCCTTCTCGGGGATTGCACTGTTTTTGAAAATCTTTGTCAACACAATCTATTCTGACGTATCCCATTGCGCGATTGGGTTTAATAGTTGTAAATGGATAATTAGCTATTTCAACATTAGCCAGTGTTGCTGCTTTGAAAAATGTTGATTTTCCAGCAGAGGGTTTTCCTACTAATCCTACAAGCATAGTTTCACCAAAAACTGAAGAAAAAACCCAGCTATATTAAGTTTGTGGAAAGATTTATATTTCTGTAATCCAAGAAAATGGTTATGGACATTCATATTGGCTTTTTTCGTGCAAAAGCAGTCGGCGAGTATTTTGACCTGAAGCGAACCTATAAAGACATTAGATATTGGCTTATTGGAGAAGGATACTGTGATTCTAACACCACAAATTTTCCAGAAAGATATTTTTATCTCAGTGAAACCCAGAAAGACGGCAAAATATTCTATGTGTGGTGGAGGCCAAAAAAAGCATTAGGAATATTTAGTGGCCCTCTTTCAGGAGGCAAAGGTGTTGAATTCTACAAAGGCCTCAAAATCAATATGGTTGGTTTAAAGTTTAAGGATGCAGAAATTATGCATCAAGGCAAAAAGATAAAAGTGCAGAAAGGCACATTTGAAATCATTGTGCATGCAACACTGCATTTTGGCATGCCTTCTTGGGAGAAAGGAAGCAGTTTTGAGAGAGGGTTGTTTGATTTGTTCTGGAAAAGAATCTACAAAAAGAGCATTGAAACCTATAAAAAAGAAGCATTAAATGACATGTATAAGTTCCAGGCGCATTTAAAGAAGATAATGGACATGGAAACCTGGCGTCCAGAAGGCAAAACCTTTGAACCTCATTTTGGTCTTCCAGAGACAGAATTTTGAGAAACTTTTTAAACAAATTATTTTTCTTTGTTTCCATGCCTCCGTAGCATAGTAGCCATTGCGGCGGTTTTGTATATGCAAATCAAAAGAACCGCAGGTCGAGGGTGCAACTCCCTCCGGGGGCTTTGTACTTCTGGTGTAAAGCCCTAAGTGTGTCCACAATTGGGCCCTTGATTTCGAACAAGATTTATAAGTCATAAAAACCATATGACGAGTACTGATTCTTGGAGGCAAACATGGACATACACAAATGGGACAAGAAATACCACGCAGCAATCCGAAGTGTGAAGAAAGCTGCAATAGCCCAGAAAAACAAAGATATGATTCTAACGTTTGCGAATGAATTAATGCTGGAAAACACCTCAAAGCCAAGAATCATCAAGTATTTGTGCACATTAAAGATAATTGCTGAGAATCTGGGAAAGAACTTTGACAATGTGACTATTGAGGATTTGAAGCAATTTGTCGGCAGATTGCAGGAAAAAACAGGATTGTCTCCATGGACAAGGCATAGTTATAAGATAGTTTTGAAGAGATTTTACAAATGGGTTGAAGGAACAGCTGAATACCCTGAAAAAGTTGCATGGATAAAGAGCAGAATCAGCAGAGCAGAGCAAAAACTGCCTGCTGAAGGAGATTTGCTTACAGAAGGCGAAGTACTCCAAGTCCTTTCTGTTGCAGAGCATCCTCGGGATAAGGCATTTTTGTCAGTGCTTTGGGAAAGCGGCACTCGAATCAGTGAACTTGGCAATCTGAAAATGAAAAATGTTGCATTTGACCATCATGGCACTCTCATAACTGTACAGGGCAAAACAGGATCACGAAAAATACGAATTATAGCAAGTACGCCCTATATTGCAAATTGGCTCAATATGCACCCTATGCGTCAAGACCCTGAAGCACCGCTCTGGATTAACATTGGCACAACAAATCATAATCAGCCAATGGAATATAATGGCATAAGAACATTGATACAACGCTCGTTTGAAAAAGCAGGGATTGTCAAACGAGTGCATCCGCATTTGTTTAGGCATTCTCGTGCAACCTTTATGGCACGGCATTTGACAGAATTTCAGATGAATCAATATTTTGGCTGGGTGCAGGGTTCAGGCATGCCTGCAACCTATGTGCACATGAGCGGCAGAGATGTAGATAATGCGATACTGACTATGAATGGCATTGCTTTAGATGAGAAAAAAGAAGTGAAAATTAATATTCAGAAATGTCCGCGTTGTGAATTAATTAATAGTGTTGATTCAAAGCACTGCTCACGCTGTGGTGGAGTTTTGGATTTAAAATATGCAATGGAAATCGAAGAACAGCAAAGACAAACATTTGAAATCCGGCAAAAAGCAGATAACTTAATGAGCAGATTAATGAAAGATCCAGATGTGCAGAAAGTGATCATAGAAAAGTTGAAAGGGATGGTATGAAATCACTTTGAATTTCCTAAAGCCAAACACATGTTTAAAATATATTCCTTAGGTATTTTTGACAAATCAAAATGAGTACCAAACTCCATAAAGATTCCATAAGGAGCTACTGATTTTTTAGGCGTTATAAACGCAGGAGTCAAAGTTTCTTCTTCAGAAAAAGTTAGAATACCCTCTTCAAAAGATCTTGTTGTTTGTCTTTCTGTTGGCGGATTTCCTTTATAACCAACTAAACAAAAATATTCAGTAGAAGGTAATACTCTATCTACTTCAGATCCTAATATATCACTCACTTCTGATATAGTTCCTGCATCAGATTGTATAATGATTCTTCCGTTAGGTTTAATTATTCTCTTTGCTTCATTCCAAAATGCATAAAATAAAGATCTATTTTTACCAAAAGATGGATCAAGCATAAATGCTGTCACAAGATCATAACTTTCATCTGGTTGTTTTGACATATATTCAATACCATCAACAGCTAAAGCTTTTTCTTGAGGTAAAATACCTGTAGCAACTAATTGGTCAATACTTTTACCATTTAAGTCTACAGCAGTTATATCTGCACCATTTGATACAAGAACATATGTGCATCCACCAGTATCGCAACCAAAATCTAAAACCTTACCAGTGAGTGTATCTCTTGGAACATAGCCTAAAACAGATACTGCTGAGAGTAATGTATATGTATGTCCTGCTCTGAATCTTTGAATATCTGGTCCCATAGCCTGATAAATAGGGTCAGATTCATCTAATTTTTTTAATAGATTTTGAGACATATCCTCTCAAAAAGAACACTTGTTTATAAAGTTTTCTGCTATTTTACCACTAAATAGTGACTATTTAAATCGAACCTAAGTGATTTTGTAGCGTTAAATATGACTGTTGGATTTTCAGATTTTTCTGTGTAATCTGCTTAAAGGTTGTAATTTGTAATGTTAAGTATTTGTGCGAAAGTTATACTTCCTATAATAAATTATTTGAACAATACAACACTTAACAATCACACCCTTACTTGTTCGGTTTGAAAATGTTGTATTTACACATAATCGTGATTGAATGTTTTAATTAGTAGTGGTTTGACACCGTACCTATATGTAATATTTTTTAGGAAAGGAGTTGAAAGGGGACAAGATAACGAATTATAGAAAACTTAATATGCTTATGCTTTCTCTTTATAATCATGGCATTTTGGTCTCGTAGCCCTAAAGTACTTCGTACAAAAAAAGCATTACATAATTCGCTTCAAGAAGGACATAGTAAACGTAAATATTTGATTATTTCTATTGTATTTATAGTTTTATTAATTGGCTCATATTTTAAGGTTCCATTTGATAAAATAGTTATAATGTTGGTTATATTAGGACTAGTAGCATACTGCGTTTGGCAAGTATATTTGAAAGAAAACGAAAAAAAATATTGAAAGAATAGTGGATAAGATTGTTGAAAAACATGAAAAAGAGATGTTAAAAGAGAAAGGAACAAAAAACATATTCAAATATATGATTCATCAAAGAACAGGGTGGATATTAATTCGTGTAATAGGGATTCTTTTAATAATAATCTTTTTTATGAACTTAAACAATATGTGGTTAGGGATTATTTTTTTCATATCCTTTCTTTTGGTTGCTTTGTGGATTTGGTCATCGGAATTAAAGAGTTGAAATATAAGAGAAATACTTTGATAATCTGCACCATCAGTTGCATCATCTGAATTTTTGAGTTTTCTGTGTAATGCGATTGAAACATTCAATTTGCATTGTCACATTTTTCTCCAATACTTAGATCCAACCAAAGAAAAAACCAAACTTGATGAAAGGTGACAGAAAGTGGCTTCTTTATAAATTTCTGTCAAGTTAGTCGTCAAGTTTCAAAACACCCTCTTTCTGTAGAACTGCGATTAAAAGTTTCAATAAATACTGTTTGAAATCTTCCCTAAATGTAACATTTTTTGGGAAGGAGTTGAAAGGTGACAAATGAAAGAGATTTCAAAAGTAATTTATAGTCTAAAATAATCCCCTTTATTTTATGAAAATAAGAAGAGTTATACTTTTTTTCTTATTGTTAATTATAGGAATATCTCTTAGTTATGCATCGGAAACCCCTGAATATGATTTTGAGGTAATATCATACTCCTTTACAAGTTTTGGAAGTATTATTAATACAACCATCCCACTCGAGGATAATACACAAATAATTACAGGCTCTATGTTTCAGTATAATTTTACATTGAGAACAAATAATGAAAATATTACATCCCCCCAACCATTTTTAATTCAAGTGTTTAGTCCATCAGGAGAGATTATCGATACAAAAGAGTATGAAGTTAATATATCTTCAATAAATTTTTCAATAACTTCTCAAAATACCCCAGAATCATGGAGATTAATTTATGTAGGTACCTCCGGAGTTTATAAGATTCAATTATCGTCCCTTAATAAAAAGATGTTATATGAGTATAAAACAGTAGGTATGAAACCTTATTATCGCCATGATACTTTTTTCCCTTACTTCTTTGAGGCAATAAGTCCTGAAGAAATACGCTTAAATAATCTTACTTTAGAGATAAATGAAGCAAATAAAAATTTAAGTGAGACGAATATAAAGTTAAGTGAAGAAATGAAAGATATCGCAAATAAGAGCCTTACAGCTTCTAATCTTATGGCTATTGTTGCAATAGTTACATATCTCTTTATGTTAGTAGAATATATCTTCAAATACCTTATTGTAACAGAAGAGAAAAATAAAACAGAAATAGATCTTAAAAAAGAAGAAAAAATAAAAGGATACCTTTATACATTAAAAGTTATAATTTTTATCCTTCTGTGTTTATTTGCAATTATTATATTAATTTGGTATTATTCCTTAAATCACTAAAAAACAATCAACTCAAATAAATTAAAAGATTTTGAGATAACATTGTAAGAAGATTGTAGAGTACGTCCTTCTTTTAGAGCACTAAGTTAAGCTTGTATTTAACTCAAGTTGTCAGTATCGTTTGAGAAGAAACAGATGCTCTTGTTGATGCTTCTAAGTAATTAAGAACATCCATACTTGATTCAATTTCTTTACCTTTCCACTCATTTATTATTTGAGGAAGCCCTTCATTAGGTAAGAGATTTAAGGATCGATTAGGACAAAAAATAGGAATTCTCTGTTCATAAGCAATTTTAGTTTGTATCATTGCTCCCCCTCTTTGTCCACTAGCAACCATTACAATTGCATCGGAAATACCTGATGTAATTCTATTTCGTTGAACTAATGCTATTGCTGAACCAGGAAAATTAGGTAAATGCTCTGAAATTAGAAGTCCCTTAATACTTATCTCTTTAAATAAACTAAAATGTTCTTCAGGAAACATTCTAAAAAAACCTGATCCAAGAACACAAATAGTTTTTCCAGCAGCATCTAATGCCCCTTTATGAGCAGAATAATCTACGCCTACCGCTCCACCACTAACTATAACATAATCCTTTTTGACAAAATCCTGTGCAAGATTATATGTCCATTTCTTTGCAGTTTCATCTGCTTTTCTACTTCCAACAATTGCAATTTTTTTTAAGTATAGCAAATCTAAATTTCCTTTTAAGAATAATATTACTGGTGGATAAGGAATATTTTTTAGAAAAGAAGGATACCGGTCATCAATTAAAGGCATAATTTCAATATGATGAGAATTACATTCATCAATTATTTTTAAGAAATTTTCATCAGAAGCCCCTTTTAATTTATGAAATTCAACAAGCATTGGTTCATTAAAGATTCTTGTTCTAAGTAATTCATTATCAGACATTAAAAATATCTTTTCTAAGTTAGGAACTAACTCAGAAAGTTTCATTAATTTGATAGGGCCCAATTTAGGGACATTTATCAATTTCATCCATTTCACTAATTGATTATTATTAAACTTCATGTTTAACGTCTCCTTTGATAATTGGGCTATTTGAGTTATTAGTTCCTAATGCAAATGATACCACCGCCAATACTCCTGCTTTTTTTAGTACCTCCGCACATTCTAAAACCGATATCCCTGAAGATCTAATATCATCTATAAGAAGAATTGTCTTACCCGAAAGATCATTCAATTTAAGAGTAAATTTTCCATGAAGATCATGATAACGATTCTGACGACCTCTTTCTACACTTTTTTGTACAGGCTGTCTATCAAATAACACCTTAATAGGTTTACCTAACTCATGAGATATAATTTCTGCCACACCTATAATGTTAGGATAATATTTATTATTTCCATTAGGAATCAAACTGATGACATCTATTTGTTCCAATCTTAAATCGTTCTTAAATTTATTCAGACAATCCAAAATAAAAGGTTTAAAATAAGTTGATTCATCTTTGCAAGTTTCTTTTGTTTGAAGAAGGATTTTAGAATATTCATCTTGTGAATGATATTTTTTATGATAATAAAAACGAGGAGTAATTGCTTGTACTTCTAAATCAGGATATAAATCATCTTTGATTATAGATCTTACACATCCTTTTTCTTGATGTTCTTCAGGCCTCACCGCAATTTTCCACTCAATTTTCATGAAAACACTTCCCTTTAGGATTTTACTAATATATTAAGATTAAACAATAAGACTATATATATCTTACGCACACTTGTCCAGTGGCTTTTATGTCCAGTGGAGAATCTAAACAAGAATCGAGATTATCAATAAATCCAATAAAATTCCGAAGAATATAAATACTTAAACATCTTATTTATCGTCTAGGATCAGGTACTGTAAATCTGACATCCGGGTAACTCCGGGGGCTTTGTACCATTCAGTCCTAAAGCCTCTTCTATTTAAGGTTTCAAAGCTTTATGTATTGTCGTAACATACAATTTCATCTGCAGTTCTACTGCTTTCCAATCTTGCTGAGAAATATCGCTTCCTTCGTATTTATTTCTGTTTCGTGTTGTTCGTATTTTTTCAAAGAAACTCCAGTCTAAATCAAGTTTTGGATATTTTACACAGATATATGCAAAAACACCCTGATGGTTGCTAATCTTAAATCCGTCACATCGTATGAGTGCTTCACATAATTCTCGCAAGACATCATAGTACAAGGTATAAATAATTCTCCAATTAATGATTTTTTGCTTTAAGAGAAATTCAATGTATTCTGCATTTTCCAGAGCAGTTTCATCTTTTTTACTATATCAATATCTTTTTCTGCAATCTTGTATTCTCCTTCTGCTGTTAATTTATCATATACTTCTTCTGCTGTTTTTTCATGCATGCAATGACACCTCAAACGGTTCAATAGTTCCTTTCACATGTATTCCTGCAAGGATATTTGGAATAACAGATGGTTCTAGCCTTTTTAACATTGCTGGAGTTTCATACTGAAATACCTGTATTTCTCTTTTTAATCGCTTTTCAAATAATCCCTTCTCAAAATCCTGTGCTTTGCCATAAATAAACAAATCAATATCACTTTCATTATGCCAGTCGGCACGGCTGAAACTGCCGAAAATAATGACTGTTTTTGCATCTTTTAAGGTACTGAGATGCTCTAAAAATCCTGTTTTTTCAAATTGCAATAAAGCGTATGTTTTCTTTTGTATATGAAAAGAAGGAGTGTTATATTCTGCAATATAGTAAGGCATTTTATTTCTTTTTTTCACTCGTTTAATGAGTCTTTCCTTTAACAATCGTTGAATCCATTCATTTGTTTGCGCTCTGCTTAATTTAGACTGATTTACAAGCTCTTCAAAATGCCAGTGTTTAGTGCTGTAATTGAAAAACAATTCCTTAATATATTCATTACGTTGCATAATAGTACGGATATCCATACTACTATTTAAATATTATTAACGAATTTTATAATCTAAAGAACATAAGTCTCATATTTTATTGCAAGCAATAAGTAAAAATACCGGTGTTTACCACTCCTGAAGAAAATCCTCCGCTGTTGGCATACCCATCACTAATGACAGTAGCAACCCCCCCTGAAGACTTATACCATCGTGGTCCTGTGCCTGCTATTGTTGAGCTGTTGAGTTCAAAGTATAATGTTGAACCGCCTATAACATCAACAGTGACACTGCAATCAAAAGAACGGCAATCATATGCTGTTGCTAAAGGACAATTATTATTTCCTGAAGGAGTATAAATGCCGCTGCTGTATGACCCTCCTGAACACAATGACAATGAAACCTTTTCTGCATAAGTGTTATCATGAAGAATAAGAATAGGAGACATAAATTGAGCGCCTGTTGAGCCTAAAGTAATTCTATCAAAAGAAGACATAGCAAGAGTAATGCCTGATATTATTGAACCTTCAAATCCTCCATCAACATAAACCCCGTGTGTTGCGCCAGGAGCATCAGTTGAAAGTTCAGAACAGATAGTATCTATTGCAACTGTTTGAGAATTATCTGTAATTGTGTCTCCAAGAGTGCCATCAATAGAAACATCAACAGTATGCGTTGCCAGAGTAAGATATGCAGCATTGTCAAACGCATGAATAGTTGCAGTGTATGTTCCTGAGCCAGTTAATTCTTCAGTAACCCCATCAATAGTAACAGAAGCAGTATCAACAGTGCCGCAGATATCTGCAATATTTGCTGTAACTGTAAGTTCAATAGGAAGATTATCAACATAAACTGTAGAAGGAGAAACTGCAACAGAAGTAATTTCAACAGAAGGACAGGTAATCTCAACAGATGCAGAGTTATCAACAACAGTATTTCCTGCTGCATCAGTTCCT
>Ga0233425_10009028_pt1 | contig 12876 bp, 13 predicted proteins | sample Watercolumn_Towu_2_FD_181712 | JGI IMG/M metagenome (GOLD analysis project Ga0233425, IMG submission 181712) | Freshwater microbial communities from Lake Towuti, South Sulawesi, Indonesia - Watercolumn_Towuti2014_140_MG | ecosystem: Environmental > Aquatic > Freshwater > Lake | place...
CATAGGAGGGCAGGGGGAAGCGGGGGAAAAAATTTCAACGAGCGCATTTCGTCAAATTATCTCCGCAGGCGGTAACGGAGCGTAAACGCGCCGACGCGCCTCAGCCCAAATGGAACCACAAACTGGCGATTGTAAGGAAAGAACTGTAGCCGACGACGTCGGTAATCGTCGTCACAAAGGGACCCGATGAGATTGCGGGGTCGAATTTCAGCCGGTCGCAGACGAGCGGCACGATCACGCCGCCGAACGCCCCGGCGACGAGATTCGTGAACATCGCCAACGCCATAACCGGGCCAAGGCCGACATTGTGAAACCAGCTCGCGGCAACGGTCCCGGTCACCAGGCCAAAGGCCGCGCCATTGACGGCGCCGATGGCGAGCTCCCGGAAAATAATGCGCAGGGCGTTGCCGCGGTTGAGCTCCCGCGTAGCGAGCGACCGCACGGCGACGGTCATGGTCTGCGTCGCCGAGCTTCCCCCTTGCCCAGCGATCATCGGCCCGAGTACGGCCAGCGCCACCATTTGTTCGAGCTGCGACTGGAAGGTCTTGAGGACGGAGGAGGTGATGAAAGCGGCGAGCATATAGATGAAGAGCCAGGTGAAACGGCTTCGAACGATCCACCAGAAATCGTCGGTCAGCTCTTCTTCGGGGTTCACGCCGCCAAGCGCCAGGATCTCGTCCGACGCCTGTTCCTGAATGACGTCGACGATGTCGTCGATGGTGAGAACGCCGACGAGCCGTTCCGATTCATCGACGACCGGGACGGAGACGAGATTATAGCGCTCGAAGAGCCGCGCCGCCTCGGCGCCGTCCTCGGTCGCCTTCACCCGCCGGCGATCCGCCTCCATGATTTCCTCGAGCCGGGCGGTGGGTTTGGCGCGCACCAGAGCGTCGAGGAAAACCGTGCCGAGCAAATGGTAGCCGGGATCGACGACAAAGACTTCGAAGAAGTTCTCCGGCAGATTCTCTTCGCCGCTTTCTCGAAAGAAATCGAGCACGCGCCCCGCCGTCCAGAATGGGGGCGCGGCGACAAATGTCGTCTGCATCAGGCGCCCGGCGGAATCCTCAGGATAATCCAGCGAGCGGCGCAGGACGATGCGCTCTTGCGCCGGCAGCGCTTCGAGAACTTCCGCCTGTTCTTTCGGCTCCAGAGTTTCGAGAATGGCGACGGCGTCGTCGCTCTCGAGCTCGCGCACGCCCTCGACAAGGGTCTCGACTGGAAGTTCCTCGAGGATTTCCTCGCGGGTCGCTTCGCCGACCTCCATCAAGGCCGTGAAGTCGAAGTTGGCGCCCATCAGCTCGACGAGACGCGGTCGCGCCTCATGGCTGAGAAGCTCTAACAGAGCGCCAAGGTCGGCCTCATGGAGGTCGCCGACGAGTTCGTGAACCCGCTCCGCGTCGCCAAGCGCGATCGCGCCTTCGACATCGAGAACGAATTCCCGGCTGAAAGACTCCGTCCCGCCGTCGCGGAAGTCCTCGGCGGCGGTCGCCGTATCTTCATGATCGAGCGGCATAGGCGGTCCCGCGCTATATTGTTGGTCGCGCTCTTACCCTGCGGGCGCGAGAAATCAAACCGACAAGCGCCATGACCGCGATTTTTCCCACCGTGAAAAGACCTGAAGCGTCGGCCGAGGCCGCGCCCATCCTGCGGCTCGCGCTCGTGCTGCTGGCGTCCCTATCCGCAGGGCTTCTTTGCGCCCCGTACGACGCGGCGGCCGAGGAGCGGATCTGCGGGCCAGATGCGCTCGGGGTTTCGCGCGTCATTGAAATCGATCGCGCCAAGGGATCGGCGATCGGCTTGCAAAGCTACCCGCGGACGCTCGATCTTCGCGACCACGAGGTGGTTTTGACTTTCGACGACGGACCGGCGTCGGCCACGCCGCACGTTCTCGACGCGCTTGCCAAGGAATGCGCGCGCGTCACCTTCTTTCTCATCGGCCGGAACGCGGAAAGCCTGCCTGCGCTTGTGAAGCGCGCCGCCGCGGAAGGTCACACCATCGGCCACCACTCATACAGCCACCCGGATAGGACGCTTAGGCTCATGAGCGAGGAGGCCGCCAAGGCGGACATCGAGAAGGGGATCGCAGCCGTCAACAAGGCGCTGGGCGCGACGGCGGCGCCCTTCTTCCGCTTTCCCGGTTTCGCCGACACGCCCGCGCTCGCCGCCGACCTGACGGCGCGCGGCTACACGATCTTCGGCTCGGACCTGTGGGCCTCGGACTGGGCGAAAATGACGCCCAAGGCTGAACTCGATCTCGTTCTGTCGCGGCTCGAAAAGACGCGCAAAGGCATCGTGCTCTTCCATGATTCGCAGGCGATCACCGCGCAGATGCTGCCTGAATTCTTGCGCGAACTGAAAAAGCGCGGTTACCAGCTCGTCCATCTCGTTCCCGGCGACGCGCCGACGCCGATCGTCGCCGCCGGTCCGGATTGGACCTCGACGACGGAGCCGATCATCGCCAAGACTCTTGGAGCAAAGTCTCTTCGAGGAAAGGCCAATGAGGGAATGATGAAGGCGGCGCCGCAAACGCTGGGACAGGGCGCGCCGGAGGCGCCGAAACCCGCCAAGCCGTGAAGATGCGGTAGCCGCCGCTCAGCCGCGATCGCAGATATATGCGCTTCTCGAAGCCCAGCAGGAGCCGCTTTTGTAAACGTTTCCGAGATTCCTGCCGTCAAGGGCCAAGGACCAGGTTTTTCCCTTGACCGGAGAAAGCGTTATCGTTTCACCGGAATATTGGAAGCTTACCGCGCCGCCTTCTCGCGAGATTTGACAGGCGCCGCTGTTTAAGACGCGTCCAGAAATCCTGACGTAGCATTTGCCGGTTCGCGCTTCGGACTCGGACGTCTCCCGTTCAGGCGCGCGATTGGTCGTCGCGGATGCGCCATCCTCAATGCCACGCCGCGCCTTTCTGCGCTTTCCCCCGATGTCGTCGTTGAGAAAGTCAGGATCGAGATCGAGATTCGTGATCGACGAAGATAGAGAATTCGACGCCTGGGCGATCGGCGTCGATTCCAGGCCGCCTTGCGCGGATGCGGCGGGCTGTTGCGTCGATGTCGGCTCCACGGGTCCGGCGATGATCGACGGCCGTTCATGAGATCCCAATTTCGGCAGCGCCGCCTCAGCGCCGGCGACGCGCGTCGCGCGCAGCGCGGGTGGGGGGAAGACGATCATTTGACGCGTCGCGACGTCGGCGGGATCGACATTTTGGGGCGGCTCTCCCCATAATGCCGAACTCATGACGATCGCGGTTCCAACAACGACCAGCGCCCCGGCGCCGACGTAAAAAAAGCGCTCGACTCTTTCGAAGTTGCGATCGGATGCAGCTGCGTAAGCCTTAAGGTACGACCCGCTCGGCCGCAAAGACGCCGCCCGCCAATCGCCTTCCATATCTTGCCAAGCATAACGGGCGCGCGTTTCGATCGTGTCCGCCTTTGGCGATGGTCCGCGGTCTCTTAACAACACCGCCATGCTTTCCGCTCCGCACTGATCCAGCGCCAGCGCGAGCATATTGCTTTCGCGAATGTGGCTGATGTTTGCCCGTTGCGGCGCCGCAATCCGCTGCGTCGGACGCCTTTGGGGCGCTAACCTCGATCGAAGAGGGCGGACAATTCCTCAGCCTGAGCCAGGGGCAGGGTGAGGAGACCGACGGCGTCGGGGTTTAGCTGAGGTATCCCCTCAAGGAGAGCATCATTGGAACTCTGCTGCCCTTCCTGCATTATTCGATTGCAGATAACTTCGGCATTTTGAGAAATCGGTAGGAATAAACCGCAGATCGAGCGAGGAGATGAGTCGCGTCCTCTTTGTCTTGACCGCCCTCGGCGCATTGAGCGGTCTGCTTTTGGCGCTGACCGCTCAGAAACGGGAGGGACACGACAGGCTCCCTGATAGTCTCGGCTATGCCGATGTAATTAGCGAAGGAACCCGCTAAATTGAGACGACGGCGAGGTAGCCGCCTTCCGCGAACCGTTTGATCGGTGCTCGCCCTCAGCTCGGCGAGCCGGCGGACCTCTTCTCACCAAAGATGCTGCGTTGGGCTTCGCAGATGGCCCGAGCTTGGCGTCAGAAAAGGCCCGCGACTATTTGTATGTCGACACGAAGTCGCTCGCTATTTCCAGTGGACGCAGCGGAGCTGGCCCATGCCATGGGTCGAGCTATAACGCCGAGTCCATTTCAGGCACTGCTTGCCCTCAGGTGGGTTATATCTGGCGACCTTCTGGACGAAGGACGTCGACCCAAAATCTTCCGGCGGGAGCGGGGGATGCATTGGTCCCGCCGAACCTGGCATGGTCGCGGCAAAGAAAAACGTTCCGCAAAGAGCCCCGAACAGGGCGGTCTTCAAACTCCGGCTCATTTTTTTCCTCCCACAATTTCAAGTCTACACTGAAAAAGGTAGGTCGCCGCGGCGCTGCGTCCACTGCTCCGCCAGAGCGAATGTGGCATTGTCAGAACGAACCGAGCGACCTCGGTGGCCATGTGTCGCCGGGTCTTTCGCCGCAAAAAAGCTTCCTATAACATGCTGCCCGGTGCGAATTTAATTTCAAATAAATATTAGAGGAGTTTTGAATTATGGGCCTTCTTGGATGCATCAGCAAATCAGCCGCCGTCGGTCCGACATTCGACCTTAAGACGCATATCTTGGGCATTTGGGAAACGATTGGAAGCTGCCAATTCACAACGCTCACGGAGTCGGCGGTCGAGGTGAAGGGAAACGCCTCCTTCCTCAAGCAGAAATTCGACTTCGACATATTGGTGACCGATGGATCGAACGGACAGCCAATCCTAACGGTCAACGGTCAGCCGGACCCGAAGGCTACGCGCGACGGTTGCACCATACAAGCCCACGATACGCTCGACGGGATAAAGGTCACCTTCACTACATACAAAAAAATCAATACCGAGATAAAAACGCCCGATCCTTACCCTAATGTCTTTATCAATCCCCGCTGAGCGACTCTTGCTTGGATGATTGATTGATCCGTCCTGACTATCGCCCAAAGTTGTCCGACGTTGTTCGCCGGAACGTGGACGCGAGCCAAATTTGGGCGTCATCAAATGCGAACACGGCGCCTAGCACGAGCGCCGCCAATTAATTTGGGGCGCAGTTCTGGCCAAGGCGTGTTTGCGGTGGATGCAAAGCTTGGTGCGGCCGAGAGGACTCGAACCTCCACTGGTTGCCCAACTAGCACCTCAAGCTAGCGCGTCTACCAATTCCGCCACGGCCGCAAAGGCGCTCCGCTTAAACGCGAAGCGCCGGCGCGCTGCGTCTAACAAATCGCCTCGGGGATGACAAGCGGTGAACGTGCGGACCTTTGATTGGTGTAAAGTGAGGCGATGAGCGAAGCCGCCTGCCAGCCAATGCGCGCCGCCGACACATCGGCGATGCACGCGCCGACCGGCGCGCCGCCGGTCGAATGGCGCGTCAGCGAAGGTCTGGCCGACTATGAAGAGGCGGTCGCCTTCATGGAGGCGCGCGCCGCGGCCATCGCCTCAGGCGAGGCGCGCGAATGCGTGTGGCTCATCGAACACCCGCCGATCTATACCGGCGGTTCTTCGGCGAAGGCGCAGGATCTGCTGGACGCGCGCTTTCCCGTCTACCGCACAGGGCGCGGCGGCCAGTTCACCTATCATGGACCCGGGCAGCGGGTCGCCTATGTCATGCTCGATCTGACGCGCCGCAAAAGAGACGTGCGCGCTTTGGTCTGCGCGCTCGAATCCTGGATCATCGCTACTCTCGCCAACTTCGGCGTTACCGGCGAACGGCGCGCGGCGCGCGTCGGCGTCTGGGTCGAGCGGCCGGAGAAGCCCAAAGGGCCAGGCGGCGAAATGGCTGAGGACAAGATCGCCGCCATCGGCGTTCGCCTGCGGCAATGGGCGAGCTTTCACGGCGTCGCGCTCAATGTCGCGCCGGATCTGACGCATTTTTCCGGCATTGCGCCCTGCGGCGTGCGCGACGCGCATCTTGGCGTCACAAGCCTTGCAGATCTTGGCGTGACGGCGGATATGCAAGCCGTCGACGCCGCTCTGCGCAAGAATTTCGAGACGGTCTTCGGCGCGACCGAGGGCGTTTAGGACGCGGCCGGCGGGCGCGCCTCGCGCGCCGCAAGGGCGGCGAACAGCGCATCGTCTTCATTGACGCCGGCGTTGTCGGTCGTCAGCAGCTTCTCGCCGTAGAAGATCGAATTGGCGCCGGCGACGAGGCAAAGAATTTGCGCTTCACGAGACAGCGAAGAGCGTCCCGCCGAAAGCCGCACCCTCGACTTCGGCATGACGATGCGCGTCGTCGCGATCATGCGCAGGAGATCGAGCGGGTCGATCTGCGCGCGTCCGGCGAGCGGCGTGCCCTCGACCGCGACCAGCGCATTGATCGGCACGCTTTCCGGATGCGGATCGAAAGACGCAAGCGTCTGCAACATCCCGGCGCGATCCTTGACGCTTTCGCCCATGCCGATGATGCCGCCGCAGCACATCTCTAAGCCCGCGCCGCGCACGGCTTTGAGCGTGTCGAGACGGTCCTGATAGGTGCGCGTGGTGATGATTTCCCCGTAGAATTCTGGGCCGGTGTCGAGATTGTGGTTGTAGGCGGTGAGCCCGGCGTCGACGAGCCGTTTGGCCTGTGACTCATTGATCATGCCAAGCGTGACGCAGGCCTCCATGCCGAGCGCGCGCACGCCGCGCACCATGTCGAGCACGGCGTCAAAACGCTTGCCCTCGGGCGCCGAACGCCAGGCGGCGCCCATGCAGAAGCGATCGGCGCCGGCCTCTCTCGCGGTTCTCGCGGCGGCGAGCACGTCCGTCGTCTCCATGAGATCGACGCGGTCGAGCTTCACCTCGCGATGATGCGCCGATTGCGGGCAATAGGAGCAGTCTTCCGGACAGCCGCCGGTCTTGATCGACAAGAGCGCCGCCTTCTGCACGTCATTGACGTCGTGAAAGCGCCGATGGACGGCGTTCGCCTGTGCGACGAGATCGAGCAGCGGCTGATCGTGGATGGCGACGATCTCGTCGACGCGCCAGTCATAGCGAAGCGAGAAATCAACTGGCGCGTTCACGCCGAACCTCCGGCGTCGCGGCTTTGCGAGCGATGCTGGGAGCGCGCGGCGAGTTTGCGCTGTGGCGCAGCCGGCGTCTCAGCGTTCGTCGTCTTGTTGCGCGCGCCGCGCAACGTCGCATAAGCGACGAAAAGCGCCATTGCGACGTCGAAAGCCGCGTTGGCGATCACGAAAGGCGCTGGAGCGAATTGCGACCCGGCGCCGATATAGTGAAAGTAGATTGCGTAGAGCGGTTGCATCACGAAGCCCGCGACGACCCACCAGGGCGAACCGATGATCGTCATGCCGGCGAGCGTGCCGAAAACGGCGACGCCGGTCATCTCGAAGCCGACCCAGGCGCCTGGCTCCTCGGCGCGAAAGGCGAAGCCGACGTACAGGAAGGACAGCGCAATCAGCGCATAGGCGGCAATGCGCTGCGCGGCGGCGCCCGACCATCGGCAGAACGCGAGAAGGCCCAAGGCAAAGACCAGGCCGACTGCGGCGAAGACAAGAATTTCCGTTGTGTCGAGCATCGCTTGACCATTCGCGCCGCGAGGTGCGGAGATGAGGCGTAAGTTCGCCGAAGTCTATAAGCGGGCGGGCCGCCTCGAACAAGTGTCGCGTCGAAAAGGCCTCCGAAGCCTGCTATAGCTACCCAGAGGCGCCTTGAGGCGCGGATTGTTTGAGGATCGCGACAGATATCATGCAGCTCGAGGCGCAGGCGCAGGAAAAGCCCGTCACGCTCGCTCCGGCGGGCGCGGAACCAGATGCCTTAAAGGGCGACGAATCCCTCATTGAGGACATTCGCCTGCTCGGACGTCTGCTCGGCGACGCCGTTCGCGAACATGAGGGGACCGCGGCCTTCGAGCGCATCGAGACGATCCGTCGACTTTCTGTCGCGGCCAGCCGCAATGGGGACGCCGAGGCCGACAGGAATCTCGACGCGCTGCTGCGCTCGCTGACGGCGGAAGAGGCGCGCACCGTGATCCGCGCTTTCAGCTATTTCTCGCATCTGGCGAACATCGCCGAAGACTTGCATCCGCTGCAGCAGCGCGCCCGCGCGCAGGCGAGCGGCGCCCTCACTGGCGCGCCGAGCCTCGCCACGACCTTGGCGCATCTGCGCAAGGCCTCCGTCGGCGCCGGCAAGATCGCCCAGGCGCTGGCGCGCGGCTGGATCTCGCCGGTGCTGACGGCGCATCCCACGGAAGTGCGCCGCAAGAGCCTGCTCGATGCGGAACACGCGATCTTCAAGCTGCTCGCCGCGCGCGAACATATGCGCGGAAAGGCCGAGCGCGGGCAAAACGAGATGCAGCTTCGCGCCCGCGTGTCGCAGCTTTGGCAGACTGAGCTCTTGCGCCATTCGCGATTGACCGTGCGCGACGAAATCGAGAATACGCTGAGCTATTATCGCAGCACCTTCTTGCGCGAGATCCCTCGCCTTTACGCCGACATCGAACAGCGTCTCGAAGGACTGCGCGTGCCGCCTTTCCTGCGCATGGGCGCTTGGGTCGGCGGCGATCGCGACGGCAATCCGAATGTTACGGTGGAGTCGCTCTCGACCGCGATGCGCATGCAGTGCGAAACGGCGCTGCGCTTTTATCTCGTTGAAGTCCATGAGCTCGGCGCCGAACTGTCGATTTCGCGCCGTTACGCCGGCTGCACCAAGGCGCTCGAGGAGCTTGCGACGCGCTCCGGCGACGACAATCCGCATCGCGACGACGAGCCCTATCGCCGCGCCCTCATCGGCGTCTATTCGCGCCTCGCGGGCACTCTGGAGAAGCTGACCGGCGGGCAGGCGGCGCGCCACGCGGTCGCGCCTGGCGAACCTTACGCCAATTCATGGGCGCTGCTCGCCGATCTCGTCACCATCGACGAATCCTTGCGGGTGCATCACAGCGAGGTCATCGCCACGCAGCGGCTCGAGCCGCTGATCCGCGCCGTCGAAGTCTTCGGTTTTCACCTTGCGACGCTTGATTTGCGGCAAAGCTCGGATCGGCATGAGGAGACCATCGCCGAACTTCTCGGCGTCGCGCGCGTCGTCGACGATTACGCCGCGCTGCCGGAAGCCGAAAAGCAGCAGTTGCTGCTGAGGCTGCTCAGCGATCCGCGGCCCGTGCGCCTGCCGGGCGCGACATATAGCGACCGCGCAACCAGCGAATTGACGATCATGGAGCGCGCGCTCGAAATGCGCCGTCTCTATGGCGATGAGGCGATCCGCCATTACATCATCAGCCACACTGAAACGGTCAGCGACCTGCTCGAAGTGCTGCTCCTGCAGAAAGAATGCGGCTTGATGCGCGGCACGCTCGATCCGCGCGACGCTCAATCCGTCATCGCTGATCTCATCATCGTGCCGCTCTTTGAGACGATCGACGATTTGCGCAACGCCGCGCCGATCATGCGGGAATTCTACGCTCTCCCCGGCATCCTGAAGCTCGTCGTCAATTCCGGCGGGCAACAGGACGTCATGCTCGGCTACTCCGACTCCAACAAGGATGGCGGCATCTTAACGAGCATATGGGAGCTCTATCGCGCTTCGACCGCGCTCGCGGAATTTTTCGCATCCCTGACGAATGTGACACTGCGCCTTTTCCATGGACGCGGCGGAACCGTCGGGCGCGGCGGCGGCCCGAGCTACGACGCCATTCTCGCGCAGCCGCCTGGCACAGTGAATGGCCAGATCCGGCTGACCGAGCAAGGCGAGGTCATTGCAGCGAAATACGCCAATCCGCAGATCGGCCACGTCAACCTCGAACTGCTCGTCGCGGCGACGCTCGAAGCGACGCTGCTCTCCGAGCACAAAACCCCGGCGCCGGAGTTTCTGGACGCGGCCGAAGAATTATCTCAGGCCGGCATGGCGGCCTATCGCGGCCTCGTCTACGGAACCGAAGGCTTCGTCGATTTCTTCTTTTCTTCGACGCCGATCTCGGAAATCGCCTCGCTCAACATCGGGTCGCGTCCCGCCTCGCGCAAACCTTCACGCCGCATCGAGGACCTGCGCGCGATTCCTTGGAGCTTTTCTTGGGCGCAGGCACGCGTGGCGTTGCCGGGATGGTACGGCTTTGGATCGGCGATCGCGCATTTCATCGAAAAGGACGAGAAACCGCGGCTCGCGCTGCTGCGCCGCATGAGTCAGGAATGGCCGTTCTTCCGCGCGCTGCTCTCGAACATCGACATGATCCTGTCAAAAACCGACATGTCGATCGCGCATCATTACGCCGGACTCGTCGAGGACAAAGCGCTGGCGGCGCGCATCTTCGGCATGATCGAGGCGGAGCATGCGCGCGCCAATGAAGCGCTCGAAAAAATTCTCGGCTCCAAGGAGCGGCTTGCGGACAATCCGACGCTCGCACGCTCGCTCAGGCACCGCTTCCCTTATATCGCGCCGCTCAACTATCTGCAGGTCGAACTGATCCGCCGCCATCGCGCAGGGGAGCGCGGCGAAGACATTCGCGAAGGCATATTGATGTCGATCAACGGCATTGCGGCGGGCTTGCGCAATACGGGATAGGTAAGCGACGGGCCCTCAGGGCGCGCCAAGGACATCATGCGGGATCATCGAAAGGATCGAGAGTCATGAGCGCAGGTAGTCAGTTCAATGACATCAGCCTGGACGAGTTGAAGTCCGGCCTCGCGTCAGGGCGAATCTTGCTTGTCGACGTGCGAGAGGCTGAAGAATATGCGGCTGGTCATATCGCCGGAGCGCTGTTCAACCCGCTGTCGAAATTTGATCCGAGCAAACTGCCGGTCGCGGGCGAGGGCCAGCAGGTTGTCATCTATTGCCGGTCGGGGCGGCGCTCGGTGACGGCGATGGAACAGGCGCGGCTCGTCGGCCGGCGCGACGCAAACACGCATTTCGGCGGCGGCATCCTCGCCTGGCTCAACGCCGGTCAACCTGTCGTCGAAGGCATGTGAAAAAGCGTTTCCCAAAAAAATGATGTGGCCGGTTCGGTCGGTCGAGTGGGCGTCTGCAGACGGTTCGCCGATCAAATTTAAGAGTGACAGCCTACTCTGGGTGGTCGGTGCGCGCGCTCAGGCTCTCTGCATCGACAGGTGTCGCGACCGGCGCATAAGCGTCAGACGGCTCGACTTTTTCGGCTTTCGCTTCGCGGATATCCTCGTAGGGCACAAATTCTTCTGCGCCCCCGCTTTCTATCTTCTTCGGATATTGACCGCGCAACCAGGCGACGAAGTCCATGAGCGCAGTGAATTTTAGATCAAGCATTTGGTCATCCAAGTTGAGCCCAGGGATAGGACATGCTTCCAATTGTTTTATGACATCGAGATGTCACGCTCGTGAGATTGGAGCTCCTCACTGCTCAGATGAGGCGATAGCGAGCCCCGCGCGGCGATCGATTCTCCCTTGCATCTTGAACGGCCAGATCAACCCGACGTTTGCTTTGGCGCCTACGCCGTCCACATTGCCAGCGTCAGGCAAATGTTCAGTAACTGAATGTAGCGTCATGACTTTTTGAGGCGACCTTATGAAGGATCAGTATCGAACAATCAGCAAAGAATATTCACAGGCGCGAAAAGATGATGTCACCAATTTCCTCGAGACGCCATCAGTCCAATCCGTGCTGGGCAATATCCGGGGGGCGAGCGCCATCGACTACGCGTGCGGGACGGGCCATTATTCTCGGCTGCTGAAGAAGCTTGGCGCGAAATATGTGCTCGGCGTCGATCTGTCGCCCGCGATGATCGAAGTTGCGCGGCAGGAAGAGAACGAGAATCCGCTTGGAATCATTTATGAGGTCGGCGACGCGGCGACGAAGGCCGTCTTCGGATCTTTTGATCTCGCCACCGCCGTCTTTCTGTTCAATTACGCCGAGGATGAGCAGACGCTTCAGCGAATGTTCGGGTCTGTGACGGCGAATTTGGCCCAAAACGGCCGGCTGATAGCTGTCGTGCCGAGCCCGGATTTCATCAACGGTCGAGAAGATACGCTCCCCTACGGCTTCTCTCTCAAGGAGATCGGCGAAGGCCCGGAGAGCCTACGCGTACGGATGAGCTTTCTGGGAGAAGAAGAATTTTCGATCGAGTTCACGCAGTGGAGTCGACGAGCCTATGAGGAGTCGCTGGCGCGGGCTGGGTTTGTTGACGCCCAATGGACGCCCTTCGCCGTCTCGAAGGAAGGCATTGAGCGTTACGGGCAAAAATTCTGGGACGCTATTCTAAGCAATCCGAAAAGCGTCGTTTTGAGCGCACGGAAAAAGCCTTCCTAAAGAATTCGGCCAAGAAAAAATTCCCATATGAGGACGTGATGCTTCTCGTCGATACGGCGGATCAAGACGCCATCTTGAAGGCGCTCGAATTTCCGGGCGTGCAGGGATTCACCACCAATCCGACATTGATGGCGCGCGCCGCCGCCGCCGAAGTTCTGTCGTTGGATGATTACATCGCCGCCGCACGCAAGCTCTGCAGAATGTCCACCGGCATCGGCGCAATTCGGCATCTGATGATTCAGGCGGTGGGAGGCGCAGACGACGCGCCGAAGCAAGCGGCCTTGTATCTCGACGATATAAAGGCCGCGCGCGACAAGAAGCTGTGGATGAAGCTTACGCCAACGCCAATGAGCCTCGCGTGCTGCTCGGCGCTGAAGGGAATGGGCTGCGCTTGTCTGGTCACGGCCGTATTCACGGCGACGCAAGCCTATGTTGCGATGGAGGCTGGCGCTGACGGCGTCGCGGTATATCTGGGCAGGCTGATGCGGCTTGAAACGGACTGGGAAAGTCAACTCGAAAGCATCGCCGCGATTGTCAAGAGCGCTGAACGAACCTTGCTGCTTGCGAGCTTTCCCGATCGACGGACCGTTGAAGTCGGACTTCGATTTAGCCGGGATATTACA
>Ga0233425_10009030_pt1 | contig 12875 bp, 9 predicted proteins | sample Watercolumn_Towu_2_FD_181712 | JGI IMG/M metagenome (GOLD analysis project Ga0233425, IMG submission 181712) | Freshwater microbial communities from Lake Towuti, South Sulawesi, Indonesia - Watercolumn_Towuti2014_140_MG | ecosystem: Environmental > Aquatic > Freshwater > Lake | place: Indonesia...
TCCTGGCAACAACAAAGATCGAGCCGGGCAAATTATCGCTCGGCGAAGGTCAAGCGGGTCCCGCGGTGCGAACGTTGAGCATCGAAAATAACAGCAACGCCGCAGTAACGTACGATTTGTCGTACGTAAATGCAACATCCACCGGCGGCGTCATCACGCCATCGTTCGTCGCGTCGAACGCGACGGTAACGTTCAATGCAAGTAGCATAACCGTTGCCGCCAAAGGCAAAGCATCCGTTACCGCGACGATCAACCCGGCAACGACGCCGCAGTACGGACAGTACGGCGGTTATATCGTGTTCACGCCGCGCGGTGGTGGACAAGTGTATCGCGTGCCGTTCGCCGGTTTCGTCGGCGACTATCAAGCCATCCCGGTGTTGACTGCCGGCTTTCCGTATCTCGGCAGATTAAGCACATGCAATGCGCCCGGCATCTTGCGCGGGAGCGAATGTTTTGGCGGCGGAGCGTACGGTGTGCACACGACACCGGGCGCGGTCTTTACACTCGCGCCAGGTCTGAGCCAAACTCCGTTCATCCTCGTGCATCTCGATCACCAGGTTCGACGTCTGCGCGTCGAAGTGTTCGAAGCGGTTACGAACAAGCCGTGGCATCGCGCGTTTGATCTGGAGTACGTCGGACGCAACAGTACGTCAACATCGTTCTTTGCGTATGCCTGGGACGGCACGACCAAAGGCGGCAACAAATCGTACACGGTGCCGGATGGACAGTACTATTTCAAACTGTCCGTGCTCAAAGCGTTGGGTGATGACAGCAATCCCGCGCATTGGGAAACCTGGACATCGCCAACGTTCGCGCTTGATCGCCCGTAAAAAAAATCGCGCGGTCAGCGATACGCGTCGCTGACCGCGCGACACACTCAATTCATTCAGGAGAGAAAAAAATGCGTGCCAAGTTTTTCGCGCTGATCGCGGTCATCGCATTGATGCTGATTATGGTCGCGCCGACTGCCGCGATCACGGATGGCGAACTGGATGGGGATGGACACCCGTACGTTGGATTGATGGTTGCACAAACTGCCGGTGGCGCGCCCCTGTGGCGATGCAGTGGAACTCTGATCACGCCCACACTCTTTCTCACGGCGGGTCATTGCACCGAATCACCCGCGGCGCACGTTGAAATTTGGTTTGCCCCGGGTCCGGTTCCTGTGGATCCGAATTACAAATCCGTTTCTGCGGGTGGCACCGGGTGTGCGAATCCAGCCGTGACTGGCTACCCGTGCAAGGGTAATGTTGGCGGAACACCGTACACGCACCCGCAGTACAATCCGAACGCGTTCTACCTGTATGATCTCGGTGTCGTCGTGTTGAGCGCTGGTGTGTCCAAGTCCACGTACGGCGCGTTGCCCACGTTAAATCAACTCGATGCGCTCAAGACCCAGCGCGGCAAACAGGATGTAACTTTTACCGCGGTTGGCTATGGGCTTCAGAAAAGTTTCCCGGACGCCGCGTCGTGGAAGGATGTCGCCACCCGCGTGCGAATGGTCGCGTATCCAAAACTGTTGCAGATCAATGTGCCCGGCTACGGCGGCGATTTTTCGATCTTGCTTTCGAACAATGCCTCGACCGGCGGCACTTGCTTTGGTGATTCCGGCGGACCGAATTTCATCGGCAACTCGAATGTGATCGGCGGCGTTACTTCGTTCGGCAAGAATGGTAACTGCGCTGGCACCGGCGGCGTATATCGCGTGGATCGCGCGGATGATTTGAACTGGCTCGCGACGTTTTTACCGTAATCGCCCGGCTCTGCAATCAACCGAATAAAAAAATCGGGGCGGCTGATGCTGATTCAGCCGCCCCAGTTTTTAGAGCCAACACCCATCGCGCGACTGGCGCGCGATACCCCTGGTCGCATCGGCTCATGCGGATCGCAAATTAAAAATTTGCGTTACAGAAATTCGCGTTACACTGCCGGACGATCACCCATTTGATCGCGGCGATCAATGAACGCTTGGATCGTGAACGCGCGCGCGTCAATTTCGCGAATCGTTTCTTCGGCGGTGAAGATAATGTCTTCGAGCCAGCCGATCACGTCGGACGCGCGGAGCGACGTCGCTTCGCTTATTCGCCCCTCGGACGCGAGATCGTGCAAGAGATCGAGTTGCGCGAAAATGCGCGCCAGCCCGGCGTCCGAGTAATCGTGCATACAAACAATCGTTTTGATTTTTTCCATCGCGTTCGCCTCCGTGGGACAAATTGGAAATTTGTCCGACAAAATAAAAAAGCGTAAAACCATTTTGGATTGGCTTTACGCTTGAAATCGAACGCAGAACATTTCAACGATTCGCGCCGTCGCGCCCGCGCGAAATTTTGTTGCCATTTCCCGCGCCGCTGACGCGACGCGCACTCGTGCCTCGTTCAACGCGTAAAGCCAAATTATTAGAGTGCCAAACTTGCTGGGGTTGTGTCGTTATCGGTGTAACTCGCAATGACGGTATGCCGGTTCTCGGTTCATCTACCAAATTCAATGCGCCGCGCGCCATTGGCACGGCGGTGCGATCCATCATCTCCAAAATACTCGCGCCTTTGATAAAGACGCGGCGTAGCCCAAGTGGTTGACTCACGACAAGATGACCCGCGCGCACGAGTTGCTTGAGCGTGGTGAGACTGATCCCTAAAAGATGCGCGGTTTCTTCGCGCGAATAAATCGCGTTGGGTTCAATTACCGGTTTGACTGACACAGATCCTTCTCCCTGAAATTTACGCTGTCATTATACGCAAACTATTTAGAGTTGTCAAGGGGCGTCTAAGGGCGTTTAGGCACGTCTAAATTCGAGCGTCAAAATGTATTTTTAGCGCGGCGCGCCCGCTCTTTTTTTCAGTCATAGGAAAGTTTAATCTATTTCCTCTTGACGCGCGCGCGCAATGTGTGTATCTTTGCGGCGTACAACAGTTTACATTTCGCAACGGATGCGATGAACCCTGACTTGAGGATGGACGCCGTGAGCCAGGGGGAGCCAATGGCGTAACCGACCGTAGTTACTCAATTCGAGTGGCGCGGTTTTTTAATTTGCCGCGCAAAATCTACATTCCACACCGGAGGTGATGCCCAAGCACAAATCTGGTTTCCAATTCGCCAATTCATTCCACTACAAATTCTTGGAGGAGAGTACGATGCGTACCAAATTGTTCGTGTTCGCACTCGCGACTGTGTTGATGCTCGCGATTGTTTCGCCCGCCGCCGCCGTGCAGTACGGTCAACCGGATGGCAGTGGGCATCCGTACGTCGGCTTGGTTAGTTTTCACGATGTGAATAATGTTCCGTTGTGGCGTTGCACCGGGACATTGATTTCGTCCAACGTGTTTTTGACTGCCGCGCACTGCACCGAAGCACCCGCGGTCAAAGCGGTTGTTTGGTTTGCCGCCGGTCCCATTTCGGTTGGTACTTGGGGCGGTCCAGGCACATCCTGCGCCGGCAAAACCGGTTATCCTTGTGTCGGCGATGCGACTGGCACACCAATTCCACATCCCGGTTGGAATGGTGGTCTCACGATTCCCAACACGCATGATGTTGGCGTGGTTGTGTTGAATCAAGCGTTGCCCGGTCCCTACGGTCAACTCGCCCCGGCGAATTATCTCAACTCACTCGCCACGAAACGCGGTTTGCAAAACGTCGAGTTCACCGTCGTCGGTTACGGCTTGCAATCGGTCAAGCCGCGTCAATCCGCGATTCGCGAACGAATGGTTGGCACCGTCAGTTTGATCAACCTCAACAGCGCGCTCACCGACGGCTATAACATTCACTATTCGAGCAACCCAGGATTGGGGCACGGCGGTTCGGGCGGCACTTGCTTTGGCGATTCGGGTGGACCGGTATTCCACACGAACGCACAAGGACAACAAGTGGTCGTCGCGGTCAACTCGTTCGTCTTAAATTCGAACTGCAAAGGCGCGGGCTTTGGTTTCCGCGTGGACACAGAGACCTCACGTTCGTTCCTTGGCAGTTACGTCACCGTTCCGTAACCTGGTTTTCAATTGCCCCGCGCGATATCGCGCGGGGCAAATTCGTTGACAAGTGCACTGCTGACGATTGGCAGTGCAGGTTCGTTGAAGCAACCAATTCAGGAGGGAGTTTCCGATGAAAACGGACAAGCGCAAGATGCTGACCGTCTTGCAATTTTGCGGCGTGCTTATCGTTGCCGGAATTGTCCTCGCGACAATTCTGTACGCGGTGGGCGCGTTTGATTTTCTCACCAACAAACCGGTCGCGCAACCATTCCGCGGCAAACCCGAAGTACTTGCGAAACACATCGCCCAATTGCGCGAAGCAATTCCCGGCAACGGCGGCGAAGGCGGACCCGGTTCGCCGGAAGAAGAAGGATTTTTGCAACGCGCGTATCCCGACGCGGACATTCCGTTGGCGCGATTTGAAACGGCGCGCGCCGCCGCCGCCGCAATCCAGGGTCGCGATTTTCCGACTGGCAAAGGCCGCCCTGGCACATTCGTAACGATTGGTCCCAGCAACGCGATGTATCCATTCACCCAGTTCCGCACATCGGCAACTTATGTGCCGAACGCATACGCGGCAGGTGGACGAACGGTCGCGCTTGCCATCGCGCCGAATTGCAAACTGGGCGATTGTCGAATGTGGGTCGCGCCAGCCGGTGGTGGAATTTGGCGCACCAAAAACGCGTTGACCGGCGAACCGAGTTGGCAATATCTTTCCGGTCCGTTCGGCATCAACGCGATTGGATCGATCGCGATGGATCCGAATGACGCATCCGGCAATACGTTGTGGGTTGGCACCGGCGAAGCGAACGCGTGCGGAAGCGGTTGTATCGCGGGTGTCGGTCTCTACAAAACGACGAACGGCGGCGATACCTGGACGGGCCCGTACGGCAAAACGTCGTTCGACGCGCGCGGCATCGGCTCGGTCGTCGTCAAGCCCGGCGATTCGAATACGATTTACGCGGCGTCAACGCGCTCGGGACGCGGCATTTCTTCCGTCGCGACCGGTGGCGTGGTAACGCTCGTGCCCGGCGCGCCCGCGTGGGGCCTCTACAAATCTACCGATGGCGGCAACACTTGGACATTCTTGCACAATGGCGCGCCGCTCGCCGCGAGTTGCGACACGGTCGCAGAAGCAACTGCCGGTGGTTCGCCTTGTTCGATTCGCGGCGTGCGCCAAGTCGTGCTTGACCCGGCGGATGCGAACACGGTGTACGCGAGTTCGTATCATCGCGGCGTGTGGCGTTCGAATGATGGCGGCGCGACCTGGTCGCAAATCAAACCATCGTTGGATGCGAACGTAAATACAATGCGCCCAATGCTCGCGGTCAATCTTTTATCGAATGGTAAAACGCGAATGTACGTCGCGGAAGGTGGAAGCGGCTCGCCCTATAGTCGTCTCTTCCGATCCGATGATGTCCGCGCCGGCGCGCCAGTCTTCACGGATTTGACGAGCAACAATCCGGCGAATCCTGGTTATGGTTCGTACAACTTTTGCACCGGGCAATGTTGGTACGACAATTTTGTCGTGAGTCCTGCCGGTCATCCCGACATTGTTTACCTCGGCGGCTCGTATCAGTACGGCGAAACCGGCGGACTCTCGAATGGTCGCGGTGTACTGCTCTCGACCGATGCCGGAGTTTCGTTTACCGATATGACGATGGACGCGACCGACCCGGTTCACCCGAACGGTATTCATCCCGATCAACATTTCCTCGTCGTCAATCCCACCAACCCATACCAATTCTTTGAAGGATCGGACGGCGGCATTATGCGTTCGAGCGGACAATTCGCGAACGTCTCCGCGTGGTGTGATGCGCGGACTTTCACTGGCGCGAACGCGGCAGACAAACTCAATCGTTGCAAGCAATTACTCTCGCGCGTGCCTACGAAACTCGAAAGTATGAACAAGGGTTTGACGACGTTGCAGTTTATGAGTCTCTCGATCAGCCCGTTCAACGCGAACATTGTGCAAGGCGGCACGCAGGACAATGGCACTTGGCAAACCGATGGCAATCCAACGAAATGGTTGAACACAATGATTGGCGACGGCGGTCAATCCGGTTTCGACGCGGTGAATCCTGCATTCCGCTTCCACACCTTTTACGATGCTTCGCCCGATGTGAACTTTAGCAACGGCGATATGGCGGATTGGAACTGGATTTCGGATCCGATTTTTGGAACTGGCGGACAATTCTACGTGCCGATCATCAGCGATCCCAAAGTGAGCAAGACGATGTTTGTTGGCGCGGCGAATGTGTGGCGCACTAAAACCTGGGGAATGGGTGCGATGTCGTTGACCGAGTTCCGCCAACACTGCAACGAATGGTACGGCGATTTTGCGGTGGTCTGCGGCGACTGGGTGCAAATCGCATCGCCATCGCTCAACTCATCCGCGCGCGGTGATCGCGCCGGCGGCGCGATTGCCGCGGTCGAACGCGCCAAGAGCGATACGTCCACCGCCTGGTCTGCGACGACGACCGGTCGCGTCTTCATCTCGAAAAATGTGGACGCGGAACCCGCGAGCGCGGTTGCGTGGACGCGGCTCGACTCACTCGCGGCGAATGATCCGAATCGTTTCGTGAGCGGCATCTACATTGATCCCGCGAACGCGAATCACGCGTGGATTTCGTACAGCGGTTTCAACGCGACGACGCCAGCAACACCAGGACACGTTTTCGAAGTAACGTTCAATTCCGGCGCGGGCACCGCGACCTGGGTTGATCGCAGTTACGACCTGGGCGACATTCCGATCACCGATGTCGTACGCGATGATGTGACCGGCGATCTCTACGCGTCGAGTGACTTTGGTGTGTTCCGACTCGTCGCCGGGTCAACCACCTGGACGGTCGCCGCGCCGGGTATGCCGAACGTCGAAGTTACCGGAATGACCATTGCGCCGAACGCGCGCAAACTGTACGTCGCGACGCACGGTCTCGGTGCGTGGTTGTTGAACCTGCCGTAATGAGACATTCGCACAGTTTGCTCCGCGCGTCTCGCGCGGAGCAAACTGTGTTTTTTGTACAAGGAGGTGATGGCGGTTCGTCAAATCAAAATAAAGAATCGTAACGAATGTTATTGAACGGACTCGGTTTTGGGAAGGAGTTTTTCCAGTGAAACAATTTCGTTCGGCGATGTGTGGACTTGTCCTCATCGCCGCGCTTGCCCTGCTCTCGCTGAGTTTGCCTGCGGCACCCGCGCATGCTGGCTCAGCGCAAACATTCGTCGTGCTTTTCAATCAACACGCCGTACCCGCCGACGCCGCCACTCTAATCGCCAACGCGGGCGGCACACTCGTTTACAGTTACAGCGCGATTGGTGTCGCGATCGCGCGTTCGGATAATGATGCGTTCCGCGCCAATTTGCTCAAAGATAATCGCGTCGAGAACGCGTCGAGCACAAATCGTTTTGGCGTTCGGCTCAACGAAGATGCGATGGAGGTTGTCGCAACACCTTCGATCGCGTCCGCGTGGGGCGATCCGCTGTCCAATCTTCAATGAGATATGGTTCAGATTCGCGTCCCCGAAGCGCACGCGATCACAACCGGCAATCGCGCGGTGATCGTTGGCGACATTGACACCGGGCTTGATTTCACTCACCCCGATCTCGCGCCGAACTATGACGCGGCGAACAGCGCAGATTGCACCAGCGGCGCGCCCGCGCCCTTGCTTCCCGGCAATGATGTGAATGGACACGGCACGCACACCGCCGGCACGATTGCCGCCGCGAAGAACGGCATTGGCAATGTCGGCGTCGCGCCGAATGTTAAAATCGCCGGAATCAAAGCGGGCAACAACGATGGATTCTTTTTCCCCGAAGCCGTGATCTGCGCGTTTATGTGGGCGGGGTCGCACAAGATTGATGTAACGAACAACAGTTACTTTGCCGATCCCTGGTTGTTCAACTGTCGCAACGATGTTGAACAACGCGCGATCTGGAAAGCCGAACAACGCGCGATTCGTTGGGCGATGGCGCAAGGCGTTACGGTCGTCGCCGCGCAAGGCAACGAGAACATTGATCTGTCGAAGCGAAACATTGACTCGATCAGTCCAGACTATCCGCCTGGTTCGGAGATGGTCCGTGAAGTGACGAATGCATGCGTCGTCATCCCAGTTGAGATCGCCGGTGTGATCGGCGTTACTGCTGACGGCTACAATTTGCAAAAGGCGTACTATTCCACGTATGGCGTCGGAGTCGCGCAAGTTACCGCGCCGGGCGGCGACCGCCGATTCCAAATTCCGCCGACCGGCAATGGTCGTGTGCTTTCCACCGTGCCGGGCGGGTACGCGTATGCCCAAGGCACATCAATGGCATCACCGCACGCGACGGGTGTGGCGGCGTTAATCATCAGCCAGTACGGCAAGATGTCACCCGGCGCAGTCCAAGCGAAACTCACCAACACCGCGGATCCAATCGCTTGCCCGCCCAATCCATTCAACCCAGGTCCACCGTTCGTCTTCCAAGCGACTTGTGTGGGCGGCGCGGGTTACAATGGATTTTATGGACACGGTCAAGTGAACGCGTTGCGCGCGGTCTCGCGCTAATCGCGCAATCATCAGCCGAGTTGAGATCGTTTCAACTCGGCTCGATCATTTTGAAAATTTCAGAAAGGAACTCACGATGAGGTTCTTGAAAAGTGTTATCCTGGCATTGATGCTCGTCGCGATGATGGCGATGATCGTCAGCGCCGCGTCGTTCATTGATCGCCAAGCGAACAATCCCCAAGTGCAAGGCGTCGCCAATTCAAACACGACCGCCGTTTTTCCCACCAACAAACAAAACGAACCAACTGTTGCGGTCAATCCAACAAACGCAAACATTTTGCTCGCGGGATCGAATGACGAACAACGCCAACCGCCGTGCGGTCCTGGTCCCGTGCGCGGCGCGAGCGCGTTGCCCAGCGATTGCTCGTTCTTCCCGGATGTCGGCACGTCCGGCATTTATCGCTCGACCGATGGCGGCAACACCTGGTCGAACCTGGGATTGCTCGACGATCAAGCAAGTTGGATCGCGAGCGACCTGGTTTCCGATGGCGACCCGGTGATCGTGTTCGGACCCAAGCCGACCGCGAATGGTTTTTCGTATGCGAATGGCGCGCGCGCGTACTACGCGACGCTCGCATCGTACAAAACCGGGCGCAGTCCGTATCCACCGAACAAAGCGCCGGAATTGCTCGCCGTGTCGTACTCCGATGACAACGGCACGACGTGGAGTGCGCCGGTCATTGCAACCGTGAAAAATAATCCGAACGATTTCAACGACAAGGAATCGGTGTGGGCGGATAATAATCCGAACAGTCCGTACTTTGGGCGCGTCTATCTCAGTTGGACGGAATTTCGCTCGTTCACATTTTCCGGGTACGGCAATGAACCGGTGATGGTCGCGGTTTCGGCAAACGGCGGCGCGACCTGGTCTGCGCCGAAACAACTTTCACCGGCGGGCAACAATGGCACCGGCAATGGTCGCCAAGGTTCCGCCGTGCGATCCGGTCCCGATGGGAGTGTCTACGTCGCGTGGGAACAAGGCAACGCGCATGTGATCGCGGCATCGCGCGATGGCGGCGACAAGTGGTCGCAAGAAGTTGTGATCGGCGCGGTCGCGGACATTCACGATCCAATTCCCGGCGCGAACTTTCGCACCGATTCATTCTTGAGCATCGCCGCGGATCCGCGCGCGAATAGTTCGACGTTGTACGCCGCGTGGGTGAATCGCACCGCGAACGGCGGACGCGTTGTCGTCAGCACTTCGACGGACAAGGGCGCGACGTGGAGCGCGCCGGTAACAGTGAGCGCGACCGAAGGATACGCGTTCTTCCAGGGCTTGGATGTCGCGCCGAATGGTCGCGTGGATGTGGGCTATCAAGCATTGCGCACGATCAATCCCAACACCTTTGGCACCGGCAACGCGGCGATTGATTCCTGGTTCGTCAGCAAACCCGCGAATGGGAATTGGTCTGCGCCATTCAAGATCAGCAGTGCCTCTTCCGATCCCGCCGCGAGCGCGCAGAACAATCTCGCACGTCAATTCTACGGCGATTACAACACGCTCGTTTCGACAAACGCGAACGCGTTCTTCATTTACACGGACGCGCGCAATGGCGTTGGTTGTGTCGCGGTGGATCAGTATCAGAAGGCGATCCTGGGTTCGTCCTTTGTGCGCGGCGATATGGCGGATCGCGTGGCGCGTCGTTTGGGGCAAGACCCGTACGCGCACGAACCCGGCACGAAACCCGCGCCGCCACAACATTGCGGTACGCAATTCGGCAATACCAATGCGTTTGTGAGCAAGATAACCCCTTAGGAAAAAATTGCCCGACACAGAGTTGTGTCGGGCAATTTTTTCATCCCCCCTTGCCCGCCCTTTGATCTCTGTGCTATAATCCGCGCCAGATTGTTCAAAGGAGGAGAACATGTTCAAATCACATTGGTTCATCAGCGCAGTAATTATTATTCTCGCGTTGATGATTGTCAGCGCGTGCGCGCCGACGCCCGCGCCCGCACCCACGTCTGCGCCGCAAGCCACTAAACCGGCGCAAGCCGCGACCACCGCGCCCGTGGCAACTCCCGCGCCCGTCGCGAAAATGCCAAAAACCGGTGGCACACTCACGATTGGTACAAACCAGGACGCGGTCGGTTTCGATCCCCACCTGACCAACGCGACGGCATCGTACCGCATTCTCGAAAACGTGTATAGCGGTTTGCTCACCTTCAATGACAAGTTGGAGATTCAACCGGAGCTCGCAGAATCGTACACGGTGGATAGTCCGACTCAGTACACGTTCAAATTGCGCAAGGGCGTCAAGTTTCACAATGGGCGTGAGTTGAAATCCGCCGATGTCAAGTACTCGATTGAACGCATCGCGGATGAAAAAACCGCGTCGCCGCGTCGCACCGAATTAACGCCGGTGGACAAGATCGAAACGCCAGACGATTACACTGTAGTGATCAAGCTCAAGAATCCGTACTCGCCGCTCTTGGCGGTTCTCGCCAACCGCACGACAGCGATTGTACCCAAAGAGGTCGTGGACGCGAACGGCGGCAAACTCGACAAGGTCGCGGTCGGCACCGGTCCGTTCAAATTCGTCGAGTACGTGCCGAACACGCGCACTAAGCTGGAAAAAAATCCCGATTACTTTATCAAAGGTCAGCCCCTGCTCGACGCGGTGATCTATCAACCGATTCCCGATGACACCGCGCGCAGTACGGCGGTTCGCACCGGCGCGGTGGACATTATCGAGTACGCGCCGCCCAAAGATCTGGCTCTGCTCAAAGGCGATAGCAAAATCGTCATCACCGGCGAAGGCAACAACAACGTGCGCTATCTCGCGTTCAACACCAAAGTCAAACCGTTCGATAACGTCAAGGTGCGCCAAGCGATCGCGTGGGCGGTTGATCGTAAAGCCGTGCTTGAGGCGGCAGTGAGCGGCGCGGGTACGGAACTCAATGCCGGACCTTTCCTGCCATCGTTCTGGCCCGGGATGCAAAAACCGTACTACAAACAAGACCTTGCGAAAGCGAAACAATTATTGACCGAAGCCGGTTATCCGAATGGATTCAAAGCCAAGTTAAAGAACACGCCGACGTACGCGTTCCTCGGCAATGCCGGCATCGTCGTGCAAGAACAGCTCAAAGCCATCGGCATCGAGTTCGAAATCATTTCGCTTGAGTGGAGCGTGTTTCTCCGCGATTACCTGGGGAAGGATTTCGAGGCGGTTGTCAGCGGGTACAGCGCGTTCATTGATCCGCATCCACAACTCGATGGGATGTACGTCACCGGTCGCCAAAACAATTTCATGTCGTACAGCAATCCCAAGTTCGACGAGCTGTGGGCAAAAGCCGCGACGATCAGCGATCAAGCCGAACGCGCGAAATTGTACCACGAGGCGCAGATCATTCTGCTCGAAGATTCGCCGATGGTATTCCTCTACGCGGCGAACGAGTACGAAGCGATGCAGTCGTACGTCAAGGGCTATGTCCACTTTATCAACGGTTCGCACGTCAGTTTCCGCACCATCTGGCTCGACAAGTAATTGGTGAGCCGCGCCTAATCAACGGTCGAGACGTTCGCGATCGCGCAACGTCTCTACTTTGCCAATGTCAGATTTCATTTTTTGCCACAGAGATCACAGGGAACCCAGAGGAAAAAAATTCTCTGTGACCTCTGTGCACTCTGTGGCGAATTTGACATTGCCAACCTACTGATTTCTGTTTGCAATGCTCAAATATCTTATCAGTCGTTTCCTCGCAACGATCCCGGTTTTGATCGGCACAAGTCTGTTCACCTTTTTGCTCGTGCGCCTCGTCCCCGGCGATCCGATCCAAATAATGTTGGGCCCCGAAGTGATGGGCAATGCGCGCGCAGAAATTGCGCGTTTGTACGGATTGGATCGACCGTGGCCCATTCAATACCTCGAATGGGTCGGCAATGTTCTGCGCGGCGATCTCGGCAACTCGATCCGCACCGGCTTGCCGATTGCCGATTCGATCTGGCAACGCTTGCCCGCGACGCTCGAACTCACTCTGCTTGCGATTTTGATCGGAATAGTGATCGGTGTGCCGCTCGCGATTCTCGCGGCGCAACATCGTGGCAGAGTGACGGACGGATCGCTCAGCGCGTTTGTCTTGTTGGGAATTTCGATGCCGGGATTCTGGCTCGCGACCTTGCTCGTGCTATTTTTTTCACTTTATCTCCGCTGGCTTCCCCCGATTGGCTACGTGCCGCTGATCGAAAATCCAATTGAAAATTTGCGGCGAATGATCTTGCCCGCAATCTCGCTCGGCGTGGCGTTCGGCGCGACGACGATGCGGTTTACGCGCTCGTCGCTCCTCGAAGTGTTCAATCAAGAATACATTCGCGCCGCGCGCGCCAAAGGTCTGCGCGAGCAAATGGTCGTGTATCGCCACGCGCTCA
>Ga0233425_10009031_pt1 | contig 12875 bp, 14 predicted proteins | sample Watercolumn_Towu_2_FD_181712 | JGI IMG/M metagenome (GOLD analysis project Ga0233425, IMG submission 181712) | Freshwater microbial communities from Lake Towuti, South Sulawesi, Indonesia - Watercolumn_Towuti2014_140_MG | ecosystem: Environmental > Aquatic > Freshwater > Lake | place...
CAAGGGAAATGTGACATGAGTTGCATCATCGTCTGTCCCTACATTTTGCGAGAAACTTCAAGTCGGCGACTGTGATATCAATGAGTTGCGTCAGCGAAGGCTGTTCATTTCACCAAACATGGGCTAGGAGCACGTTGAACACGCCCCCTCCGCCGCGATCCCTGGCACCTTGAACCTGACAAGATGCGTCGATGTTGGTCAGCCCGGACCCCGGTATCCACTGCCCCCGTCATTGACTGCATCTGACTACCTTTGCATACCATATCTACCCTGACCTCTATTGCCCTACATAGCCAACGAGAAGTGACTGCACTTGCAAGAATCGGCTCCAGGAAGCCCTGAACGCGCCCCCAGTCCCCCCCACGTGCCGACACCTTTCCGTCGGTTCTCGGGGCATTCCCGCTTTATCCAATGCCTGTTTGCACATGAAGAAGCAGGCACGGGGGAACTCTGGTCCGGGTCAAGCCGGAGTGGGGGGTGAAGATAACAGTCATTCCGGTGATTCATTGGCCTAGAACACCCCGGGGGCCATGTCGGGGGGCACTCGGGGCGGGGGCGTCGGTGGAGGTGGAAGGTCGCGGTGTCGGCTCCTGGGCTCTCGTGCCCCGCTCACAGATCAGGCCATGGGGGACGATGTGGGGGGTGAGATGTGCATCGACTGACACGAGGGGGGCGCGATGATCTCGATCACGCTTGTGGTACTTGTCGGACGGTACGGCGACCTCCGCCTGGCGCGAGACCACTGGCGGTTCCACGCCGTGGTACAACGGCGACATGCAGTCCAGCTCGATGCTGCCTCGCACGCCCGCGGTGGTGCTCCTCGCCCGGCTGTGGATCGGGGCGGTCGCCGCGGTGATCGGCTGCGGCGCCGGACACGTCGCGGTTGCGCCCCCCGCGTCCGGCCCCGAGCCGTCCGAGGTCCGGAGGGGCAATCCGCCGGTCGACGCCGCCGTGCCGAGGGCTCAGATCGAGGAGTACCTCAGGACCGTGGAGTACCCCGGGGGCCTGGGCGACCAGTACGACCTCGATGCGGTGATGGTGGACCTCGACGGAGACGGCACGCAGGAGATCGTCGCCACCTACGTATCCACTGCCTCGCCCGAGGGTTACCTGTTCCGCCGTGTCGGGGACGGCATCGCGCTGGCGCATCGGGGATCGGAGCTGCACGTGGTGCGGCTGCCGGGCTCGTCCGAAGGTCTGGGGCTGGTGGACGAGTACACATGCTGCGGCTACCTTTCGACCTCGGTCTGGGTGTTGCGGCCGGGCGAGGCGGAAGCGCGGGAGGTCTACAGCCGGGCCTGGGGACCGGCGGACGGAGCGGGCACCGATTGCGGCGAGGGCGACGACTCGGTGTACGCCGAGGACGTGGTGGAGCTGCTCCTGATCGACGCCCAAAGAAACCCCGTCCCGCGCTGGATGGACGGTCGGCCGGGAAGCCTGCGGCTCGAGGCGATCCGGTGGGAGACGGGTTGCCCCGGCGAGCGGCAGTCCACGACCTATCGCCTGGAGGACCTCCTGCGCGAGGTGCAGTAGAAGCGGGTGGCGCGCACGAGGACAGTGCCGAGGCGCCGGTCGTGATGCGGGGGTGATACCGAGGCTGACCGAGACGTCGCAGATGAGCCGGACCCCGATCTCGACGCCGCTGCCGACTGCCCCGGGATCTACTCTGTGCGGTCCACGCCGTCCTGATCGTTTTCGAGGAGAACAACAGACGCTGGCCCCTCGGCGAATTCGAGTTCGCCGAGACGTTGGTGCGGTGGAGGGAGCCCCACGAACGGAAACACGGGAGGCCGAAGATGGGTGGGGATCACTCCTCCGAGAAAGCGAAGAAGGATCGGACCAAATGTGCGCCGCGCACACTTGCTCCGATCCCATTTGAAACGGAGGCAACGGAGCGTCTCGGTGTCGACAGATCCACCATCAATCGCGCCCTTGCCCGCATCGAGAAAGCCGCTCCGGAGGTCAAGGAGGCGTGGAAGTCCGGTGACATCACCGCTACCCAGGTCCAACTATTCGCCGCCGCAACGCGACGGGCTCAGTCGATCAGTGCGAGGAGGTCGGCAGCGTCGACCTCGAGCCCCTCGACGAGGCGGGCGATCGTCACCAGTGTCGTGTTGGCTGTCCCGCCCTCGACGCCCTGATAGAGGCGCAGTGGCATGCTACAACGGTGCGCGGCCTCTTCCTGCGTCCAGCCCTTCCCCGTCCTGATCCGGCGGACGTTGGCGGCGAGCCTCATCTGGAGGTCCTTATACACCGGACTCTCGTACAGCCTGGCTCTCTCGGCCTTCCGATGCCGCTCCGCCATGGAGCAGACGGTAGGCACGATCGTGTACTATAGACCACGCAGCTAGCTGCGCCTATCATGGGTGGGGAAGACCGATGACGATCCTATCCTGTAACGCCTGTGGGACCCCTGTTCCGGATGGCATATCGAAGTGCCCGAGGTGCGGCGCCGGGGTCAACGTCCGTTTCCTGAACAACCCGTCCGTACCAGGGGTGTCCCGTCTACCGAAACCGCGGGTCCCGGCGATATCCAAGCCCGATGGGCAGATGAAAACCTACCCGTGCTGCGCTGGGACGATCAAGGCTACTGCAGTGAGGTGTCGATTCTGCGGCTCGGTACTTCCCGGTGCATCATATTCAATTCCCATCACCAGCCTCATGGCAGAGCTGGAAAGCTGGAACGAATAGAAAGGACGTGACATGAGCGAAAAAACCACCGATGCAAGCAAGGAGAAGAAGGTAATTGCCATCATCGCCGGCGCGACAGCCCTTGCAATCGCCGGGGCGGCAGTTCCGATTCCGATCGCCGATGCCGCGATGATAACATTTGTGCAGGCTTCTATGCTGCTATCGATATCCGCAATTTACGGGCGGGTGATAAACAGGAACACCGTACCCGGTCTCATCCTGGCCGTTGGTGCAATGCATGTCGGGACGACCTTCGCATCGTTTGTAAAAGGTATACCTGGGATTGGCACCATCGCCGGAACTGCGGCCCAAGCTGTAATTGCAGGGACTATCACGTACGCCCTCGGATTGGCCTTCAATAGTCTCTGCATCAGGGGTCTCGATTTCAGCCGAGAAAACCTGAAGGAGTCCCTCAAGGACAAGACGATCTGGAAGAAAGCTATGAAAGAAGCGATGAAGATAATACAGCTCAAAAAGGCAGTCAACTTCCATGTCGAACCTCCGAAGGCAGTCGATCATGTTCGTTTTCATATGAACCTCAGGGGGCGCGGTGCTGCTCAATTGAAAGTGGTCTATGAAGATAACTCCGAGATTTCTTCGCAGGAGGTAGCTGAAGACACTTCGGAGCTCAGGTTCGACGTCTCGAACCTCAAGGTCGGGAAGTACCTCGCCACGCTGCAATTCGGCGAGAAGGAGTTCGCTGCTGTGCACTTCAGAAAAATGGCGTGATAATCACGGAGCCGCTGAGGAGATCATCAACCGAGGAGCTAACGCGGAGAGGCAGCAAGATGTCGATCAAGATACTGTACCTGAATTTCGAGTTCCTCCGCGGAGCGTTCTTGCCGGACAGGGAAATGTTCATCAAGACGGTGGAGCAGGTCGTCGAGAGCAAGTACAGCGATACGGGGGTGGAGGTCGTATGGAACGAGAAGCTCGCACGAATGCTCGAGACACAGACGGGGGCCTCGGTCAAGGAGGTGTTCGTTCACGATCAACCGTTCATAGATGCCTCCCCGGACGGTCTAGGCTGTGCGGCCACGAGAATCGGGGGCGCGGAGGTCGACATCACTGATTTCTCGCCAGACCTCCCGTCCGAGTCGCTCGCGCGCCAAGTCGGGACCGTCGCAGCACATGAGGGCGGACACCTTTTCCTCCCGACGGGGCACAGCATCGATGCCCCCAACCTCATGTCCGAGGGGCCGTTGACATACGAGAGGCTCGAGGCGACGGACGGTGAGGGGCTCGACTTCACGGAGGCTCAGAAGTGCATGTTGCGCGGCGAAATGCCTCCATTCGGGTCCCTCGGCGAGTCGGAGCAGTCGTGGTGGGACCACATCGGAGCCAATTCCGAGAGCCTGGGTGGGACCGACGCTTCGTCCGGATCGGAAATCGACGACCCTGATGACGGGGGCGGCGACGACCTGGGCCGGTTTGGAGACGGTGACGGCGACGTGGAAGGTCTGGGCGACGCAGATGGCGATTTCTTCGATGGCGACGGAGGTGGCTTTCTGTAGCTCTGCGAACGTCGTGCTTCATTTCCACGGCCAGCGCGCCATGTTCTTCTCCTGCTTGTCCGAGGCATGAAGTGGATGCTCGGAGCGGCAACGTGCGAAGACCAGGTGGACGGTCACCCTGGGATGTGGATCATCGACGCATACCCTCGACGGCGACCCACTCACGAACGCAGGTTCCGCCGACCACATGTGCCGTTCACTGTAGGCCGAGGCATGGAGGGGGACGGTCTCCGGCGTCGGCGGGCATGAGCCGCGCTCGCGTAATGTGAATGGCATCCTCGATCCGATCCACTCCGATGAAGCTGCGGCCGTTGCGGTGTGCTGCCACCGCTGTTGTGCCGCTGCCCAGGAAGGGATCGAGGACGACGTCGCCGGGGTTCGATGAGGTCTTCACGATACGCTCGACGAGGGCGAGGGGGACCTGGTTCGCCCAGTGTGTCTTCTCGCCGGAGACGTTCTTCACGACGTCGTGCTCCCACCAGTCGTATGGCGTCACCCCGGGCTGCCCCTCCTCGATGAGCCGTTTGATCCTCTTGTCCTCGGGGTTCCGGAAGGGCTGCGCGTCGGCCAGACCGTTGAACGTGTAGGAGTCGCTCCGCGTGTAGAACAGGATCGCTCGAGATGCCCTGGTCCAGTGTCCCTGGGCATGGCCGGTGTTGGTGGGATAACACCAGGTGATCCAGTTCCTGAACGTGAGGAGCTCGTCCAGCATCGGCTTCCACCGCGCGCAGACCTCGGGGTAGTTCATGACGTAGAAGGAACCCGTGATCTTGAGGATGCGGCTGACCTCGGTGAACCAGCGCCGGCACCACTCGAAGTAGACGTCCTCCGGCATCGAGTCACGGTACTCCGTGGAGTAGCGCACCCCGATGTTGTAGGGGGGGTCCGCGAAGACGAGGTCCACGCTGGCGTCCTCGATGCTCGCCATCACCTCCACGGCCTCACCGTGGATGAGCCGGAGCGTGGGCGCGACGTCCCGGGACCGTGACAAGACCCGCGTCGAGGTGAGTTGCTCCATGCGGCGCAACCGCCGGTATACGCCGTCGACCCGACCCGTCCTGTCCATCTCCTCGACGAGCCGTCCGTACCTCGCCGGGTCGGCTTCAGCGGCATCGACGATCCTCCGGGCCTTCTCGAGGGTCCTCCCAGAGATGCCGCCCAGGGCAGCGGCAATCCTGTCCCTGGTCTGTTGCTTCGGTGCAGGAAAGTTTCCTGGACCGATGATCGGGGAACCCCCTGGCTCCCGACCCCGGAAACGGCTGGCCTTCTGGTTGGCACGAGACTGAGTCAGTGCCAGAGCCTCGATGCGTCGCGCCGTGTCCACGAGCTCCGACGGTGCCAGGGGTTTGCGGCAGGTGTTCTCGTCGCGCTCCGCCTCCAGGAACCTGAGCTCGTCCTCGAGACCGTCGGCGACGTGGACGGTGATCCGATCCAGGCCCAGCTTCCGGTGCGCCGTGAGCCGACGTTCGCCGGCCACGAGAGAGTTGTCGGAACGTACTACGATGGGTTGCAGCAACCCGAGCCTGGCGATGCTCTCGGCGAGTGCATCGATATCGCCGAGGTCCTTGCGCCTCCTCGCGCCCACCCGGATGTCGTCGATGTTCCGGGTCTCCATCGCCGGGGTATCCTCCGAGGGCAGTGTACCGGCGGTGTCTCCATTGATCCAGAAATATCTACGGCGCGGAGGACGCACTCCGACGTGACGCGGCCATTGCGGTGACGTCGTTGCGATGGCCAAGTCGATGGGGCCCGACGGCCGGTTGTTCGAGGCCGGCACGTTCTACATGCCGGAACCCGCTCGAACGCCGGGGGCCGTGGATAGGGATGGGGTGACGGGCAAAGTCGGAACCCGGGCCGAGGACGAGCTCGCCGGTGAATTCGATCCCCTCAGCCCCCTCCGCGTCTTCTGCCGATACCTTTGCAGCGATGTACAGCACGGAGTACGGGCACCGCGACCTCGCGCTTCCATCTCGACCGCGGGATGGCTTGCTCGTGGTAGAGGAGTCCGAAACATCGCCGGCATCCCATATCGGCATCCCGCAGGAAGAGGTGTCTGCGCCTCGAACCACAGGACGGGCACCTCAACCAGGATCGAAGTCCGAACGTGGCGACGTCGTGGACGAGCTCTATCCTCACCGGCACGATCCTTCCGCCGATGTCGAGGTTCACATTCGCTACACCACGCGCCCTCATACGGGGCCACGACGGCAGATTCCTGAGATCGGCGGTCGAGATTCGTGGCGTGTCCTCGACGACCATGGTGCACCTAAACGAACTGTTGAACTCTTCGTCGAGGGCGGATCGTGACATCGACCCGGGCCGGCGTCATGAGCCGAGCGAGGAGCTCCGAGGTCCGGCGGATGTCGGACAACCTCCTCGAGTGGATGCGGATCAGTTTCTCCAGCACGCCCAGCGACGTCTCCGTGCCGACACTCTTCTCGTTACGGGGTCCGAAGATCATGTCGAGGATGAGGTCCGACGTCGCCGCCATCGTGCTGGCCTGGCCGTCGAGCTCCAGCAGGTGCTTCGCCAGCACGTCGGTGACGTCGTCGATGGTGATCCGCTGTCGGCCCATGGCAGCACGCATGAGCCGCCGCTTGACGGACTGCCGGATATCATCGATGTCGGTGAACATCGCATCGAGATCGGCCTGGCTCTCGGGGAGCCGGAACCGTTCCTCGTCGATCGCCGTTGAGCCCCGGGGCTCGATGCTGTGGGGCATGGGGACGATTCCCGTCTCGTCGGGATCGTCCCCACGCTGGGGGTGCTCGTTCTCGAGGTAGGCAAAGGCGTCCTCATCGGAAAGGCGTCCGCCTCGATCCCCGGGATCACGAAGGCGCCGGGGTGTGGACCCCTTCCTCGCGGAGAGACGGCGACCCGAACGCTTCCGATTGCGCAATCCATTGTGATCGTTCGAGGTTTTCATGCTTCCATTTTAGCCCCACCGGAGCACATCAGCCAAGACCCCGGTGCTGAGCATCGGATGCGTCGCATTGTGCGGGAACCGTCTCCGTCGGACACCACCGCTGTGTCGTGGTCCTACTGCGGACCATATCGTTGGCGCAGGGCCCGATGCCGGCTGCGGAACAGGGCGTCCACCACCGGGCGGGCGAGCTTCCCGACCAGCGGCAGCCAGGGCTCGAACATGATGCGGTCCGTGACGCGGCACCCCTCGGGGTGAGGTTCGACGATGCGCTCGTGCTGCCATGTGCGATGGAGCCACGACGAGGATCGCTCGAGGAACCGGCGGCCGGGCTCGACCTCCACGAGGACGAGCCGATGCCGGTCGAAGGGGATCACTCCCAGCAGGAGCAGCCAGCTCTGGAACACCGGTCTTCCCAGTGGTGCGTCTTCCAGGTTCATGCCCGCAGCCTCGTCGGGGTACGTCATCCGCACCCACGGCGCCAGCTCCCTGTTCACGCCTGCCATCGTGCTGACGGCGGCCCATACCACCGCAGGATCGGCATGGAGCACGGAGCTCCTCTCGACGACGTGTGGCATCAGTTCTCCAGGATACTCCGGAGACCCCTCACGCAGCTCACTCGTCCTCGACCGCTCCCGCCATCCCCGATCCTTCGGCGGCGGGATAGAAGTGATCCAGTCCGCGGCGGGATCGTGATCCAGTTCTTCGAGACGCAGATGGCATGAAATAGAGGTTCTTCGGGCTTCTTCTTCGTCTTCCTCTTTTGTCTTCTTCGTCGGGGGATGACCGCAGGTTGGCGGCAGTCCGTCATCGCTCCCCTGGTTCGTCCATGCGGGCCAGGAAGTCGCGGATCATCTGGCGGACGTGCACGGGAGGTCCGAGGCGGGGGGCCGGAGGAGCCGATCCGCCGCGAGAGGAGGGGACGACGGGGCATCGCGGAAGTGCGAGGAGCTGGTATCGCGGGCCGACGGGGTCGTAGGCGATGAGATCCTTGCGCACCAGGCCGGCGCGGGCGGCGAGGAGCTCCTCGCGCATCAGACGGAGGGTGCCCGACAGCCGGTCGTCGCGGTAGAAGCTCATCCCTTGCCGATCGGCGACCAGGGCGAGGAGGAAGTAGATGAGCAGCTCGTGGTGCTCCAGCGAGGCCCAGAAGCCGTCGCGCACGAAGCGGTGTGAGATGGCGGCGAAGCTGCCGTCGATGCGGGGGACGCGGTCCGGCCGGATCGGCGAGCGGTCGAAGGAGGCGCGGTTGCTGCTCATGGGAGTGGTGCGCCTGACCGCGGAGGCGTCGTCGCCGACGGTGGCCGGGCCTGTTTCTTGGCGCGCTGCTCGGCGACGTGCTGGCGGTAGCTGGGCCCGTCGATGTCGATGCGGAGGGCGTTCATCGCCAGGCGATCGAGGGTGGCGACGGCCAGGTGGACGTCGCCCAGGTACTTGCCCCAGGCGCTCAGCTTGATGTTCGACGTCAGGGCGGTCGAAGTCTTGCCGTGCCGACGGTCGATCAGGTCGTACAGCGTGTGCGCGGCGGTCGGTTCGTCCTCGCGCTTGCGGACCTGGCCCAGACCGACGTCGTCCACGACGAGCAGATCGACGGTCGCCCAGCCGCGCAGGCGCTTGGGGTAGGTGCCGTCGGCGAGGCCGGCGTACAGGTCATCGAGGAGGTCGACGCAGCGGGCGTAGCGCACGCGCATCTGCTGGCGGCAGGCGCACAGCGCGATGGCCTGGAGGATGTGGCTCTTACCGGTCCCGGCCTTGCCTGTGATGATGAGGTCGTCGTTGCGGCGGACGAAGTCGAGGCGCGCCAGCTCGAGGACGAGGCCCTTGTCCAGGGAGGGCTGGAAGGCCCAGTCGAAGGCTTCGAGGGTCTTGCGCTCGCGCAGGCCGCTCTGGCGGATGCGCCAGTCGATGCGCTGCTCGATCTTGCGCGCGGCCTCGTCGCCCAGCACGCGGGCCAACAGGACGCCGGCGGCGGGTCGTTCTCGAGCGGCCCAGGCGAGATGGTCGTCGAGCTTCTCCAGGGTATGGAGCAGGCCGAGGGTGCGCAGCGAGTGACGGATGTCCTCGGTGACGGCGTCAGGGTCGGGAGGCTGATGGCGTTTGGTCATGGTCCCTTCTTCTGGTCCTTCGCCGGCGAGGTGACGGCGGGGGCGGTGGGCAGACGATCGTATTCGGCCAGGTCCCTGGGCTGCGTGGCGCAGGCCCCCAGGCGCTGCTCCAGCCTGCGGAAGGCCTCGTCGGCGACGTACTCGTCGAGGGTGCGCGGCCTGGCGCGGGCGGAGAGGATGCGCTCGACGGCGCCATGCTCGAAGGCGCCGTAGGCCAGGGCGTGGGCCAGGGCAGCATCCAGATCGGTGGTCGCGTAGCGCTCGCGCAGCAGGAGGAGCTGTCTGGCCCGGAAGGTGAGGTGGCGTGGGGCCGCGGCCGCGAGTCCCTCGAAGTAGTCGGCCGATGCCTGGCCCATCTGATCGAAGGCGGCGCGGAGCTGGTCGACGTCGGCCACGCCGGTGCGGTGCTGCCAGTGCCGGTGGAGGCCCTGGGGATCGACGTCCTGGTGGGCGTCGCGCGGCAGGAGCTCGTGGCGTGCGGCCAGGCAGAGGTCAGGGCCGTAGACGAAGAGCTCGTGCTGGGTGATTCGCACGGGCAGGATGTCGGTGACGTGGTCGTAGGGCACGGCGTAGCGGTTGCCGTCCCAGGCGATGAAGCCGTCAATGCTGCACAACCGGTAGGCGACGCGCGCGGTGTCGTAGGGGTGCTTGGGCAGCGGGAGCAGGTGGACCTGTTCCTCGGCCTGGAACATCTCGAGCGGCGCGCGGCGCGTCTTCTTGTGTGGGCGCAGGTCGTGGACCGTGCGCTCCCAGTGGGCGAGCTGGGCGCGCAGGTCCGTCCAGTCGCGGAAGGTGCGGCCGTTGAGGAAGCTCTCCTCCAGCTCCCAGAAGCCGCGCTCCACCTTGGGCCGCTCGTTGGGATTGCCGGGCTTGCTGGGAGCGACAGGCCGGAACTCGTAGTGCGCGGCGAAGGCGAGGAAGCGCGGATTGAAGATCGGCTGCCGCCCTTCCCAGCGCAGGACCACCGCCTTCTGGCCGTCGTACTTGCAGGCGCGGGCGGCGCCCTCGATGCGGGCAAAGGCGTGCAGGTGACCGTCCTGCAGGCACTGCTGGTCGGCGTGCTCGAAGGCCGCCCAGCTCTTGCGGCGGCTGAAGCACAGGACGTAGGAGAAGAACTGCACCGTGCGTGGTCCGAACAGCGTGAAGGGGATCACGTGCGGCGACCAGTCGCTCTCCGCCATCTCGCCCGGACCCCAGACCGGCGTCAGCAGGCTCGGCGTCACCGTGGGCTTGGGACGCACGAGGCGCAGGTAGTCCTTCACGCCGGAGTAGCCGCCGGTGAAGCCGGCGTCGCGGAGCTCCTCGAAGACGCGCTGGGCCGTGATATCGGGGAAGCGCGCCAGCAGCTCGGCCACCTTCGGTGCGAAGGCGTCGAGCTTCCTTTTCCGCGGGGCCCGCTCGACCGGCGGTGGCAACGCGGTGTGCTCGGTCTGGCGCGCCTCGTGGTGCTCGGCGAGGATCTTGCGCACCGTGTTGCGGCTGACCGAAAGGGCGCGGGCGATGGCCCGCCGGGTCAGGCCTTCGGCCGAGAGGGTGACGACCTTGTGCACGAGCTCCTGGCGGTTGCAGCACTCTCTCATGGGACGCCTCCTGTGCCGGCCGAGGTCTCGATCGTCCGGCCGAGCGCCTCGAGCACGGGCACGAGGTCCCGCAGCGCGTGCCCGGTGACCTCGGCGACGCGCGGTCCGAAGGCATCGAGGGGGTGGCCGAGCAGACGGCCCTGGAGCCGACCGGCCGCACGACGCACGATGGCGACGTCGGCGAGTATCCACTCGGCCGCCGTGCGCGCCCGACGGGCCGGGTGCGGGGCGGCGCGCTGGGCCGGGTGCTCCAACCGGTCCTGGATGACCAGTGCGCGCTCTGCACCGCTGGAGCGGACGAGCAGCTCGCCGACCAGCGTCGCCGTCTGCCGGGTGGTCATCCCGGTACGGATCACGACCTGCGCGGCCGCCCGCTGGTTGCCGCGCGGCAACAGCGCCAGCTCCGTGGCGGCGCGCGGGGAGAGCAGTCCGAGGCGCACGTCGGTCTGTACCGCCTCGTCGAGCGCCTCTGCCAGGAGCAGCCGGCGCGAGACCCAGCTCTTGTGGCGTCCCAGGTGCGCCCCGATCGCCGGCTGGCTCAGCCCGTCCTCGCGGTACAGCGACCGGACGAGCCACGCCTCCTCCATCTCGCTCAGGGCCACCCCCTCGTGCAGCAGCGCGATCGCCAGCTTGGCGCCCACGGCGTCCACCTCGAGCGAGCGGGCGCGGACTTCCTTCCAGCCCAGGGCACGGGCCGCGCCCAGGCGTTTGAAACCATCGATCAGCTCCACGCCGTCATCGGTCTGGAACACGGCCACGGGCGAGAGCAGGCCGTGCTGCTCCAGGGACCGACGCATGCTCGTCACCGCCTCGCGCCCGCGCAGGCGCAAGCCGGCGAGCCGCTCCCCGATCGACTCCACGGCCAGCGGACGCTCTGCCGTCTCGTCCACAGACGGCCCAACCTCGAGTCGCGTGTCCATCGGCTCACCACCTCGCCGGCCGCGACTCGCCCCGCCGCAACTCCACCGGCGGGTAGTCGGCCAGCAGCAGGAGCTGCGCGACGCACCGGGCGCGCACCCGCACATCTCGCCGGCGGCGCGCGACGCAGCCGTACAGCCCGTCCACGACCCCACGCTCGATCGTCTTGACGAGGTGGCTGGAGCGCAGCAGCGCCTCCTGCATCTCGTCGTCCACGTCCTGGGCCTCCAGGCCGACGGTGAGCTCCGTCTCGTCGCTGGCGTCCACGCGTGCCCGGCCGAGGACCTGGAGGAGCTTCTCCGCGCTCCAGGCCACGCAGAACTGGCCGACGGGGCGGCCAAGGCCGTCGATGCACACCCCGCGCCCGACGTGGCCGCCAGGCGCTCGCGCGATCCCCACGAACAGCTCCTCGGGCATCGTGCACCTCCGCCGCCGGGCGCGCGCTGCACTTTGCGCTTGCCTTGCGGTCGCACAATTTGAACAATTCGCCTCCGAACGGCCGAACCGCTGGAAAACACTCGCACCCGGTCAGCGCATGAACATCGGCGTTTACTGGTCGGCCGACGCGCCGGAAAACACTCGCATCAGGTCAACGCATGGACATCGGCGTTTACTGGTCGCCCGCCGTCCTCGAGCACAAGCTCGAACGTCGCCACCATCGCTGCAGGGTCGAAGAGGTCTGGAACGTCCGCCGTCTCCCCAACGGCCTGGGCGACAACCCCGCCGGCGATCGTCTCTTCGTCGCCTCCGGCCGCCGCTGGGTCGGCTCCTTCCGGCTCGTACCTGAGGTCCTCTACACCCCGACCGACCCCGCCTGCCCCTACACCCTCATCTTCGACGCGAAGTCCTGGACGCCGCTCGACCGCACCGTCCCCTGTCAGCCCTTCCGAGGATGGACCTACAAGGTCCCAGGCCAGATCACGAAGCCCCCTCCTTGAGCGCCTTCCGCAGGCCCCGTCACGTCTCCGCGCAGCGCCGACGGTGGATCACGATCCCGCCGCAAGGTGGATCACGATCTGGCCGGCGCTGAAGTCCGAGCCGATCGGTTCGGTCGATGAGGTTATCCGCGTGGTTCGGCTCTACTGTCTGCGATGGCTCATCGAGGAGTACAACAAATGTTGCAAATCCGACGGCACCGATATCG
>Ga0233425_10009032_pt1 | contig 12871 bp, 9 predicted proteins | sample Watercolumn_Towu_2_FD_181712 | JGI IMG/M metagenome (GOLD analysis project Ga0233425, IMG submission 181712) | Freshwater microbial communities from Lake Towuti, South Sulawesi, Indonesia - Watercolumn_Towuti2014_140_MG | ecosystem: Environmental > Aquatic > Freshwater > Lake | place: Indonesia...
TGCGCCGATCGGAAACATCAATAAAACGGCGGTGGATGACAAGGTCGTAGAGGACTATGTAAAGAAATACTATGACCTTGCCAAGAAGCTCTGCCCGCATTGCTGGGCGGCGAGGCTTTGCCCAAAGTGCTTTTCACACGTCAAACGAGGGGATCTCAACGAGAAAAATTTTCTGGAGCTTTGCGATAAATTCCGGGCATCCGTTCTTAAATCTCTCGAATTGTTCGTTACGATAAAAGAGAAGGATGAAAAGGCCTTTGACGACGTTAAAATCGTGACGGTTGATATTAACCAAAAAAGGGAAGAGAGAAACCGTCCCAAAAAGGATTAATTATGTACGGAAGATTCATAAATAGGTATTGGCTGATACTCGTGTCTGAACTGGTGCTGATGTTTCTTATTACCATAATGGAGAAACATCACATGCTGGTGGTTCTGTTCGCGGTTGTGATGATCCTGCTTTCGCTTCTCACCATAGAGATATGTTTTGAACTAAAATTTTTACGGGCGGGATCGGTCATTTCCGGGGCTATAGCTGTTATAAGCGGTTTGGTATGGCTTGTCCCGTGGTTGTCGCCTCAGAGTGCTTATGGAATGCTCCTTCTGGCTTCTTGTGCATTTTCCGCGTTCTATTCGATAGCAATCATAGCTATTGGAAAGCATGTGTTCATGTCCACGAGGGCGACCATCAATACGATAACAGGAAGCATCTGCATTTATCTGCTCATCGGGATATGCTTTGCATTCGTTTACAATGTTTTGTCCATGTCTCTGGGGGGGAGGTTTTTCCTGGACGGTGCGCCGATGCACACGGAGGCAAGGCTCGGCATGGCCGGTTTCAAGGAATTTCTTTATTTCAGCTTCTCTACCTTGACCACGACCGGGTATGGAGACATTGTCCCAAAGGATTCGCTGACACGCATGATGTCTTATGTTGAAGGGATATTGGGGTCGCTTTATCTTGCCGTTGTCGTTGCCAAACTTGTGGGCATGTATGTTACTCAAAATTTGCGGAATCAAAAATTATGAATCCTCTATTCAAGAAAAAATCCGTTGAAAAGATAATTGCGGACTCGGAAAAAGGGGAGCGTTTGCAAAGGGTGCTTGGCCCTCTTGCTTTGACGCTCTTTGGGATAGGCTGTATTGTTGGAACCGGGATATTCGTGCTGACCGGGATTGCGGCCCACGATAAGACGGGGCCCTCGCTTATCCTTTCGTTTGCGTTCTCTGGCTTTGCCTGTATTTTGGCCGCATTTTGTTATGCCGAATTCGCCTCGATGGTGCCGGTTGCCGGTTCTGCATACACATATGGCTATGCGACGCTTGGTGAGCTGTTTGCGTGGATCATAGGCTGGGATCTTATCCTTGAATACACGATCGCCGCCGCGTCCGTTGCCCATGGATGGTCCCACTATGTGCAGAACCTTCTGGGTACGTTCGGAGTGCCTCTGCCGCATGTGCTTTCCAGTGCGCCGTTTGACTTTGACCCGGCAACCGGGCATTTCGCCGCGACCGGGGCCTATTTTGATCTTCTGTGTGTTGTGGTGGTTATTTTGATAACCGCCATCCTTGTGAAGGGCATAAAGGAGAGCGCGAGGGTCAATGCGGTCATGGTCTTCATAAAAATTGCCGTTGTGATCTTTGTCATAACTATTGGTGCGTTCTTTGTCATGCCGGGGAATTGGACGCCGTTTGCGCCGTACGGCTACACCGGTCTCAGTTTGTTCGGAAAAACGGTGCTCGGCCAAAGCGCCGCCGGCGGCCAGCCGCTGGGCATGCTTGCCGGTGCCGCCATGATGTTTTTTGCGTACATAGGCTTTGACTCGGTTTCTACGCAGGCCGAGGAGGCAAAAAGGCCGCAAAGGGATATGCCGATAGCCATCATATCCTCCCTTGTAATATGCACATTGCTCTACATCGCTGTCTCGGCCGTGCTCACCGGAATGGTTCCCTATAACGAAATAAATATCGATGCCCCCATAGCCGACGCCTTTAGCAGGATCGGCATGCCATGGGTGTATTTCATAGTAACGGCCGGCGGCATAGCAGGCATAACCTCCGTTCTGCTTGTGTTGATGCTGAGCCAGCCGAGGATACTCCTTGCCATATCCCGCGACGGCCTTTTGCCGGAGAGTTTTTTCGGGGCGATCCATCCTAGGTTTCATACGCCGTGGAAGGCGACTATCCTTACAGGGTGTGTGGTTGCGGTTATCTCCGGCCTAATCCCGTTGAGGGTCCTGGCGGAATTGGTCAATATAGGAACCCTCCTGGCCTTTGTGATCGTATGTACCGGTGTCCTTATAATGAGAAAGACCGATCCAAATGTCAAAAGACCGTTCAAAGCACCATTCTTTCCGTTTGTCCCGCTCGGCGGCATTTTCTTCTGTTTGTTGCTGATGTTCTCGCTTCCGTCGGAGAACTGGCTTAGATTGCTGATATGGCTCGTGATTGGGTTGGCCGTTTATTTCTTTTACGGAAGACACCACAGCAAATTGAGTTCGCCGGAGCTATGAATAAAATTGATATAGCGGTTATTGGTGCCGGAGCGGTGGGGTGTGCTGTTGCGCTGGAGCTGACTTCGCACGGTAAGGAAAATGTATTTCTATTTGAACGCGGAAGTTATTTGGCCGAAGGGCAGTCCGGCAGGAACTCCGGAGTCATCCATGCGGGCATATATTACGATTACGGTTCGCTTAAAGCGAGGCTGTGCGTGGAAGGCAACCGGCTGATGTATGAGTTCTGTGAGAAGCACGGCGTTCCCTGTGTCAGGACCGGGAAGCTGACGGTTTCCCCAGGCCGGGATGATGAGGAAAATATCAGAAGAATATTTGAGCGCGCGAAAAAGAACGGGGTTGAAGGGGCAATGCTAGTTGGGGCCGATGAAATCAGAAGGCTTGAGCCTAATGTTGGGGCGACGCTTGCCTTGTATACCCCGAGTACCGGAAATGTGGATGCGGCGTCATATGTAAAGGCCCTGGCCAGGCTTTGTGAGATAAATGGGGCCACAATATTAATGAAAACGGAGGTGGTGGGGATCGAACCCAAATCGGACGGTTTTATTGTCGAGGCAAGGCGATCGGACGGAAGAATTGAAAGAGTTGAGGCGAGTTTTGTGATAAATGCAGCGGGTCTTTACAGTGATAAAATAGGAAAAATGCTGGACCCGTCTTGTGCTCATGCGCTTGCTCCTCTGCGCGGGGAATATTTCAAGTTCAATAAGTCGCGACGCAGGGAAATCTCCATGAACGGCTTGAATGTTTACCCCTCGCCGGAGTACATAAAGTCCGGGGATACGCTAACGGAGGTTATAGGTATTCATTTGACGCCGACTTTTGCCATCAAGGATGACGGTAGTTCCGGAATTGGAGATATTGTAACGGTAGGGCCGCAGTTTACGGCAGTAACGAATAGGGAGGATTATGAATCAGGAAGATTGCCGGTCCGGCACTTTTTTGAGAAGGCAAGGCTTTTCTTTCCCGGGCTCAGACTTGACGACCTTGAGATTGACTTTGCCGGGATAATGGCAAACCCCGCCGGTTACCGTGACTGGATTATCGAGAGGCATCCGAATTATATTCAGCTGATAGGCCTGGACAGCCCTGCATTAACCTCGTCGCTAGCGATAGCGAGGCATGTCTCCGCCATGTTGTAATTAATAATTTGTTTTGTCATCTTTTCCGACATTTGATAGCATGCCCCCATATGCACAGGATAAAAAAAGCGGTTATACCCGTTGCCGGTTTGGGTACACGTTTTCTGCCGGCGACCAAGGTCGTTCCTAAGGAGCTCCTGCCGATAGTTGACAAACCGGCCCTGCAATATGTTGTTGAAGAGGCGGTCGAATCGGGGATTAGGGAAATAATTTTCATATCAAATCCTGCAAAAGCGGTTATAGAAGAGCACTTCCGGTCCGACACGGTCCGTGACGAGCTACTTTGCAAACAGGCTTGTCCGGAGGCGCTCGGCGACCTTTATAAATTAAACAATCGAATAAAAATCACGACAGTTTTCCAAAAGGAGCCGTTAGGTCTTGGGCATGCCGTGCTCTGTTCAAAAGACGCGGTTGGTAACGATTGGTTTATGGTGACCCTGCCGGACATGTTAATGGATTCCAAGGTTCCTTGCACGGCACAGCTTATTGAGTCCCATGCCCGTTGCGGTTGCGGCGTTATTTCAGTGAGCCATGCGCCAAAGGAGATGATTCCTCATTACGGTATCGTTGATATCGGAAAAGGGAAAAAAACAGGCGGGCTTAATAAGATAGAGGCGCTGGTTGAGAAACCAAAACTGGAAGACGCCCCCAGCAATCTTTTTATATCGGGGCGCTATTTGCTCCCTCCGGAAATTTTTAAATACCTTGAGAATACGAGACCCGGAAAGGGAGGCGAATTACAGATAACCGACGCGTTGATAGAACTCGTGGGCAAGGAAGGCCTTTATGCACACGAATTTGACGGCGTGCTACACGATACGGGCGACAAATTGGGTTACCTCAAGGCGAATATTTACTACGCAATGAAAAACGAAGCCTTTAAAAGAGAGCTAAGGGAGTACGTGACAGGTCATTTTGAGACCGGGAGATGATATCCGTCAGGCAGTAATTTTCCGCCCCGTTCAAAATCATCCAAGTCGAAATTGTCTATAAAAATTTCAATATTGGTGAGGCCGGCCTTTCGGACCGTATATTGAAGATCCCGCGCTGTATCTAGCAGAGCTGTTAGGTCATCTGCGGATATTTCACGGTCGGGATATATTCTTTCAAGGGTAATTGCAAATACGGTTTTGGAAGGATCATCTGAAGGGACTCCATGCGCAGAGAATGAGTACCCCAACTCGTTCCAGTGAAATTTGTTCTCTCCGTTTTCCATCGCAAACTTAGAAAATTGTGCCGGGGTAAGCGTTTTTTCGGCAGGCCTATTCTGAGACTGTTTTTGCAACTTTAGTAATTCGCATGCACCGTTGGATACAAAAAGATTTCCACGGTATGAGATCAGCGGAGTGCAAATTTGCTCATACCACAGATCATGGCAGGCAATGTCAATTTCTAGAAAGGAATCCGTTAGACCATGTTTCAATATGAAGGATTGTTGATTCACATAATCTTCGATGCCCTTCAGCCGATTTTTATGATCGCTTATCACTCTATACTCCAGCTGTATGCGGTTTATTTTTGGCGCCATTGCATTGTGCATTGTATTGTTATCGGCAGATTATAAAAAAAGTTGCTAACTTTTTTCCGCCATAAAAAAACGGGCCTGTTAAAGGCCCGTTTTTCGTCGAACAGAAAGATCTCCTGCTTAGGAGTTGTTGGTGCAAACCGAAACTGTTGTGTTACAGCCGGACTGGTTAACAGCAGGCAACGCGTTACAAATCGCGGCTAGACAGGATGCCGTGGTGCTGTTGTCATACGGGAAACAGGCGTTGCACGCGGCGATGTTGTCGTCCCCCTGGAAATTACTGCAAATAGTTGAACTACAGCTATCGGGGGCTTTTTCAATCTGCGACCAGCAATCTACCCACTGATGGCCCAGCTGATACATGCCGCATGAGGTGGCGGTATTAAGTCCGCTTGGAATAGCGACCGCCGCTTCGGGTGTGTCCGCCGTACAGTCGTAGGTCTGGGCCGCCGTAAATGCCGTGTCCACATCAGCCATGGCTGATTTTACCGTGGGATTTGTGCCGGTTGCGGCCGGTATAGTTCCGGCAGTCACCAGGGTTATCCAGCTTGCGGCCGCCGTTGCGTCGACCGCCGTGCTGTCACCGTTCCAGCCTTCGCTCAGCCCGGTCTGCGACCACGTGTTACCTCCAAAAATATTCGTGAGGTTTGCATACACCGCGCCGTCGCCAAGGGCGATGGTGCTGATACTTGCTCCGAGCGCGTTATTAATCAGCTGGCCTGCGGAGTAGACATCGTTTTCATACGAGCCGCCGGTGTAGGCGCCTTTCTGATAACCTGAAAACGTAAAACTGTCGGCGCCCTGGACAAATATGCCCTCCGTCCAGTTCTGGTTGCCGCTGAACGTTCCCTTGAATCTCGTGTTGATCGTTTTAGAGGTGTAGTGGCCGTCCGCATTCAAAACGCCGGTTACATGGACATAATGTGCACCGTTACCGCCGCCATCCGAGAACAGGCCGACACCCGTGGTTTCGACCGCAGTGTCGGTTATTGTCTGACTTAGGTACTCGGTTTGAGAGTTGCTGGTGCACGCGAACATCTCAAACGATGTTATGGTGCCGCCGGTCTTTTGGATCCTCATCTTGATCTTATCCGGCCCGCTGGCATCATCGGGTGCCGGGGTCAGCGTAATTACGTGCCAGTTGCCGTCATAAATATTTATGCTTTGGTCACTTGCGGCAAAAGTTTCCGCAACGTAACACTGTATCATGTCAGCTTGTGCGCCGGCGTTAAATATCTCTCTTAGGTTGTTGGACATCTCACATGCCGCTACAGAGCTACTTGCGCTGAATTTGCTGTTGGAAATTTCGCTCAATTTAATGCCCGTGGTCGCCGCCTTGCTTGCGGAAATTCCCTTAGTGGGGACCACGATGCTTCCGCTGGTTGCGCTCACCACTGGATCCGTCGTTTTTGGCAGATCGGTTACGCTGCTCAAAGTTGGCGATGTGCTTGTTGTCGACGAACTGCCGCAGGCGGAGATCAGCGCCAACAAGGCTATTCCGACCGTGAATTTTACTAGGTTCTTCATATTTCCCCCTTTTTTTTGAAAACTATTATAGTATTCTACACTTTTTATCGGACTTACGCAAATAAAAAAAAGGAAGACACGCAGAATAAGTCGAATGATTTTAGATGTTTACTATGCCGTATAATATAGCGGCCGTTATGAGCATGTGCCGGTTGCATCGTTGATATTCTGAAAATATCTCATTCCAAATTTATCGTCGTAGCTCAAACCGATATTACATATCTGTGTTGTGACTAGATTTGTAAATTCCGTTGCGGTAATGCCCGTTAGGGATGCGTTGGCTGATTGCCAGAGTATTGTCCCGCTTGTGGTGGCGCTGGGAATCACAAATGAAACATATTTGCCGCTACTTGTGTTATCCACGTAAAAACTGAAGACGCCAGTGCCGGATTCCGTGATCAATGATATCTCCGTCGTGGTCGCATCCGTCCAGCTGGTAGCCGTTTTTTTCATCCATTTGTAGTCTATGCTTGCGAGCGTGCAGTTTGATGTGCAGCCGGTGTCGGTTTTATTCAGCTTTATAAATGGAAAAATCCTGTTTGTAGAGGCCGAAATTTCCGCAAGGGTTGGCGTTTCGATCTTTGTGAATGTGAGCGTCTTATCTCCGAATGCGTAGATGATCGTGCCTTGCGGCATTGTTGAGGTGCTTGTGAGATTTGAACCAAAACCCTTATATCCGGTAAAATTATTGGTTGTTACGCTTGAGGTAGACGTGTTTTTTGTTATTGCCCCGCCTTCAGAGGTGATCACGTCAGTATCGACGAATTTTACTGAACCGGTATCGAGAGATGAGAATGCGGTAGGGTAGGCAACATAAATACCGGTGCTGGCATATGTGAATGTTGTTGTGGCCGTGTCGTAATAGGACCCTATGATATCGGAGACCTTAGTTCTTTGGGCGCCGTTATAAATGTCATAGCGCACATGGAAATCCAGCATGAATTTATGATTCGACTCATCACAATCGACAAGACCGTCGTTGTCTGTGTCTGCGTTGGAGTAACGGCCGACTTCGTTATCCATCGTTCCGATCTCGTCCGCCGTTGTTGAATCAAGGCCTGTTTCTTCAAGCAAGTCTTCCTTTGTCTGATCCGTGTCGGCCGTCTGGGCGGCGGTATCGATGGTTACGGTGCCGAGGTCCGCCGTGCCGGTTGACTTGTTTGGGACAATTCCGTTCATCCAGGATGAACGGAACCACCCGCCCAACATGCCTGTGCCGCTGCTTAGGCGGTTAAAGAAAAAGAAGCTCCAGAAGCTCTGGTTTGTAACCTCGACCTCAAATTTGCCGTCCGAGCCCACCGTTGCGGTCTTGCAGGAGACGTTGCCGGTCCTGGGATTGACGGCGAGGACGTCTGTTATGGCGGATGCCGCGGCCCCATCTTTACCGGCGGAGATTGAAGAAAGCGCGGTAGATGCAAGTGTTCCCTTTACGGTAAATCCCGAGGAAGAAGAGCTGGAACTGGAGCCGCAGGACGTGAAGTTCATCGCCATTAGCAAGACAGTTGCCAATAAAATAGTTTTCATATAGGTCTCCAAGATCGATCAGTTAGAGATCGATGTCGGGAAATAATCGGTACCGTTTTGCGGGACCGTGGTACTTTCTAGATAGCTCGTGTTGGTAAAAAATGTTTCAAAACCCGCAAGGTTCGTCTGGTCGGTGCTGTTTGCATCAAGCCATGTGAGTAAACTAGACCAGCTCCATGCGCCTACGAGGTCGGTATATGTCGTACAGTTGGTTGAACTGGCGACGGCCGGCGTCAGACCGTTTTGGACGCAGGCGGTGTCCTCGGTTACTTCCGTTGATTTGGCCTTTATGTAATAGTAGCCGGTAACCCAGGACGAGGTTGATGGGTTATATCCGCCGACACCGATCGCAAATAGCTGTTTAAAATTTCCACCGGTTGCCGGGCCGGTCGAGTATTTCACCACGAACTTATTATTTGCGATGTTTGTTATAAGAATGGCCCTGCCATAGTAGTTTCCGGAACTCTTCTCGTCAAAGCTTGCAAGGTTGAACCCGAGCAACTGAGGATTATTGCTTGAATCGCGTCTCAGATAGGACTGGAAGATGTCCGAGGCGGTTGATACTGGACTGCTCAGGGCCTCCTGCTTGCGGCTGACTATGGAGGCAAAGTTCAGATTATCTGTGGCCTTGCTGTAAACCGTATAGTTATTTGTGGTTCCGCTTGTAAAATAAGCCACGCAATCAGGGAGCGAACCAAAATCAACAATGAACGTATTTGCGTTCGTCGGTGTGTAGACCGGCGTATGGTTCGTTAAAGCCGCATGGGAGGTGCCTTTTTCACATGTTTTATACAGGGGAACCGCTGTTGACTCTCCGGTTATCGGATCGACCACTTCGTCTATGGTATAGATGTTGGCCATCTTCATATCAGCATGCTGAATCATGCCGATAAGTGTGGTGGTTGTGAATTTATTAGTTGTGTCCAGTGTTACGCCGGATGGGCAGATATTCAGGGAGTTATCATCGTTATGGCATTCGGCCTTGAAAAAGTCATTGACTATGCCTAAAAAACCGGAGCTTGGGGTTGTATCCTTTGAGACTGATTCCAGCATTTGAGGCTTGGAAATGCTTGCTGTAAGCGATGTAAATATTTGAGGCGTTGATTTTACCGCCTTGTCGGCCAGATTGAGTCCGCTGGTGGTTGTTGTCGTGGTGCTTGAAGAAGAGCTACTGCCGCAGGCTGTAATGAAGGCCGAGCACAGCACGGTCAAACAAAAAAATGCAAATCCTTTCATGGCATCCCCTTTGTTTAGGGAGAAGATATATGCTTAACATTTACGAGATTCAAATGATTTATTTAAACAGCGTATACATTACGCTTGCCTGAACGCGGAAGACGTCGCCGCTTGCGTGGCTCTTTACCTGTTTATAACCATAGAGGCCTTCAAGACCGAAGCTTAGGCGTTTAAAAAGCTGAAAGACAACGTTGGTGCTGGCGTAATAAGTCCTATGGTATGCGTTCCATGCCTGGCTGTATTGATTGTCCAAATTCACGAAGCCGAAACTGGCGGTTGAGCGGAACTTGTTGGACCAATGATGTGTATATCCGCCCATTAGCGCAACGACCGGCAACGGTTGCAATTTTCCGTTTGCATCAAACGCGGCGTCGTTGTTTGATATTGCGTCGTTAATGAAATAGAATATTCCTTGGCCATAGGTCAGCTGTGTTTGAAAAGAATCATGTTTGGTGATGTCAATCGAGGACGAGAGGTTTAGGCCCCAGCCGAATGTGGTCTGGTCTCCGACAAGGGCTCCGCTTACGCCGATGTCACGAAATATTGTGCTGAACTGGATATGGCCGATGCCCGCCTTTGCCCATTTTATATAAAATCCCCCCTCCGGGGCGTGAAATTCAGATGTGGCCGACGGATCGTTGGATGCATCGACTTGGCAATCCGGCTTTTCCAGCGAAAATGCAAGGCCCCAATGTTCTCTAAACAACAGCAGGTAGCGTATCAACGGGCGACGCGCCGATATGGCGGCGTTGGGGCCTTCGTAGTCCACGGTATCGGGCCATGCATCGGCATCTTCAAACACAGTGTAAGTTTGCCCCACAATTACATTATGAAACTGGCCGTAAAGGTGCCTGACCCTGTAATTTAGATACGAACTTCCGCTTCCGGCAAAATCATTTTCATAATAAAAGCGGGGGTTGCCCGAAATCCCGGGGGCACGCACATCCATCGACAATCTGGACCCCCTGGCATTCATGTTGAACTGATATCCGCCGCCTTTTTGAGAATCTCCGGTGACGGGTATGCTTGCCGTGACAAACATATTATCATTGCCGGAATAGTTGTTGTCGTTGGTTAGGTCAACGCGCGGCCTGGCGTTGAATTGTATCAGCGCATGCGTGCTGGGAATAGGTATGAATCCGTTGTAGGTCGGATCAAGCGTCAGGTTGTACGGCCTTGGGGCGGCTTCCTGGCGGTCGTTGAACGAATCGCGTAATTCTATTTGGGAAACCCCGCTTTTCGGAAAATTCTCGTTTTCAGCGCTTAGAGTTGAGGTGTCGGTTATTTTGGATACAGGCTGGTATTCCTTTTCAAGTTTTTCCACTCTATCCTGCAGTTGCTTTATCGTATCCTGCATCTTTTGAACGTCGGGATCGGCTGATTTAACCTGCGCGGAAAGTACCGGGACAAAAAAGAATACGGCAAAGAGAACAGCGAATAATTTTTTCATAACTCTTTATTTTCACATGTGGCGGAAATGCACAAGAAAAAATCACAAGCGTCAATAAAAGTGCGTCAACAAAACCCAAAAGTGCGGTGTTGCTTGACGCACTTATCGGACTAAATTTTAAAATCAGCGGACAATGCACGCGGTTAGCCGGCGCCAAAAATTGGCACAGAAAATGCTGTTGAGGGTCTACACGGTTAGGGGATGCTTTTGCTTTTTTAGGGGAAGGGGGGGCATATGGGAAGACTATTTATCCTGGTGTCGTTGTGTGTCCTGTTCTTATTTCCAAACATATCCGCCGGAGTTACCCAGAAAGAGGCGTCGTTCACCTACTACTGGATCGTAACGGAGGGAACAACGGTCAAAAGCACCGATGTCATGGTCCCGCTGTGCGTCGGCGAACCCATGTGGAACGAAGACGGAAGTTATGCGGGCTTCAATGTCAAACAGATCTTTCAGACAACGGACAGATTCTTTAATTCGTTGGCAACGGAGGGTGTCGGATATCTGAACAGCACGCGCGGGAAGGGTATTTATGGCGGAAAGCCGAACGGGCAGAAACTTGTAAATATCAGCGAGCCGTGCGATGCGAGCAAGTGCCACGACGGCACGTGTTTTGTAGAGCTGGATAAAAAAGTTTATCCGTTCGGCATGGGATCGGAAGATAACGCGCTCATCCCGTGGCGTTCGGCGGCGGCCGACCCGGCCTTTGTTAAGCATGGCACCTGGATATACAGCCCGGCCCACGATGGCCTAAAGTTGCAGATGAAGAGCAATACGGGGATTTTTAACTACATAACGAATCCGAAATACATGGGGCTCGATATGTACGAGCTCTTTGCCGGAAATACAGCCACATATGAGATCGTGCATAACGGATGCTTCAGGGTGGACGATACGGGTGTAAGCGGGAGCAAAATAGACATCTTTGCCGCAAAGCAGAATCTATACAGCCAGGCAAGCAGCATAGGATACGGCACGATAATAATAGGCGATGCCAAGTGCGGTCCTCCGGACGTTGATAAGGACGACGACGGGATACAGGACGACCTTGATAATTGCCCGGATGTTCCAAATCCAGATCAACTTGATGAGGATTACGATAAGATAGGGAACGCCTGCGAGCCGGATACGGACAAGGACGGCGTGATAGATGACAATGACAACTGCCTGGAGGTCGCGAACGCCGATCAGTTGGATGAGGACGGCGACGGCATCGGAAATGCGTGCGAGCCAGACAGGGACGGTGATGGCATTATCGATGATAAAGATAATTGCCCGGCCGTTTACAACGTCTATCAGGAAGACAAAGACGACGATGGTGTCGGAGACCTGTGCGAGGTTGATGCCGATCTGGACGGCATCGTTGACGACTATGATAATTGCAAGCTGATAGCCAATGCGGATCAGGCGGATGCCGACTTGGACGGGGTGGGTGATGCGTGCGAGCCGGATACCGACGCCGACGGAGTGATAGACGACAACGACAACTGTCCGCTGGTTTCGAATTTTGACCAGGCGGATGTGGACAAAGACGGTATCGGAAATGTCTGCGAACCCGACAGGGATTGGGACGGCATAATCGACGATAACGACAACTGCGATCTGGAACCGAACGTTGACCAAAAGGATACGGACGGTGACGGGCAGGGTGACGCTTGCGACATGGACATAGACGGTGATTCGATAGCAAATGCTGTGGATAATTGCCCGTTCATGGCCAATGAAACGCAGGTGGATACCGATCTGGACGGCATGGGCGATGCGTGTGATGCCGATATCGACAACGATACAATTCCAAACGGTTCCGACAACTGTCCGCTGATCGCCAATCCCGGCCAGGAGGACCGCGACCATGACGGCCTGGGTGATGCGTGCGAGACTGACGTGGATAGCGACGGTGACGGATATTATGACAACCAGGACAATTGCCCGGATGTCTATAACCCGGATCAGTTGG
>Ga0233425_10009033_pt1 | contig 12870 bp, 10 predicted proteins | sample Watercolumn_Towu_2_FD_181712 | JGI IMG/M metagenome (GOLD analysis project Ga0233425, IMG submission 181712) | Freshwater microbial communities from Lake Towuti, South Sulawesi, Indonesia - Watercolumn_Towuti2014_140_MG | ecosystem: Environmental > Aquatic > Freshwater > Lake | place...
TCTTCTTCGAGCACGCTGACGCGCACGCCGCCGACCAACTCGGTGATCAGGTTGAACATCACCGCACCGACCACCCACAGCGCGGTGCCGAGCAAGGCGGCGAGCAGCCCGAACGCGGCGAAGTTGGAGAACAGCGCCGAACCGTCGAAGGAGAACGTCTCCCAGCCGAAGGACTCGAAGAAGTTCTCCACGTTGTCGATCGTGCCGGTCTGGTTGGCGACGCTCCAGAGCAACGCCGACGCGATGAGCGCGACGACATACAGCACGAGATGGAACACCAGCCCCACTTTGAACACGCTCCACACGTCGATGTCGCGCACCACGCGCACCACGCGGCGCATCCGCGGACGCCGCGACGAGGACGATTTCGCCGGTCGCGCTGCGTCGCTCATTGCCCGACGTCAAGTGTACGACGGTGGTCCGCTGCACTCGCCGACGACCCACGGCCGCGGCGGACCACGTGCACCGTCACGGAATGCTCGTCGCGCGCGATTTCGTACGACGACACGCCGTGGGCGAGGGCGAGCGCGTCGAGGTCGGCGTCGAGCACCGCCGCCAGTGCCATCGCCTCGGCGGCGGTGTGCGCACGTGCCTGGTCGATCGACAAAGACGCGACGCGACCCACTGCGACGATCACGAGCGACGCCAAGACGAAGAGCGCAAGGACGAGCGGCGACGCCGAGCCGCCGTCATGGGCACGACCACGCGCGCGACGCTGGCGCTCCATGCTGGCGGAGCGCTATTCGTCGTCGCCGGCGAAGATCGGCGCGACGGACGCGACGACCTGGCCCGACTCGAGCGTCATGACGCGCACGCCGGTGGCGGCGCGACCCTGGCTCGAGATCTCGCGCACGGGGATGCGGATGGTCGTGCCGCCCGAGGCGACGACGACGATTTCGTCTTCGAGACCGACCATGAACGCCGCCACGACGCGGCCCTTCTTGCCGGTGAGCTTGATGCCGATCATGCCCATGCCGCCGCGGCCCTTGCGGGCGAAGTTGGTGATCTGCGTGCGCTTGCCGTAGCCCGACTCGGTGACGAGCAGGATCGACGCCTCGTCGCGCGCCACGTCGACCGACACCACCTCGTCGCTGCCGCGCATCTTCATGCCGCGCACGCCGGCCGCCGAGCGACCCATCGGGCGCACCTGCTTCTCGCTGAAACGAATCGTCTGGCCGCCGCGGGTGACCATGAAGACGTCGTCGGTGCCGTTGGTCTCGATCACGCGCACCAGTTCGTCCTTCGGGCGCAGCTTGAGCGCGATCAATCCGTCGCGGCGGCTCGAGTCGTACTCGTCGAACTTCGTCTTCTTCACTTGTCCGTGCTTGGTGGCAAAGAACAGGTTGCGTTCGCCGGGGAACTCGCGCGTGTCGATGATCGCCTGCACGGTCTCCCCCGACTTGAGCGGCAGCAGGTTGACGATCGGGATGCCCTTGGCGGTGCGCTCGCGCTCGGGCACCTCGAGGGCGCGCAGGCGGTACACGCGGCCGAAGTTGGAGAAAAAGAGCAGGTGCGCGTGGGCCGTCGTGAAGATGACGTGGCGCACGATGTCGTCGCTCTTCAGGCGCGCGCCGCTCACGCCGCGGCCGCCGCGGCCCTGCGTGCGGAACGAGTCGGCCGGCACCGCCTTCACGTACTGCTCCTGGGTCATCACGATGACGAGTTCCTTGTCTTCGACGAGGTCTTCGACGCCCATCTCGCCGACGTCGGCGGCGACCTTGCAGACGCGCGGAGTCGCGAACGTTTCCTTGACTTTCGTGAGTTCGCCGGAGATCACGGCGCGCAGCTTCTTGTCGTCTTCGAGGATCTCGGTGAGTTCCTTGATGCGCGCGCGGATCTCCTGCTGCTCGGTCTCGAGGTCGATGCGCGACAGTTTCGTCAACTGGCGCAACTGCATGTCGAGGATGTCGATGGCCTGGCGCTCGCTGAACCCGAACTTCTTCTCCATCAGGGCTTCCTTCGCGGCGTTGGCGTCCTCGCTGGCGCGGATCACCTTGATGACCTCGTCGATCACGTTGAGCGCCTTCAGGCGGCCCTCGAGGATGTGGTTGCGCTCCTTGGCCTTGTCGAGGCGGAACTGGCTGCGCCGCGTGATGACGTCGACCTGGTGGGCGATGTAGCCGGCGAGGGCATCGCGCAGGTTCAGCGTGCGCGGCACGCCGTCGACGAGCGCCACCATGTTGACGGGGAACTGGCTCTGCAGCTGGGTGTTCTTGAACAGGTTGTTCATCACGACGTTGGCGTTGGCGTCGCGCTTCAGCGTGATGACGAGGTTGGTGGTGCCGCCCGCCGAGTTGTCGTTCACGTCGGCGATGCCCTCCAGCCCGTCGTTGTCGACGAGTTCCTGGATGCGCGCGGCGATCGCCGAGCAACTCGCCTGGTACGGCAGTTCCGACACGACGATGCGCATCTGGCCGCGCTCGCCCTCCTCGATCGCCACCTTGGCGCGCATCTTGATGCTGCCGCGGCCCGTCTTGTACGCCTCGGTGATGCCGTCGCGCCCGAGGATGAGCCCGCCGGTCGGGAAGTCGGGACCTTTCACGAACTTCATCAGGTCTTTCACTGTCGCCTCGGGATTGTCGACGAGGTGCAGCGTGGCGTCGATGATCTCGCCGAGGTTGTGCGGCGGGATCGACGTGGCCATGCCGACCGCGATGCCCTGCGAGCCGTTGACAAGGAGGTTGGGGAACCGCGCCGGCAGCACCGTCGGTTCTTCGGTCGTGCCGTCGTAGTTCGGCATCAAGTCGACGGTGTTCTCCTCGATGTCTGCGAGCAGCTGCATGGCGAGCGGGTGCAGGCGGGTTTCGGTGTAGCGGCTGGCGGCCGGGCCGAAGTCGGGCGAGCCGTAGTTGCCGTGGAAATCGATGAGCGGGTGGCGCAACGAGAACGGCTGCGCCATGCGCACGAGCGCGTCGTAGATCGCGCCGTCGCCGTGCGGGTGGTAGCGGGCCATCGTGTCGCCGGTGACGCGCGCGCACTTCACGAACGGGCGGTCGGGGCGGAAACCTTGCTGGTCCATGTCCCAGATGATGCGGCGGTGCACGGGCTTCAGGCCGTCGCGCACGTCGGGCAGGGCGCGCGACATGATCGTGGAGATCGCGTAGTCGAGGAACGAACGCTCCATCTCCTCTTGCAGCTGGATCGGCTGCACCGAGTCGCCCGAGGACAGCGGCAGTTGCGACGAGCCTCTGCCCGTGCCGCCGCCTCTGCCCGTGCCGCCGCCTCTGCCCGTGCCACCCGATGCGCCGCCGCGCCCGGACTTGCCGCTCGCCGCCGGTGCGGCGGGTTTCTTCTTCGCCATCGCCGCTCCTAGAAATCGAGGTTGCGCACGTCGCGCGCGTTGGTGGTGATGAACTCCTTGCGGGTCTCGACGTCGTCACCCATCAAGACGCTCATGATGTTCTCCGCCTCGGCCGCCTCGTCGACGGTGATCTGCAAGAGGGTGCGCGACGCGGCGTCCATCGTGGTGCCCTTCAGTTCCTGCCAGTCCATCTCGCCGAGGCCCTTCAGGCGCTGGAACTCTTTCTTGTGGTTGGCGTGCTCTTTCAAGAACGCCACCTTCGCCGCCTCGTCCTTCAGGTAGATCTTCTCTTTGCCGACTTCGGTGGAATACAGCGGCGGCTGCGCGATGTAGACGAAGCCGCTCTCCACCATCGGGCGCATCTGGCGGTAGAAGAACGTGAGCAGGAGCGTGCGGATGTGGCTGCCGTCGACGTCGGCGTCGGCCAAGATGATGACTTTGTGGTACCGCGCCTTCTCCACGTTGAACTCGTCGTTGCCGACACCGCCGCCGATCGCGGTGATGAGCGCCTGGATCTCGTTGTTCTTCAGCATCTTGTCGAGTCGCGCCCGCTCGACGTTGAGGATCTTGCCGCGGATCGGGAGGATCGCCTGCGTGCGCGGGTCGCGGGCGTCGACCGCGGTGCCGCCCGCCGAGTCGCCCTCGACGATGAACAGTTCGCTCTCGGCCGGGTCGCTGCTCCCGCAGTCCTTCAACTTGTCGGGCATGCCCGCGCCCGACAGCGCGGTCTTGCGGCGGATCGCGTTGCGCGCGTTCTTGGCGGCGATGCGCGCCTGCGCGGCGGCGACCGCCTTCTTCACCACGCGGTTGGCCTCGGTGGGGTTCTCCTGGAACCACTCCTCGAGTCTCGTGTTGGTCTCTTTCTGCACGAACGAGCGCATCGACACGTTGCCGAGCTTGGCCTTGGTCTGGCCCTCGAACTGCGGCTCGCGCAACTTCACCGACACCACCGCCGTGAGGCCCTCGCGGATGTCTTCGCCGAGCAGGTTCTCGTCTTTCTCCTTGAGTCCGCCCGACGAGCGCGCGTACTTGTTGACCACCGAGGTGAGCGCCGTCTTGAACCCCTCCACGTGCATGCCGCCCTCCACGGTGGAGATGCCGTTGGCGTAGCCGTAGACGCCCTCGTAGTACCCCGTGTTCCACTGCAGCGCGACGTCGATCGTCTGGTCGTCCTCGCTCGCCTCGTAGTGCGCCACCTTGCTGAACAGCGCCTCGCGCGACTGGTTGAGGTGCTTCACGAAATCGACGATGCCGCCCTTGTACTGGAAGGCGAGCTTCTGCTTCTTCTCGCCGCGCTCGTCGACGAAGACGACCTCCAAGTTCTTGTTCAGGAACGCGATCGTCTGCAGGCGCTCGGTGACGGTGCGCGCGACGAACTCGACACCCTCGGCCTGGAAGATCTCGGGGTCGGGCCAGAAACGCACCGACGAACCGTGCATCGACTGGTCGGGCGAGTCGCCGATCTTCTGCAGCTTGCCCTTCGGTTTGCCGCCGTCGACGAACTCTTGGCGGAAGTGCGTGCCGCCGCGGTGCACCTCGGCGACGACGCGCACCGACAACGCGTTCACGACGCTGACGCCGACGCCGTGCAGGCCGCCCGACACCTTGTATCCGTCGCCGCCGAATTTTCCGCCGGCGTGCAGCACGGTAAGTACGACTTCGAGCGCGCTCTTGCCCTTGTGCGGGCCCGACGGGTACGGGTCGACGGGGATGCCGCGGCCGTTGTCGAGCACCTCGCACGAACCGTCGGCGTGCAGCGTGACGACGATCTTGTCGCAGAAGCCGGCCATCGCCTCGTCGACGGAGTTGTCGACGACCTCCCAGATGAGGTGGTGCAGGCCGGTGAGGCCAGTGGAGCCGATGTACATGCCGGGGCGGCGGCGCACCGGGTCGAGGCCCTCCAGCACCTGGATGTCCTTCGCGCCGTAGTTGGCCGACGCCTTGCGCAGGGTGCCCTTGGTGGGGTCGCTGGGAGAGTTCACGGGCATCTCTCACCTGCGGCCCGTCGGGCGTGGCGAACGAAGGAAAACAGCATGATGAGCCTTCTCATTCTAGTTGTGTGCACGGGGCGCAACGAGGAACGAACCGCACGAAAACGCCCGATTTATCGGCGTTTTACGCGCACCTCGAGCGAGGTGACTGGTGTCGTCGTGAGGCGCGAAATCTTCTCGCACAACGACGCCTCGAGGAAGCGCATTTCGGTCGCCCAGTGCGGGTCGTCGACCTCGACGACGAGCGTCGAGCGGTCCAACTTCACCGGTTGCACGTGCGCCGCGACCGCGTCGCCGACCAGTTCGCGCCACGCTCCGAACACCCCGCGCACGCTCGCCGCGTCGTCGCTGCCGAGCGAGGCGAGCAGGCGGTTCAACTGTCCTTGCAGCGTGGTGGCGGGCGGCAGGCGATCGGGTTCGTCGCGGCTCGTGTCGTCGCTCGTGTCGTCGCTCGTGTCGCGCACCGTCAGTCGTCGCTTTCTGCGGACTCGATGGTTCCGCCAGACACTCGTAGCCGACGGGTGATGCGCGCGGACGCCGGCAGCGGGTGCGCGCCCGTCACGATCATCTGGCGGTAGGCAACGTTGGCAAGGAGCCGCTCAAAGAGCGCTGCCGCGCGTTCTTCGTCGAGCGCGCCGAGCACGTCGTCGAGGACGACGACCGGCGGGGTGCCGTGCCGCTCGCCAATAGCTTGGTGCGCGGCCATGCGCAGGGCGAGGCCGAGCGAGTGCTGCTCGCCGTGCGAACCCTGCGCGCGCGTGGCGAATTCGCCGAGCGTCACCACGAGGTCGTCGCGCTGCGGGCCGACCGTGCCGGTGCCGCGGCGCAGGTCGTCTTCGCGCGCCTCGGCGAGCGCGGCGGCGAGACCCGTCTCGCGCCACGGCGCCTCGTAGTGCAGCGTCACGGTGCACGGCTCGTCGACGAGCGACTGGTAGGCGCGCTGGGCGAGCGGCGCGATCGCCGAGACGAACTCCGCGCGCACCCGACCCACCTCGTCGCCGATCGTCGCGAGCTTTTCGTCCCAGGCGTCGAGGGCGGCGAGCGTGGATGCCGACGCGCGCCAGCCCGAGTCCTGCAAGAGCGCGTTGCGCTGGCGCATGACCCGCTCGAGTTCGCCGACCAAGTCGAGCCGCACGGGGTCGCGCGCCACGACCGACTCGTCGACGAACGCGCGGCGCACCGCCGCCGAGCCGTTCACGAGCGTGCGGTCGTCGGGCGAGAACACGGTGGTGCGCAGCACGCCGAGCAGGTCGCGGGTGCGCACCACGCGCTTGCGGTTGACTTGCGCGACCGAGCGGCCGGCGCGCTTCAGTTCGATCTCCACGAGGCACTCGCGGCCGTCATCGCCGAGCAGTTCGGCGCGCACGAACGCGCTGTCGGCCCCGTTGCGCACGACGAAGTCGTTGGTGGCACCGCGGAACGACTTCATCGTCGAGAGCACCACGATCGCCTCGACGAGATTGGTCTTGCCTTGCGCGTTGCGCCCGACGAGCGCGGTCACGCCCGCGTCGAGCGACAACGAGAGCCGCGGATAGTTGCGGAAGTCGGTGAGCTGCAGCGAGCGGACGATCACGACGACAGTCGTTGCGGCATCAGCAGGTAGAGGTACCCGTCCTTGTTCGCGCCGCGCAACACCACCGGTTTGACCGGGTCGCTCGACTCGACGGAGATCGTCTCGCCGCCGCACGCGTCGATGCCGGCCAGCAGGTAGTCGGGGTTGAAGCCGATGGTGAGTTCGGGGCCCTTGTAGTCGGCGTCGAGTTCCTCGATGGTCTCGCCAGTGTCGTTGCTGTTGACGGTGAGCTTGAGCGAGCCCGCCGCCTGCGCGAGGCGCACGGGGATGTTGTCGCGCGCGTACACCTTCGAGCGGCGCACCGCGTCGAGCAGCCCCTCGCGGTTGACCGACAACTTGTTCGGGTACGACGGCTGGATGAGCTGCTTGTAGTTGGGGAACTGCACGGCGAGGAGCGCCGTCGACAGCGTGACGTTGCCGGCGCGGAACGTGGCGCGGTCGGCGGCGAGACGGTACGAGATCGTGTCGTTGTCCTTCACGAGGCGCAGCAACTCGCCGAGGGCGCGGGCCGGCACGATCACCTGGCTCTCGCCGGCGAGCGCGGTGCCGGCGATCTGACGCACCGCGAGCCGGTAGCTGTCGGTGGCGACGAGCGTCAAGCCTTCGGGTTGGTTGCTGACGAGCACGCCGGTGAGGGCGAGGCGCGTCAAGTCGGTGCTCGCCGCACGCACCACCTGGCTGAGCGCCTCGCCGAACAACTTGGCCGGCACCGTGCCCTCCGGGGCGCTCGCGTGGATGATCTTGGGGAAGTCGCTCACCGCGTAGCAGTGCACCGACGACCGGTTGCGCGCGGCTTCGACGACGAGATCGTCCTTCTCCAGGCTGATCTGCAGTTTGCCGTCGGGCAGGCCGCGCACCACGTCGGTGAGGATGCGCGCACTCGGCAGGATGACGCCGTCTTTTTGTCCGCCGACCGACAACGTGGCCTGCATCGAGATCTCCTTGTCGGTGGTCGACAGCGTGAGCGAGTCGCCTCGCAGCGCGAGCTCGACGCCGGCGAGGGCAGGCATCGTGCTCGTTCGCGACGACGCGATGCGGCTCACGTCGCCGAGCACTTCGTTGAGTTCTTCGCGCTCGACTCGGAATTTCACGGAGATCCTCGCTGCCTAGACGACGGGGGTGTTACGGACATCGGACGTATGAACGCTGATAGCAGTAATAAGTGCTGTGGATTGTGGATGAACCTGCCGTTTTCCAGCGTAGACAACGCTTGTAGCGCGCACAGGCATCGCCACGCAGCGCACACGTTGCAGGGTTGTGGTTCGCCGTCTGTCGACAACCCGCGCGTCGCCCACAGCGCGCGCACAGGTCGCGCACCGGTTGTGCACCGGTTCGTCCACCGGCCTGTCGGCCACGAGAGCCGCACCGGTCGGTGCGGTCGCGGGGGTCACGTCTTGAACATGCGCAGCAGCTCGTTCACCTGGTCGAAGACCTGCTGGCGGTCCTTCATCACGTTCTGCGTCTTTTCCACCGCGTGGATCACGGTGGTGTGGTCGCGGCCGCCGAAGAGCCGCGCGATCGCCGGATACGACAAGTCGGTGAGCTCGCGCACCACGTACATCGCCGTCTGGCGCGCACCCACGATCGGGCGCTGGCGGCTGCGGCCGCGCACGGCGTCGAGGCCCACCCCGAGGTACTCGCAGATCTCGGCGAGCAGTTGCTCGGGCGTGCGCTGCTTGCCGACGCGCCGCGACACGAGGTCGACGAGCAGCTCGCGCGCGAGGTCGATGTCGATCTCGGCACGGTTCAGCGACGCGTAGGCCGCCACCCGCACGAGGGCACCTTCGAGTTCGCGGATGTTCGTCGTGACGCTCGAGGCAATGAACTCGAGCACCGCCGGCGAGGCGACCAGCGCCTCGCGCTCGGCCTTGTTGCGCAGGATGGCCAGGCGGGTCTCCACGTCGGGCGGCTGGATGTCGGTGATGAGACCCCAGCGGAACCGTCCGCGCAGGCGATCCTCCAAAGTGGGTATCGCGTCGGGCATCCGGTCGCTCGAGATCACGATCTGCTTCGAGGCGCCGTGCAGCGAGTTGAAGGTGTGGAAGAACTCCTCTTGCAGGCCTTCTTTGCCTTCCATGAACTGGATGTCGTCGATGAGCAGCACGTCGACCTCGCGGTAGCGGCGCTTGAACGCGCTGATCGCGTTGTTGCGGATGCCGTCGACGTACTCGTTGAGGAACGCCTCGGTCGAGACGTAGCGCACCTCGTAATTCGGGTAGTTCTCGTGCACGTACGAACCAATCGCGTGCAAGAGGTGCGTCTTGCCGAGGCCCGCCGAGCCGTAGATGAAGAGCGGGTTGTACGAGCGGCCGGGCGTCTCGGCGACGCGTTGCGCGGCGGCGAGCGCGAACTGGTTGGAGGCACCCTTCACGAACGTGTCGAAGGTGTAGCGCGGGTTCAACCCGACGGCGCCGCCTCGCCCGGTGCGGGTCGGTGCGGGCGTGGTGCCGTGCGTCGGTGCGGTGAGCGGCGAATTCGACGCGGACGACGAAGCCGCCGGCGCCACCGCCGGCGACACCGTCGAGGCCGGGCTCGCGGCGACGGGCCGGATGTCGACGTGCAGTTCGTGCGCCGCACCGCCGGCCTCGTCGAGCGCGTCGCGCACGAGCGACATGTACCGCGTGAGCACGCGGTCGCGCACGAACGCGTTGGGCACCCGCAGCGTGAGGCTCATCGTGCCGCCTGCTTTCGCCGCCCCGTCGTGTTCGACGCTGATGTCGCTGAAGGTGGAGAACCACACCGCCTCCGACACTTGCTGGCGCAGGACGACCGCCGCGCGCTGCCACAGCGAATCTCGTTGCTCGCCGCCCGCGGCGCCGTCGGTGGCGGTCGCGCTTGCGGTGTTGATCGTGTGGTCGGTCGTCGTGTCGGTCATGTTCGTCTCGCTTCGTTCGTCGTCCACAGCAAGCCCCACACGGTGTGGAGAATCTCGCTGGTGTAATTCGATGTGCTGTGTGCCGCGCGCGGTCTCCCGCGGCGGAGGTGGAAACGTAGCACGTTTTCCACAGGGCGCACAACGGCGAAACGACAGCCTTGGCGTTTCGCGCGCGTTGCGAGGTTCGCCGCACCCCCCTAGCCTTGATGCCGTTGCTTCCAATCGCCTTGTAAGTGACGTCAGGAGTGAGGCGTGAAACGAACGTTCCAACCCAACACGCGTCGTCGTGCAAAGAAACACGGGTTTCGCAAGCGGATGAAGACCAAGGGTGGTCGCGCCGTCTTGCGGTCGCGACGCGCCAAGGGTCGCGCCCGACTGTCGGCGTGATCGGGCGCATCCCCCGCCGCCTCGGCTTCGGGCGCTTCCAGGGTGTGCGTGCCGTGCGCGACGGCGGGCTGGCCTTGCGCGCGGTGCCGGACGCGGCCGCCGGTCGCGTGAGGGTCGCTTTTTCGACGCCGCGGCGCATCGGCTCGGCGGTCGTACGCAACCGGGTACGACGCCAGCTGCGTGAGGCGTTTCGCGCCCGTTCGGGCAGGTTGCCCGTTGGCTGGTACCTCGTGAGCGTCGAACGACCTGTGGATGACGACTGGGGACGACTGGGGACGAGTGTGGACAACCTGATCTCCCGCGCGACCCTGCCGCAGCATCACGCCGATGGCGTGGTCACGCCATTCCCGAGGCAAAGACTATGACAGGCGTCACACAACACAACATGAATTTCCACAGTGTGTGGACAAAGTTGCGAGTGTTTACCGGGCGTGGGATGTTGCGGGTCATCGAGTGGTATCAGGATCAGCGCGCCGGGTACCTGTCCCCCTGTCGTTTTCACCCGACCTGCTCGGTGTATGCCCACGAGGCCATCACCGAACACGGACCCTGGCGGGGAGGCTGGCTGGCGGTGCGCCGGCTGGGGCGCTGCCGCCCGTTCGGGCCGTCGGGCTACGACCCGGTGCCCGAGCCAACGCCAGACTGCGAGCAGTGCCGTGTTTGATTGGCTGTTCGACGCCGTCGGTTGGCTGATCGCCTGGGTCTATTCGTGGAGCAACAGCTACGCGGTGTCGATCGGGGCGATGGCCATCGTCGTCATGCTCATCATCACTCCGCTCACCCTGAAGAGCACCCGCGGCATGCTCGAGATGCAGCGCCTGCAGCCCGAGTTGCGACGCCTGCAGATCGAGCACCGCGGCGACAAGCAAGGCCTCAACGAGGCGATGATGAAGCTCTACCAGGAGCACAAGGTGAACCCGCTCGCCTCCTGCCTGCCGCTCCTGGCGCAGATGCCGGTGTTCATCATCATGTTCCGCCTGCTCACCGGGTTGACCTACCGCCCGTCCCCCGACGCGGGCTTCGCGCCACGGCATCTCGACACCTCGTCGGAGTTGTACCGATCGCTCGTCGGACAAGACGAGATGCGTTCGATCGGCCTCGACCTCGCCGTGCACCCGATCCGGGTGATGCAGGAAGATTTCGCGCGCGGGCTCGTCTACGCGGCAGTCGTCGCCGCACTTGCCTTCATCTACTGGGTGCAGCAGCGCATGGTCGCGTCGCGCACCGTGACGCCGACGATGTCGGCCGGGCAGCAAAAGATCATGCAGTACCTGCCTGTTGCGTTCGCCGTGTTCCAGGTGGTGCTGCCGACGGGGCTCGTGGTGTACTACTTCGTGCAGGCCGTCATCCGCATCGGCCAGCAGGCGTACATCACCAAGCGGTTCTACGGCAGCGACGACTCGATCGGCCGCCAAGCGCAGCAGGCCAGCGCCAAGGCCCGCGAACTGAAGGAAGACGACGTCAAGAAGTCGAAAAAGGCGGAAAAAGACGGGCCGACGGAGCAGTTCCCGAGCAAGCGCGTGACGCAGCCGAAGAACAAGAAGGACGGCCCGTCGGGCCCCGCCCCGTCGCGGCCGACACCATCGCGCCCCGCCCCGTCGGGCAACGGCGGCCCGCCGCAGCGGCCCAAGCCCCCGCGGCGCTGACGAACCGAGAGTAAGTACCATAAATGCCCCACCAGAATCCCACCACGAACGACACAGCAAGGAGCAACTGACATGGAATGGGTGACGATTTCCGCCGCGACGGTGGAAGATGCCAAGATGATGGCCCTCGACCAACTCGGGGTGGCCGCCGAGGACGCCGAGATCGAGGTGGTCGAAGAGCCGCGCTCCGGATTGTTCGGGCGCACGCGCGGCGAGGCCAAGGTGCGCGCCCGGGTGAAGCCGGCGGCGGTGCGCACGACGCGTCGCGAGCGCGGTGAGCGCGGCGAACGTCGTTCGGGTCGCGGTCGCGACGGTGAGCGCGGCGGCAATCCAGCGGGTCGCGGCGAGCGCGGTGAGCGCGGCCCGCGGCGTGAGGCTTCTCGCGATGCTCGCTCGCGCTCTGAGCGCTTCGAGCGTCGTAACGAGCCGCGCGACAACGACGAGGGCGACGAGAATGGCACGGACGATGCTGCAGCGGACGGCACGCGCCGTCGTCCCGACACCCCGAAGGTGCCGGTGACCGCGGTGCGTGACGCCGCGACCACATTCCTTGAGGGCTTGTTCACCGCAGCAGGGCTCACGGCCCGCGTCGAGTCGACCATCGACGGCGAGGAAATCGAAGTGATGGTGCAGGGTGAAGAACTCACACTGTTTGTCGGACCGCGCGGCGCCACCCTCACCACCCTGCAAGACGTCACCCGGGTTGTGAGCCAGCGTCGCCTCGGCGACCATGACACTCGGCTGCGACTCGACGTCGGTGGCTACCGCCAGCGCCGCAAAGACGCCCTCGGCCGCTTTGCCCTGAAAGTGGCCAACGATGTGCTCGAGTCGGGCACGCCGCGAATCCTCGAGCCGATGAACTCGGCAGACCGCAAGATCGTGCACGACACGCTCGCGGAGATGACCGGCATCGTCACGCACTCCGAGGGCGACGACCCGTTCCGTCGTGTGGTGGTCAGTCGCGCCCCTGGCGCCTGAGCACTCGCCCTACGCTGGGCGGGCATGCCCGCCCCGTCAGCCAACAGTCCCGTCGACCGCCTGACAGCGGTCTTGGCTCGGGCTCAGGCTCTCGGCGCCTTGGGTACCTGGCCCATTCC